>MDTG01291201.1_pt1 | contig 53843 bp, 56 predicted proteins | sample 811421 | NCBI WGS metagenome assembly MDTG01 (sample SAMN05326645, study PRJNA326480) | marine metagenome | isolation source: seawater | place: Pacific Ocean: South East | collected 2011
AATTAGGTTTTTCCGTGATAATGGTGGGCGTGATAAGAATTGAACTTATGACCTCTTCGATGTCAACGAAGCGTTCTACCACTGAACTACACGCCCATAACTATTTTAGTCCATATTTTTTAAAAGAATTTAAACTAATAAAAAATAATGAACTCAAATTTTCAAAAAAACCTAATTTATTATATTTTTTGTTTAATCTCCAGAGATTATAAATATTTGATATTTTTTTTGAGCTCCTTGATTTTTTTATAACTCTATAAATTACGCTTGCATCAGATAGTTTTTTAAAACTTATTTTAGTTTTTTTCATTAACTCACATTTAAAAATATAATCTTCGAGTAAATCTAATTTTCTAAATTTTAAATTTTTTAAATACTTACGCTCGATAATCATAGTGGATGTATTTATTGAAGAATTTTTAATAAATGAACGAAATGTAAATGAATTTACTATACTTGTTCTTTTTAAAATCCTTTTATGTTTTTTTGCCTGAAAAATAGGAATATAATCAGTAAAAGTAAAAGGGTAATTATTTTTAATCATAAAATTAATTTGTTTTTTCAATTTATTTTTTTTCCAATAATCGTCGGAATCTAAAAAAGCAACGAATTTTGAATTTGATTTTTTTAGTCCAAGATTTCTACAATATGAAGGGCCTTTATTTTTATTTAAAAAAATAGTTTTAATCTTTTTATTCTTTCTATATTTTTTTAAAATTTTACTTGAGTCATCGGATGAATGATCATCAATTACGTAAAGTTTCCAATTTTTATAAGTTTGGGATAAAACAGAGTTAATCGCATCTTTAAGAAATTCACTTTTATTATAATTTGGCATAATGATATCAACTTTTTTATTAAACATTGTCTATGAACCTAAAAATAAATTTTTTTGGAAGAAACATGATAGCGCTTATTTTGATTAAATTTTTTAAAGAAAAATTCTTAAAAATTTTTAATAATATTCTAATTTTTGATTTATCTATTTCCTTTAATAGAGAATAGTAATCATATTTTTTGTAAATTGATGTCAAATCAAAATTTCCAAATTTATTTTTAATCTTTTTCTTTTCAAACCATTCACAAAATTGTTTCGCTTGAGAGATCATTTTTTTCTTTTGCAACTGATTTTCATGTATTCTATAAAATGCTAGAGGCTGATTCACCGCATTAAATTTGTGCTTCAATGAAAAATTGAGAATAAAATCATAATCTGAAAGTAAATCATACTTAAAATCAAATAACTTTTTTTTGTTTAAGAAACTCTTTCTTAAAATTACTGTCAAAATCCCTATTTGATAATTTTTTATTATTTGCGCAGTTACATTTCCTGTGGGTAGATTATTATTAAAGGCTAATTTTTTTTTTCCTTTATAAAACTTATAAAAATTTGAATAAACCAGACCAATTTTTTTTTCCTTAAAATATGAGATTTGTAACTTAAGTTTATTTTTTACCCAAAAATCATCTACATCTAAGAAAGCAATAAATTCACCTTTTGATTTTTTTATTGCAAAGTTTCTTGCCTCATAAAGAGTTGTATTTTTTTTAGCATAAAAATATTTTATTCTTTTATCTTTATATTTTTTTAATATTTTAGATGAATTATCTGTTGATTGATTGTCCCAAAATATTAACTCCCAGTTTTTATAAGTTTGAGAAATTACACTTTCTATTGCATGTTCAAGAAATTCTTCTCCATTGTAACAATTCATTATAACGCTTATAAGAGGTTTCTTTTTTGTTTTCATTTGTAGCTATCAATTGTATTTATTATCCCATACTTCAATTTAATTTTTGGTTTCCACTTCAGTAAATTTTGAGCCTTTTTAATACTTGGAAAACTTTTCATATTCATTCCCTTTTTATATTTTAAACTTCCGATTTGAGGTTTTCCTTTTCCAATCAAATTCTGAACTAATGTAATTAAATTTAAAATTCTTGTAGGCTTACCACTTCCTAAGTTAATAATTTGACCGTTAGTTTTTTTTTGAGTAAAACTTTTGAAAATTGCGTTTATAACATCATCTATATGACAAAAATCATTAAATTGATTACCGCTTGTTGTTTTAAATTTATTATTTTTAAGACAGTTTTTAATTAAATATGGTATTAGCCTATTTTCATCCTGGGCAGGACCATAAACTTGGAAAAGTCTAAAAATTGTTACCGGAAATTTAATGTTGAGATAAAGATTTAGTAAAATATTGGTACAAGATATCTTTGCAATGGAGTAAGGAGTGTTTGGAGAGCATTTTTTTGTTTCATGTATTGGAGATTTGACAATTCCATATTCAGACGAACTTCCAACTTGAATAAATTTTTTAATTTTTTTTTTATTTAATATATTTAGTAAGTTAATCAATCCATATAAATGAGACTTAATTAGTTTGATCCCCTTATGACCAAAATCTGGGTGATCTCCATACCCTCCTGCATTAATTACATAATCAAAGGAACAAACTTTTAATTTTTTTTTTAAACTTTCTAAGCTTGAAATATCCAGATAGATATATTTAACTCCTTTATGATATCTATGAACTTTAGGTCTGTGTAAAGAAATACTATAAACTCTAAAATTTTTTTTCTTTGCCTCTTTAATAGCGTGAAAACCAATAAAACCGGTTCCACCAACTACTAAAATTTTTTTTTTCATTATATCCAGGGCGCTTTTTTTTCACTTATTAATTGGTCAAGGTAATCTTTATCTAATTTATGATCCATGCATTGCCAGAACCCTTCATGTTTAAAAGCTTTCAACTCTTTCAATTTAGTAATTTTTTCTAAAGGTTCTTTTTCAAGAACACTTTTATCTCCACTCAGAAAACTAAAAAACTTGGAGTTCATTACAAAAAAGCCTCCATTAATCCAGCTTTCACCAAGTTGTTTCTTTTCTTTAAATTTTACAACGTCTGAACCATCCAAACCTAGTGAGCCAAACCTCGCTGGGGGCCTCACTGCAGAAATCGTAACCATTTTATTGTGACTACTGTGAAATTTAATTAATTCATTAATATCAATATTGGAAATTCCATCTCCGTATGTTAGTAAAAAATTTTCATTAGAAATATATTTTTCCATTCTTTTTAAACGGCCACCAGTCAATGTATCTGAGCCTGTATCTATTAAATTAATTTTCCAACTAGGATTCTTAAAATTTTTGAAATAATCTTTTATTACCTCACCCTTATAGCCTAGAGCTATATAAAATTCATTGTGTCCAAATTTTGAGTAGATATCCATTATATGTTCTATTATCGGCTTACCACCAATTGGAACCATCGGTTTAGGTATGGTGTCTGTATATTCTGATAATCTTGTGCCAAACCCTCCAGCTAAAATAACTACTTTCATTTTTGTATAATTTTTGGTGATGGAAAAGGTATGATAAATTTTCCACCGTTTTTGATAAAATATTTTTCCTGTCTAATTATCTCTTTTTTTAAATTCCAAGATAGTAATAATAGATATTGAATATTTGTTTTTTTTATGTCGGATGGATCTTTAATCTTAATTTGAGTTCCCGGCGTAAAACAACCCTGTTTTAAATTACTTTTATCAAAAACATGATCAACAATTTTGTTGTTTATATCGCAAAATTGCATCAAAGCCTGTCCTTTTCCTGAAGCACCGTAAATAGAAATTCTTTTTTGTTTTTTTTTTAGATTTTGTAATAATTTCTTTAGTTTTTTTATATGTAATAGTATCTTTACCTTGAAATTCTTCAATTTCACCGAGGAATTTAAACCAAGTTTTTCTTCTACTTTAATTATTTGTTTAACCCTATTTGATATTTTTTCAGAAGAATATTTGTTACTCAAGTAACACCTAATAGAGCCGCCTTGAGAGTCAATTTTTTCAACGTCAAAAAGTTTAAAATTATGTTTGTTACATAAATAAATTATTGATTTTAAACTATGAAAACCTATATGCTCATGAAAAATGTTATCATATTGATTGTATCTTATAATATTATCAAGATGTGGGACTTCTAGTATAAATTTTCCGTTTTTATTAAGTAAATTTTTTACACCTTTAAAGATTTTATTAGGATTAGGTACATGTGCAAGTACATTCCTAGCGAAAATATAATCAAAGGACTTAAACCTTTTTTTTATTTTTTTAGATTGATCAAAATCAAAATAATTTGTAATTGTGAATACTTTTCTTTTATTAAGTCTTTTTTTAAAATTAGTTGCTGGATCAATCCCAACCGCTAAACATTTATATCTTTTATTAATTAAACTTATAAAAGAGCCATCATTACTAGCAATTTCAAGAATTTTCGTTTTTTTTGAGATCCCGTATTTTTTAATTTTTTTTATAATATCCTTAATTATATTAATATTACTCTTAGAAACTCCTGTTTCCCAAAAATATTTCTTGAATAATAAATTTGGATTTAATATTTCTGCTATTTGTACGTGCTTACACTTTACACAAAAATTAAGTGTTATCTTATATTTTTTTTGTTTTTCGAGTTTTCGTGTAAAATTTCCAACTAAAGATATTTTTCCTAGATCAACTATTTTAATTAGTTTACCTTTACAGATTCTACAATTTGTCATGACTTAATTTTTTAAAAAAAATTCAATTTGTTCACTTGTAAACTGTTCAATATTTCTATTCTCGAAATAAAATTTGTACCAATCTGTAGTAAGCTTAAAAGTCTCCACTAAATTTAATCTTGGTGTCCAATTTAATTCTCTTTGCGCTTTTTCAATATTTAGAGATAAAAATTTTGACTCATGATATTTCTTTTTATTATTAATACTGATACTAAAATTAGGCTTTTTCCAGTTGTTTAATATAATTTTTGTAATAAATTCAACATTTTTACAATTTTTTGCTTTAGGTCCAAAATTCCAACTTGGTAAAATATTATTTTTTAATTTATTATTTATAAGTTTATGTCCAACTAATAAATATCCACTTAATGGTTCGAGAACATGCTGCCATGGTCTTGTTGCTTTTGGGTTTCTTAATACTAGTTTTTTGTTACTTAGTATAGATTTAACTATATCTGGTACTATCCTATTTTCTTTCATATCGCCCCCACCTACAACATTCCCTGCTCTAACACTAGCTACAGATAGTTTTTTTTCTTTGGAAAAATATGAGTTAAAATAAGATGAAAAAATAATTTCAGCACTTGCCTTAGAAGATGAATAATTATCTATCCCACCTAAAATGTCTGTTTCTTTATAATTTTTTTTTTTATCTAAATTTAAATAGCATTTATCAGATGTGATAAAAACTAAATTTGGTAAATTATTTATTCTAAATGATTCTAATATATTTGCGCTTCCTAAAATATTTGTTTGAAAAGTATTTAGTGGGTCTTTGAAACTAGTTGATACAATTGATTGAGCAGCTAAATGAAAAATAATATCAGGTTTTTTTTTTTTTATAATTTCATTTAATTTCCTAAAATTTGTAATATCAAAATAATATTGATGAATTTTTTTGTTTAATTCAAGACTTTTAAACAGTACTGAACTTTTTTCCCGGTTTAAGAGCTACTCCCACTACTTTAGCTCCAATTTTGCTCAACCAAAATGCCAACCATGCACCCTTAAAACCAGTTGTTCCTGTAATAAGTACACGTAAGTTTTTATAACTTTTTAAAAAAGAATTATTTTTTTTCAATTTACAAGATCAGTTAGGTGAATATTCTGATTTTCCAATTATTAAGTCAACAAGTGATAATAATAAAACTTGATGAATATTTTCAATGTGATTGTAAGCTTTGCTATTTACCCAAAAATTGATATCTCCTAATGAGGAAAGTTTATTATTTTTTTCATTACCCGTGAAGGTAATTATATTTTTAATCTTTTTTTTCTTAGCAAAATTTGCACCATTAACCATATTTGCTGAATTACCTCCTGCAGAAATTAATATTAATGAATCTCCTTCATCGCCATAAAAATCAATTGCTTTTTCAACCCAATGTTCATAGCCAAAATCGTTTGAAAAACAGGTTAGTAAATCTGACTCATTATAATTTGTACATCTTACTCTTGCATTTTTAGTTAAATCAACGCTAAAGTGACTTGCAATAGCCGCGCTACCTCCATTACCAAAAATCATAGTTTTTTTGCCCGCGGCATTAGTTTCTTTTAGAATATTTTTAACTAAGATTAAGTCTTCCAAATATTTTTCATTATTTAGTAATTTTTTTAAATTATTGAAATATTCTATCAAAAATTTTTTATCTGACATTTGTAATTATTTTCATTTAGAATTCATTTTTAATTTGCATCCAATAATTTTTCAATATTTTTGTCATTTACAGGATAAAAATAATCGTTTAAAAATTTTTTTAACAGATTATCTTCTTTTAATATATATTTTGATTTTTGAAAAATGATTTCATTCAGATATTTTTCTAAATCGTTATTATTTTTTACAAAAAACCATAAATTTGACGGAAATGTATCAAAATTTTTAGTTGGTAAAATACTTTTATATCTTCTAGTAATTAATGTTGGTATTCCAAAAGTTATAGATTCAAAACAAGCTGTGCTTGATCTTGTAATGAAAATATTGGTATCTTTAATTTCATCATAAAAAAGTTTTGTTGAAAACTTATAATCTAGATCTGGACAAATATTCTTTAAAAACAAATCTTTATTACTTACCTGGTGCGGTCTTATGAATACATCAATCTCTTTTGATCTTAGAGTGTTACAATTATTTATTAGATTTATCATTTCGATATTATCTAAATAAGAACCAGTAAAATTGATCAGAACTTTCGTTTTTTTGCTTGAATTTTTTTTTCCTAATAAATCACTATTAAAAATTTCAGAATTTCTTAAAGCAGGAGCTAAAGAAATTTTTAAATCAGGCCTTAATTCTTTATATTTTTTGAAATATTTTGGATTTATTAAACAGATTTCATTAGGCGATAATTTTTTTTTATTTTCTTCTATCGAGGGTATAAAATGATTATTTATTTCAAGAATACTGTTTAAACCAATAAAACCCTTTGATTTAACATTCTTATAAAAGATATTCTTACCGTAATTAAACCCTTTATCTACAATTTGATTTTCATACCAGTCTATTACAAGTTTCAAATTAATCTTTTCATCTTTTATTCTTTTAAAAAAACAATAATTCAGAAATGATATCATAATAGATAGATTAAATTTATTATTACTAAGTTCTTCTAAAATTAATTTTTCTATATTTGTAGATTTAAATTTTACATTACTAATATTTATTTTTTTTATCCCACGAAAAAAGAAAAGAGCTTTGAAATAATCCTGTAGCTTAAGAAAGTCACAAATTAATATTATATTAATTTTTTTTCTGGCTAATTTTATATATTCCTTTTTAATCGCGTTATGATAAAAAGTTGGGATAAAAACTAATTCTTTATTTTTAATTTCAGATAATTTGCCATAATATCTATCAGTAAAATTTCCATTGATAAACATTTTAGGTATAAAGAAAATATCAATTAGAGTTATGTTTTTAAGTTCTTTAAATTCTTGTTTTCTTTTTGAACTTGATAAAAGAAATAATCTAAATACGTAATTAAAATTTTTAAGAAATTTAAGAATATTTAATATAAATTTATTTATTTGAAATATTTTAAATTTTTTTTTAGTTGAGATTTCTATTTTGTTACTTAGAGTATTTTTCAAAATTTCACTTTGAGCATCATTAAGAGTGATAATTTTTGTAATATTTTTTTCTTTAGCAATATTTAAAGCTAGCTCTATTAAACAAATATTGTAAAAGATAGAGTTTTCATCATTATTTCTACTGATGATATTGCTCAATAACAGATTTAAATTACTATGATTTTTTGTTAAAATATTTTTTTGTAAATTTTCAAATTCATGCTGATTTTCATTGTAAATTTTGTCAATCTGCAATTTTAATTCATCCGTTAAATTATCAAAATCAAGAGTCATTCAGTTTTATTTTAATAAATCATCAAATAGTTTTTTTATATTTTTCTTATAATTTTCTTCATAAACCTTTTTTTTAAAATTTATATTTTCACTATTTTTAATTGTCTCTATACATTTCTTTAAATCATAAAAATTATTTATATAGTATATTGGCTCATTAATTTCGCTTGTATTAGCGGTGCTTTTACAGTGCTTATATCTTAACTTTGTATCTAATAAAATAACTGGAACTTTGCTATTAAGAGAATCCTCGATCACTGATGAAGAATAACTTATAGTAACTAAAGCATCCTTAAGAGCTTTTTCAATACTTCCAATTGTAAAATATAAATTTTTAAATTTTTTTCTTAAAAAATTAATTGAACTTTTTACACTCGGATGAAGATGAACATTAATATAAAAAGAATTATCTATTGAAAATTTTTCTAGATCTTTTAAGTTCTTATAAAATTCGTAAAAAACTTCCACTCCTAAAAACTGCATTCCTGGAAATTTTTTATTTGTAACGGCATATAAAATTTTAAATTTTTTACTTTGCTTTATCGTTTTACTTTCTGCAAAAACCAAGTTTCCAGTAACTATTGGTTTACCCAACAATTTATGTGTTTTTAAAGAATCTAACATTATTTTTGATTGTACTGCAAAGTAAGTTGCTTTTCCTGAAAAAACTGCTTCAGCAATATTTTTTTTATATATTTCATCATCTTTATTAAAACTTTCTGCAACAGTTCCATGACTAATCAAAAGACTTGTAACTTTTAGTCTATGGGCATTTTCAATTATCATTCCTCCAGCGCCCCTATTTGAATTCGATATGACTAATTTAATATTCGAATTATTAAAATATTCTTTTAAAGCTTCATTTTTGCTTTTGAGATTTCTTAAGTAAGTAGAACAATTATCAATTTGCTTATTAAGTATTCTAGAAATATTTAAGTTATCTACTAAAATTTTTTGATCTATACTGTATTCTCTTTTAAATTTATTTTTTTTTATTTTTGAAAACTCAAGAATTTCTATACCTAAAATTTTAAATATAATTTTTTTAAAAAAAGATAGCCCTTCATTCATAAAAGCTATATTTTGTCTATTCTTCAATAAATGAATTATTATTCTTTTAAAATTATAACCTGAATTATTGAATAATATTTTTTTTTTATCAGTATATCTTAATCCCTTAATTTTATAATTGTTATAAATAAAATTATTTTCATCGTTTTCAATTTTTTTTACTTTTAATACTTCTGTATTATCCGCATAGATTTCAGTGAAAATTTCCTCTATATTTGTAAAATTGTTTCCAGGACTTGTATTTGTATTTTGATATTTTTGTGAAGAGTACATATTTGTAATTAAGATTTTTATATTATTATTTTCTTTTTTTAAATTTTCTATTATTTCGATTATAAATGATATTTGATAATACTTATATCTAAGGATAGATCTTATTTCCGTTTTCAAAAATTCGATCTCTGAAAAATCAAAATTTAGATCTTTAAGAAAATTTTCTAAAGCATTATTTGTCTTTAGAAAAAAATTTTTACTAATCAATTCATTAATATCAATAAATTTAATGTTCATTAAATCACAAAATGATAATGCTTCTAAGCTTAATGGTACTACAATAGGAATGTCGCTAATTTTTTCCTTAATCAATTTTATTTCTTCACTTGACTGGATGAAACAAATTTTCATTACTATTTAATTCTGGTAATTATTTTGTTTAATGATTTAAATACGCTCTCAAAATATCAAAGTCTTCATTGGTATCTAAATCCAATGACTCTCTCTTATTAACATTATAAAAATACGGCTTACGTCCTATCCTGCATTTACAATGTTTTAATGCTTGAGCTTTTATTCCGTAAAGACCAGTCGTTTCAACAATAATAGGCTTAGCGTCTTGGCTTCTAGGGAGAAATTGAGGTTTATAATTTATAGGTTTTTTATTAAACCAAAACCAGGAATAAATTTCATGACTAGTCAATATTGAGTCATAATTTTTAGTTTTTTTAAGCAAACTTATACAATTTTTAATCGTTTTAATCGAAAGCAGAGGGGCAGTTATGAATAATTGAAAATAATAATCTGCTTTAATTATTTTGTAATGATAATTAAGTAAATCATTTCCATTAGCACTATTTTTTGAAAGAGATTTTTTTCTTTTAATAAAATTAATTTTTTTATTATTACAATATTTTTTCACTTCATTTGAGTCGCTATCTACGTAAATTTCATCGAATCCACATTTTTTAACCTTATCTATAAAAAATTCATATAATTTTTTTTCTCCTATCTTTTTGAAGTTTTTTCTTTTAACTCTAGAAGATGTTTTTTTGATTGGTATTAAAGCTACACATTTCATAATTAATTTATAGTCAGTTATTTTCTAATATTCTTAATTGTGTGGATCAAACCTTTTTTAAGATTAAATTGGAATTTATATTTTAAAAATTTAATCTTATTTATATTAGCTAAATTATGTAATGGATCACCTAAAGTTGGCTTTATTTCTTTTATAGTAAATCTTTTTTTTAATATGCCTGATAATTTATCAATTATTTGTGCAATTGAATAAGTTTCATTAGATGATATGTTATAAATTTCATTAGTGCTATTGCTCAGTGATAGTCTAACTATTATTTCTGCCGCATCATTCACATGAATTAGACTTCTAGTTCTTCTTTTAGAGCCTTTAAGATAGATTTCTTTTTTTCCTTTTAAAGCTTGGTTAAGAATAACGTTTATTATTCCTTGAAAATTATTTAATTTGTGGCCAGGTCCATAAGTGGCAAATAACCTTAATATAAGCCAATTAAATTTTTTTGCTTTAGAATAATTTATCAAAAAATATTCGGTAGCTAATTTATTTATTCCATAAATTGTTTCGGGTATTTTATGATCAACTTCTTTAATTTTTTTTTTTATTTTTCTATCTCCATAAACAGCGGAAGAGCTCAAAAAAATATATTTACAATGATTCTTAATACACCACTCGGTAATTTTAATATTTGCTAAGTAGTTTACTTCTGTATCTTTTAATGGCTCTTTAAAAGATAAACCCCCCGGATGTGAGGAACAATTAATTATAACATTTGGTTTTTTTTTATTAAGATAAATATAAAAAGATTTTTTTGTAATATTATAATTTTTATCACTTGAAAAATATTTTATTCCTTTTTTTCTTAAATTTTCGCAAATTTCTGTTCCAATTAATCCTGATGAACCGATTATAAAAAATTTATTTTTTTTCCTCATTAGGAATAGGGGCTGAAAAAATGATATTAGAAGATCTTTTTTGATCAAGATATTTTTTTTTAAACCAATTTAGTCTTCTCTTTGCTTCATCAAACTCTATTTTTGATCTTTTTAGATTAAATTTAATTGCATTGGTTTTAACTTCTTTGGGTAAATTAGAAATTGTATTAATTTGCGATAGAATTATTGCTCTACTTTTTGAGGAAGCGTTGTGGGATGACCCGTGAACAATAGAGGAGTGAAAAAATAATACATCACCACTTTTAAGTTCAATATCAATTAAGTTGAATTTTTTATAAAGTTTATCTAATTTTTTTTGATTAATCATAAATTTACAAAGTCCGTTAATATTAATGAAATGGTCGTGTTTAATAAAACCAAGTCTATGAGTCTTTGGGAATATTTTAAGACCAGCATTAGCCTTATTATGATCTTCTAAAGGAACCATGCAGCTTAACATTTTATCTGATTTGTAACCTCTATCTTTCCAGTAAACTTGATCCTGATGGTAATATTCTGCAGTACCTCCCCATCTTTCTTTAAAATTGACTTTACTATGCCATAGATAAACTTTGTCAGACATTAATTGTGACGCAAAGCTTAGAATCTTTTTGTCAGAAGCTATTTGGTATACTTTAGTTTTTTTTTCACTTAAAGCAGAGTACACTGCGATTGGCACTCCCGGTTCTTTCTCAGTCCAGCTTTTTGCAATTTTTCTTGGATCTCTAGATCTTAACCATCTTAAAGTATCACTAATTTTTTTTTTTGAAAAAAAAGATTTTATTATTAGATAACCATCTTTATTAAATTTTTTAATTTGAGAATTATTAAGTTTTATCATTTAAGGACACCTATTATATCAGAAAATTTTTTTATTTTATAATTTGTTTTAATCTTTTTTTTATTACCTAATAAATAGCCATAGCTTGCTAGAATAAATTTTACTTTTGCGCCTTTGGATGCTTTGTAATCATGAAATGTATCTCCTACATAAATAGCATTTGAGGTTTTTACTTTCAAAATTTTACAAGCATTAACTAACATATCAGGATATGGTTTGGGTCTCATTTTTTGATTAGGAGAATAAATTAGTTCGAATTTAATTTTAGGAAAAAAATAACTTAAAAAATTTCTGGTGTTTCTATTTGATTTTGAGGTTACAATTGCGAGTTTAAAATTTTCTTTTAAATGAATTAAAGTTTTATATACCCCTGAGTATGGCTTAATTTTTTTTTTAAAAAATAAACTACTTTTAAAATAATCTCTTTTTAGATTATCGAGATTTTTTTTTATACCTAAATTTTTCATTATTGATGAAAAAGGTAGGCCGATTTGATTAAAATAATTCTCAAATTTAAGGTTCATTTTATTTTTTTTTATCATTTTATTAAATGATAATCTCATATTCTTTTTTGAATCAATTAATACACCGTCAACATCAAAAATTATTAACTTTGTGTTTTTAATCCTCATTAATATTTTTTTCTAATAGGATCAAAAGGCATTAATTTTTTAGATTTGAGATAATCTTTTTTTATATCAACTGAAAAAATATCTTTTTTTATCTCGAATGTGCCTATATTTAAATCGTTTTCTATGGCTCTTAAAAGTTCAATACTTTCAAATTTTTCATTATTACCAACTTTTAAAGATGAAAAATTATCTAAGGTTTTTTTGTTAAATGAAATGATTGACATATGTTTACAATAAAAATTTTTTTTGTTTTTAAATGGAAAAGGTATAATTGACCTGCTAAAAAAAATTACTTTGTTGTCCTTATTAAATATCAATTTTACTACGTCTTTAGATTTTGCATCTCTTTCATTGATTGGTGAAAAAGGAACTACGATATCAAATTTATTTTTTTTATGGAATTTTATTAATTTTGAAATATTTTTTGGATCAACAAAAGGAAAATCACCTTGAATATCAATTGCTATATCAAATTTTAACTTTTTGGAAATTTCACTTATTCTATCTGTGCCAGTTTTATGAGTTTTTTTTGTAAGCAAACACTTACCGTTATTATTTTCTACAAGTCTTTTAATTTTTATACTATCAGTGCAAACAATGGTATCTGATAGCTCATTACACATTTGAACTCTTTTTAGAGTGTGTATGATTAAAGGCATTCCATCAATATTAAGAAGGGCCTTTTGTTTTAATCGTTTAGAATTAAGTCTACAGGGTATTAATCCAATTATTTTTTTCATAATCTATATTTTTTTTATTAGTGCAATATATTTTTTATCTTCGGGAAAGTAATTAAACTTTTTTTCTAATCTTTTTAAAAACAAACTATAGTTAATTAGACCCTCTTCCTTTAATTCTTGAATCGTTTCATGGCTTGCATTTGAACGATACATTTTATCAGCTAAACTCAATTCATTTACAATTACATCGTCACATAAAATTAAACCATTTCTATTTATCAACTTAAGTGAATTCATTATATCTATTGTTACAAATGGATATCCATGAGCACCATCAATCCAAATTAAATCATAAGTTTTTTCTTCATTAAGTAGTCTGATAGAATTAATCTCTTTGAAATTTACATTTTTAGTAAGTTTTAAGTTTCTATATCTTGTATCCAAAAAATTTTTAAGTGTATTATCTTTATCTCTACCATAAAAGCCTACAAAATTTTTATGTTCTCTAGGTAAATCAATTGTATCTATCTGAGAGTTTGGAAACATTTTTGATAATAAAAAAACATTTGATCCATCGTGAGTTCCTATTTCTAGTATACTTTTAATTCCCTCTTTAAATTTCTGTGAAATTGATGAAAATATAACATGATGTTCAGATTCCATTTGAAAATTTATATTATCATATTGTGATTTTAATTTTGTTAATTCTTCCAATCCTAAATTCCTATTTAAATTTTCATTTTCAAATGTAGTATTTTGATAATCTAAATAATCTGTTCCCTTATCAAAAAAAGAAAATACTAAATAAAATAGTTTTTTAATTTTTCTTATGACCATTTAAATTTTTAATGAATTGAATAAAGATATCTCAATACCATTCGATCTGTTGTTTGAGGCTTCGATCCTCTGTGCAGACCACCCTCATCAAATATTATAGCTGTACCAGCTCTTGCATGATAACTAAATTTTTTTGAGAATGAGCTATTTTCTATATTATCAGTTTCTTTAAAAAAATCCTCGATTACCTCTGTGCCTTTAAAGTGTTCTTTAAAATATTTTTCATTTGTGAGAATTATTTTTCTAAAATCTTTAATATGCCAATACGGTTGATAACTTATTTTTTTTTGAAATATTCCTTTTCTAATTGCATATCCGATTTTATGTGATTTTGGGATATAACTCATGCACCCATTATCATGCCATACATCTGTAAGATAGATAAAAATCTTTAAATAAAAATGATCTGGATTATTAAAATTTTTTACGTTTTTTTCACCAGAATATGCTTGATCTGTGTGCCAAGGCAATACATCTTTATTACTTTTTTTACTATAATATCCGTCTATAAATGACAATTTAGATTTTTTTTCAAAAAAACCATTTGCAAGTTCAGTTAATTTTTTTCTTTTTTCTAAATTTAATATATCGATCCCGTGTATTAATCCTTTTATATCAAGTTTCATTAGTTTAATGGCAATTTGATTATAATTAATTGGAAAGTAACTTTTTTCAGAATTTTTGGGAGCAGAGTAAAATCTTAAAATACTTGAAAATTTTATTATTTCGTCATCAAACAGAAAATTCTCTATTTTTACTATTCCCTCTTTTTTTATTTTTTCAATTAATTTGTTATTTTTCATTATGTTCTTTTATTCCACAAACTAGGATTTATAATTTTATCATTATAAGTTTTTAAATTTTCAGTGATATATGGGCTCACTTTTTTTATTTTTGATATTTGCTCCAATTGTTTCAATCTTTCAATTCCAATGATTATATTTTCACAGTTTTTGTAGTTATATGGCAAATTCAGCATTTTAGTAATTTTTATACTTTTAGCACTATTTAAAAATTTTTTTATTTTTTTATTTTTTATCAACATATTTTGAAAATTACTATCTAGATTTTTAAACTTTTTAAATAGTAGTCCTTGTAGAAAAATTGATCTAATTTGAACTTTAATATTTTTTTTTAGTAAAATATTTTTGATTTCATTTTTTTCAATTCTTCTGTCTAAAATATTATAAGGAACTTGAATGATATCCACTTCATGGTTTTTTAAAAATGGAACAAGATCTTTTAAATTAGTAATTGATGCACCAATTTGTTTTACCATTCCTTTTTTTTTAAGTTTCCTCATTTCGGACAATATTTTTCCGGTATTTACGTTAAGATTTTTTGAGTTATGTATGAGCAAATTTTCTAAATATCTTTTTTTTAGTTTCATCAGAGATTTTTTAACTATTTTTTGTATATAATTTTTTTTATTGCTGGCGATGAATGGTAATTTTGATGTAATTTTAAAATTTTTAACTCCTGCTTTACCCAAAACTTCCTCTGACTTACCGTACGAAACTGCAGTATCAATGTTTCTTATTCCTAGTTTTTCAGCGAAATTGAGTATTTTTTTTATCTCTGCTAAACTTGGCTTTCCCAATTTGTTGTTTATGCCATACTTCATACCGAATTGTGCGCTCCCGATTGAAATTTTGTTTAAATTTAGTAGATCTAAATCTAATTTCATTAACATGTAATTTTTAAAGTTTTTATAAAATCTAAATCCACTTTTTTTGTAAGAATTAATAGCCAATAAATTAGTTTTTTTTACACCTAATATAAAATTTTTTATATTTTTACGTTTATTTAAATGTTTCACAGATATATCGATGATATGACTTCCAATCCTTCTATTTCTAAATTTTTTGTCACCAATTAAAATACCTAAATTCACTGTTCGATTGTTAATATTATCAAATTTTATATTTCCTATATGTTTATTATTTCCGCTCACGAATATTCCTAATAACAGTTTATTTGGATCTTTGTTAATACGATTTATATAATCTTTAAGATCAACTAACTTTTTATATTTTTTATTGATAATATATTTTTTTATTTCCCTATCATTAAACCAATTTAAGTAATTATATGTTACGTCGCTTAAATTTAATCTTTTTAACTTAAAGGTAATTTTTTTATTTTTCATAGATTTGCTCAAAATTTATTAAATTAATATTGAAAAATTTAATTTTATTACTTCTACATCGTAATAATTAATAAATTAATCGATACTATTTTTTAAAGAAAGCTATTAATTAGTTTTTTAAGCTTTTTATTTTCAGGATCAAACTCATATCCAATATTGTTTTTTTTTAAATATGAAAGCCATTGTTTTTCATTAAGTTTAATAAGATGAATAATCTTTTTTTTTAAAAATTTTATATCTTTACCTTTGTACCAATATTTTCCTAATTTATTTGGAAGATATTTTTTATTTATAGATTTAAATTTTGAATATAAGACAAACATAACTTTATGATTTCTTGCTAGTAATTCTTTTCCAAGTGTTGAATGAAAGTGAATTGCTATTTTTGATTTTTCAGCCAGTTCATAAGATGTTACCGGCTCTGAATAAAATTTTGAAATATTTTTATGTAAAAAATTTTTTTCATTTGAATCACTTATACTATCTTTTTTTTCTGGTCTATTACTTGCTAATGATACACAGACTTTTAAATTATTTTCTTGTGCAAGGTCGCTCAAAACTTTTAATATGAAACTTTGGAAAGTTAATGACTCTCTACCAAGCAATTTAATTAATTTGCTGCTAGTTTTTTTTACCAAGCCCTTTTTATCTCTAAATTCTGAGATAAACATAATATCATATTTTTTTTTCTTTTTTTTTTTTGTAATTATCTCATTATTTCTAACTGAACCAGAAATGATAAATTTAGATTTTACAAAATTCAGAATTTTTTGTGATTCTTTGTCAAATACGAAAAAATAATCACAAATTAATGGTCTCATTTTAAGCCATTCAGATAATCTTCTTTTTTGGAATTCGCCCCATTGAACACACTGATAAGCAATAGCAACTTTGTCTGGAAAAAATTTTTTAAATTTAAAAATATTAAAGTTTATTTCATTTCCTAGTGCAACTTTTGGAGACATAATCTTTATAATTTCATAAAAATAGAGATCATTTAATTTTTTTAAACTAAAATGACCTTTGAAAATAATCTTAAATGTTGACCAGATTAATACGGGAACAAAAATTTGATTATGTAAAATAAAAGTTTTTTTTTTTAAATTAAAAGATTTTAATGTGTTTCCAAATATTAATAAATCAGTTTTACGTGGTGAATTAAAAAAAAATTTTTTTTTGTATAAAATATTAGTGAATTTAATAAACGTTTTCAAAGTTATTTAGCTCTCGAACAATAATACGAGGTAATAATTTTATTTTTTTTTATTTTTTTATTTTTAATTAAATTAACTTTATTTTGTGACAGCTTCAAAAGATCAGAGAACAATGGCACTCCTGCACTTAAACTACTAGACACACTTCCACTTATTCGAGGATTAAGCTCAATAAGAACTGGATTATTTTTTTCATCTAACATTAAATCACAATCATACAACCAGCTTAGGTTGAAGCATTTTACAATTTTTTTTATGTAGTCAGTAAATTTCTTGTTATATTTCATTACTATATTTCCATTTATTCCTTGAAAACCTATCCTCTTTCTCACAACGCACTTAATCAATTTTCCTTTCCAAGATAATATATCTACGTCGTATGGGGGGCCTTTGAGTTTTTCCATAATAATCAAAGGAAATTTTCCCTCATAAATTTTAAAGTATTCTTTGAGAAAATTTTTTTTTGATACGAATATTTCTTTATTATCGTTAAAACTTTTAGTTTTAATATTATTACTCTCTACAATAGTTATATCTCGACCACCTCTAGAAAATACTGGCTTAATAACAATTTTTTTTAGTTTATTTAAATTTTTTTTTATTTTTGATTTTAATTCATCAGTACTTTCAATTTTTTCCCAATAAATATTAAATATTTTTTTTTGAGTAAGCTCTTTATAGGTATAAAATTTATTCTCAAATTTTTTTAAAATTTTATAGTCAACTATTGCAACTTTCGCACCTACTTTATTAATTTTTTCTTTAAATTTTGACATTATAATAGCTTCGTCATCTGACCCAGGTATTATTAACTTAATTTTATTTTTTTTAATTATTTTAATTAGTTGTGAAATATATTTTTTTTTATTTTTGGTATCTTGAAGTACGAAAAAACCATCTGAAAAAAAACTCATATTTTCTTGAAAATTTTTATCCCCGGTAAATACTTTTACTCCTTTTAAACTTTTTTTTAACTTTAATGCTAAATCCCTTCCTCTGATTCCGCCTATACTAGTAATTAGAATGTTGCTTTTCATAGTCTAAAAATCTGTAATCTTGATTAATCTATTTTTTTTAATTTTAGTTTTAGCTTTTTTACCTTCAATTTTAAAAAAAACCTTTGGCAACAAACCTGCAGTTTTTTTTTGCCTCTTGAATATAATATTTTTTAATGAAAATTTTTCACCTTTTCTAATGTCGTTTTTAGACACCAAATACCTAAAATTTTTCCATCTTGAATTAAGTAAATCTTTACTGATTATCTTGTCTTGTTTACCTTTTATTCTTTCAATTGTTCTTATTTTCTTTATCAAATCTTTGAATTCTTTTGGTTCCATTGAAATTTTATGGTCGGCCCCTTTTAATCTTTTATTTAATGTAAAATGCTTTTCTATAACACAAGCTCCTAGAGAAACTGCAGAGAGGACTGCAATATCTCCTAAAGTATGATCAGAGTATCCAACATTTAGATTAAATATTCTTTTTAAAAATAAAATTGAGTTTAAGTTTACATCATCTTGTAATGTTGGATAATTTGAAACGCATTTCAAAATTACCACTTTTTTAAATTTAAACTTATTTAAAAACGATCTCAATTCCATCAGATCCGTTTTATTCGACATTCCAGTTGAGATAATAAGTATTTTTTTTGACTTTATTCCCTCTCTTATTAAAGGAAAATTATTGGATAATCCTGAAGAAATTTTAATTACTTCAAATTTCAATTTTAATAATCTTTTTAAACTTGATATATCTCCCGGTGTTGCAAAAAATAAAATATTATTTTTTTCAGCATATTTTTTTAATTCTCGAAGTTGATCATCAGAAAAATTTTTATCTTTAAATTCATTAAAAGATGTTGTTTTTTTTTCATAGCTTTCATAAACACTAACTAATTGAATTTTAGCTGCATCTGCTCCACATTTTGATGCGGCTTTTATTAATTTTTTACATTTCTCAAAATTTCCGTGATGATTTATGCCTATTTCTGCAATTACAAAGGTTTTGTTACCTTCTCCAATGTTAAAATTTCTAATTCTTAATAATTTTTTCATCTTAAACTATCAGATGTGAGAAAAGGGGGGGTTTTTTTTGAGAAAATTTTAACTATCTCTTTGTACAATTTTTTTTTCGTGCTTAATTTATTTGTGACGAAATATTTTTTTAATTTTAAAAGTTTTGATTTACCTACTTTTTTAGATAAACTTGTTTTTATATATTGAATTCTTAAAACAGAAACTTTTACATTAAATTTAACCAGTTCTTGTCTCAAAATTTTTGCAAATTTTTCCAAAGCAGATTTAGAAGATGCATACAATGATGTTCCTGGCTCTTGTAAAATAGATGCTGCTGAAGAAATAAAAAAAATTGATCCTTCTCCTTTTTTTAGCATAATTTTTGAAATTAGATTTGTTAATAAAACGGGAGCAATAAGATTAACTTTAAAAGTACTATTAATATTACTCTCATTATTAAAAAAATTTAAATTTTTTTCATAAGTAGCTGCATTATTTATTAATAAATCTATTTTTAAATTTGTTTTTTTTGAAATATTCTTCACCCAATTTATAATCTGTTTCTCATTATTTAAATCCAATTTAGTGTGAATATATTTTTTATGTTTAATAGAATTTTTTGACCTTGAGCAACCCCAAACTGTGTTACCAGTTTTTAGAAATTGTTTAGCCAAAAAATATCCTATACCTTTTGAGGTGCCGGTAATTATTATAGTTTTATCTTTTATCAAAGTGAAAAACTCCACCACTTAAAGAATAACCAACGCCAAAACCTAACAACATTATTGGTTTTTCTTGATTTAGAATTTTTTTATTACAATTGATTAAGGAAATTGGAATTGTGGAGGAAACTGTATTTCCAATTAGTGAAAAATCCTTAAAAAACTTATCATTTGGAATGGACATTTTTTTTTTAAGAGTTTCTAAAACTATATTGCTTGCTTGATGAAAAAAGAAATGTCCAATCTCATGAATGTTTAATTTTGCTTTATTTAATAATTCATTAACTGCAGTTGGGACTTCTTTAGTTGTAAATGTAAAAACTTCAGCTCCTTTCATAATAATTTTATTGTCTTTCGATTTAAATAATTTATCTTGGCCTTTTCCGTCTGTATAAAAAACACTAGATAGAATTTTAGGTAGATTTTTTGAATTAAGAAAAATAGCAGAGGCTGCATCACTGAAAATTGATGAACAAGCTCTATTATCCTTATCTATAAATTTTGTATAAACCTCTGATGATATTATTAAACAATTTTTGAAGGTTTTACTGTTTATCATATTTATTGCCATAGTTAACGCATAAGGGAAACTTGAACAACCTTGCACTAAGTCAAATACAGCGCATTGTTTTTTTAAATTTAATTCAGAGTGTAAAATCGCACCGCTTGGAGGAATAGATGAAATATGCGATTGAGATATAAAAATTACACAATCTATGTCCTCATTAATTTTTTTGAAAAGTTTTTTTGTAGCTTTAACTGCTAATGTAAGAGAATTTTCATTATTTTTAGTCTCATAAATATACCTCACACCTGTTTTATCAATCAAATCAGAAACTTTTTTTTCTCCTAATTTTTTAAATCTTTTTTTTATATCGATTTTTTTCGACCCTAAAACGTAGTTACCAATAATCATTTTATTTTCTTTTATTAAGTAATTTGAAAAGTTTATCAAAAGAATTTGCCTCTGAAATTTTTTTTATTTCTGAAATTCTTAAAGATGATTTTTTTTCAAGATCCATTAGTATGTTTAAGTGAGTAAGAGAATCCCAATCTATTTTTTCTACTTTTTTATGATTTTCTTTGTCTAAAAATTTTTTTATAATTTTTATTAGATCTTCTTTTTTCATAATTACATCTTACAAATTATTATCGATGTCTCGCAAATAATTTTACCAAATTTTTCGTCAAAACTTACTTTTTTTTTATCCCTTAGTTTTTTTAATAAAGACTTATATTTAAGCATCTCTTCAGGTAAAAACCATTTTTCGGTCTTAACAATTTTTGATCTTTTAAAATTCTTTTTTACTGTTTTAATAACTTTTTCGGTATTAGATAAACTTAAAATAGGTAGCTGAAGAATTCCATTTTTATTTAAAAATTTTTTTGCGTTATTAATTATATCAATTGATAATTTTGTACCGTCTTCTCCACATTCTCTAGGTATATTATTTGAAAACCATTTTGATTTAAGAGCTATAATTGATGAAATTGCAGAAACATCATCAATGATATAATCGAATTTTTCACCTCTCCAGGGCTCTAATAAATTTCCTCTTTTTACAACTGCTGATAAATTATTTCTTCTTAAATTTTTTTTTGTTAATTTGACTGAATTTAAGTGACTATCGGAACAAAATAATTCGATATTTTTGAGTTTTTTTTTTATTAAAACACCTATAATCCCAGATCCACATCCGAGATCTAATACTTTGCTTTTTTTTAAAATATTTTCTTTTGCAGCTTCAAAACAAAGCTTCGATGTTAAGTTTGGTTTAAACACATTGTTTTGTAAAACCATTTTTTCTCTTACAAATTTTTCGAAGTTATTTGAATTTATCATCATATATTTTTGCTGGGTTCCCTATTGCAATTTTATTTTTATTTATGTTAGTCGTTATTACACTTCCCATGGCTAATCGAGAATAATCTCCAATTTTCAAATTTTCTCCAATTGTAACGCTTGAGCCAACAAAAACACTCTTGCCTATTTTCGTGTTATTTAGAATCGTGCTTCTAGATCCGAATACTGAATAAGAGCTCAATTTAACATTGTGTGCTAAAATTGTGGAATACGTAAGCACACAAAAATCATCTATTTTTGTTTCTGAGCAAATAACTGAATTTGGATAAATTATATTACCATTGCCCAACTTTACATTATCTTCAATTATAACAGAATTATGAATTATGTTTGGAAATTTTGTTTTACTAACGCCCATTTTTTTAAATATTTTTTCTCTTTTTTTTGAAATTTTATAAGAACTTATTGCAAAAATAAATGAATGATCTTTAAACTTATAAGCATTTTCTAATCCAATGTAAAAAGGTATCCCTTTGAAATTTTTTTTGTAGTATTTTTTGTTATCATCTAAAATACCAACTAATTTAAATTTTCTTCCTTTATTTAAATTTTCTAATATAGGATTTATTTCAAAATAATTATAACCCGCTCCAACTAAGATAATTTTTTTCATAAATTTTCTGTCACAAGCTTTGAAATTCTTTTTAAGCCTTTTCCATCAATTAAAAAATTATTAATTGAGTTTGTTTTTTGATTAATAAGTAAATTATCGAGTTTTTTCAAATATACTTTAAAGGTTTTATCATTTTTGATTTCAAATATATCTAATCCTATTTTTTTCTTATTTTTTGAAACTATATTATTTTTATAATTATTTTTACAGAATATGACATTAGGAACCTTGCTAAAAATTAACTCCCATATTACTTGTCCTCCATTAGAAATTGCAAAACTTGCATAAGACATTAAATTTTTTAAATTTTTTAAATTGTAAAAAACTTTATAATTTGGCACTTTTTTTGATAATTGAGTGATTTCTTTTTTTTTTTTGTTGTTGATTCCGATTACAAAATTAAAAATGAAGTTCTTAAATTTAGACTTTTTAAAATGTTTAATAAATCTCAATGTATAATTTTTTCTATCAGCACCTCCCATAAATATAAAAATATTTTTTTTAATGGTCTTAATCTTTTTGTCTTTTTTGAGATAAGTTGGATTTAATATTGCATATTTAGGGCCAACAAGTTTTAAGCAAAATTTTGGTAGAAAAAAATTTTTTATTTTATTTTTATTATAATTTAAATAAAAATCACAATTATGTTTTTTTTCAAAATCATCAATTACTAGAATTTTTTTTACATATCTTTTTATTTTTGTTTCCCAAAAATAGTTAATTTTGTAATTATCGACTATCATCAGGTTTATATCTTTATTTATTTTTTTTATTTTTGAAATCGTCTGGTTTATATCATTTTTTAATGAATTTTTTTTATTGTTGAGCTTATGTAAAAAAAAATTTTCTTTAATTAGTTTTTTTTTATATTCATTATTTAGATTACTGGACAGAAAGTGAATATTATTATTATTATTTTTTAGACTTTTAGCTAATAGAAAGCACCTAAAAAAATGTCCTGAACCTATTTTTTCAGAAGCGTCTACTCTAATTAAAATATTCACTACTTTATTATCTAAGACTTCTTACCAATTCAAAAGCTTCCGCAGCTTCAACACCAACAGACGATCCTCTATAATTAGCTAAAGCTTTAATTCCTTTCATTGATCGGCTGTGTGGCCAGTTTTTCATTTCAGTTTCATAAAATTTTAATATTTGTAGCTTTTCTTTAAGTGCTTTAGAAATGTCTACGAAATAATTAGGATTAAAAAGAGATTTTTGTTTTAAAAATTTGGTAGACCAATTCGTGCTAGATAAAATTTCAAACATAAGTATTTTTTTTACTGGGCTCCTCGGCATCGGTCTTGCTGCAGTAATGACTGCTCTTTGAACTATGGCATGATCTAAATTTAAGTCACTAGGATGATGTGTATATATTATATTTGGTCTAAAAATTTTGATGGTTTGTTCTATTTTTTTTACGACATCTAAAAAATCAACACTATCCATTCTATTATCAGGGAAAGAATTAAATTTAATAAACTTTGCTTTTATTTGTTTAGATACTTTTGTGGCTGCTTTTTTTAATCCTTGAAGTTCCTTTATTCTTTTTAGTTTATCTCTTTTTTTATCTCTTGAAGTTGATCCTTCAGACATAATTTGTATTCCAATTTTGTCACCTTTTGCCCTGTGATTAATTAATGCTCCTCCACACCCAAGAAACTCATCATCTGGATGAGCTGCTACAACTAAAATTTTGTTTTTCATTAATTTATTCTTTTAAATTCTTTCATACTTTCTTTAGATTTTAAAAACTTATTTATATCATGTCCGTCTTCACATTTTTTAATTAGCTTAAAAATATCATTTAGAATTTCTGCGTAAATATTAATTATTTTATCGCTATGATTTATACAAGGATAAACAGCATTTGTTGCAAGAATATTCTTAAGCAGCATTTCTTGAGTTATTAATGTTTTATACTTTTGATGATTTGCATTTGAAAAAGTGAAATTTGTCAGCGACGGTATACCGTTAATATTAATATTAAGTTTGTTGTTAGTAGCTATTTGCATCCATTTTTTTTGTATCTTTTCACCTATTTTTTTTACAATTTTCCAAGATTGATTTTTTCTCATAAAATCAATTGTCGCTATTGCTGCCGTAGGACCGATTCTTTCAGTCCAAAAAGTACTACTAATAAAAGTATCTTGAGCATAATCCATTATTTCATCTTTCCCGATTATTGCAGTTATTGCATAGCCGTTACCTAATGCTTTTCCAAATATAGCCATATCAGGCTCGACTCCTACCTCTTTATGCAGCCCTCCAAGCGTTTGCCTAAATCCAGTAGTGCACTCATCAAATATCAAGATGATTTTTTTTTTATTACAAATTTTCCTTACCTCCTTTAAAAATTTTATATCTGGAGCAGTGTTTCTACAAACTTCCATCTTAATAGTTCCAATATTTTTGTTGGAAATCAATTTTTTCAATTTGGATAGATCACCGTAGTTAAAAGGGAAAGCTGTTTCTTTTAGGTTTTTAGGAACACCTTCGATTTTTAAACCTTTTATTAAATGAGAGTCTAGGTTTTTTGTTTTACTTTTGCCATTAAGGTTGGTTGAAAGATACCAGTCATGCCAACCATGATAGCCACAAAATGCTACGTTGTCTTTTTTTGAGGCTGCTCTGGCTATTCTTATAGCAATTGCATTTGCTTCTCCACCTGTTCTTGCCAGTTTTACTTTTTTAGACCATGGATGTAGCTCAACAAGCTTCTCGGCTAAAATAACTTCCTCAGTACAATTTAGTGTTGACATATTGCTTCTTGGTATAATTTTTTTTACTGCATTATCAATTTTTGAATTCGCATAACCTAAAACATTTGTCCCAATACCCATTAAAGAGAAATCAATAAATTTGTTTTTGTTAAGATCTGTAATCATACAACCTTTTGCTTGATGAAAATATGATGGCCAATAATCTGGTAAATATCTCATAGGATTTTTAGATAAAAGCATCCCTCCACTTGGTATAAGATTGTTGGCTTTTTTCCACATTTTTTGACCTTTAAGAGTCTTTGTTTTTAATTGATTTTCTATATTAATATTATTTGTCAATAGTTTGCTATGTAAGTTACTTTTAAAAATTGATTTTACCGAAAAATAAATACTAGGTTTAAAATAATTAAATATTTTTTTTATATTTCTTAAATCTTTAGTATCATCAATTGAAAGTTTGAAACTAAAGTTATTTAATTGATTCAATTTCTTTTTTTTAAATTTAGGATTTTTTTTTATGTAAAGTGTCACATGTTCTTTTTCAGCTTTAGACGATGAATTATAGTAAGCTGATTTTAAAGATTTAAAATTAAAAACCTCGATATCGAACCCGTCTGAGAAATAAGGGGGTTTAGAATTATTAATATAATCAAATTTTCCTTCATTAAATATTTTTATCATTTCATCTACGAGTTTTCCCTCGATTAAAGGACAATCTGCAGTTACTCTTACAATATTCTTTGCTTTAAATTTTTTTGCAGCAAAATAATACCTTTCTAAAACATTTTCTTCACTCCCAGAAAATATTTCTACTTTAAGTTTATTAAGGTGCCTTCTTAGTTCTTCATTTTTTTTATTTTTTGGTATAGCAAAAATAACTTTTGATGCTAATTTGCTTCTACTTAATCTTTTCTTAATTATTTCACAAACTGAATGTTTTCCAATTTTTTTTAGAATCTTGTTCGGAAGTCTTTTAGATGTTTGGCGAGCTTGAACTATTATTATGTTATTTTCAGCTTTCATTAAAAAAAGATTTTACAGTTTTTATAATTTTTAGAATATTCTTGTCAGTTAAATGAAAAAAGATCGGTATACTAATTGCTGTATTAGCATAGTATTCGGAATTAACAAAATCTCCTTTTTTAAAACCCTTTTTTTTAAAGTATGGACTAAGGTGAACAGGCATATAGTGAAGATTGACAAAATATTTTCTTGATCTGAGCTTTTTAAAAATTTCAGTGTAATCCATCTTAGATTTTTTGAGATCAAACTGAATTGGAAACAAATGATAACTGGAGTAAAAATCTTTGTTTATTTTTTGGAATTTAATAGGTAATCCTTTAAAATATTTTTTGTATTTTTTTGCTATCAAATTTCTTCTAAGCACGAATTTTTTTAGCCTTTTAAATTGACTTATTCCCAGAGCTGCAGATATATCGCTCATTCTATAATTAAATCCTGGAATTTGGTGTTCATAGTACCAAGGTTTGTTTTTATTTCCCTTAAAAATCAAGTTTGATTGTGAAATACCATTAGTTCTCAAAATTTTCATTCTTTCTGCTAATCGCTTATCATTGGTTAATGCCATACCGCCTTCTCCTGTGGTGATAATCTTAACAGGATGAAAACTAAATACGGTTATATCAGACCACTTGCAGCTGCCAGTATAATTTCCCTTAAATTTAGCACCAATTGAATGAGACGCATCTTCTAAAATTTTAAATTTGTATTTTTTTGACAATTTCCAAATTTTTTCTTGATCAGTTGGTAATCCTGCAAAATGCACAGGGATCACTAATTTAGGAAGTTTATTTTTTCTTTTTGCTATTTTAAGTTTTTTTTCCAATTCAATAAGAGAAATATTCCAATTATCAGGATCGATATCTACGAAATCTATTATTGCTCCACAGTGTATTGCGCAATTGGCTGATGCTACAAAAGTGTTTGGGACTGTCCAAACGATATCTTGCTTTTTAATCCCTAATGCTAGGCAACCAATGTGTAAAGCACTAGAGGCACTATTAACCGCCACTGAATATTTTGCTTTAGTAAAATTTGAGACTAATTTTTCGAATTTGGTAACATTATCACCTTGAGTTAAAAAATTAGACTTTAAAACTTTATTTACTTCAAGAATATCTTTTTTATTAATATTTTGACGGCTATAAGGTATCATCAATTATCTTATTTAAAAAATTCAAATAAATTTTTTTAGATCTTTAATATTTAATCTGTCTTTTGTATCTTGGCTATTGTATGAAAAAGGTTTTTTTAAAATTTTACCTTTATCTTTTAAATTTTTATTTAAATATTTATTTTTATTCCATTTAATATATTTTGAGTCTGGAATAATTACATAATAATTTTTAAACTCTACAGTTCTAATTGAGTCTGTTAGTGTAATCATTTCTTCGTATATCTTTTCCCCTGGTCTGATCCCAACTATTTTATGCTTAACTCCCGGCGCTACAGCTAACGCTAGGTCAGTAATTTTATACGCTGGAATTTTAGGAATAAAAAGTTCTCCTCCCCACATATTTTTTAAAGCAAAAAAAACAAAATCAACACCTTCTTGTATTGAAATATTAAATCTAGTCATTTTAGCATCGGTAATATTTAAAAATTTTTTATTTCTACAATTTTTAAAATATTCAAGCACTGATCCTCTACTGCCCATTACATTCCCATATCTAACTACTGAGAATTTTATTTTTCTATTTCCCTTTATATTGTTTGCAGAAATAAATAATTTATCAGACGCTAACTTTGTTGCTCCATAAAGATTAATTGGAGCTGCTGCCTTATCTGTACTTAAAGCTATTACTTTTGAAACTTTTGAACTTACGTCAAGAGCAGCTTCAATAATGTTTTGTGCGCCTATGATATTAGTTTTTATAAATTCAAATGGATTGTATTCGGCGATAGGCACATGTTTTAAAGCAGCTGCATGAACAACTATATCTACATCTTGCATAGCCATTTTTAACCTTGGAAGATCTCTTACATCGCCTAAAAAATATCTTAATTGTGTTTGTTTGGTATCAGAAAATTTCTTTTCCATTTCTGATTGCTTTAACTCATCTCTACTATATATTATTATTTTTTTAGGTTTATATTTCTTTAAATATGTCTCAACAAATATTTTCCCAAATGAACCAGTTCCCCCAGTTACAAGAACAACTTTATTATTAATTTCATTCTGCATTATCTCTCCAAATTAACTCACTTTTTTTACAATCTTACCATCTTCAAAATAAATAGCTCTATCTAATTTATTTAATAACTTCTTATTGTGTGTGACAATTATAATTGTCTTATTCTTTTTTGATAAAATATTTGCTATGACTCTGAGTTCCGTATCTTCGTCTAAAGAGTTTGTTGCCTCATCAAAAATTATTATTTCTTTATCAAGATATAACGACCGTGCAATTCCTATTCTTTGTCTCTGTCCACCGCTCAATTTAATTGCGTTCTCTCCGACAATTGTATTATACTTATCATCACAATCATTTTCTATAAAATTATCTATTTCAGCTAGTTTAGCAGCTTCTCTAACTTTATTAAAATTTATTTGATTTTCCTCTAGGCCAAAAGCAATATTCTTTTTTATACTGTCATTTAGTATAAAAATATTTTGAGGTAAATATTCGATTAATTTTTGATAATCGAGTATATCTTCATTATTAAGTTTATTGTTATCAAAAAAAATTTCAAATTTATTTCTTTGTATTAAACCCGTTATTATATTTAGAAAAGTGGTTTTTCCAGATCCAGATTTACCTGTTATACCAATAGACTCTCCTTTTAATATTTTAAGGGAGTCAATATCTAAGCTAAAATTTTTTTTACCAGTATAGGAAAAATTTAAATTTTTAAAAATTATATTATCAGTAAATTCAAAACTTGATTTTATTTTATTGATATTTCTTCTTTGCGTAGCTAGCTTTTCAGACTCTGCTAAATCGTTCATCATAAATAAAAACATATGTTTATTTTTTAGAATTGAGTAATATTTGCTAAATAACTCATTTAATATTGGGACAAGTTTTTGAAAAGTTATCAGGTAAACACCAAGAGCAACGATGATTTCTGTAACATTATTTCCCTTAAAAAAAATATAAAAAAAAGTGAATGCAAAAATAAGAGAGTAAGCAAATATCTCTATAGCAGACCTAGGTGTAAGACCATAAAATTGAACTGTCTTTGAATTATTAGCATAAATTTTTGCATTTCTCTCAAATTGTTGATGAAAAAAATCTTGACTGCCAGAAATAATAATCGATTTTATAGATTTAAAACTTTCCTCAACTACCGAGAAAGTTTTTTTTGAAAAAATCGGAGAGAATGAGGAAAATTTTTCAACTTTTCTTTTTAAAATCTTAAATAAAGATAGATAAAAAATAATTATAATAATTATTGCTATAGTACTCACTAAGGGATTAAATAAGAAAATCATAAACATCAAAACTGCTGATGTTAAAATACTTCCTGCTAGGAAATACATTGGTATCATTAATCCAGTAAGAGCCTCGTTAGCGCGTGAAATAAATTTACTTAGAAGAAAGTTACTGTCGTTTTCAATATAATATAAATATGGCCTACTCAGATAATAATAAAATAAATTTGAGTGAAACGACAACCAAAGATCATTAATAGTTTTTGATTCGATCCATGAAGTTAATAGCCTATAGAAATTTAAAACGATAATAGTTACTAAAGGTAAAGCTAAAAAAAATATAGTTAATTGAGCCTCAGAAAAATTTAAAATACTATTAATTTCGTTAACAATTTTGTTATTATTTACAAAGTTTTTATCTGTCACCATATAAAAAAAGGGGACAAATGTTAAAACACTTATCACTTCAAAAATACCTAGAAAAAATTTTAGAAAAATAATTTTATACAAATTAATTTTATCTTTTTTTATTAAGATAGAATTAATTTGGTTGAATAATTTTATCATTACTTCATTTGGGAAAAATTTAAAATTTATTTATTTTAAATTTTTGCATATTTTTTTTTTTGAATGGTCCACGAGTAATCTCTAAAAAAAATAAGAAATTAGATTTTATAATTAATGTATGTAAAGTTTTTTTTGGTAAATTATAATAAAAGGTTTTTCCCGAGTTTAAGTCCCCCATCTTTATTATCTTCTTAATTTTTTTTAGTCTATCAAAAACAACAACATCGACACTACCTTTTAATATTAACATTGACTCCTCTCTATTATGCATATGTGGCGGAACATAATAATTTTTTGGATGAATGATGAGCATCTGATGAATTAAATCTTTTTTTGATTTATGAACGCACAATCTAACAACTTTTTTTTTATTTTTTTTTGCTAATCTTTCTAAATATTCATATTTTTTTTTTATCCATTAAAAGAAATCTAGATGTATTATACAGAACTTCTTTGCTTTCTTTTTTAAATTTCATATCAGTACTTATTCAAAATTTTTATAATATAATCCAAATCATTTAAATTATAATTTGGTCCACAAGGTAAACGTACGAGTTTTTTCGATAAATTTATAGATTTTGTTAATGATTTTTTATTTTGTTTTTTTATTACATTATCTAAAGTTCTAGTGCCAAAATGAATTTGAATTGAATGCTTATTGCAGTAGTTATAAAATTTATTTCTATTTTGGACTAAAACCTGGACATATATAGGAATACTTTTTCTTAGATCAATTTTAACTAGTTTTAGTTTAAAATTATTTAACTCCTTTTGATATTTTTGGTATATTTTTTTTGCATTATTAAAAATTTTATCTTTATACTTCAAATTTTTAAGACCAAAGCTTGAGTGTAAATCGCTTGGCTTAAGATTAAGTCCTTGTTCTGTAGGTAATTCTAGTAATGCGTTTTCAGGTAAAGAATTAACACCGTTATTACGTATTGCCACTAATTTTTTTGCTATATAATTATTATTGGTGACGCAAAAACCTCCATATATCATATTAATATGTTTTGATATGCTAAAAGAGAAACATCCAATATCATAATTTGTACCTGCATATTTTTTTTTATCACTTCTAGTACCAAATGATTGTGCCGTATCTTCAATGACTTTAAATTTCATCTTAGATTTAAGTTTATTAAAAGCTTTATTATAAAAAACCTGACCGTTCATGTGGACCAATACTACTATTTTTGGTTTATGTTTTTTTATTAAGTTGTTTAAAATCTCATAATTAACATTTTCTTGGTTATGAATTGTATCAGCTAATATTATTTTACAATTTTTTATTAAAAATGGATTAACTGTAGCAATCCAAGTTAAATTTTGTGTAATAATCACATCTCCAGGCTTTATATCGTAAGCCATAGATGACATAAATAATGCACTTGTACCACTTGTCGTTAAAATTACATGTTTAACTTTTAAAAATTTTTTTAATTTATTTTCAAGTTCAGTAGTTTTTTTCCCCATTGTTAAAAGATTTTTATCAAAAATTCTATTTACCTCTTGCTTTATTGATTTACTTATAAATGGTTTAAACCAAGGATATTTATATTTTTTTTTAATTTTCATAATGAAACTTTATGCTGGGAATAATTTTAAAAGATTTTTTTTTATACTTAATATAAAATCCATTTTTTTTATAATGTACAGCTTTTATTAAACGCCATATATAATCTCCGCTATATTTTTTTTGAGAATTAAGTGTACTTGCACTAATGATATTTTTCTTAAAATTAATTTTAGATTTTAAATTTTTTTTAGTTTTAGGATTACTTTTATAAATTTTTTTTAAATTCCTCTTCAAGAGAATTAAGCCTAATTGTCTTGATTTTCTAAAAACAAATTCTGCATCATGATGAATTTTTTGTTTTAATTTTATTTGATCAATAATCGGGCCACTATCAAATTTTTCATTCATTATATGTAATGTTGACCCAATATAATCATTATTAATAATTGTATAAAAAGTGCTATGGCTACCTTTATTCTTAGGTAGAATTGCTGGATGTAAATTATAAACCCCTTCTGAAAAAAATTTTAAGAATGATGATCTTAATCTATATTGATAACCTAAAGACACACATGTTTTAATATTATTAAATTGTACAAATTTAATTATTTTTTTGTCTAAATGTGGAAATTTATTATAAAAATATTTTGGTTTAGCAAAAATTGGTGAATATTTTTTAATTTTTTTTGACTCTATTATTGCTTTTACATTAAATAATTTTGATCTCATAAATATCTTTAATCCTTGTTCTGCAAAATAATCTGATGGATTAAATAAAATAATTATATTTTTTTTCATTATTCAAAAAAAATAAATTCGTATTCACCTTTATATCTAATCTTTTTAAAGAACCACTTCCATTCTGAAACATGTAAAAAAGACTCAGCTGTTAAAGCCCAACACTGAAGATTGAATAATTCTCTATCATTTCTGAAACTTTCAACCATAATATATTGATTTTTTCCAACTCGTGATATTTCATGTAGTGAATTTTCTAAGTCATAAATTTTAAGATTATGTAAACATCCTAATGATATAACCAAATCAAAAGTGTTTCTTTTAAAAGGAAATTTGTTTTTAACATCATGTTTAAATAAATACTTCTTAATCTCTTTTTTGCTATTTTTAATTGCATAAGCAGAAATATCAAAACCTGAAATTCTTATGTTAGGTAAAATCTTTTTTATTTCGTATAACAAGTAGCCTTTTCCACAACCAACATCTAATAATCTGGATTTATTATTTAACTTGTAAAACCTTATTATTTTTTTTGCTACTTTTGACCATCTTCCCTCTATAAATTTATACCCTCCATAACCATATTTTCTTTTTCCATCCCAATAATGAAAGTCATATTTTTTTGCTACCTTAATACACTCAACTTTTTTGTTTACCATTCTTTCAATATAGTTTCTTTTTGTTGATTTGTGCAAAGATGAAATAAAGTTTAATTGTTTCATTAAATAAAATTATTTATTGTACTTTTGCTAAAATTACATTCATGTGATAGATCATAATCAAAATCTTGTTTTAATTCTTTGCTTAATTTTTTTCTAAATAAATCATTTTTATATTTAAACTCTTTGTTATTTTTCATCTCAACTAAATCTATCATTTCCTCAACTGCTAGACTAATATCACCCTCAGAATTATTTATAAAATCTATATCGTTTTTTATAAAAACATCAGGACTATGATAGTAATTTAATGGAAAACTGAAATAATTTTTAAAAGTCATGTCTTTTTTTGTTTTCTTATTGACTAATTTTTTTGGAAGAAAGATATCTGATTCGTTTAATTCTAAGTAGGCAGCAACGGGTAAACAATTAGTTAAAAGTAAAGGTCTTCCAAAATATTTGGGGATTGGAGCAAACCCAGATGATGTTCCTACGCAAAACTTACAAGAAGCAGCTAAAAAAACATCTAATTGATCACTCGCAAAACTGCTTACAGAATAGTCAATTAATCTCTCTTTTTTTGGAAATTTATATCTATCACCTCTTCCAACTCTTATGGCCCACCCTCCTTTATCTATAACCTTCTGCATCGCATTTAAATATGTCTGAGGATTTGAATTTCTATAATTATCTCCGTCTCTATCTCTAATATGAAATAAAACATACCAATCATTTTTTTTTACTCCAAATTTTTTGATTTCATTCTCACCTTTTTCTCTATCCTCATCTGTTAATACAAACTTATCAAACTTTTTATCTTTCATTTTTCTAAGTTGTTGGTTTACAAAATTTGCTGCTACAGGATGAGGATAGTAATTACCATTAAACAGGGATGCTAAATCAATAGCTAATTTATTTACCTCTACAATAAACCTTTTTTTATTAAAATCTTTCGGGCTGATGACAACATCTAAATATTTTTCAAAATATTTGAAGAGATGGTAGTTTGTTATTAATTTTTTATCTGGAATAATAATTCTTGGTTTTCTTACTTTATTTTCAATGTTATACCTGTAATTTAAATAATTAAACAGCTCTGTATAATTGCCAATAGCTCCTGTAATTTTCTCTGCGGGTAAATAGTCTATTCTCTCATCATACTTTGGATTTTGTTGTAACCAGTTTTTTTTTAATATTTCATAACCCTTAATTTCTTCAGCAGCCTTTTCAGGATTAATATTAAATAAAATTTTTGATTTCTGAAATCTTATAAATGGATGAAGATTTGAATAATTAAATATTTCATTATTTAATATAGAATTATAGTTTCTTTTAAAAGCTGGCAAAGAATTAAATTTAAAATTTAAAAATTTTCTTGAAATGTGATCGTACTGAAATTTGCCTAATAATTTATAATTTACATTATAGAAAACAATAATTAATTTTTTGAAAAAATTAAATATAAACATTATCTTATATTAAGTGACTATATTTTTTTAGAAAATTTGAACCTATTCTAAACGAGGGAGATCGAATAAATTTTTTTTCATAAATAGTCCAAAATTTATTTTGTAATGTTTTTTCTTCTAAAGACTCCTCCCATTCATTTTTTATTCTTTTAAATTGTTCTTCTACAACATCTCTGATTTCTTCTGGATCGTTTTCCTCTAAAGAAAGATCAAGTTCTTTTTGAATCTTTTTAAAATCTTTTCCTAATATTTCATAATCTAAATCTAAAATTTCTTTAAATTTTAAGTGTCTTTTTTTCTTATTAGAATAATATTTTTTAAAAATTACTAAAGAATCATTATGCCAAGCATTTAAATGCATATCAGGCCAGTTTACGTACACTATCGGCCTGCAACTAAATTCTAATGGTAATGTAAGTCCAGATTGAGCATTTATTGAGAACATACATTTGCTGGGTAAATAAATATCTAATAGTCGAGATTGATCAATTGAGTCAGCATAATCAATAATCTTATCGTTGGAAAATGAAATTTTTTTTTCAACTTTATAACCTGTTCTAAAGCAAACTATATTTTTATTTGATAAAAAATTTATAGCAGAATTATAATTATCGATTTCACAGTTTCTCCAATTATGGTAGTCCCAGTTGAATTTACTGTCTCGATGCTTTAAGTAGGCGCTATCTCTTGATGCAAAACAAACATAACTAAATTCTTTTGTTCCTTTTGTTTTTAAAAATTCTCGACCATTATTAATTTCTTTATTGTTAAAATTAAGTAAATTAATTTTTTTTTTTGAAAAATTTTCTAAGTCAAAGTTATGAGTAAAATTGTTAAAATCCTTAAAATTTTTTTCAGTAGAATAATAGGTGGACAAGTAGCTCAGGTTTTTAATTTTATATTTGTCACTATTTCCAAGAAAATCATTAAATCTAAAAAAAATTTTCCACAGGTAACCAAATGGTAATACTTTTAAATTTCTTGTTGTTATATTTTTCCAAAAACTTAATCTTGTATTTTGTTTCTCTATAAAAAAAAAATCTAAAAATTTACCAGGATTTTTTTTGTGATCAAAATTTTTTAATTTTTGATACCAATATAATGAATAAATATTTCCTATTCTATCATAATTGAGGGGTAAAAATCTAATCTGCTTAAATATTGAAAAAAGTCTTACTATAATTAGTAAAATTACTAAAAACGGTGATAAGACTAAAAGGGATATAAATTTTAAAATCTTTTTATAGATATATTTAAATATTTTTTTTAAGAATAATTTAAAACCCACTTTAAAATAAACACTTCTTAATTTTGTATAACTAGTTAGCATGATGTTATATTATTCAATCAAAACTATTGAAAATTTAAGAAATTAATTGTTTTGCTAAATTTTCTTTTGTTAAATTATTACTTTTGAAGAGCAAATCCTGGCTACCATATTGGTTTATAAATTTATCTTTCAAGCCAATTCTTTTTATTTTGTTTAAATTTTCAGGAAAATTATCACTTACAAATTCAAGAATGCTACTTCCAAAACCTCCTGCTAAAACATTTTCCTCCACAGTAACTATTTTTTTAACTTTGGGTATCCATTCTAATAGTAGTTTTTTATCTAAAGGCTTAACGGTGCCCAAGTGTATTACTCCACAATCAATATTTTTTTCTTTCTTTAACAGAGCAGAGGACTCGAGAGCTATTTGAGTCATTACACCTGTTGTTATAAAAAGGTGATCTTTTGGAATAATTTTTAATTCACCTTTACCAATAGCAATTTTATCGGTTTTTTTGGTTATAATCTTATCTCCTCCTCTTGCTAAACGGATATAAAGTGGATTTTTGTAATTAGCAGACTCTTTAATTAGTGCTTCCATTTCAACTGCATCACAAGGAGAAATTATAGACATATTTGGTATCGATCTCATTATCGATATATCTTCTATAGCTTGATGAGTTGGTCCAAGCGGCGCATAGACAAGCCCGCCTCCATTTCCTATTAGTTTTACTGGTAAATTATGTAAACAAAGATCAACTACAATTTGCTCAAAACATCTTCTCGTTATGAATGTAGCAATAGTATTTACATAAGGGATAAATCCTTCCATGGCTAAACCAGCTGACAAACCAATAATTGATTGCTCTGAAACTCCTTCCATCAAAAATCTTTCTGGCATTTCTTTTTTGAAATTATCTAAAACACCAGGTCCAAGATCTGATCCTATAAAAATTATTTTTTTATTTTTTTTTGCTAATTTGTAAACAGTTTCTAAACAAGTCTTTCTCATATATAATTATTTCAAACAATTATTAAGATTTTTAATTTCTTCCTCTGTAAATGAATTTTTATGGTGCCATTTTGGATTATTTTCGGAAAAATAAAAACCTTTTCCTTTGATCGTATTACAGATTGTTATTGAGGGTTTGTTTTTTTTATTTTTCATAAAATTTAATAAATTTTTTTTGATTTGTTTAACGTCATGTCCATTAATTTCAGATACGTCAAAACCAAAGCTTTTCCATTTGTCTTTTATAGGTTCTAAATTTAAAACCTCTTTAACTAGACCGTAAGATTGAATCTTATTATAATCTAATAGAATTTTAAGATTATTTAGTTTATGTTTCGAAGCTGACATTGCAGCCTCCCAAATAGAGCCTTCATTAATTTCTCCATCCCCTAAAATAACAAATATTTTATGTCTGTATTTTTTTATCTTTGAAGCAATAGCCATACCTACTCCGATACTAAGTCCGTGACCTAAGGCTCCTGTTGATGCTTCAACTCCTTTTACTTTCAAGGACTCTGGGTGTCCTCCCAATATAGAATTAATCGTACTTGTATTATCAAGTTCTGTCTTCTTTAAAAAACCTTTATCAGCTAAAATAGAGTATAAGGCTAAGCAACCATGCCCTTTGCTTAAAATTACCCTATCTCTATCTTTTTTTTTCGGGTTTGTTGGGTCATATTTGATTATATCATCATAAAGGACTCTTAATATTTCAATTAAAGACATTGCTGATCCCATATGGCCTCTTCCACCCCCAATCAAAGATCTTACAACTAAACTTCTTAAATATTTAGATCTCGTATCTAATTTTATCTTTAGAGGACTAACCATAATATTTTTGTGCAAATATATTCATTAAGGTAACAATTTTATTTAAGTTTGATTTTGACAAATTTTGATGAACGGGAATTGTTATAATGCTTTTACTCTGTTTTTCAGTTTTAGGGAAAGATCCTCTTTGATGGCCCAAATATTTTGAGGCTGGTTGTAAATGTATCGGAATCGGATAGTGAATAGCTGATCCAACTCCTTCTTTTTTTAAAAACTTTATTAGTTTATCTCTGTTAGGTGTTTGCACTACAAATGTGTGATAGGTATTAAATTGATATTTCTTTTCGTCATTTAGAATATAAAAATTTCTATCTAAATTTTTAAAATAAAAATCTGCATTAAATCTTCTTTTTTTTATTGTTGAGTTTAAAGTTTTTAATCTAAAATTTAAAATTGCAGCCTGTATTACATCCATTCTAGAGATAAATCCAAAATGATTTACCTTGTTTCTATTTTCCAAACCGTGATTTCTTAAAATTTTTGCTCTTTTGTAAAAATCTAAATTATTCGTAACCAGAAACCCCGCGTCACCACACGCGTTAAGATTTTTTAGTGGATGAGCTGAGAAACATCCTATTTCACCAAAAGAGCCTGAAGTTTTGTTATAATATTTTGAACCTATCGATTGAGCGGCATCCTCAATTATTGGTATTTTATATTTTTTTGATATCTGCATTATTTGTCTCATTTCACATACTCTTCCAGTTAGATGCACGGGCATAATAGCTTTTGTTTTTTTGGTTATTTTTTTTTCTATTTGTTCGGGATCTATATTTTGATCTTTTAAAACATCTGCAAATACTGGCTTTGCTCCTACATGAGCTATTGATGTAGTGGAGGAAATAAAGGAATTTGGTGGTGTTATTACCTCATCACCTCTTTTTATGCCCAACAATTTAAGACCCAAGGTTAAAGCATCTGTGCCACTATTTAGAGCTACTGCATATTTTGTTCCGCAAATCTTACTAATATTTTTTTCAAACTTTTCAATTTCGTTTCCTAGAACAAATTGACCTTTTGAGAAAGTTTTACTTATTACTGGTAAAAGAGTTTTCTTTTCAACTCTCCATTGAGCTTGTAGATCTATGTAGGGAATTTTCATTTAATTATTTAAATAAAAATTTTTAACTGTATTAACAATATACTTGAGTTCATTATATTTTAAATGTTGGTCACAAGGAAATGTTATAATTTTTTTTGTGTGTGCATCAGTTGTAGGAAAATCACCTTTTTTATGTTTTAAGTATTTTTGGCTTTCCTGTAAGTACATTGGTTTTGGATAGTGTACTTTTGCCTCTATTCCTTTTTTTAAACAGTATTTTAAAAGTTTGTCTCTATTTTTCGCAAAAACTATATATAAATGATAAACAATCTTATAGTTTTTAGGTCTAGGTGGTATAGAAATTTCTTTAATTTTTGACAAATGATGATCAAAAAAATTTGCATTTTTAATTCTTTGTTTTGCAATATTTTTTGCTTTTGGTAATAACCAATTACCAACAACAGCCTGAAAAGTGTCCAGCCTAGAATTAAATCCATTAACTTTAACAGTATCTCTGTCGATAAGACCATGATTTCTAAGTAACAAAAGTTTTTTATATAAATTATAATTGTTTGTGGTAATTATTCCTCCATCAGACCAAACATTAATATTTTTTAAAGGATGAAGTGAAAATGCTCCACACAAGCCCCAGGTGCCAGCTTTTTTCTTATTGATCTCTCCTAAGATAGATTGACAAGCATCTTCAATAACCGGGATCTTATATTTTTTAGAAATTTTCATAATTTTTGGCATGTAAGTCATATATCCAGTGAAATGAACTGGAACAATAGCTTTAGTCTTTTTAGTAATCTTTTTTTCTATTTGATCAGTGTTCATACAAAAAGTATCATCACAATCAACAAAAACAGGTTTTGCACCAAGTTCTGAGATTGCACCAACTGTTGCAACAAATGTATTGGCCGCAGTAATTATTTCATCGCCTGGTTTTATATCTAAAGCCTTAAGAGGAAGTTTTATTGCATCAGTTCCTGAATTAACTCCTATCGCATATTTGGTCCCAATTAACTTAGCAAATCTATTTTCAAATTCTTTTAGGGGTTTGCCCAGTGTAAAATCTCCTGTAGAGACAAATTTCTTTAATCTTGACCATAATTCTGGGCAATAAGAAAACTGTTGTTTTAAATAAGAATACCTTACTCGCATCATTATTCTAAATTAATTTTTTGCATTTTTTTTATATTAAAATATTTTTCATCTTGTAATGAATTAGGTAGTAAGTTTTTTTCAAAAGCATATCTTAAATCTTCTATCGCATTTTTAATTGTATGTTTTGGAACAAAATTAAGAATTTCATTAATTTTTTTTGAGGAAATATGATAAGACCTATTATCATCAGTAGAAATCTTTGTTAATTTTATATCATCTCCTAATACGTTTTTTGTAAGCTTTGCTAAATCTAGAACAGATACATTTTCATAACCGGCATTAAAAATTTCACCAGATACTTTGTCGTCACTAGCTTCAAGCAAGATAGTATATGCCCGAACCATATCTTTAATATGTATATTAGGTCTTAATTGATCGCCTCCAAAAACTTTAATTTCACGGTTATTAAATGCCAAATTAGCAAAAATATTTACTACCACATCAAGTCTTTGCCGCGGAGAATAACCACAAACTGTAGCTGGTCTTATTATTATAGGTGTAAAATCTTTTGATTTAAATTTTAACAAAATTTTTTCGCATTCCATTTTATATTTTGAATAATCTGTAAGTGGTTCTAACGTCATTTGCTCATGTACATTTTTTTCTTTTTTTAATCCATAGACTGATGAAGACGATGCGTAAATGAATCTTTTTACACCAAATTCTTTGGATATTTGCACTAAAGGTAAAAAAGAATCTAAATTGATAGATTTTCCTAGGCTGGGATTTAATTCAAAACTCGGATCATTAGAAATGCATGCTAAGTGAATTACGATCTCATGTTTAGGCATTATTCTTTTTAATAAAGACTGATCTCTAATATCGCCTTTTATTATTTGTAAGTTTTTATCTTTTTTTAAAACTTCCTCACCATAAATCATTAGATCTAAGACAGTTACCTCGTAACCCTTTTTAATTAATTCCTCAGTTAAAACTGCACCTACATATCCAGCACCACCAGTAATTAAAATTTTTTTAAATTTCATTGTTTATTTAATAAATTTTCTTGCGACGGTTTCTTGCCCCAAAATTGATAAACCCCCATCTAGAACAATATTTTGACCAGTAATATACGATGCTTTATCACTACATAAAAAATTTGCAAGATTAATTACATCGTTTGTTTTACAAAGTCTTCTTAGAGGTATAATCTTTTTTGCTACTAATTTGTATTTTCTACTTTTGTTAAAAAATTTCTTGCTTTCTGGTTTTATAACAGTGCCCGGGGAAATGGAATTAAATCTTATTTGTTGTTCTCCAAACTTAACAGCATAATATTTCACGAAATTCTCTAGTGCAGCTTTTGATAGATGATAACCAAGGTTCTGTTCGCTTACAATAAACTGGCTTGCAATCGAATTTATAAATACAACAGAGCTATTTTTCATTAAACTTTTTCCTAATGCATCGATAAAATTTTTAGAGGAAAATAAACCAATTTCAAAATGACCGTAAAGGTCATCTCCTCTATATCTTTGACAAAATATTAAACTTTTTACTCTAAATTTTTTTTTTAATCTTTGTTTTAATTTCTCTTTCAATTGAATCCTGGTCAGAAAGATCTAAATTAATAAAATTTTTAGACTTTTTTAATGATCTTGATATTACTACAACAGTCTTTTTTTGTTTGATTAAATTTAAGTAAATAGCTTTACCTATTCCCTTGCTTCCACCAACTATAATTGTGACTTCCTTTTTTCTCATATTTTTTTTTTGAAAGCTAAATAAGATAAGATTGAAATAATACTCAAACTATCGTGAATTTTTTTACTTTTAATCATTTTTAAACACTTGTTAAGTGGTATCCAAACACAATTAGTTTTTATTTTTTTTTGATTAAACTTATTTGTAAAAAAAATATAGTTATAATTTTTAATATATTCTAAAGCTGTAAAATACTGAACTAACGGTTTTAAATTTTTACAAGAAATACCTGTTTCTTCTATACATTCTCTTTTTGCAGCTTGGGCAGGAGTTTCCTTTTTTTCTAATGCTCCGCCAGGCACCTCTAAAGACAATTTATTAATTAACAATCTATATTGTTTAGTCATCAAAATTTTATTATTTTTTACAATTACGATTGAAGCTTTTTTGCTATAATGAACTAATAAATAATCTTTATAAAATGACCCAAAATCTGCTTTTAAATTTTCAATTTTACAATATTTGTCAGAATATTTTATTCCTTTAGAAATTATTTTTTTTGGAATTCGAGTAGTTTCGCTAGTTAACAATCGTGTTTTCATTTAGCTGTGCTGTAAATTGATTTATTTTTATAATATGGAAAAATAGAGATGAACTTTCCACCTTTTTTCAAATAACTTTTATTTTTTTTAATAACTTTTTTTTCTACATTTGGATTAAGTGACATTAAGCATAATTTTATATTTTCATCAATTAGCGATGAACTTTTTCTAATTGGGAGTTTTGAACCTGGCATAAAATGTTTTTGTTTATCAACATTGTCATCAATAACAAAATTTATATATTTTTTTATATTAAAAAGATTTATGAACATAATTGATATATGGCCAGCTCCAAAAACAGCTATTTTGCCAAATTTATTTTTATATAGTTTTAGTTTTTTATGTATTTGATTTTTTACAATATTAAAATTCTTAGAGTAATTGTCTGTGGTTTTTAAGATTTTTTTCGGATTATATGATTTTTTTTTAATATTTTTTTTGCGATCATTTTTTAATAATATTAATAAAGCATTTTCTATTGGATATTTATATTTAAAAAACTTGACTATGCTCATGCTTGGAAAATTTATTTTAAAATAGTTTTTTAAAATTTCAGGAGTAAAATATAAATTGTGTTCTTCCCAGAGCATCGTATAATCTAAATATTTTATCTGTTTTGAACAATCAGGTACCTCAAATAAGATATAACCATTCTCCTTAACCAATTTTTTCAACTGATTTAAAAATAAGGATGTGTTTGGCGCATGTTCTAAAATATGTCTACCTACCAAAAGATCTGCCTTTCCATATTTTTTAACTAATTTTAATACATTTTTAGAGGTTATCTTTGGAAGCACAGTTTCACTTGCTGCGCTTTCAAATTTAATTTTTAGATCTTTCTTTGGCTTAATTCTCCATGATTTAGAATGTATTCTTTTTTTAAGGTGTTTTATAAGAGAGTCATCTTTGTAAGTAATTCCTGCGATAATTGATTTTTTTGAAAATTTACACGCTTTCCTAATTTTACTACTCAAATGTGGTAAATGATCCTCTGGCTCATAATATCTAATCCATTCATGCTCTTGTGCGATCATGCTTGCTTTCAAAGGTCTATTTAATTGAAGTAAACCACACGATTTACATTGCGAAAGTTTTAAATTAAATTTAGCTTGTTTTTGTTTTTTATTCTTCAGGAATTTATTACAAAGATATAAATTTTTAAAAGACCTTAAAATTTTGGTATTTTTTTTACAACAAATTTTTGGCATAATTAAATTATCTTTTTATAAAATTTAGAAAGGCTATCAGGAGTGTTTGGAACCCAGTCTGGTGATGGTGCTGTTTCGACTGTAAATGGGCCCTCTAATATTTCATGAACTAACACCAATTCTGACATTGCAATCATAGTATGCCATTCACATTTATTAAACCTATACATAAAAGGATTGCTTGAAGACCCTTTCGGCTCCATCTCTAGATTTGCTGTAACTTTTCCACTTGTATCAAAATTTATAAGTTTCATTTTACCCTCTAATACATTTAAAGACTCTGATTTTCCAACAGAGCAATTAGGATATATAAGTGTGTCTTTTCCATAGCAAATAATCATTTCTTGAACATTGTCGGATGGTGAATTATGCAGAAGTAACCTGGATATTTTTTTTTCTGACTTGTAAAATTCTTCTTTTATTTTTTTTAAAAAAACAGAGTCTAATGTAAAAAAGTTTTGTGAATTTTTTAAAACACCGGGCATTTATAATTATGAGTGAGTATTATTTTGTTACTATTTCGAATTCTGGCCAAATTTTAATAAATTTTCCACCTTTTTCTAAATAATCTTTGTTCTTATTAATGATATTATCAGCATATAGCGGTGCCAAAATAATTATAGCTTCTGGTTTTTCTTCTTCAATTTTTTTTGGAGATACAACTGGAATGTTATAATAAGGGCTTAGTAAACCTTGCCTGAAATCATCATCATCTATTAGAAATGAAATAGATTTTGCTAAATCGTAATTAAAACTAAAAGTAGTTGCACCGGTTGATGTGCCATAAGCAGCAACTTTTTTTCCACTCTTAACTATTGGTGAGATAAAGTTTTGGATTTCTTTTTTTCTTGTTGCAATAAATTTTTTTACAGTTTCATGTCTTTCTTCTTTATCCATACCAAAATTTGTTTCATCGTTTATGACTTTTTCAACTGACTTTTGGATTTTATTTGGCCCTCCTTTTTTTTGAGAAAAACATCTTATCGAACCTGACTTTGCGGGCACAACTTGAACATCAAAAAGTTCCATACCATTTTTTTCAAAAAAACTTTTTAGTGGTTTCGCATAAAAACCAGAAAGATGTTCATGTGTGAAATTTTCAATAAGATTTTTTTCTATTACCGCTTTATGATAATGAGTCTGCATTGAAAAAACTCCATCGTCCTTTAACAAATGTTTTACCCCTTGTAGAAAATCAATATTATCAACAACATTAGAAAAAGTATGATTAGCAATGAAAAAATCTGCCTGTCCGTATTCATCTCTTATTTTTTTAGCAACATCTAAGCTAAAATAACTATTGATAGTTTGAATATTGTTTTTGACAGCTTGATCATATAAATTTGACGGCTCAACACCCAGTACTTTCACATTTAAATTTTTTTGCATAAAATCAATAAAAATACCATTATTACTTCCAGCCTCTACTGCAAATAAATTCTTTTTATTATTTGATAAGTTTTTAACTAAATGTGTGGCATAGTCTTTAAAAGCCTCTGCGAGATTAGGATTTGTAGCTGCAGGTCTTGATAAATAAAAACTATATATTAAATCAGGATTAACGAAGCCACTGTTTTGATAATGATGACAATCTTGACACATCATAATATCTAATTCAAAAACCTCTTTAGTTAAATGAGCCTTATCCTTTGGCATATATTTATCACCTATTGGTAACTTTGGAAAACTCATTACCTTTTTTAAATTTTTTGATGAGCAAAGCTTGCAGTTTATAACTTTGTTAAAATCCGATGGCATATTTATATTTTTCTAAAAAAATTTTTAATGTTTTCTATCACATAAGATTGTTGTGATGAAGTTATCTTTTCATGAGCTGGGATACTTAAAATTCTTCCTAAGACTTTTCTAGCTATTGGTGTTTTAAATCTTCTATATTTCTTAAATATTGGTGCATCTGAAGCAAGTGGTATATGATAAATTTTATTTTGTATTCCTTTACTTGATAAATAATTCATTAGTTTATCTCTATGAGTGGTTTGAATAGCATAAGTATATAAACCATGTGAAGTGCCGGGAGAACTAATCCTTGGACATGTAACTAGGCCATTTAATTCTCTGTTGTACGTATTTGCTATTTCTATCCTTTTGTTCATTTTCCTTCTAAAATATTTTAATAAAACTAATAACATTGCTGCGTGAATGGTATCAATTTTATGATTAAGCGCTACGTGGTAACATTCATTCGTAATAATTTTTTTTGGATCAGATTTCGTACCTGTATAACGTAACATTTTAATTAGATCATAAATCTTTTTGTTATTAGTTGTCACCGCACCAGCCTCACCAAATCCACCAACATTTTTCATAACATTAAAACTAAAGGAAGCTACATCTGAAAATGAGCCAACTTTTTTTCCCTTGTACTTAGCTCCAAAAGCCTGGGCTGCATCCTCTATAACTTTTATATTATATTTTTTGGCAATATCTTTAATCTCGTCCATCTTGCACATTTGACCTGTAAAATGAACTGGAACTATAGCCTTAGTTTTTTTTGTTATCGCTTTTTTTATCTTTTCAGGACTAATATTAAAGTCTTCTTCTATATCCACACAAACAGGTATAGCTCCACACTCAACTATAGCATTAAGAGTTATTATCCAAGTAAGAGGGGTTGTAATAATTTCGTCACCTTTTTTTATTCCAATACCTTTTAAGGCTAGATATAAAGCGCTACTTCCTGAGCCAACTCCAATAGCATATTTTGATCCACTCATTTTGGCTATTTGTTTTTCAAATTGATCTACTTCTGGTCCAAGAAGAACCTTTCCATGGGAAAAAACTTTTTTTACTGAAGTGATTAGTTCGTTATTTAACTTTTTGTTATTTACCCTCAAATCAAAAAATCTTACTTTCATATTCTAATTAAATATTCCTAGAGTTCTCTTTAATAAAATAAATGTCTTCAACCTTTTCTAATTCTTTTTTATTTCTCACTACTAACTCCTCTAACGCAAAATGAACTTGTTTTTTATTTTTTATAATTTTTGATAAAAAATTTTTTCTCTCACTTTTTTTTTCTGGTAAAAGATTAATACTATAAATTATAAGTCCATTTAAATGTTTTATTTCTTTGAGAAGGCTTTTAAGCATTAAATAAGATTTTTTAAAAGAATATTCAACTTTGCTTAATTTAAAGAATAATTCTTTTCTGTCTGCATAGTCCCTAATTACAAGATTTTGTACCTTTTGGGGTATTAATAAGCCCTTAACTTTTCTGGAAAAAATATATCCCCTATATCCTCTATTACTTTTTTTTGGGTTCTTCATAATTCATGCCTAATCTTGTCGCTGCTCTAATTGTTATAGGAGTAAAAAAGTCTCCAATTGTTTTTCCGCTATAAGGAGAAAGTAATGATTTGAATCGACAATTAAAACTCCACCTTGTTGTTTTTTCAATATTTACAACATTTCCATGCATAATATTTTGAGTAAAGATTAAGCCTTGTCCATATTTAATATTTAACCATTTAACTTTATTTTTTATTTCATTAAAAATTTTTGAAGATGAGCTATATTTTAATAGTTTTTGCTGATACTTTTGATTCATTTTTGGTGGCAAGATATACATCGATTTTGTTTTGGAGCAGTTTACCAAAGGTACCCATAAAACAAGTTCAAAAGGTGAATCGCCCTGCCAGACGTCAGAATGCACAGGTAATAATGAGCTATCATCTTTTGGTAACTGGATACTTAAATTTATTTTTTTTTGCATTGAAACCTCATTGCCACACAAGATATCAATATATTTTTTTCCAATAAAAAAATAATTTTGGTGAAACTGTTTATCTAGATTTAACTTATTATAGATATAGATTCTAAATGAATTTAATTTTTCAACAGGTATGTATTTATGAATGTTATTCATTAAATCAATATTGTTTGAAAATTTAATCTTTTCTGATTTGAGCCAATTTCTAATATGAATTAAGGTTTTTTTTCTAATGTTATTGATAAGTACCTTTTCATCGATATTGAATACAAAATATCCTTTTTGAATTAAACTTTTTTGTATTAGTTTTTCTTTATTAGTAAAATAACTATCCATATTTTATTTAAATAAAGTTTCTAGGTTTTTTAAAATTTCACCCTTAGATATTCTTTTTTTATTACCGATGCTTTCAACAGAAAGAGCAGCTGCAAGAGAAGATATAAATAATGTAATGTCTGGTTTAAGACTCATTTTTAAACATAGAGATGCTATTGATAACATTGCATCTCCAGCACCAATTTTATCAATTGTAGCTTTTGCAAAAGCAGGACAATAATTGAATTTTTTAGATATAGAATTAAAAATTGTAGAGCCGCTGGACCCCCTTGTCACAATTAAATTTTTAATTCTATGCTGTTTAGAAAGATTTATCATCAGTTTTTCTATATCGGTATTTTTGTCTCTTGACTCGTGTCTTATTTCTTTCTCATTTATTATTACACAGTCTAAATTTTTGTAGTTTCTCATTGTGTGATAACCTATATTTGCTGCGTTCACCTGTGCATTAAGAGCAATAAATTTTGAGTATTTGGTAATAATTTCTGCACTTTTTTTTGAAATTAATCCATGTCCATAATCTGAGACGATTACTAAATCGAATTTTTTTATATTTCTTTTTAACATTTTATTAAAATTTAATTCATTTTGTTTTGTTAGCAGTTCGTCATTTATCTTATAAACACCAAGTACCTTACTATGGCTAACGTGATCCAAAAATCTTTTTTTTACTATAGTTGGTGAACTTTTTTTTTTAATATATTCTAACTTAACATTATCTTGTATCGAAGACTTTATCACTTTTGCGTACTCTTCTTTTTCACCGAGCATAGATAATAATTTAATATTCTTACAAAAGGTTGAAAGATGATTGGATATTGCTCCGGCTCCTCCAACATACTCTTCAGAACTTATATCTCTTAGTGCCAGAACAGGTTCTTTTCCTGATTTGCCTAAAGCTTCACAAAAAACATATTGATCGATAATAATCTCACCAATTAACAGAACTTTCAATTTTTTAAAATCTTCTATTTTTTCTTTTGTTTCAATAAAATTATTTCTTTTTTTGATTTTTTTTAAAAATTGTTTTTGTTCAGAAGACAATATTCCGCTATTTTCATTAATTAATCTTGTTGAACTAAATGTTTCTGCTTTAGTAAATACAACCTTACCATTATGTTTTTTTACCTCTTGAACTTCTTTACTAATTTTGCCGCTTAAATCATGTGAAAAATTTTTATAATCTGGACCTTTACAATAATAATGAGGTCTTATTTTTTTAATTGCAGAAATTGCACTTTTTTCAATATTAATTGATAAATAGTCTACATCTTTTAGTGCTTCTAAAGCCTCAATTCTTGTTCGTTCTTTAAATGCTGGTCTGCCGTGACCTTTATTGACATACTTGTCTGGTGTAATTGTGACTACAAGTAAATCTCCATATTTTTTTGCCTCTTTAAAATGCTTGATATGTCCGATATGTAAAAGATCGAATACCCCGTGGCAAAGAACAATTTTTTTGCCTTTTTTTCTCTCAAAATCAACAATTTTTTTTAATTTGATAAGACTGTAGAATTTTTTTTTCATTTTTTTCTTAAAAACTTAAACCAAATTTTAGTCGCTTTTTTAATTTTCTGTGGTGTCCAAACTGGAGCTGATTTCCAATATCTTATATCTTCAAGTAACTTCTTTACTCCATCTTCAATTTTTACTTTTGGTTTCCAATTTAAATCTTTTTTTATTTTTTTTATATCTGAAAGTGATCGATCTGGTTCTCCTGGTCTTTTGGGAATGTTAGTTTTCTTTTTACCTATAAAGCTTGCAATTTTGTTAACACTAATTTCTTTTCCACCTCCAACATTATAAATTTTACCCTTAATTTTAGAAAAGGCTGCTTTATACAATGCATCTACAACGTCAGAAATATAGATGAAATCTCTAGTTTGTTTTCCTGAGCCAACTATTGTTAAAGGCTTATTAGCAAGTTTTTGTGCAAGAAAAACACCAAAGACTGCTCCATATGCTCCGGATGTTCTTGATCGTGGGCCGTAAACATTAAAAAATCTCATTGAAACATATGGAAGTTTATATATCGTATACCAGTGTTTGACTAATTCTTCTCCCTGCCATTTGGTGAAAGCATAAGGATACTTAACATCAATTTTGCTTAATTCATTAGTTGGAAAATTTTTTGGTAATCCATAGCAGCTGGCCGATGCAGCATAAATTAACTTTTTAATATTTTTTTTTCTACATGCTTCTAATACATTAAATGTTCCTAGAACATTAGATTTAAAATAAGACTCTGGTTTTTCTATGCTAGGAACAATATCGGCTAGCCCAGCTAAATGAAAAACGTAATCCACCCCTGTAAAAATTTTTTCGAGATTTTTATTAGATGAAATATCTTTATTAAAGATCTTAATTTTTTTCTGACTTTTCTTAAGATTATTTTTAAGACCTGTACTAAAATTATCGATTACAATAACCTTATGTTTTTTTTTTACAAGATAGTCCACAAGATTGCTTCCGATAAAACCTGCCCCACCTGTAACAATTATTTTCATTTATTTTTTAGCCAACGCTCCGCACTTTGTAAAAACTTCTCTTTACAATTATTTTAGTCATTTTGTATATATTTACGCAGGTATATATAAAAACTTTTTCTTATTTATTGTTGTTTCTATGTTACCCATTAAAATTTTAATTCTATTTCGTTGTAAATTAATTATTTGAAAAATTTTATCCGTAAAGGGCCCCGAAGAAAATCTATACGGTCTATTTAATTCTAAATTGAAAAAATCTTTTGAAACATAACCATTTTCACATTCCGATGATTTACATTTTTTTACGAAATTATTAAGGTCGTTTTGAGATAACTCAAATCCTTGAAGAATATATTTCAAGCCTCTAGAAAATTTCAATTTTTCTACAATTTTTTTATTCGTTAAATTTTCATGATAAAAAAATAAATAATCACCTAAAAGATTAATTTCTTTATTTATTAATTTATTATTTTTATATTTTTGTATTCTTAACTTTGGAATATAAATTTTAAAGTTTTTACCTAGTTTTAAAAATAGGTCAGATTTAAGTAGCGCCAAAGCTTTTTTATCAAATTTTAATACTGTCCACATTATTCCCCCTTATCTTTTTCTAGGTCTTTTTTTAACTCATCGTACTCTGCAAGTTTTCTTTGCATAAAATTTAAAGTTAATGTGGTTTTTAATGTTAGACCCTTAGGAGTTAAGTAATATAGGTATTTTGATTTATTCGGATTTTTCTTAAAATTCTCAATCTTAATTAAACCTTTTTTTTGTAGAGCCTTAATTAGGTAATTTAATTTGCCTAAACTAAAACCTAGCATTTTGGCTAAATTTCTTTGAGAAAGCTCCTCAGTTTTTTTAATTTGTCTCAAGATCTCTAGATATTCTTGACTGTTTTCGTTATATTTTTCTTCTTTGCTCATAATAAAAAATAGCTTGCGTTCATTATTTGAACATTATAGTGTACAATTTTTGAACACATGTAAAGTAAAAAATAGAGAAAATGAATTATCAATATAAAATTCCGAATTCTTTTAAAACCCTCGTAAAAGTTAAAGAATATGAAGGCGTAATACTTTTTGGTACTGGGAATTTAGGTAAGATAGTTTTAAAAACCTTAGAAAAAGCGAAGATCAAGGTTATCGCAATTGCTGATAATAACGAGTCAAATTGGAATAAAGAATGGAACGGGCATAAAGTAATGTCTATCGATGAACTATCAAAAACTAATAATACTTATCCAGTAATCATTGCTTCACTTAACTTTCCATACATGAAAAGACAATTAGAAGATATTAAAATAACTAACTACTTTGACTCTGATTTTTTATTTTCTGAATTTGAAATAAATCTATCAGATTGTAAGACAGAATGGACACCTAGTAGATGTAAAGAGCAAGTTGACTTGTATATATACTCTGTCAATGCACCAAGAGAAAAAAAAGATTTATATCTAAATAGTTTAGACTTAGTTCTTACAGAAAAATGTTCATTAAAATGTAAAGATTGTTCAAATTTAATGCAATATTATGCAAAGCCAATTGATGAAGATTTTGAAGAGTTGATGATATCTATCGATAAATTTTTAAAGTCAGTTAAGTTTATAAGAGAAATTAGGTTAATTGGCGGGGAACCATTAATTTATAAAAAAATTGATCTAGTGATAAAAAAACTTCTGTCTTATAATAATTTTGAAACTATTCACATATATACTAATGGAACAATAGTTTTAAAAGATGAAAAAATGAAATGTTTTCAAAGTGAAAAAATTCTATTTAAAATATCAGATTATGGAAAAATATCTAGAAATGTTTCTCGATTAGAAAATAAACTGAATGATCTAAATGTTAAATTTATTACAGAAAAAATAAGAACCTGGCAAGATTGCGCAATTATTGAAAAATTTAATAGAACAGATAGTTTAAACAAACATATATTTGGAAATTGTTGCGAAAATCAAGGCTTAACTTTATTACACGGAACACTTTATCTGTGTCCATTTAATGCCCATGCAGAAAACTTGAAGGCGATACCTGAATTTAAAAATGATAAAGTTATTTTAAAAAATCTATCGCGCCCTGAAATAACTGAAAGTTTAAGAAAGTTATATTTTAAAACCGATTTTTTAAGTGCTTGTGATTTTTGTAACGGTAGGGATCACAATGTTTCTAAAGTTGAAGCAGCGGTTCAAACAAAAGAGCCTCTTAAATATACAAAAATAAATTAATCTTCGTAAATAAAGATATTTTTAAAACCGAATTTTTTTAATTTTGTTTTAATTCTTTTTTGTATTTCAACTTTAGAATTACAGATTAGCACGCAAGTATCTTTTGATGTAACACGCTTAAAATATTTTTTATTTTTTTCTAAATCTTTGTCTTCAATAATTTTCTTAAAATCAAATTTAAAGTAATTGAGTATTTTCTTACAGTTATGTGCTAAAGAAGTATTGCAGTAAATATAAATTTGAAATTTGTCTAATTTTTTTTCCGTTAAATAAATTTTTCTTTTAATTAAATAATTTTTGATAAAGAATTGAATTTTCTTTTTTTCAAAATTTTTAATCAGTTCTAAAAAATCTTTATTTTTGATAAAATTTCTTATAATTGGAGCATTTACAAGATTCTTATTTAATTTGTATTCAGAATTTACCAGGTTTTTTATTTGATAGTCTTCTATTAATATAAGCGAACTTATAAAATTACTAATGATTTCTTCAAAAACGGTAATTAAATAATTTTTTTGGTAAATTTTTATATTCTGTTCTCTAATAATTTTAATCATTAAAAAAAAGCTTGCTATATAATTCTTACATCTTCTTATTCCAAAATCCTTACTAAGGCCTTTTTTGCTATTACTATGATAATAGAAATATTCATTTAAAAGCAGAATTTTTTTTACATTTAAAATTAGTTTATTAGTAAATACCTGATCTTCATTAATTCTTAAAATTGGGAAAAATAATTTTTTTTTAAGCAAAAATTTTCTTTTAACAATAAGTGGCCAACATTCATCCAATATCAGCTTTCTCCTTTTTATATTAGTTAAAAAAATTTTATTTGTTTGGTACGATTTTTTGTTTACGCCTTTGAAAAAAATTTTGTTTGAGTAAGGATAACTATCTTTTTTATATAATCCTAAAATCAAATCTGGATACTTGTTTTTTATAATCTCACTCTCAAATTTTTTTAATGACTTGCTGATAATTTGATCGTCAGAATCAAGAAAAATAAGATATTTTCCCTTTGCTTTTTTTATCCCCTCATTCCTACTTATGCCAGGGCCTTTATTTTTTTTATTTTTGATGATTGTTATCTTTAAGTTTTTAATTTCCCTTGAAAGATTAACCTTATTTAAACTTCCGTCACTTGATTTATCATCTATTATTATGATCTCGTTTTTAGTGTAATTTTTATTAATTACACTTTTCAAACTTCTTTTAATTGTTTTTTTGGAATTAAAGGCGGGAATTATAAAACTAAAAAAAACACTCATTTTTAATATAATAACCCCAGTTCATTATCTGGATAATCCAAAAAATCATTCATAAGCAGATAAAAATTTAGTTTCTCTTCGCTTTCGAGAGATAAAAAAAATTTTTTTCAGTGCATAAATCAAGCCAATTGAGCTATTAGTACTGGTCAGCTACACGCGTTGCCGCGCTTCCACATCCAGCCTATCAACGTAG
>MDTG01137379.1_pt1 | contig 53820 bp, 65 predicted proteins | sample 811421 | NCBI WGS metagenome assembly MDTG01 (sample SAMN05326645, study PRJNA326480) | marine metagenome | isolation source: seawater | place: Pacific Ocean: South East | collected 2011
CTTTCTAACCCCATCGGGGCATGCCGCCCCAATGGGGTGGCGTGTGCCCGATTCATTCGGAGTACACCATGCAGACACAAGCACAGATCTATCGCTCTGTTCGCCATAAACAGTCGGCTCTGCCAGCGCTATCCGCCTGGCAGCACGCCGGTCAGAAGCTCGAAGTCGATCGCTGGATCGCCCGCGTCGATTTCGAGTGGAACGACCCGATCGCGCCGCGCTTTGCGCGGTGGCGTGAGTCTGGATTCGACATCGAAGCCTGTCTCGAGACCGATGAACACGGCTGGGATCTAGTCGGCGTCGACACGATCGGCGAATTTCAAAATCGCTGGGTACCCGGCGCGATCGCACACGATCGATTCAACAATCGCGTGCTCGACTGGTTCGTGCCGGCCAATGCCAGCTATGCCCAGGCCCATCCGGTATACGGCCAGGCTCAGTACAAACGGGCCTGCGCCTATGGCCACGATTGGGACTACCTGGTTTTGACGGTCAAGGCCATCCGGGCCGATGTCGAGCTCGGCGTGGCCGTGCTCGGCGGTATCGAATCGGATAGCGACGAGGATTTCGTGACCGAGTCGGTGTTCGACCTCACGGCCGAGGCTATCCAGACGGCTGGCCTCAAACTCCGCGAGCTCTGCGGCGAATGCTGACAAGCTCGTTCGCTGCCGGTTTTACCTGAGCCCGGCTTTCACCCATCGGGGATCCACCATCCCCGAGGGCTTGGTGTTTCCCGTTTTATTGGAGAACCACCATGAAATACGTCGTGGGCTATTCACTGCCCTACTTCCACCACGTCCAGGTCGGCATCGAGGCCGACTCCCCGGATCATGCGATCGAGCGTGCTCAGGCATTATTCGATACGGGCGAGATCTGGGATGACACGCCGGGAGCATCCCTTGCTTCGGGATGATTTCGACGAGGACGTCGACGCTGGAGTCGCGCTTACGTTCGAGATCGTACAAACGATCGAGACCGAGGGCGATTTCCCGGCACCGGATCACAGCGTCAATCAGCTCCGATCCGACGCCAAAGCACGGGCTGCGGCCCGCGCGCTCGTCGCGGCCTATCAACAAGGCGAGGCCAACGGCGGTTCGATCGATTGGTCGGATCTCGATGTGGCCTATGAGCTCGCCCTGGCCAGCCAGGGCTGATCAGCTATAACGAGCTGATCTGACAAAACCGCGCCCATTCAGGGGCGTTTTATCCACCCGCAGGGGAACATCACCCCGGCGGGGCCTGGTGTTCCTCTTTTCACAGGAGCAACACCATGAAAACGACATCGACCCAGTCCGCCGGTCCTTCCGGGGCAAACTGCGACACCACGCCGCCGACGCTGGCCATCGTCATCGAAGGTGGCCTGGTGCAAGCGGTGGTGACCGATCGTCCAGAGGCCATCCGTGTGAACGTTCGGATCATCGACTACGACACCGACGGTGCCTCTGACGATGAGCTTTCAGAGGTGCCGCAAGGCGACGGCTCGTTCTGCGATGCCGTCGTCGATCATCGAGACCTGACCGAGGCGGCTATCGACCTCCATCACATCGTCGACAAGACCGATTCGGATCCATAAGCGGCGTTGATCATTCGTACTGACGTCATGCTAGGCCGGTCGCACTGCGGCCGTGCCGAGCTCAACACAAACGTCCGCTGACGCGGACTTCTCATCATCCACCCGCCGGGGAACACCACGTCCCTGGCGGGCGCCGGTGTTCCCCTTTTTCACAGGAGCAACACCATGGGATGGTTAATCACACAGGGCCAGACGAAGGCCGAACTCATCGAACACCTCACCGAAGGTGACGCCAACCTGCGCACGCATCGGCAATGCGTGCGGGGCAACGTACTCTGGACCATTCAGGAAAACCTGAAATACCTGGGGTTGGGTCGATTCATCGTGGCGTATCTGATGGTTCACGATCCGGGCTACGGCTGGGGCTATAAACCCGTCGAGGAATCGATGGGGCCGGCCGAGCTCTCGTGCCCGGTGTCGTATCTCGACGCAGTACCCGTGCCCGATAGCGAGTTCGCTGCACCATGGCGAGAGCGTGTTCGGCGGCGTCATGCCGACAAACAACGCCTCAAGCGCACGGTGGCCGCGGCCTCGATCGGCGATCAGGTCACGCTCACCGAAGGGTGTTTTCCGCACACGGTGACGCTGACGTCCCGGAAACCGCTGATCGGCCAAGCCGACGACGGCTCGTGCTGGCGGATTCCCCGCCGGTGCATTGCGTCGATCAATTCGACCGCCTGACCAATTTAGGGCCCCTTTTCGAAGGGGCCTTTTTTCGCACAATCATTGTGGATAACCTGCGTCGCCACGCCGCGCAAACGCAGACCGGCTGCGGCCCGGCTGGGATCTGATCGGTCTTTGACCAATCCGCCCAGGCCGCCCTCAAAATTCCGGCAGCGGCGTGTGGGATTTTGTATTATGTCGCCGCACGCGATCGCGCAGATTGATCCTGTCATTCACCAGACGACGATCGGCAATGCGGCTTCCGGAGACACTACGGCGTCGCCTTTTGACCTGGGCGCGGGAATACCACAGCGAGGCTCGGCCCAGCGATTTCCTGATCCAGAACGAGAACGGTCCGTATCTCGCCCGATGGTATGTTATCCGCCAGGGTCGGCGCTGGCTCGATCGGTCGCCGGCGATCCGGCGGCATGATCTTGAGCACGAGAATCCGCGGGTCGACGGCGGCCGACGTAACGTATTCGTGCATCAGTTTCTGGCCAGCGACGACGATCGGGCGTTGCACGACCATCCCTGGCCCTGGATCACGATCATTCTCGACGGCGAATACCTCGAGCATGTGCCGGCCGACGCCCGGCATCCGGGTGGGCCGACCGTAGCCCATCGACGACGCGCCGGCGATGTGGTCATGCGATACAACGCCGCGCGACCGCATCGCATCGAACTGATCGATCATCGCCCAACCACGACGCTGTTTCTCACCGGCCGAAAACGCCGCGAATGGGGCTTTTACTGTCGCCAGGGCTGGCGGCACTGGCGCAATTTCACCGCGACGGACGGCCGCGGTGGATCGCGCGGGTGCGCGTGAACGCGATCGATGGCACACGTTCAATCGGTAAGCGGCCACCCGAACCAACGTCCGATCAAAATTCCGACACGCCCTGTCGGAATTTTCTATTGTTCGAGCTACGCCGGCCGGACAGCATAAGCCCGTCATTTCGACAGGCTCTGACGATGAACGATGCAACCGACGACCGAGACGCGGTGGACGCCCGCATCAAACCCGCACCGGGCTCTACCGAGGATGAGCAGATCTTGTGGTCAGCCACTCCCGGCCACGTCACGAATCTGCATATCTACGTTGTCGCCGTGATTGCCGCGGCCGTGCTGGGCATCTACGCGCCCTGGCCGTGGGTCGGCTTGGCGCTGATTCCGCTGACGGTCGCCGGCGACTATGCCGCTGCGCTGCAGGCCACCCGCTACGAGCTCACCAGCCAGCGTCTACGCAAGAAGTGGGGCCTGCTCTCGCGTCGCGGTGAGGAAGTCGAGCTCTACCGCGTGGAAGACACGAATCCAACGGCCCCGCTGCTGTACCGGCTGGCTGGCCGCGGCAACGTCGAGGTGCTGTCGGCCGATCGCACGAACGACGATCTGATGCTCAAGGCGATCAAGAATCACGAGCGGGTTCGGAATCGGATTCGCGAGCACGTCGAAACAATGCGCCGAGACAAAGGCACGCGCGTCGTGGAGTGAGCGCCATGGCTTTGAGCCCCCGTACAACCATCGAAGATCGCATTGTCCAAGCGGGCAAGCCTGCCGCCGAGGTTTTTCCGTTGCCCGCAGCGGGCGAATCCGAGGTGATGAATCGGCCGATCCTGTACTGCGCCCGCTGCGGTGCCGAAATCCAAACGCGGCACATCGTCTGGCAGATCAGCCGATGGCCGGGCAGTCGATATTCGCGCGCTGCACGGCTGCCCGCATTGCCGGTTCGGCACGAGACCGCGACTGCGCTGGTACGCCGACGGCCGACTCGAAGGCCCGCATCCGGACACTGGCCGCTGGGTTCATTATCCGGCAATCACGCCCCGATACCGCTTTTACAGGCGCTGGGTCGAAACGGCGCGGCTGCTGTTCGGTGGCACACCGCAGCCTTGATAACTGTCGCCCATGCAAGTCTTGCAGGAGATCGATCGCATGACACGCCATAATGCCCTTGTTGCGGCGATCACCGGCATCGCCTTGATCAGCGGGATCGCGGCGGGCCCGGCCGCGGCCGAATCCCCACCGCAGCCGAACTACCCCAAAGTGCTCCGCCGGATGGTCGATGCCGGCGAGATCCAGGTAGTGAAACAATTTCCCACCGACAAGCCGGGCCTGACCGGCTATCGGGTCAAACGCGACGGCTACCAGACCGTGGTCTACGGTGAAGACGATTATCTCATGCTCGGCCCACTCTACGGGCCGAAAGGCACGAATCTGTCGAAACGCTATAAACGGCAGCATCAATCCCGGCCCGACGTCGCCCAGACGATCGACGGCTTGGATTCCGAACATCTGATTACCGAGGGCGCGGCCGATGCGCCGGCGTTGTACGTCTTTCTCGATCCCAACTGCATTTTTTGCCACAAGCTCTATCAGCAGACCGCCCCTTTGGTGAAACAGGGCAAGCTGCGGATCCACTGGATCCTGGTCGGCGTGCTCGGTTCGAGCAGTATCGGCCGGGCTGCCACGATCCTGTCGGCCGATGATCCCGTCGGCATGCTCGCCCAGGACGAGGCTGGCTTTGACGTGGCCAATGAACAAGGCGGTGTCACGCCCAAGAAACCGGATGACAAGATAGCCAATGTCCTCGATCGCCACCGCGACGCCATGTTCAACGTCGGCGGTCGCGGTACGCCCGTGGTGCTGTTCCAGAATCCGGACGGCCATTGGCAGGCCCGGCAGGGTCTGCCGCCGGTCGGCTGGCTTGACCATTACGCGCAGGATTAAGCTATCCCATGGGCTCATCCGCCCCGAGGACCCCTATGATAAAAGTCGATGGGCCCTGCCCCGAATGCAGCCAATCGCCGGTCAATCGGTTCGATCTAATGGACGGAGAGATTTGGATCTGTCCCGGCTGTGGCTATCAGGAGATCACCGCCGGCGTAGACATCGAAGCGCAACTGAATGCCCTGGCCGAGCACGATCCCGAGCTCGCCGCCGGTTGGCGCGAGACGCTGGGTATCTGAGCCTTGGCGCGTGATGGCACGACCCTCGCCGCGCGAAGCCAGCCAATGGCGTCCCGTCAGCTATTTCGTCTTGATGTTGTTTGTCGTGCTTTTCGCGCTCGCCCTAATCGGTATCGCGCCCTGGATTCAAGCGCTTTATGCCAGCTGGGTCGGCGTCGGCGTGATCGCCCTGGTACACGCCGAGGTCGAGCCGGAAACCCCGCAACGCTTCGCCGCGAATCTCAAACGCTTTCTACGCAGCCATATCTGGCCGCTCTACATGCCGAGGAATCGATAGATGGTCGATGAGCGGAGCTCGATGTAAGAGGTGGCCGCCGGGATGCAGCGGGCGGAATACGCCCCTGCTATGAGTTCTGTCGGTGTCAGCGGCCGGATCTACTCGATACGCTGATTACCGGCGCGGATCGCCTGGGCGCGATTGCGTTCGAGCTCGAATGCCAGCAGCCGAACACGTTGCTCGCCTGGAAATTTCCCGAGGCCTATGCGCTCGTTGCCGTCCTGCCTGACGCGCTCGATGCGGCCTGTGAACGCCGCGAGGCCGATACCTACACAACTCTGTTGGCCGATGGCATCGTTCGCGGATCTCGCAGCCATAGCTAGCGCCTGCGCGCACATCCGAAACGCGACGCCACAGATCAAACATTACGGCCACCAGACGCCGGATCCACAGAAACGTCTTTTCGCCGAATGACGACTACAGTCGAGCACATCAAGGACCGGATCTCGCGCTACAACGCGCTTCGCGTCGGCTATATTACCGTTCCTTAACCCACGGTCATGCAGGCACGGGTTGCGCGAAACTGGCCAGCCCGCACGCGACCTTCGATTCGCGATTATAGCGGTAGCATCGCGGCAACATATCGGGCGGCTCGATCGTATCTGAATGAGCTCGAGCCGCATCTGTCGGTCGCGCGTCGGTTGCGCGATACTTGGGATCAATTCACGACACCGAAAAATCGTACGCCCTGCACCGTTGCGATGACTCAAGAATACCAACCTAGACGAGATTGCCGCTTGACGAACCGTCAAGGTCGTCGCGTGCTTTGCCACGGGTAAGCAATATAGCCACGACTTAATATAATATCACTGTAACAAATTGATTTGTATGTTGTTTCAAGGCACGATGCGTACATCTTTATAAAGCTGCTTCCAAGTTGTTGCGGCTCCTAACTGGTATTCGCGTGTCATTCATCACTTCGTTGTCGCTCGGTCTGAGTCTGTCCATGGATGCATTCGCGGCCTCCGTCGCGCAGGGCGCCAAGACCCGGAGCACCCGAACACGAGAAGCATTGCGTACGGCTTGTTATTTCGGCTCCTTCGAGGCCATTACTCCCGTGATCGGCTGGACCCTGGGCACGCTGTTGGGCTCGGCGATGGCGCATATCGACCATTGGATCGCCTTCGGTTTGCTGGTGGCGATCGGTCTCAAGATGATTTACGACGCTTGGCGCGCACCCGAACGCGCGCAGCGTCAGAGCGGTCCGGGATTCGGTCGGATGGCACTACTGGCGTTGAGCACCAGCGTGGATGCAGCCGCGGTCGGCGTAACCCTGGTCGTGCTGCAAATACCGATCGTCATGGCCGCCCTCGTGATTGGTAGCGCGACATTTGTCATGACCTGCGCGGGTTTCATGCTCGGCGGCATCGCCGGGCGTCGCATGCCGCGCTATGCGGAAGGCCTGGGCGGACTGTTGTTGATCGCTATCGGGACGCAAACCCTGCTCCAGCACACGGTTCTCGGTTAACTCCGGGCGCACCTTCTCAGTCGAATTCGAACGTGTATCTGGACGCACTGCTCTTTACGCTGATTCCCATTGCTGCGGCTGCCTTCTCGGGGCTCGTCGTAACCATTCACACGCCGCGCAAGCAGGTCACCAGTGCCGTGCAGCACCTGGCCGCGGGTGTGGTATTCGCCGCAGCGGCGATTGAATTGGTTCCCGGCGTGCTCCATTCGGCGCCCGGCCCGGCCATCGTGGGCTTCGCGATCGGAATCGCGGTCATGTTTGCCCTGCGGCAGTTCAGCGACGCCGCCGAGCGGCGCTCGAAACGGCGCGGTTCGCCGGTGGCGATTGGCTTGATCGCAACCATCGGCATTGATTTCCTGATCGACGGTGTCGTATTGGGCGCGGGCTTTGCCAGCGATCGAAGCACTGGCATCCTGCTGACGATCGCGATCGCGCTGGAATATCTGTTCGTCGGTTTGTCCGTGTCCGCCACACTGCCGACCCGGTCGCCCTGGGCATTGATCGGTTTGCCCACGATGCTGGCCTTGCTGACGTTAGTCGGGGCGGCGATCGGCGTGGCCACGCTTACCGGCGCTTCCAAGCCGGTCATGGCCGCGGTCCTGGGCTTTGGCGCCGTGGTCTTTATGTATCAGGTCACCGAGGAACTACTGGTCAAAGCGCATGAGCAAGGCGACACCGCGTTTGGCTCGGCCACATTCTTCGTAGGGTTTCTTTGCTACCTGCTGATCGAACAGGCGATGGCGTCTTGAGATGACGGCGCGAAGGCGGATGGTCATGCAAACCGCCGAAGCCGAAGAAAAAACGGTCCGAGTCCCGGCGCGTCTGTTTTTGGTTAATCAGGCGATGTCGGTATCGGACAAAGCGGCCAGGATGCCGCACTCCTGCACCGGGTGCTCGCCGTCACAGGCCCGCTGCAAACGCGTCAGGCTCGCTTCGAGCGCCTGGAGCTTTGCGACGCGCTGACACACCGAACGTACCTGTTCGTCCAGAAGTGTATCGACGGCGTCGCAGGGTTGCTGCGGATGATCGGCCAGCCGCAGGAGATCGCGAACCGAGGCGATGGAAACACCCAGCTCCCGGGCGCGGTTGACGAACGCGAGACGTTCGAGGTCGTCCGGCTCAAAGTACCGATAGCCGTTGTCACCGCGTCGCGCCGGCGGTTGAGGCGGATGGGTCGCAGCCGCTCAATCGTGCTGGAGTCCGCTCATGAGTCACGACCACAATCACAGCCATGATCACGGTCATAGCCACGGGCACGGTCATCATGACCATAGCCACGCCATTTCGGCCGACGCGGATCGGCGCTACTTGTTCACCGCGCTCGGTCTGCTGGTCGGGTTTATGGTGGTCGAAGTCGTGGTCGGTCTCATCGCGCAGTCGCTTGCACTGATCACCGACGCCGGCGCCATTGGCATGTCACTGGTGGCGATGCGCCTGGCCAGCCGGCCCGCCTCGGGGCGTTTCACGTTCGGGCTCAAGCGGGTGGAAATCCTGAGTGCCCAGGCGAACGGCCTCACGCTCTTGTTGGCTCTCGGTCTGGTTCATCATCGAAGCGATCATGCGACTCATCGAGCCGCCGGCCGTCGATAGCCTGCTGGTGGGCATCGTGGCCATCGTCGGCGCGATCGTGAACATTGCGGCGGTCATGGCACTGAGCCGGGCCAACCGGAAAAGCCTTAACGTCGAGGGCAGTTTTCAGCATATCCTGACCGATCTCTATGCGTTTATCGCGACCGCGATCGCCGGTTTCATCATCTGGGCGACGGGCTGGTACCGCGTGGATGCGCTGGCCGCGCTAATTTTCGCCGGGCTCATGGCCAAGGCCGGTTACGGCTTGGTGCGCGAGTCGGGCCGTGTCTTCCTGGAAGCCGCGCCGGCGAACCTGCATCCGTCGACTCTGGATGATGCCGTGCGCCAGGTTCCCGGGGTGTTGGATGTCGACGACCTGCATGTCTGGGAAGTGACCTCCGGCATGCCGTGCGTCTCCGCCCGGATCTGGGTTGGCGCGCAGGCCGACTGCCATGCCATCCGGCATTCAGTCGACGCCATGCTCCACGATCGGTTTAATGTCGAGCACAGCACGCTACAGACCGAGCACCAGCAGGATGACGCCGAACCAGCAAGCAACCGCGAAGGGCCGGGTGATGCCTGCGTGTTCGGCGGCGCCAGCGCTTGAGTGATTCTCAAATCGCACTGAGCTGCGCTATTCGTTTAAAAAGGGCGCGATCGCGTTTGCGACGGCCTCCGGAAACGCCTCGTGAACGGCGAGCTTTCCGTGGTCGAGTCGCCGGGTTTCGACTCCGGGCAACTCGGCCAATGCCGCCATATCCGCGCGTGATTTCAGCGGCGTTTCCTCGCCATACACGACCAAGATCGGCACCCGCACCCGACGGGCCAGATCGAGGAACGACACGCGGCTTGTCACCGGGTCGAGACCGCCACTGACAAAACGCACGGAGGCGTGCCGGGCGCCCGGTGCGCGAACGACGGCGCGTTTTTCAGCCAGCCGATCGCCGGCCAGCCATTCAGGATCGCTGTAGACGTGACCTTTAACCATTTTGTCGAGGATCGGCCGGCTCACATTGAGCCGATAAAGTGCGGACCCCAGCATGGGCATATCGAATGCCGCGCGGATAGGGGCGAACCAGGGCCGTTGGCCACCCATCATGGTCGGCAAGGGGCCACGCCACGTCGGCGCGATCAGAACGAGCCGGTCGATCGTGCCCGGCCGCTCGACCGCTTGATGCAACGCATAGGTGGCGGCGTGGCCGGCAGCAACGACAGCATGCGGCGGCTGCGCTATCTGATGCAGGGCGTCATCGAGGAAGGCCGACAGCACTCGTGGCGTCCAATCCACGCGCGGCCGCGGCCGGTCGCCGAATCCGGGCCAGTCAATGGTCGTAGCGTGAAACGCCGGCGCAAGCCGATCCATAAGCGGTCGCATTTCACCGCGCGTCGAGATCGAACTGAGCGCCGGTAGTAGGACCACGGAGCAACCGCCGCCGGCGGCCTCCATGCCGAGAGTCACGTCAGCGCCCTCCCAGGTCCAGTCTAGGGTGTGAGTCGCCATCGTGGGTTCTTCCGTTAGCGGCGCGCCCCGCGCGCGGCGAGTTTCGCCTCGCGCCGGCGGCGTTCGGCCATAACGCGTCGGCGCTTGGCGTCGGTGAGTTGGCGCCACCGGCGAATTTCCGCCGCGGTGCGCAGGCACCCGACACACAGGTCGGTTTTGCGATCGAGCTTGCAGACGCCCACGCAGGGCGAGGCCACCGCCATGGTTTATGCTGCCCTCGGCTCGGGCGGGCGAGCGGCGGCCGCCGGGTCCTTCTTCTCGGGCGCCGGCAACAGGCGCGCCGAGTTGAGGATGAACACCAGCTCGGAGACGACATGAATTGCCGCCGCGAGTAGTGGATTGAGAAAGCCCAAGGCCGCCAGCACGATGCCGATCGTGTCGACGCCAATCGTGCCGGCAAAATTCTGCCAGATGATGCCCCGCGTGCGCCGGGCCACGGCGAGCGTCTCGACGAAGCGCTCGAGGTCGTTGCCCAGCAGCACCACGTCGGCGCTTTCCTGGGCCACGTCGGTGCCCGAGCCCATGGCGATGCCGACATCGGCCCGCGCCAGAGCCGGCGCGTCGTTGATGCCGTCGCCCACCATCGCGATCTTGTGTTTTGGGCCTACGAGCGCCTGCACGCGCGCCAGCTTGTCCTCCGGCAGCAATTCCGATTCGATATCTTGGATGCCGAGGGCGCCGCCGACCGCATCCGCGACCCGGCGGGCGTCTCCGGTGAGCAGGACGATACGGATGCCCATGTGATGTAAGGCGTCGACCGCGCGTTGGGCTTCCGGCCGGACGCTATCGGCGATCGCGATGGCGCCCAGCAGGCGTCCGTCGCGGGCGACCAAGACTTCCGAACCGGCCGCGTCCTGATCAAAGTCCGCCGGCACATCGATCCCGTTGTCCATCATCCAGGCCCGATTGCCGACGAGGACGGTCGCGTCAGCGACCTGGGTCGTAATGCCCCGGCCCGGGGTGTAGTCAAAACGCTTCGGCTCGGCCACGGAACGGCCCTGGCCGCGGGCGTAGGCGACGATCGCCTTGCCCAGCGGGTGCTCGGAGCGCAGTTCAGCCGCCGCGGCGGCAGCGAGTAGTTCGTCGCCGGTGATGCCGGCCACGGGCACGAGCCGCTGCACTTCGGGGCGACCGAAAGTCAACGTCCCGGTCTTGTCGAGCACGACCGTGTCAACCTGGCCCAAAGTCTCCAGGTGCACGCCCCCTTTGACGATGGCGCCCAGCCGCGCCGAGCGGCCGATCGCGCCGAGGATGGCCAGCGGCGTGCCGGCGGCGATGCCGCAGGCCCCGGCGACGATGATCACGGAGATCGTGGCATAGATGTCGCGCGTGATCAGGAAGGTCAGGACGGCCGCGCCGAGCGCAAAATACACCAGATAACCGGCCAGGCGATCGGCCAGCCGCTGGACTGGTGCGCGGGATTGCTCGGCGGCCTCGACCGCTTCGATGATCTGGCCGTAGCTGGTGTCCCGACCGAGCCGCTCGGCGGCGATCTCCAGCGCGCCGGACTGGTTGATGGAGCCGGCGAAGACCTTTGCACCCTCGGTCTTCTCGACCGGCATGGATTCGCCGGTGATGCGCGACTCATCGACGAACGAATGCCCGGAAAGCACGATGCCATCGACCGGCAGCCGGCCACCGGGCGCTACGAGGATGGCGTCACCGACCGCCAATTCCTCGGAGGCGACGGATTGAACGGCACCGGCCCGCCGGACCGAGACCTCATTCGGCAGGAATTCGACCAGATCGCGGATCGCTTTGCGACCGCGCCCGACAGTCAGGCCTTCCAGTACTTCGGCGACCAGCACGAACAGAGTGATCACCAGCGCCGTGAAGAATTCGCCGATCGCCGCGGCCGCCGCGATCGCGATCGTCATCGACAGCTCCATGGTCATCCGGCGCTCGACGACATTCTCGAAAGCCTCCTTGAGAATTGGCCAGCCGCCGATCAACAAGCCAGCGATGCCGATCAGGCTGACCGCCGCAAACGGCTCCCAGATACGAAACCACACCAGCGCGGCCACGACCGCCACAACCGCAATGCGCGCCGCTTCCGGCCACTCGAACGGATGATCGTGGTCATGCCCGTGTTCATGATCGTGATGATGAGAACCATGCCCATGATGGGACGAGGCTTCCGGCGCGGTCGTGCGTGTCTCGGCGCGATCGGCGAGTGTGTCGTGCTGGGTTGTCTGCGGGTCGGACATGGCGGTGACTCTGGCGTTATTTGAGGTAAGCGCGCACGACATCGATGAGTTCGGCGGCGCCCTCGGATCGCTGCTCGGTCGTCAGTTCCGCGTCGGCGACGTGCTCCTGGATGTGGTCCTCAACCACTTCGGCCATCAATCCGTTGAGCGCACCACGCACGCCGGCGATGCGCTGAAGCACGTCGGCACAACCGTTTTCGTCTTCGAGCGCGCGCTCGACGGCTTCCATCTGGCCGCGGATACGCCGTACCCGGTTCAACAGCTTCTTTTTCTCGCGCGTCGTATGCACGTCGTTTTCTCTCCGCTTCGTCTCACGATAGTATGGCCCCCTATATTATCAATCAAGGGCGACGTTATGACAGAAAAGCCCATCGCGGGCCTTTGGCGCAATCGGGTCTATCGACATCTGTTTGCGGCCCAGATCTCGGCCCTGGTCGGCACCGGTCTGACCACGATCGCGTTGGCGCTGTTGGCCTACGACCTGGCCGGTGGTGATGCCGGCCGTGTTTTGGGCATCGCTCTGGCCTGCAAGATGGTCGCTTATGTGGCCATCGCCCCGGTGGTGGGCGGCTATGCCCAACGCTTGCCGCGCAAGACGTTGCTGGTAACGCTGGACCTGCTGCGGGCCGGGTTTGTGTTCTGCCTGCCGTGGGTAACGGCGGTGTGGCAGATCTATGCTCTGATCTTTCTGTTGAACGCCTGCTCGGCGGGCTTTACACCAGTCTTCCAAGCCACCATCCCCGAAGTGGTGACGGACGACGCGCAATACACGCGGGCATTGTCGGCCTCGCGCTTGGCTTACGAGCTCGAGAATCTACTCAGCCCGACCCTGGCGATGGCGCTGTTGTTCCTGGTGTCCTACAACCAGTTGTTCATACTCAACACGCTCGCCTTTCTCGGCTCGGCGGCTCTGGTCGTAACGGCTGTCCTACCGGTCGCTGCCGCTGAAACGACGTCGATCAATGTATGGCAGCGGGTGACGGCCGGCATACGCCGATATCTGGGTAATCGTACGCTGCGTTCGGTGTTGACGCTCTACGCGGGCGTGGCCGCCGCCGGGGCCATGATCATCGTCAATACCGTGGTCTATGTACGCGAAACGCTGGGCGGCGGCGATGTCCAGGTCGCCCAAGCGTTCATCGCTTCGGGCGCGGGCTCGATGCTCGCCGCGTTGGGGTTGCCGCGCTGGCTGGATCGCCATTCCGAACGCGGCGCGATGCTCGCCGGTGGCCTGTTGCTGGGGTTGGCGTTGTTGGTCGGGGGCATCTGGCGGCCCGGCTTTGCCGGCCTACTCGGGCTCTGGTTCGTTCTGGGCATCGGCCTCGGCCTGATCCAGACGCCGGTCGGGCGCCTGTTGACCGCCGCCAGCGACTCGGCTAGCCGTCCGGGGTTGTTCTCGGCCCAGTTCGCCTTGTCACATGCCTGCTGGTTGATTGGGTATCCGCTCGCCGGGGTGCTGGGGTCGGCGTTCGGGCCACGCCCCGCCTTGGTGGTGCTCGGCATCATTGCGTTGGCGGCCTGGGCCTTGGCTGATCGTTTATCGCCCTCTGAATGAGAGCGGTTTCGACATGAAGGCAATGGACCCGCGCAACCGATTGACGCCGAAACAGTTCGCGCTGGCCTTCGGCATCGTCAGCATACTGGCCGATTTCGTCTACGAGGGCGCGCGGGGCATTATTGGCCCGTATCTGGCGACGTTCGGCGCCTCGGCGCTGATGGTGGGCCTGATCACCGGGTTCGGTGAAGCTGTCGCCCTGATCTTTCGACTGGTTAGCGGGCCGCTGTCCGACCGCTCGGGTCGGTACTGGGCGCTGTCGATCACCGGCTATGCGATGACCATCATCGCCGTGCCGTTTTTGGCCGTCGCGGGCCTGTTCTGGCAAGCGGCCGGCCTGACGATCGCCGAACGCTTCGGCAAGGCCGTGCGTACGCCGGCGCGCGATACCATGCTCGCGGCGGCCAGTACGGCGTCGTTCGGGCGCGGTCTGACCTTCGCCGTGCACGAGGCGTTGGACCAATCGGGCGCGTTCGTCGGGCCGCTCGTCGTTGCCGGGATGATCGCGCTATCCGGCTATCGGGCCGGCTTCGCCGTGCTGGCGATCCCCGGCGTACTGGCCCTGCTCACGCTGGCCTGGCTGCGCCGCGCCGCCCCGTGCCGCGGCCGACGGCTTATGAACCCGTGAGCGAAGACGAGGCATCGCCGCACGCCGTCGGTAACGCGCCCCTGCCGGGCCGCTTCTGGCTGTATACGGCGTTTACGGCTGTGTCCATGCTCGGTTTTGCCACGTTCGCGGTATTCGCCTATCACGACCAAGCTCAACACGTGATGGTCCCGGCACTGATTCCGGTGACCTACGCGGTGGCCATGGGCGCTGATGCGCTGGCCGCGCTCGGCTCGGGCTGGCTCTATGATCGGATCGGTCTGCGGGGATTGATTGTGGCGCTGCCGCTTACGGTCCTCGTACCGCTGTTCGCGTTTCAGGATTCGCCCGGCCTGATCTGGGTCGGGGCCGTGGTCTGGGGTACGGTCATGGGCGTGCACGAGTCCACGCTGCGCGCCGCGGTGGCCGACCTGGTACCGGCAGCACGCCGCGGGACCGCTTACGGCATCTTCACGGCGACCTATGGCGTCGCCTGGTTGGCCGGCTCAACCATGATCGGTGCGCTATACAGCGTATCGATTACCGCGGTCGTCGCGTTCGTCGCGGCCACCCAGATCGCCGCGCTTGCCTTGTTTGTGCCGCTGATTCAGCGTGAGTCTGGCTGATATGGCGGGCCTGCGGAGTCCGATGACTGTCTCGCTATGATTTGCCCCATGAGTTCGGTCGCCATTCGAAAACGCGTTGCAATGTGATCGGCCACTTTCCTGGATTCGAGCATGATCCAGAAGCGGGCTACCATTACTCATTGCTTGACGAGGCCGCCGTACACGCATCACTTGTATGCCCATTTGAAGTACACCCTAACTGGGCGTCAGGCTCATGGCTTCAATTGCGTCAGGATAGAGCCGATTTCGCTAATAATTATTGTGTTTCTCGTTCGGCTCAGATATTTTAAAGCAATGCTGCGCGTTATCGCGATATTCCTGCTTGTAATGCAAGCGCTGGTCGCTCAGGCCGGTGTTCAAGGGATATCGTGTCTGCACAGCCCGTCGGGCAAGTCGCCGCACAGCGCGCTGTCTGCCGCCCATGGTCAAGCTTCGCAACCGGACCAGCCGCCTCGGCACGAGATGTGTTGTTGCGATGTGATCGGGAGCTGTGCTTCTAGCGCTTTGGCAAGCGATTCGCTCGCCTCCGATATGCCTAGTCCGCATCCCGTCTACCCGCTCGCGAGGACGACGTCGCGCGTGCAGCTTGGCTTTGTACGGCTTCCTTATCGCCCCCCGTCTTTCGCTATTTAACTGACGCTCAGCAACGTCTGTGACGTTGCGATCCGGTTAAAATAGGCGTCTTGTGATTGTTATCGCAATGAATCGGTCGTAACGACCGGTTCGCGGGATGGTCTGGTCGTAATGCCGTGGCCAATAGCAACCGCGAGTCGCTACATGAAAGGCGACCCTCATGACCTGTTTCCCTTCCGTGGCCAAGCGGTCCAGCTTGACCGTGCGCGACGTCCTGGTTCCGCTTGGCAACATCTGCTCGTATCCAAGTCAGATACGTCGTCGGTCGGGCCGCCCATTGAAAATGGGATCGCCTGTGCGGCATCCGCTGCGATCAGACCAGTGAGCGTCCCCGTCGCATGACCCGGCATATGTCGAGGTGTTATCAGTAGCGTTTCGGTGTCGGGCTGATCACTTCAAGCCTGTTCCAGTTGCTTGTTGGACTTGGCGGAATTCCGCCGGTTTCGAAAGCTGTAACGGAGTGCGATCGCCCACACCGGCACCGGATCATCCCGGTAGTGCCCCTGTTACCGGGGTGTCAGCGGTGACACCGAATCCACGGTGTCACCGCGATTCGGCCCTCGGGTATCGAGCCCTACTCCCCCTAACCGATACCCGCGGGCCGTCTTTTACTTCGAATACGGAGGCGATTTTGAAAAAACTCAAGAGCTATGGCGAAGCGCGTCGTAACGGACCCGAAGTCGATGTTGGCCCGCCACGCATGAACGATAAGCAAACGAACACGCACTTCTCCAGGCGATGACCGCCGTCGGCATGACCTGTCGAGAACCCGCCGCTCGCAGAGCGTCCGGTCGTGAATCCGGCAACCGCGGCTCATTGGCCGCTGTATCGTCTCGGCCCGCCTTGGCGTGCTGTCGGATGCGACACACGCGGGCCAGCTTCACCCGATCGGCGACAACGTCGACCGGCGTATCCTCATCGGATCTACCGATGATGCTTCGGTTGGGTCCGCACCGCGTTCCGCAGAGCCAGAATCCAACGATATGAAAGCTCGACTCTCGATTCATGATTTGGCAAGCGGCTACGGCGACCGCGCGCTGTTTTCCGGCCTGACCGCTGACTTTGGCGCAGGTAGCCTGACCCATGTCCTCGGCGAGAACGGGGTCGGCAAGACCACGTTCCTGCGTACGCTGGCCGGTCTGCATATGCCCCTGGCAGGTCGGATTGTGTGGCATAACGACGACGGAATGGCCACAGCTGACATGTCAATGCTCGATCGTTTGTGCTACGTCGCCCATGAGAACAGCCTGAACGGCGCGTTGACTCCAGTGGAGAATCTGGCGTTTCTCATGCGCGTGGCAGGATACCCGACCTCAAGCAAGAGAATCTGCGACGTACTTTCTGAACTGGGCTTGGCCCGCTTGCGGCATCGGGCGTGTCGCCTGCTGTCTGCCGGTCAACGGCGACGCGTATCGCTGGCGCGCCTCTGGCTACGCGATGCCGGACTCTGGTTACTCGACGAGCCCGCAGCGGCGCTGGATGCCTCGGCTCGCGTGCAGTTGGCGCAGCGCATCGAAGCACAGACCGCGCTCGGCGGGATTATTATTTTCACAACCCATGAACCCTTACCGTTGGCCGATAGCCTCGTCACGTCTGTGTATCTGCCGACATGCTGAGTGTCTTCTGGGCGGTACTGCAACGCGATCTGCGATTGGCGATCCGACAGCGCGGCGCCATCGCGCATCAATTGCTGTTCTTCGTTCTGATCCTGGTGCTGTTTCCGCTGGGTATCGATGCGGATCGCACGATGCTGGTTGCGGTCGCGCCGGCGATCATCTGGATGGCCGTGCTGCTGTCGCTATTGCTTTCGCTACAACGCATGTTTCAGGCGGACAACGATGACGGCACGCTCGATCAATATCGGCTGAGCGTCGAGCCGCTTGCCATCATCGCCCTGGCCAAGGTGTTGGCCTGGTGGATCGGCAGCGGGCTGGCGTTGGTGGTCGCCGCACCACTGATCGTGCTGCTGCTGGGGGTGCCACCGCAGGCCATATGGGCCATGCTCGCCAGCTTGGCGCTCGGCACCCCGGTGTTGAGCATTATCGGCGCCATCGCCAGCGCGCTGACACTGAGTCTGCCGCGCGCCGGCTTGCTGCTCAGTCTGTTGGCGTTTCCCTTATATGTACCGGTGCTGATATTCGGTTCCGGTGCGATGCATGCGGCCATGGTCGGGCTGCCTTATGCCGGCGCACTCGATCTACTGGGCGCTCTGCTCGCATTGGCGATCAGTCTGGGCCCCTGGGCAATCGCCGCTGCGCTGCGTGTTGACCAATATTGATGGTAGCTGCTGTATTCTGCCGGTTTTGGATTTTGGTAACTGCAACCGGCGAATGCCTGTCCGATCGATCGAATATGGACGTTGGATGATCGAAAACAATATGGATTCAGCCCCACAGCCAAGTGCTAGCCATGTCGCGAGCCGCCGGTTCGTGGCCCGGCGTGTCTCATGGCTTCGACCGGAGACCAGACCATGAGCCACTCGTCTGCGATGCGCTGGCTGCATCGATTCGGCTCGTTGCCTTATTTCTATCGCGTCAGTCGGTTATGGGCCCGGTGCCTAGCGCTGCCGGGGCTCGCGATGGCCGGTTATGGGGTCTATGCCGGACTGGCGATCGTGCCGCCGGATTATCAACAGGGCGATGTATTCCGGATCATCTATATACACGTGCCGAGCGCCTGGTTGTCATTGTTCGGTTATACCGCCATGGCAGTGGCAGGCGTCGTGATCCTTGTGTGGCGATTGAAGATCGCCGAGATCTTTATCATAGCCGCCGCGCCGATCGGGGCTTCGTTCACTTTCCTGACGCTGGTGACGGGCTCGATCTGGGGCGAGCCCACCTGGGGAACATGGTGGGTCTGGGACGCCCGGTTGACCTCCGAGTTGATTCTTCTTTTTCTGTATCTGGGCGTAATTGCCCTGCATCAGGCGATCGAGTCGCCGCGCATCGCGGCACGGGCCTGTGCGTTGTTGTCGGTTGTGGGCGTTATCAATATTCCGATTATCCATTACTCGGTGGTGTGGTGGAACACCTTGCATCAAGGCTCGACCATTCGCCCGTTGGGGGGCTCGACCATGGAAACCGATATGATCATCCCATTGCTAATCGGCGCGCTCGGATTTACCCTCATCTTCGGCTGGCTGACGCTGTGGCGCATGCGCGCGCAGCTGATCTGGCGTGAACGCCGTAGCCGCTGGGTGACACGGATGATCCATCATGAACGATAGCTGGCAGCAGTTTCTGCATATGGGCGGCTACGCACGCTATGTCTGGAGCGCCTACGGCATTGCCGCGGCGGTGATGCTGGCCAATGTGGTCGCGCCGATCGTGGCATTGGCCCGTATCAAGCGGCGTATCGCCCGGGAAGAATTCGTCGATGACTAGGACACGGCGTCGGCGACTGTTGCTGGTGGGAATGTTGCTGGTCGGCCTGGGCGCGGCCGCAGCATTGGGTCTGTCTGCGTTTCGCCAGAACCTGCTGTATTTTCATCAGCCCAGCCAGATTGTCGCCGGCCAAGTACCGGTCAACACCCGTTTTCGTATCGGCGGACTGGTCCAGCGCGGTTCGGTGCAACGTCACGGCCACGATTTGACGGTGCGCTTCGCGGTGGCGGATTGCGATGCCAGCGTGCCAGTCGTATTCAACGGCACGCTGCCCGATCTGTTCCGGGCGGGCCAGGGCATCATCGCCTACGGCATGCTCGATAAGCAGGGGGTGTTCGAGGCCGATCAAGTCCTGGCCAAACATGATTCGAATTACATGTCGCCCGATGTCGCCAAGGCACTGAAAACCGGCCAGAAAACCAATTGCATGCCCGCCCGGATGCAGGCCGCACGATGATTCCCGAACTGGGCCATCTGGCACTCGTGTTGGCGCTCATGATGGCGCTAGTACAAAGCCTGTGGCCATTGTACGGGCTGGCCGCCGGACGCCCGATTTACATGCGGCTGGCCGCACCCGCAGCGCTCGGACAGTTCCTGATGCTGGGCGTTGCCTTCGCCGCGCTCGCCTGGGCCTTCTACGTCAACGACTTCAGTGTCGTCTACGTGGCCGACAATTCGAACACCAATCTGCCTTGGTTCTATCGACTGGGCGCGGTTTGGGGCGCCCACGAAGGCTCATTGTTGCTCTGGATGACGGAACTGGCGGCCTGGTCGTTGGCCGTTGTCCTGGCCAGTCGCAGTCTGCCGCGCGAGGTATCGTCCTGTGTGCTGGCGGTGATGGGGCTGGTGAGCGTCGGCTTTCTCGTGTTTACGCTCGCCACATCCAATCCGTTCACTCGCCAGTTTCCGGCTCCCGGCCAGGGCCGGGATCTCAACCCCCTGCTACAGGACCCGGGCCTGGTCTTCCACCCGCCGATGCTCTATATGGGTTACGTCGGTTTCAGCGTGGCGTTTGCTTTTGCCATCACGGCCCTGATCACGGGCCGGGTCGACAGCGCCTGGACCCGCTGGACCCGACCGTGGACGCTTGCGGCCTGGGTGTTTCTCACCATCGGCATCACGCTCGGCAGTTGGTGGGCCTACAACGAACTCGGCTGGGGCGGCTGGTGGTTCTGGGACCCGGTCGAGAACGCTTCTTTCATGCCGTGGCTGGTCGGTACCGCGCTGATTCATTCGCTGGCGGTGACCGAGAAACGCGGCATTTTTCAGAGTTGGACCGTGCTGCTCGCGATCACGGCCTTTGCTCTATCGCTGCTCGGGACCTTTCTGGTGCGCTCGGGCGTGCTGATTTCGGTGCATGCGTTTGCGACCGATCCGGCCCGCGGAGTCTATATTCTCGGGCTCCTCGCAGGGGTAGTGGGCGGCTCGTTGCTACTTTATGCATGGCGCGCACCGCGCTTTGCAACCGGAACCGAGCCGGTGGCCGTGCTGTCGCGGGAAGGTCTGCTGCTGTTGAACAATATCTTTCTCGTGGTGGCGGCCGCCGCGGTCCTTATCGGCACGCTGTATCCGATCCTCGCCGACGGCCTGGGGCTGGGACGCCTGTCGGTCGGCCCGCCGTATTTCAACAAGGTATTTTTGCCGCTTACCGCCCCCCTGGTGCTGCTGGTCGGCGGGGCCGCAACGATGGCCTGGAAGCGCACGCGTCCGGTGGTTCTCACCTCGAGATTGTGGTTGCCGGCGATACTTGCGGTCCTGGTCGGTGTCGGTCTGCCGCTGTTCACGGTCGGCACCCACGCGGTGGTGGCGGTCGCCGGCTGCGCGCTCGGCTCCTGGGCGATTCTCGCTGCATTCGAGGATATCGTCAGGCGCACGAGGGGACGACGCCTCAAACTGCCGCGTCAAATCATCGGCATGACGCTGGCGCACGTCGGGGTCGGCGTATTCGTGATCGGCGTTAGTCTGGTCAGCGGTTTCGGCGGCGAACGCGATATCCGCATGCGGCCCGGCCAGAGTCTGACCATTGCCGGCCACAACGTCACCTTCAATGGCATCACCGCCCAGCAAGGGCCTAATTATGTCGCACAGGTCGGCACGTTCACCCTCCGTCAGGGGGATCGCGTGGTTTCGCGTATCCATCCGGCCAAACGCCGCTACGACGACAGCGACGCCGTGATGACCGAGTCCGGCATCGACCGCGATGTGTTCGGCGATATTTATGTATCGCTGGGCGACTCGCTCGAAGACGGCGCCTGGAGTGTTCGCGTCTACAACCGGCCTTTTGTACGCTGGATCTGGGCCGGCGGCTTCCTGGCCGCCCTGGGTGGTTTGCTCGCCCTCTCTGACAAGCGTTATTGGCGACGGCGACGTCGCCGCCACGAACCCCACGATCCCGCAGCGGCCGCACGTGGGCACGCCCGTCGTGAGCCCGCCGTCTGATGCGTTGGCCCGTTGTCATCCCCGGTCTGGTATTGATTGGCCTGGTCGCTATGCTGGGCTACGGGTTGACGCGACAGCCGAGCATCCTACCCTCGGCGCTGCTCGACCGGCCCGCGCCGGCGTTCAATCTGCCGACGCTCGCCAACCCCGACCGACATGTCACCACCCAAGCGCTCCAGGGCCAGGTCTCTCTGGTCAACGTCTGGGCGAGCTGGTGCGTGGCCTGCCGGGCCGAAAGCAGCCGGGTCGCCGAGATAACCCAGCGCACCGGCGTTCCCGTGATCGGGCTGAACTATAAGGACAAACGACCTGATGCCACACGCTGGCTGACCGTGTTCGGCAATCCGTTCAGCGTCGTGGCGGTCGACGCGTCCGGCCGCGTCGGAATCGACTGGGGTGTCGCCGGTGTACCCGAGACGTTTGTCGTCGACCGACAAGGCGTCATCCGCTACAAGGTCGTCGGTGCGATTACCGAACAACAGATGAATCAGCGCCTGATCCCGATTCTGAACAAGCTCAAGAGCGCATCGTGATGCCTCGGTTCTGGCTCTATCTGCTGGGTCTATGCGTGTTGGCGGCTCTATCCGCGTCGGGTGCCACCGCCCGAGACATGAGCGACGCGCAACTCTTGCGCTATCACAATCTCACCGCACAATTACGATGCCTGATCTGCCAGAACCGCAGTATCGCCGAGTCGGACGCGCCACTGGCGGCCGATCTGCGCGCACTGGTCGCCACACAGATCAAGGCCGGCCGAAGCGACCGCGAAATAAAACAGTATCTGGTCGATCGCTACGGGGCCTGGGTACTCTATGATCCACCGTTCAACTACGCGACCTGGCTGCTCTGGCTGGGGCCGTTCGTGCTGTTGCTCATCGCTCTCGCTATCGCGTTGAACATGCTGCGAAAGCGCCGGCCACGCTCGCCCCACGGCCGGCCACTGGATCGTGCCCGGCTGGCCGCCGTGCTCGATGAAAATCCAGACGAGCGAACACGGCAGGCCGCTAGAGACCGAGACGCCCAGTGACGATATTCCTGTTTCTGTCGCTGGCCAGCGCGATGGTGGCCCTGTGTCTGGCCCTCGTTCTGATCCCGATCTGGCGCGCCGGCGGCGCAAGGCGGGCACAACGGCGCGAGGCGAACGTCGAAATCTATCGTCAGCGTTGTGCCGAAATCGATCGAGACGTCGCCGCCAGCCGCCTCGCCGAATCCGACGCACAGGATGAAAAAGACGAATTGGGCGCACGCTTGCTCGCCGATATCGACGCCGAACCCGAGTTATCGGCCCGGACGATAACGGCCTCCGCCTCTCGCCGAGGCCCTACACGTCCATGGTGGGGCAGCGTGCTTTTGTTGCTGTTCATCGCCTTTGGCGCCGCCGGCTATGGATGGCTCGGAGACTGGCAGGCTATCGAGAAGACCGGCATGCCTAATATCGATCAGATGATGGCCGGGCTCAAGGCACGTGTCCAGGCGCACCCGGAAGATCGCAGCGCGCGCCTGCTTTTGGCGCAAGCTCAACGGCGCCAGGGCGATAATGCCGGCGCGGCAACCAATTTTCATATCCTGAATCAGCGATCCGCAGCGCCGCCGAATACCGATCTGATCGCAGCAGAAGCCCAGGCGAGGCTCGCGGCCGGCGGCGATTTAGCCGGTCGCGCGGGCGATCTTTACAGTCGATTGCTGAAGCTGGATCCAAATAACCGTGAAGCCCTCTGGTATCTGGGCTTGCGTGCAGCCGAGGCCGGCCGAAACACGAAAGCCATACATTTCTGGGATCGCCTGCTCGAACAACACTTGTCGACCGAGGCTCGGGCGATGATCTCGAGCCGTCGCCGCAGTCTGCTCCAAAATAAATCCGATCCGTAGGCACTATGGCGCCGCGATCGGTCATCAGGACGGCATTTGTGGCTACGATATCTTTTTGCCCGGTGCTGCAATATCTGAATGTGATTCTAACCCCGTGGAGCACACCGTAACGCTGTCGCAAGCGCCATCTCGACCATTGACCTCCAAACCACGAACGGGGTCGCTTACCTGCTATGTTGCGTGTATTTGCCATCGCTATACTCTTGATGCAAGCACTCGCCGCTCAAGCGGGAGTTGCCGGCATCTCTTGTGCGCATACATTGGCTCATTCATTCGAGCGCAACGCTTCGGTTGTCGCAGGCCACCCCCAGGCAGCCGAAAGTCCGCAGCCGAATACCCACCATGAAATGTGTTGCTGCGACGTTGTCGGCCATTGTTCCTCCAGCGTCGTGGCCACTCACATACCGACGCTTAACCAAGCCTATCCGACGATACATCCGAGTGGCCGTACAATCGTCGGTCCCAACGCCGGCTATACGGCCCCGCCTTACCGCCCCCCGTCTCCGGCCGTATATTCCTGAACGCGCCAGACACTGCCAGCGCGTAGTGTCGTGCATCTTCAGTTCAAGCGACCTTACTAAGGCCTTGCGGGCCGCATCCGGCTCTCCGCTGTGACCTTCATGAGCTGCTGTCGGCGATTAGCCGGCAACGGCCTGTAAGCCTGTCGCTGCAAAACGGGAAACAAGACGATGAAAACCTTCAAGATCGTGCTGGCGACGCTGGTCGTTAGCGGCCTCGTCGCGGGCGCCACCGGCGCCGGCATCATTTATTCCGGCGTCTACAACGTGGGCGCCGACAACCATCATCTGGACGCCACATACTGGGTGCTCAATCAGGCACGCAAACGCTCCGTGGCGGCCCATTCCGCCGACATTCAAGCACCGGAACTCGGCGGCCACGATCAGTTGGTCGAAGGGGCCGCCCATTTCAGCGAGATGTGTACCGGCTGCCACGTGCCGCCGGGTGGGCAGATGTCCGAGGCCGCCCAGGGCATGTATCCCCAGCCTGCCAACCTGGCGGAATCCGGCGAAGAGATGCCGCCCCGCCAGATCTTCTGGACGCTGGAACACGGCATCAAGGCTTCCGGCATGCCGGCCTGGGGCGAGTCCGACGGCCCCGAAGCACTGTGGGCCTTGACCGCGCTGATCAAGGCTTTTCCCGACATGAACGGCGCCCAGTACCAAGCGCTGGTCAACGAAGCCAAAGCCAAGGGCATCGGCGAGGACGAACACTCACATGGCAGCCACGGCGACGAACACAAGCCGGGTTCCAATCATTCCGAGTCAACCGAAAATACGGAGGGCCACCACGCATGAACGACCAGAAAACAAATACACAGCGCCGGAGACTTCTCCAGGCGATGGCCGCCAGCGGCATGCTGGCGGGCCTGGATATGTTTTTGCCCGGCGTCTCGTGGGCGGATACCATGCGCAAGGCTGGCGAGGCCGCGCGTGTTAAAGGTGGTCCACCACGGTCGGTCACCCAGGATTTCCACATCCGTCGCGAAGGCATCGGCATCGCCGGCGGCCACGCCTCGTCGGCCTATACCATCAATCATTCCATCCCGGGGCCGATCGCGGAGTTGTGGGAAGGCCACGACGCGCTGCTACGCGTGCATAACCATATCCCGGACGAGATCACCTCCATCCACTGGCACGGTATCCTCTTGCCGTTCCAGATGGATGGCGTACCCGGCGTGACCTTTCCCGGCATCCAACCCGGCGAGACCTTCGAGGCGCATTTCCCGGTACGCCAGTACGGCACCTACTGGTACCACAGTCACGCCGGCTTTCAGGAGCAGGTCGGCCAGCTCGGGCCGATCGTGATTCACCCGGCCGAACCCGAGGCCAATCCAGCCGACCGCGAATACGTGTTGGTACTGACCGACTGGACGTTCGAGGATCCCGCGCGACTGTTCGCCAAGCTCAAGGAATCCAGCGACTACTACAACTTCAACCAGCGCACGCTGGTCGACTTGGTCGACGAAGTCGAACAACAGGGGCTGACCCAAACCATAAAATCGCGCCTGGCCTGGAACAAGATGCGCATGAGTCCGCGCGATATCGCCGATGTCACCGGGCACACTTATACCTATCTGATGAACGGCCAGCATCCAGCCGCCAATTGGACCGGGCTGTTCAACGCGGGTGAGCGCATCAAGCTGAGAGTCATCAACGCATCGTCGATGACCTATTTCAATGTGCGCATCCCCGGCCTGCCGATGACTGTGGTCGCGGCCGACGGCCAGAACATCGAGCCGGTCGACACCGACGAGTTCCAGATTGCGGTGGCCGAAACTTATGACGTGATCGTCGAACCGGCTCCCGACAAGGCCTATACGATCATGGCCGAATCGATGGACCGCTCGGGCTATACCCGCGGTACGCTTGCGCCACGGCCGGGCATGAGCGCGACCGTGCCGGCGCTGCGCACGCCCCCGACTCGCACGATGATCGATATGGGCATGCCGATGCAGGGCATGGCGATGGACGACGAGTCGGGCCAGAAAATGTCGATGCCGCAACCCCACGACGGGGCGCAGATCAGCGCTATGGGCGGCATGGCAGGCATGCAGCACTCTCAAGCGATCAATCGTGCCACCAACCCCGTTGCCGATGATTTGTCGCATATGGGCATGGGCAACTCGGGCCCGGTGATCGCCCGGCATGGCCCTGACAAGCATGGCCCGGGCAATATTACCGTGGCTCAGGCCGAGCGCTATCGGCTGGCCGACCGGCCGACCGGCCTGGCCGACGTCGATCATCGTGTCTTGACTTACAGCCAACTGCGCAATGTCTCGGTACCGCCGGATAAACGCGAGCCCTCGAAAACCATCGAAGTGCATCTCACCGGCAACATGGACCGCTACATGTGGTCGTTCGACGGCCACGAGTACTCACAGGCCAAGCCGATCGACTTCCCCTACGGCGATCGCATCCGGCTGATACTGGTCAACGACACCATGATGGAACACCCCATTCATCTCCACGGCATGTTCATGGAACTGGAAAATCACCAGGGCAATCATGGGCCCTATAAACACACCATCAGTGTCCTGCCCGGCTCGCGGGTATCGTTGCTGGTCACTGCCGATGAACCGGGCCGCTGGGCCTTCCATTGTCATCTGCTCTACCACATGGAGGCCGGCATGTTCCGCGTCGTGCGTGTCGCCCCCGCCTCGGAGATCGATCATGCCTAAGACGACGCATCAAATCCTGATAGTCGGGTTGGCGTTTGTCATGGCCAGCGCGGCCGCACCGGCGCTGGCCGGCGCGCCGCCCGGCAAGGCCAACCCTAAGAGCGTTGTGCCCAAGGGCGCCGAAAACGCATCCAGCGGCGCGCCAGCGAACTGGGCGCCCCCCATCCGTGATAATGCCCTCCACAAGTACAGCAGTATCAACCGTCTCGAATACGGCACCGGTAATGCGCCCGACAGCTATCTCTGGGAAGGTCAAGGCTGGATCGGCGGCGATATCAACCGTTTCTGGTGGAAAACCGAAGGCGAAGGCGCAACCACCGGCGGCTCGCCGGATTCGACCTCGTTCGAGGCTGACTACGGACGCGCGATCACTCCGTTCTGGAATGCGCTGATCGGTGCACGCTACGATATCTACCCCGGTAAGGATCGCGCGTTCGGCATGGTCAAACTGCAGGGCCTGTCCCCCCTGTATATCGATACCGAAGCCTCGTTCTACGTCAGCCAGGACGGCGTACCCAGCTTTCGCGGCGAATTTCAGTACGAGCCGTTGATTACCCAGCGCCTTCGCCTAGCGCCGCGAGCTGAAATAAATCTCGGCGCGCGCGATGCCAATTACGGCTTGGGCGGAGGTCTGCAGAGCACCTCGCTCGGCCTTCGGCTCAAGTATCAGATCGTGCGTGAATTCGTACCGTATATAGGTGTGCGCTGGGAGAAGAAATACGGCGACACCGCCAAAATGGCTCGGGCGGACGGCGGGACAAGCTCCTCGACAGCCTTTGTGGTGGGCCTGAGTGCTTGGTATTAGCAGGCATCGCGACACCACCGCGTTGCTGATTGATGACGTTGTCCGAACGCGTACCGACGGTGGTCTTGTGCATCACTCGGGTTCGTCGACGTCATTCCACCCGACCCCGAGTTGCCATTTTTCGATATTCGACCCTCAAATCCAATCTCAAAACCCTGGAGTCTGAGATGTCAAAAGTAACCGAGGCAGTCTACCGCTGGCTGGATTTCGATCTTCGAGCGCCGCACGACATTCCAGCGCGAGTCACGGCGTCGCAACAACTGACTTTTTACGGCCTACGGATTGTGTTCGGGTTGATCTGGCTGTTCAACGCGTGGACGGCCTCGGCCAGCGCAAATAAACACGCAATTGCGCAATTCATGGGCCTGTCGTTCGGCTCCTGGCCCGTTCGCGTGATCGGCAACGGTGTTTTTTTTCTGGATCTAATAATGGCGGTGGCGCTGCTTTCGGGCCGCGGCATGCGCGCCGCCCTCTGGTTGGGCGTTGTGTATCTGATCGTGATGTGGGTCGGCGTTTCCCATACCGGCGGTTTCAATACCGCCGCCGGCCAGACCGATCCGGGGATCGCGCCGCCTTATCTGATCCTGTTTATCTTGACGTTCGCCTGCTGGCGCCTGAGCCAGGCCGCGCCAGCGAACAACAATGCCGTGGCGCAGGAGCACGCCCGTCTGTGGATCCATGCGATGCGCCTGGCATTCGGTTTTTTGTGGGCCTGGGACGCACTGTTCAAATGGCACCCTTACTATCTAACCCATATGGTCGCCTATCTGACAGCGGCTCAAGATGCCCTACCAGGCTGGGTGGCAACTTACGACCAGATGTGGATCAACGTTATCAGCTTTGTGGGCCCCGTTCTGGTTGGCGTGCTGGCTGCGCTTCTTGAAACGGTGCTCGCCTGGAGTCTCATCACCGGCAAGCTGATGCGATGGCTGCTACCGATCGGCGGCATCTATTCGCTGGTGATATGGTCGACGGCCGAAGGGTTCGGCGCACCATATACAGCCCTTGGCCAAACCGGCATGACCGGCAACATGTTTGGCAACGCCGCGATTTACGCCCTGATCTTTTTCACTTTCATGGCCGTTTACCGGTGGCCCAAGCCCATCACCGCATCCGTCTGATACGTCGTTAACCGAACGACGCAAATTCCAACGCCTGAAATCATCACCGGGTGACAAATATGACTTTCGTTTCGATCCTCGGCGATACGCTCTACACGATCGCCGGCATGTTCTGGAAAATCCTGTGGGCGCTGGTTCTCGGCTTTGCGATCTCGGGCGCCGTCCAAGCATTCGTTCCCAAACGCCGCATGGTGCAGGTCATGGGGGACGACAGTGCGGCATCGCTGTCTCGAGCTGGTTTTTTCGGCGCCATATCTTCGTCCTGCTCTTACGCCGCCGCCGCCATGAGCCGCAGCGTATTCATGCGCGGCGCTCATATCACGGCCTCAATTGCCTTCATGATCGCGGCGACCAATCTCGTGATCGAGCTGGGCTTCGTGCTGTGGTCGTTGATGGGTTGGCAGTTCGTGGTCGCTGAATTTGCGGGCGGCGTGTTGCTAATCATCGTTATGGCGCTTCTCATGAAGCTCGTCGGGCCGGTGAGGGCATTCGATCGGGTACGCGAAGCCCACACTGACAACGATACGGATGACGACGTCGCTGTCCCGAGCCTGCTCAGCCTCGATGGTTGGCGCCAGGCGGCCACTAATTTCATGATGGACTGGTCGATGATCTGGAAGGATATCGCCATCGGTGTGATCGTCGCCGGCGCGATGGTGGTCTGGGTACCCGACGTGTTCTGGCAGGCGTTGTTTCTATCTAGCGGCCACGGGGGCGATGTCAGCCTATTGCAGATGATCGAAAACGCACTCGTCGGGCCGCTGGTCGCCGTGGTGAGCTTTGTATGTTCGGTCGGAAACGTGCCCTTGGCCGCCGCTTTGTTCAACGGCGGTATCTCGTTCGGCGGCGCGCTGGCCTTCATTTACGGCGATCTGATCGTCATCCCGATGTTGCTGGTCTATCGCCAATACTACGGCACCCGACTCGCAGCGATTCTAGGCGCCATTCTGTATATCGCCATGGCGGTGACCGGCTTCGTCGTCGACCTCATTTTCTCCGTCGGCGGCTGGGCGCCCGATTCAAGCGCGGTCGACGTCGGATCGATGGAATTCTTCAGCCTAGATTACACATTTTGGCTGAATCTGATTTTTATCGGTGTCGGGCTGGGGCTCTGGGCTCTGTCCAGGCAAGCCAACGCCCAGTCCCACTGTGCCCATCATCACTGATGGAGGCGGCCATGCCGGCACCACCAACCCAACCGCCATACCTCGATCAAAACCTAAAAGGGGCATTATGAAAGACTCAACGACACATTACGGACTCGTCAGCCGATTCTTGCACTGGCTACTGGCCCTTCTGATCATCGCGCAGTTTTCGCTGGTCTTTGTTTTTACATGGATCGTCCCCGAGCACGGGGGCGAGCACCATCACCATGAACATCAGGCCGCCAGCCTGCATGAGACGGTGATGATGCTCCATAAATCCGTTGGGGTGCTAATTCTGCTGTTCGGCTTGATCCTGATTGCGTGGCGGCTGACGCAGCCCAAGCCCTCGCTACAGTCGGACCCTGCATGGCAACGAATGTTGGCGCGCGTCGTCCATGTCGTGATCTATATGATCGTTATCGCCCAGCCTATTTTCGGAATTTTGATGGTCACGTCACACGGCCAGTCCATACCGTTTTTCGGGCTGTTTTCGATTCCGGCTTTCATCACGCTCGGTGAACAAGTCGGCGCGACGCTCGGGACACTGCATGCATTCACGGGCTGGTGGCTCGTCTTGATCGCGCTCGGCGTCCACATCGCTGGCTCGCTCTATCATCACTTCGTACGCAAAGATGATGTCCTGACACGCATGTGGCGCGGTCGGGCCGACACATAATAGGCCGGTCAATCGGAGTGACCAACAACCCGGGCGAGGGAAACTCCGACATACGTCGATTCGACCCGCCCAGTCGGGCCCGATCGCATTAGAACATCTCCCGGGGCGAGGCCCCGGGGGCTGATTTAGGCCGCTTCGTTGTAGCGTGCTTCGTCGACGGCCGTTTCAATCTCGGAATCATCCGGCTTCGATTTCTGGCTCGGCTCCAAGGCCGCCTTGAAACGCTTGAGCCGAAGCGAATTCGTAAGCACGAAAATACTGGAAATACTCATCGCGCCCGCGGCGATCATGGGGTTGAGCAACCAACCGGTGAACGGGAACAGCGCGCCGGCCGCCAACGGGATCAGCAGCACGTTGTAACCGTAGGCCCAGCCGAAGTTCATACGAATGGTGCGCATGGTGCGCCGCGACAATGCGATCGCATTGACCACGCCCGACAGATCCGCCCGCATCAGCACCACGTCGCCCGACTCGATGGCGATATCGGTGCCGCTGCCCACCGCAATGCCGACGTCGGCCTGGGTCAGTGCCGGGGCGTCGTTGATACCATCGCCGACGAATGCGACCGACTGGTTCTTGCCCTGGAGCCGCTTGATCTGGTCGGATTTGCCATCCGGCATGACGCCGGCCACGACCGTATCGATGCCGAGTTCTTCGGCAATAGCGTGGGCGGTCGCTTCGTTATCGCCGGTCAGCATCGCGACCGACAGATCCATGGCGTGCAGCGCCTCGACCATGCGCTTGGCCTCGGCACGTGCCGGATCGGCCACGGCGATCAACGCCGCGAGTCGGCCGTCGATAGCCGCGAACAGCGGTGTCTTGGCCGCGCGTGCCAGCGCATCGGCTTGCCCGGAAAGCGCCGACGTGTCGATGTTCAGGCAGTCCATATAGCGCGCGGCCCCGATCCGGACCTGATGTCCGTCGACCGTGGCTTCCACGCCGTAACCCGTGTGGGCCTGGAACTGGCTCGCCTCGGACAATGCGATGTCCTCACTGCGGGCCGCCTTGACGATCGCCGTCGCGACCGGATGTTCGCTGGTGGCTTCCACGGCGGCGACCTTGGCCAATACCTCGGCCCGATCGAAACCGTTCGTGGGTTCCAGATCGGTGAGCGCCGGAGCACCTTCGGTCAGCGTGCCGGTCTTGTCGAGCACCACGGTATCGACAGCCGCCAGTTGCTCCAACGCGGTACCGCGACGGAACAGCACGCCCATCGACGCGCCCTTGCCGGTGCCGACCATGATGGCGGTCGGCGTGGCCAGACCCATCGCGCAGGGGCAGGCGATCAGCAGCACCGACACCGCGGCCACAAACGCCAACGCGAGGGCCGGGCTCGGGCCGAAGATCAGCCAGCCCGCGAACGTGGCGGCCGATACGGCCATCACGATCGGTACGAACACCCCGGCGATCTTATCGGCCATCGCCTGGATCGCCGGCTTTTCGGCCTGGGCCTCCTCGACCATGCGGATGATCTGGGCGAGCACGGTGTCGCCGCCGACGCTGGTCGCCTCGAGTTCGAGCGTGCCGTTCTGATTCACGGTGCCACCGACAACTTCGTCGTCTGCCTGCTTGGCGACCGGCACCGGTTCGCCGGAGATCATGGATTCATCGATATAGCTTTCGCCCGAGCGCACCATACCGTCGACCGGGATCCGCTCGCCGGGCCGCACGGATACGATATCGCCTTTGGCCACCTGGTTGAGATCGACCTCGGTCCATTCACCGTCGCGTTTGACGCGGGCGGTCTTGGACTGCAGCTTCATCAGACCTTGCACGGCCTGGGAGGTGCGCCCTTTGGCCACCGCTTCGAGATAACGGCCCAGCAAAATGAGCGTAACGATCATGCCGGCGGCATCGAAATAGGTATGCGCCGTGCCGCTGGGAAAGATCTGGGGCACGATCAGGGCGATCAGCGAATAGAAAAACGCCGCATTCGAACCCAGCATCACCAGACTATTCATGCCGGGAGCGAGATGCTTCATTTCGCCCCAGCCGAGCGTATAGAAACGCCAGCCGGCATAGAACTGGACCGGAACGGCCAGCACCAGTTCGATAACGGTCCAGGCGCGCGCCGGCAGCAGCCGGTCCATCGCACTCGCGATAGACGGCACGCTATGCAGCATGGCGATCGCGAACAGCGGGATCGTGAACGCAGCGGCCAGCATCAGCGCTTTCTTGAGCCGATACGCTTCGCTGGGCGATTCGTCGTCCGCATCGGCGTTCTCATCTTCAAGCGCGACCGCGGTATAACCGGCTTTCTCGACACTCTCGAATAGCTGCGCCTGATCGACGAGCCCGGGCACATACGCGACACGGGCGCGTTCGGTCGTCAGGTTCACGCTGGCCTCGACCACGCCCTCGAGCTTGCCCAGCTTTTTCTCCACGCGCGCCACGCACGACCCACAAGTCATGCCATCGACCTTGAACTCGAGCGTTTCGGTGCGCGCCTCGTAGCCGGCCGAGGCGACCGAATCGAACAACGCGGACACATCGTTGATACTCGTATCGAGCGAGACCTTGGCGCGCTCGGTTGCCAGATTCACGGAGGCGTTGTCGACGCCTTCGACCTTGTTGAGCTTCTTTTCCACCCGGGCCACGCAAGCGCCGCACATCATGCCGTCGACGCCGAAATCGATCTCCCGGATCGTATCCTGGGTCATATCGGCCTCCTCCGCGTTAGCGGTATTTCAGAATATCCATGAGCTCGGCCACGATCGCTTCGTCATCGCCCCGTTCATGGGCGGTGACCACGTGATGTTTCAGATGGCAGCGCAGGATCATGTCGCCCGTCTTGGCGAGCGCGCCGTTGACGGCCTTGATCTGTTTGAGCGCGTCCACGCAGTAGACGTCGTCGCGTTCGAGCATGCGCAATAGACCCTCGACGTGGCCCCGGACGGATCGGAGCCGGCTGCGCGCATCATCACGCACAGCCGGATCCAGGGCCAGACGGGTTTCGTCCGGATTGAGGTCAGCCATTACGCGACGCGAGCCTCGTAGCCTTCTTCCGCGACGGCCGCGATCAACGCGTTCGTGTCGGCCGATCCTTCGACCTCGGCTTCGCCTTCGTCGAGACGAACGGCCACGACCCGATCCACGCCGGGCACGTCCGAAAGCGCCGCGTCGACAGCCTTGACACAATGCGGACAGCTCATGCCGTCAATCTTTAGCTTAGTCATCAGGGACTCCACTGATTGATCCACCCCACTAGGGGTGGGCTAGGATGTGATTGAAAATTTACTCTTCGGCTTGAACGCTGTCAACGATCAAGCAACGGCGCCGGCCGATTCAACCCCAGGAGTAAGCAATGGAAATACTTGAAATCATTGCCTGGATCTTCGTGCTATTGGGCGTCGCCACGGCACTGGCGATACTACGCGACGTGATACGTCATCCCCAGCCGATGCAGATCATGAATGTCACGTGGCCGGTCAACGGCTTGTTCACGCCGGTGTTTGGCTGGTGGGTCTACAAGAAACTCGGCCGCCCCGATGCCGAGGCCGGTGATCACGTTCACAAGCCGCACTGGCAGAGTACGCTGGTCGGCGTGACCCACTGCGCCGGCGGTTGCGTACTCGGCGACTCGATCGCCGCGCCGCTGGTGACGGTGGCCGGTTTCACCGTATTCGGCGTGCTGCTGCTCGGTCATTTTGTGGGCGAATTCGTCGCTGCGTATCTGTTCGGCATCGCCTTCCAGATGCTGCCGATGATGGCTATGGGCGAAACCAACCCGATCAAGGCGTTCGTCAACGCGATCAAGGCCGATACCCTGTCGCTGGTCTCTTTTGAGATCGGCATGTTCGGCTTCATCGCGCTGTCGTTCAAGGTGCTGCTGCCCGAAGAGCCCCACGTGGCCTCGGCAACCTTCTGGTTCATGATGCAGATCGCGATGATCATCGGCTTCGCGACCGCCTACCCGGCGAACTGGTGGCTGATCAAGCGTGGCATCAAGCACGGCATGTAGGGAGTCTAAGATCGGTCGCCCGGCCGGGTGGCTAGCAGGAGCTTTGGCGAATGCCACTGCTATTTAGCATCGGAATACATGGGTTGGCATATCGGGCTGAAGGTGGAAACACAGCCCGGCACTCGCTTCGATTATTGCCTGCCGCCAGAAGGATCGGGCCGGACAAATTGCCCGGCCCATTTTCACCGATGTCGAAACGCAGCGTCACCGCTCCAAAGGCGAAAATAAGCGGGTAACTCGTCGGTAACAAACGAGTCTTACGCTACGTTTTCACTCCCCCTGCCCCGCCCTGTAGCGACGCAATCAAAGGACAGGACACCGCGTCTTGCTGCGCGTGACAGGCCTCAAGCAATGAAGACAGCGCCGTCTCGATTCGTGCCAGGTGTGTCATTTTCTCTCGTACCTCCTTGAGTTTGTGTTCGGCAAGAACACTGGCCTCCTGGCATTGGACGCCATCGTTGAGCTGCAGGAGTTGCGCGACTTCGGCCAGACTGAAACCGAGCCGCTGCGCCGATTTCACGAACCGCACCCGCGTGACATGGGCTTCGCCATACCGGCGGATACCGCCATAGGGTTTCGCCGGTTCGGCCAACAGGCCTCGGCGTTGATAAAACCGAATCGTCTCTACATTGACCCCGGCGGTTTGGGCCAGAGTGCCAATAGACAGCGCTTCCATATCGTTTGACTCCGTACCGAACTACGGCAATACGGTCACGGTATCACGCAACGACCGGCTTCATCGGAACGCACTATGCACCGTACCCTCGCCATCACCGGCATGACCTGCGAGCACTGCGCCCGCACGGTCGAGGTCGCCTTCAATGCGCTACCCGGCGTGCACGCCGCGGTGTCCTATCCCGCGCGCCGCGCCCAGGTGGATCTGACCGATGACGCGGACGAAGCCGCGTTGTTCGGGGCATTGCGCGCCAAGGGCTATGACGCCCACGCGCTCGATGCGGACCCGGCTTCCGCCGAGCCTCCGGCCGCGGTGGGCGGCGACGGCGATGGCCTGCACATCGCTGTCATCGGCAGCGGCAGCGGCGCCTTCGCGGCCGCCATCCGCGCGACCGAGGCCGGCGCTCGCGTGACCCTGATCGAATCCGGCGAGGTCATCGGCGGCACCTGCGTCAACGTGGGCTGCGTGCCCTCCAAGATCCAGATCCGGGTAGCGCAACTGGCCCAGCACCAGCGTGAAAACCCCTTCGACGGGCTGGCCGATCATGCACCGGCCATCGACCGGCCGCGCATCGCAGCCCAGCAGCGGGCGCGCGTCGCTGAGCTGCGCCAGAGCAAGTATCAAAAGATCCTGAACGACAACCCGGCCATTACGATGCGCCGCGGTCGCGCTCGCTTCGAGAATACCCACACCCTCATCATCGACACGCCCGAGAGCAGTCAAGAACGGCTCGTCGTCGATCGCGTGCTGATTGCCACCGGCGCCTCGCCCGCACTACCGTCGATTCGGGGGCTGGCACAGACGCCCTACTGGACCTCGGACGAGGCCGTGTTTAGCCAGGCAACCCCGGCCCACCTCCTGGTGATTGGTTCGTCGGTGGTCGCGGTCGAACAAGCCCAAGCCTTTGCCCGCCTGGGTTCGAAAGTAACAATGCTGGCGCGCAGCACGCTGCTGTCCAGTGAGGATCCAGCACTGGGCGCGGGTCTCGCCGAGGCCTTCCGGGCCGAGGGCATCGACCTGCGCGAGCACACCCAGACTAGCACCGCCCTTTTTGAATCCGGGCAATTCATCCTGGAGACGAGTGCCGGTGCGATCCGCGGTGATCGCCTGCTCGTGGCCACGGGCAGGGCGCCGAACACGCGTGATCTCGGCCTGGATCGGGTCGGCGTCGAGACCGACGAACGCGGCGCCATCGTCGTGGATGCGTGCCTGCGTACCCACGCCGAAACGATCTATGCCACCGGCGATTGCACGACCTTGCCCCAGTTCGTCTATGTGGCTGCGGCCGGCGGTACCCGGGCAGCCATCAACATGACCGGCGGTCACGCCGAACTGGATTTAAGTGCCATGCCGGCCGTGATCTTTACCGACCCCCAGGTGGCGACCGTCGGGCTGGACGCCCAGCAGGCGCGTGAACGCGGCATTGCAACCGAAACCCGTACGCTCGGCCTGGAGCACGTACCCCGCGCCCTGGCCAACTTCGAGACCCGGGGTTTCGTCAAACTGATCGCTGAGGCGGGCAGCCACCGCCTGATCGGCGCGCAGATTCTCGCCCCCGAGGCCGGCGAGATGATCCAGACCGCGGTGCTCGCCATCCATACCGGCATGACCGTCGAGGCCCTGGGGGACTTGCTGTTTCCGTATCTGGTGCATGTGGAAGCCCTCAAGCTCTGCGCGCAGACGTTTACCAAAAACGTCGAGCAGCTGTCGTGCTGTGCCGGCTGAATCCCATCCGTCCCATCGACACAACTCTCGAGAGGCAATCGCATGAGCTTTGGACGTCAATCATTCGGTCTCGTGGGCTCGCTATTCGTCAGCGCCTGCTGTCTGGGCGCCGGGCCCATCCTCGCCGCTCTGGCGGCGGCCTTCGGTTTCAGCGCTTTTCACTCCGTTCTCAATATCTATGTATTGGCGCCGCTGATGACGGTCTCAGTGCTCTGGATGGTGTGGAACCTGGGGATTCAGGGCCGCGCGGTAGCCGGCGCCGTCTCGCGCTACGCCCCCTTCTGGATAGGCCTGGCGGGCGGCGCGCTGGCGTGGGTGGGCGTGATTCTGCCGCATGTGCTCATGGGCACCCGGCCAGCCGGAACCGCCCTGATTATTGTCGGCATGGCCCTGTTGGTGGGTGCGTCGGTCTGGAGTCTGATCGATCAACGCCGCCGCCATTCCAGGGCGAACGCCTCAGTTCACTAAGGCGAACGCCCCAGTTCACTCGAACGTCTTGGGTGTCAGCCTTGATGGGCCATCTCGCCGAATCGCTCATAACAGCGGTCGCCGGGCACCGCGCCACGTGAACCTCCTCGATTTAATCCACTTCAAGAGGCCCCAATCATGGCTCAATCATTCGATCTCATCGTCATCGGCGTCGGCATGGCGGCGATCAGCGCGGCCCACAAATGCGCCGCCGCAGGCTGGTCCGTGGCGGTCGTGGATGAATTGCCGTACGGCGGCACCTGCGCCTTGCGCGGCTGCGACCCCAAGAAGATTCTGCGCCGTGGCGCGGAGATTATCGATGCCGCGCAACTAATGCGCGGCAAGGGAATCGCGGAAGACGGCTTGCAGATCAACTGGCCGGACCTGGTGGCCCACAAGCGCAGCTTCACCGATAAGATGCCGGACACCATCGAGGGCGGGCTGAAGGAAAATGGGATCACCACCCTCCACGGCACGGCCCGCTTCGTGGCGTCCCATACGATCGAGGTCGGCGAGGAGCGGTTTGACAGCCGTTATGTTCTGGTGGCGACGGGCGCCATGCCACGCCCCATCGACGTTCCCGGCGGCGAATACCTGATCGACAACGCCCGGTTCATGGCGCTCGAAACCCTGCCGCAACGCATCCTGTTCGTCGGCGGCGGCTATATTTCCTTCGAATTCGCCCACATGGCGGCGCGCGCCGGCAGCCGGGTCACGATCATCGATCGAGGCACTCAGCCGCTCAAGGCGTTTGATCCTGAGCTGGTGGACAAGCTGATGGAACGTAGCGCCACCGCGGGCATCGATATTCGGCTGGGCGCGACGCTGCAATCGATCGAGAAAACGTCGGTCGGATTTGCCATCGTCGGCGAGCGAAACGGCACCGAGCAGCAGTGGGCCGCCGATCTCGTGGTACATGGCGCCGGCCGCGCCCCGGCGATCGACGGACTGGAGCTGCAAGCCGCCGGCATCAAGGCGGGCCCCAAAGGTATCGCCGTCAACGAGTACCTGCAAAGCGTGTCCAATCCGGCCGTCTATGCCGCCGGCGATGCCGCCGACACGATCGGCCCGCCGCTGACCCCAGTCGCGGTGTTCGAGGGTAAAGTCGCGGCCTCTAATATGCTCAAGGGCAACCATAAAACCCCGGACTATCGCGGCGTGCCCAGCGTGGTCTTTACCGTCCCGGAGCTTGCCCGGGTGGGCATGCTCGAATCGGAGGCCAAGGACGCAGGTTACGACCTCCGCGTGAAATTCACCGACACCAGCGGCTGGTTTTCCAACCTGCGCGTCGGCGAGCACTGCGCCGCCGTCAAGATTCTCGTCGATAAGGCGACCGACGAGATCCTGGGCGCCCACATGCTCGGCCCCGAATACGCCGAACTGATCAATATGTTCGGCTTGGCGATCAAGCTGGGCCTGAAGGCTTCGGATCTGAAGACGATGGTGCCGGCCTACCCGACGGTTGGCTCCGATTTGGGCGCGATGCTTTGAATGTCGTTATGCGTCTGACGTACCGGCGCTTGCCGGGCCTCCCTGTTAGTAACTGTTTCGATCCGTAACTGTCGATGCTGGGCCATCCGTGCCTTGATCCCAGACAGGCGGACAATTCTCTGCGTAGCACGCCCCGGCCTTGAACATAGATCGCTGGTAAATGGCTTTGCGAGAAATGTGCATAGACGCATCTTGCGGGCAGTCGACCCGTAATCGGCGACTGATCGGCTCCGGGCTCCAACAAGTGCCCCACCGGCGATCGGCACGACGGACCATGGCGTCACGCCGTCCACGGCACGCCCGACCCGGGATCGGTCGACCCTCGGCATCCGGGATGGCTCCAGCCCGCCTGTTTTGAGCCATGGTTGATCTTTACTCTAATTATCGTAGAATACTGGAATAGTAATTTAGTCAGTAGCACCACAATCGTGATCGATGCGTACACCGCCCATACCCCGAACGGACGCAAGCTGGCCATCATGCTGGAAGAGACCGGCTTGCCTTATCGGGCGCGCACGCTCGATATCGGCCAGGGTGAACCGCACGCGCCGTGGTTCCGCGCGCTTAATCCCAACGGCAAAATTCCGGTGATCCGGGATACCGACACCGGCCGCGTCGTGTGGGAGTCGGGCGCGATTTTGATCTACTTGGCCGAGAAAACCGGCCGGCTATGGGCAACGGATTCCGATGCGCGCCTGGACGCCTTGCAGTGGGTGTTCTTTCAGGCCGGCAGCCTCGGCCCCATGAGCGGACAGTTCAATCATTTTCGGCTGCAAGACGAGCATACCCAAGCCCTGACACGCTACCGCACGGAAGTCCGACGTCTGCTGGGCGTGCTGGACGATGCCTTGGCGCAACAAACATACCTCGCCGGCGCCTATTCCATTGCCGATATCGCCGTGCTGCCCTGGATCCGCGCCGTACAGACGTGGGGCATGACGCTAGACAACTTTTCCCACCTGGACCGTTGGTACGGGCGTCTTGCCGCCCGCCCGGCCGTGGTCCGTGGCTTCCAGGTGCCGGTGGCATCCCAGCACGCCACAACGACCGTGACTCCCGGAGAGAACGCATGAACCAGACGCAGGCCGTCACCTTGTTATCGGCGCTGGGTAACGAGACCCGGTTGAACGTGTTTCGCTATCTCACCCGGTTCGGGCCCGACGGTGTAGCCGCCAAACAAATCGCCCGGGCGATCGGCGTCGCCCCCAACAGCCTGTCTTTCCACCTCAAGGACTTGAAGCATGCCGGCCTGGTGGTGACCCGCCGGGCCGGGCGCGAGGTGCATTACGCCGTGGACTACGCGGCGACCCACACCTTGGTGGCCTACTTGATCGAGCACTGCTGCGAGGATGCCCCCGAGGGCTGTCCCCCCGCCTGCCGGCCGCAAGGTCAGTGCGGCCCATCCAGCGCGGACGACGCGAAATAACTCTTAGAATCAATCGACTCGCCGAAGGAGACCGACATGACATTATTCCGATTGACCGCCGGCCAGTGGGGCAAGGCCCTGGGGCTGGGCCTGCTCAATGGCGTGGCGCTTGCCATTATCATGGTGATCGCGCTGAAAACCGGTGTCAGCCCGCTGCCCAAACCGCTGGCGTTGGCTTTTGTCGATACGTTGACCGGCCAGCCCATGCCACTGCCGGTGGGGCTGGTATTTCACCTGGCCTATGTGACGTTCTGGACGACGGTCTATGCGGTCTGGGCGTTCCCGCGGTTTAGCCCGGGCAAGGCCTTGGCCCTCGGCCTGGCCCTGTGGATCTTTCTACTCGTGGTCTTTCTGCCGTTGGTCGGCTGGGGCTTGCTGGGTCTGGCCGTCGGCCCGAAGCTCATCGTCGTCTTCTTGATCAATCACCTGTTGTTTGCCCTGTTCGCCTGGGGACTGTGCCGTTGGGGCTTTCGCGGTGTAACCGCCCAGCGCGCCGGTGGCACGGCGGGTTCGTCGTGAGTGCGAACATGTTGATCCGTGTCGGTACCTCAGGGGCCGGCCCGGATAGGATGCGATGATGATCCGATTTTATACCGCCAGCACTGTCATTTATCTGGGCGCGGCCGTGGCCGAGATTGCCGGTTGTTTTGCGTTCTGGGCGTGGCTGCGTCAGGACAAGAGCGCGGGATGGCTCATCCCCGGATTGCTGTCGCTCGCACTGTTCGCGTATCTGCTGACCCGTATCGATGTGAACGTCGCCGGGCGGGCGTATGCCGCCTATGGTGGGTTGTATATCGTCACATCCTTGGGTTGGCTTTGGCTGGCCGAGGGGATACGCCCCAACGGCTGGGATGCGGCGGGCGCAGGTCTGGCGATCGCGGGGGCATTGGTTATCTTGATCGGCACGCAAATGACGCGGTGACTATACGTTCGCTGCGCAGCAAAACAGCGGTATAGCGGCCACTCACGAACGGGAAAATCCTAAGCCTCGGCTCCGGCCGCCACCGGGCAGAATTTTCCCACTTGACCCGTTTCCCCTCTCACTCGGGTAGCCTTCAACAGCTAAGCGCCTCCCGGGCATCTCTTCTGCATGCGTATTGTGATATGCGCTTTTTCGTATATAATGATTTCGTCATATACGGATAAGCATATTTATGCGTGCCGGCGAACGTTTCTATAACGTGCTGTTCATGAGCCTACCGATCGCGTCGCGCGATCGACTCACGCTGCAACGAGAAGTCGATGCCCTCGGCCGCGACACGTCGGATGCCAGTTCGGAGCCCGAGACATGAGCGGCGCTCCAGCTCGACATATCGAACCCGCAGCCCCGTCGCTCCGGCCCGAAGATTTCTTCCAGGCATTGGCGGATAGCACACGCCTACGCTGCGTCGTGTTGATTGCCGAGCACGATGAACTGTGTGTCTGTGAGCTGGTGCACGCGCTCGACCTGTCGCAACCGAAAATCTCGCGTCACCTGAAACTGTTGCGCGACGCCGGCGTTGTGGACGATCGCCGCGAGCGTATCTGGGTGCATTACCGCCTCGCCAAGAACCTGCCGGCCTGGGCGCGACAAGTCATTCAGGCGACGGTCGAGGCCAACGTCAAGTTGTCGCCCTTCGCCGATGATGCAATGCAACTGGCAACGATGCCGGACCGCCCCGGCGAACGCTGCGCCAACTGATGGCCCAAGGACTTTTCGATGAATATTCTCTATGTCTGTACCGGCAACAGTTGCCGCTCGCAAATCGCCGAAGGATGGACTCGCCACCTGGGCGGTGACCGCGTATCCGTACGCTCGGCTGGGCTCGAAGCCCACGGCATCAATCCCAACGCGGTTGCGACCATGCAGGCCGTCGGCATCGATATCTCTGATCAACCGTCGTCGGTTCTGGACGACGCGGATATCGAATGGGCGGACGTGGTGGTGACCGTTTGCGGCCATGCCGACGAAAACTGTCCTCTGCTACCGCCCGGCACACAAAAAATCCACTGGCCGTTCGAAGACCCCGCGCGCGTCAGTGGCAGCGCGCAGAAAATCGCGAACGCCTTCGCCACGACCCGAGACGCCATGCGTGTTCACGTGGAACAACTGCTTAGCGAGCCAGCACCCCCACTGATCTGATGAGGCTGCGCCACCTCTTATGGGGGCTGAGAAGCGCTCCGAGCCCCATTACTTGATTCACTCATCCGCTACGAGTGACACCCCGACTGAGGACGATATCTCATGCGACCTTTGATCTATCACAACCCCGAATGCGGCACATCGCGCAATGTGCTGGCCATGATCGAAGCGTCCGGCGAGACGCCGGAAATCATCGAGTATCTGAAAAATCCACCGTCGCGTGAGCGCCTGATTGCGTTGCTTGATGAGATGGCGATGCCACCGCGCGATTTGCTGCGCCGCAAGGGCACGCCCTATGACGAACTGGGCCTGGACGATCACACGCTGACTAACGATCAACTGATCGACGTCATGCTGGCGCATCCGCTTCTGATCAACCGGCCGATCGTGGTGACTGACAAGGGCGTGCGGCTTTGTCGGCCTTCCGAGCGGGTGCTGGATCTCCTAAATGAGCCGATCGCGACGTTCACCAAGGAAGACGGCGAAGTCGTCACGTATTCGAAGGCTATCTGATGGCGCATCGCATGAATTTTCACGACCTGCCCCACATCGACCCAGAGTCGCTACAGCCAATCGATATCAATGCGTTGGTGGGTCCGAACACCCCGCGCCATGCGCCGCGCATTCTCATTCTTTACGGCTCGCTTCGGTCGCAATCCTATTCGCGCTTTCTAGCCGAGGAAACCGCGCGCCTACTGCGCTGGTTCGGCTGCGAGGTCCAGCTGTTCAATCCGGCCGGCCTACCGCTGCCCGACGACGCCGAGGCGGATCATCCGCGCGTGCAGGTGTTGCGCGAACTGGCCACCTGGTCGGAAGGCATGGTGTGGATCAGCCCGGAGCGCCACGGTGCGATGACCGGCATCATGAAAGCCCAGATCGACTGGATTCCGTTGTCGCTGGGCGGGGTCCGGCCGACCCAGGGCAAAACGCTGGCGGTGATGGAAGTCTCCGGCGGCAGCCAGAGCTTCAACGCGGTCAATCAACTGCGCGTGCTGGGCCGCTGGATGCGCATGGTCACGATCCCGAACCAGTCCTCGGTACCCAAGGCGTTCGGCGAGTTCGACGACAACGGCCGCATGAAAGATTCGCCGTTGTACCGACGGGTCGTCGACGTGTGCGAGGAACTGGTGAAGTTCACCTGGCTCATGCGCGATCGGGCCGAGTATCTGACCAACCGCTATTCCGAACGCGTCGAAAGTGCCGAAGCCGTCTCCCGCCGGGTCAATCAAGTCGCGCACTAAGCTAAGCGACAGCGCAACCAAGGAACCCCTCATGCTGGCGCTGGCCATCTTCGTCGTCACGCTCGTGCTTGTCATCTGGCAGCCGAGAAATCTGGGCATCGGCTGGAGCGCGCTGGGCGGCGCGGCCGTAGCGCTCGCTACGGATGTGGTGCATCTCGCCGATGTGGCGGTTGTCTGGCATATCGTCTGGGATGCCACCTTCACCTTCGTCGCGTTGATCATTATCTCGTTGATTCTCGACGAGGCGGGCTTTTTCTCTTGGGCGGCGCTGCATATCGCGCGCTGGGGCAACGGGCGCGGGCATCGGCTGTTCCCGCTGATCGTCATGCTGGGTGCGGTGATCGCGGCCTTCTTCGCCAACGATGGCGCGGCCCTACTGCTCACGCCCATCGTGATCGCCATCCTGATTCGTCTGGAATTCTCGGCGTCGGCGGCGCTGGCTTTCATCATCGCCACTGGCTTCATCGCCGATACCGCCAGCCTGCCGCTGGTGATCTCGAACCTGGTCAATATCGTCTCGGCCAACTTCTTCGACGTCTCGTTCGATCGTTATGCCGCGGTCATGGTCCCGGTCGATCTCGTCTCGATCGCCACGACGCTGGCTGTGCTCTGGCTATATTTCGGCCGACGCATCCCGCGCCGCTACCCGGTGGACGCATTGGACAAGCCGGCCAGTGCGATCGTCGACCCTTACGTGTTCCGTGCGGCGCTGCCCCTGCTGGCCGTGCTCCTTGTCGCCTACTTCGTGCTCGCCCGTTGGCATGTGCCGTTCTGTGTCGTCACAGGGGCCGGCGCGTTGGTTTTGCTGGGGCTGGCCGGCCGCTGGTGGCGCGGCGGGCGAGGTACCGTTCTGGCGCTCGGTCCGGTCCTGCGCAATGCGCCCTGGCAGATCGTGCTGTTCTCAATCGGGATGTATCTGGTGGTCTACGGACTCGGACAGGCCGGGCTGACCCATTACGGCGCGACCGTACTCGAATGGCTCGGCCAGCAGGGCCCGTTCGTCGCCACGCTCGGGACCGGCTTTATCGCCGCACTCGTTGCCTCGGTGATGAACAACATGCCGTCAACGCTGGTCGGCACACTGGCCATCAAGCAGGCCCAGGTACCCGAATTGACACACGAGCTGATGGTCTACGCGAACTTGATCGGCAACGACCTAGGGCCGAAATTCACGCCCATTGGCAGCTTGGCCACGCTGCTTTGGTTGCATGTCCTGGCCGGCAAGGGCTATCGCATCGGCTGGGGCCAATACATGAAGGTCGGCCTCATACTGACGCCCCCCGTGTTGCTCGCGACCTTGCTCGCGCTGGCGGCCTGGTTGCCGCTGGTCAAGTAACTCGAAGCGACAGCAGATACGTCGTTGGTTCGAAACCCGCTTCTGGCCGCGAGTCAACATCTTGAGTTGCACATCAGCGAGGTAGCCCTGCAGCGTCGGGTATGAACGGGTTTCCTTTGATTGAGATGGCGGCTGGTGACACGCCTGTTGGGTCTACCCCAACTATCCGGAACCCACTTTCCGTTCGCCTATTTTCCCAGGATTTCAGGATAATTGAGAATCAGGTTATCTCTGACCCATTGCTTGCCGTCGATAAGTTGCGCTATTACGAGAAAATTGGGCTCATGCCGCGGATCGGGCGAGACAATGGCGGTCGACGGCATTACGAACCGCATGATCTCGTGCGGCTGCGTTTCATCCAGCGCGCCCAGCGCTGCAATTTTCGCTCGACGAGATCCGCCAACCGCTCGAATTCAGAAGCTGCCGCGACACCGCGGGGCCGGAAGTAGCCACTTTAACCGAACAAAAACTACAAGACATCTGCCACCGCATGTCCGACCTCGAGCGGCTGCAACGAGAACTTTGCCAGCTTCCGCAGCTGTGCCGGGGCAGCGATCAGGGCTGTCCGATTATCGACAGCCTCGACAAGAGCGGCTGAAATCCGCTTGTGACGACTGGCGCGGTCACCCAAATTAAACTCTTGACATAGAGTCAACTCCAGCAAATAGCTTGCGGGCGTCGTGCAAATAACTACTGGAGTTTGATCATGAATTTTTCTAAACGTGCAAACGGGCGTGTCCTGGTCATCGGCGCCGGCGTGGTCGGTTTGACGACCGCTTTGTGCCTGCGGCGGCGTGGTTTCCAGCCGATCGTCGTCGCCGAGAAGTTCGCGCCGGAAACGACGTCTAACGTGGCCGGCGCGCTATGGGAATGGCCGCCGTCCGTATGCGGACGACATCACGACGAGCGGCTACTCGATCACGCGAAAACGTGGAGTATGGAATCGTATCGCGAGTTCGAGCGCTTGGCGACCCAACCGGGCAGCGGCGTCACCCTACGTACCGCGGTTTTCTACTTCAAACAACCCGTGGCAGACAATGCACTCGAATGGGCAAAAATGAATGAACTCAAGCACCGTGTCCGCGCCTTTCGACACAGCCCCGAATTGATCACCGAATACGGGATAAGCCCGAAGAGTGGCGTGGTGGATGCCTACGAGATGCGGGCGCCGACGATCGATACCGACCGGTACATGGCGTGGCTAAAGCAGGAAGCGACCACTGCCGGGTGCGCGTTCGTGCAAAAAAGAATCCCCAGCCCGCTGCGCGAGCATGAAGACACGCTTAGACGGCAATTCGGGGTCGATGCCATCGTGAACTGCTCCGGGCTCGGCTCCGTTGCTCTCGCCGCCGATGATAGTCTCTCGCCGCACCGGGGCGCGTTGATCCGCGTGCGCAACGACGGGAAAACAATGCCGCGGGTCGAACGCGCCCACTGTGTGGCCAACGATCCGTCACAAGAAGATCAAGACATGGTCTTCATCGTGCCGCGTGGCGAGGACACGCTGTTGCTCGGCGGCCTCGTGGAAGCAGATGAATGGCGCACCGATATCAACCTGCGCAATTACGCGCCAATCCAACGTATCCTTGAACGCTGCACCGCGTTTTTGCCGGCCTTATCGTCGGCTTCGATCGATCCGATCGAGCCGGCGCGCGTCGGCTTGCGGCCGTTTCGCGAGCAAAACGCGCGAGTGGAACACGAAACGGGCACCTCGATCATCCATAACTACGGGCACGGCGGATCGGGGGTGACCTTGTCCTGGGGGTGCGCTTTCCAGGTCGCGGACCTGATGGACGAGTTATTAGGCCAACAAACACTTGCGTACGGCACCGGCGCTTGATTTAGGCCGCGTGTCCAAGCGGTTCGGACAGTGGGCTGTCCGAACCGTGCGCCTTCTGCCGCCTTTGACGACACCCACCCCGATTTCTCGGCCACGCGCGGTCGATCTTGCTTCGATTGCCCGACGGGCCTTGCGACCGGACCGATTACTGATTCCGTCCGCAAAAGATTTGACTTGGAGTCGCCTCCAGGCAATAGGCTCGACCGCGATTGTTGCTGTAGGGACGATGGCAACAGAAAAAAGCTGTACTCGCGGCACTGTCGGAGACCCCGCCGGCAAAGCAACCGCCTATTGAGGAAAGACCATATGAAACGCGATGTTATCAACCGAAGTTTAACCGCGGCCGTTCTGGCCGCCCTGTGGGGACTGGCCTTCCTGCCCGCGGCGTTCGCCGGTCAGGGTCGGGCTAACCAGTCACAAACAACCCATCAAGCACGCTCGGAAGCGGCCGTGATCCAGACACTCTCAAGCGCCGCGCCCGAGTCGGTTGCCAAACACGCCACCGTGCTATCCCGGGCAGGCAAGGTTCTGAAACAAGGCACCGGCGAGTGGGTGTGCCGCTTCGCCGGCCTGACAGGCGATACGCCGACCTGTCTGGATTCGCAGTCCCGTGCCTATTTCAAAGCCCGCTCCCAGGGCAAAACACCACAGGTCGAGCGTATCGGCCTCACCTACATGCTGCATGGCATGACGACAGACACCGGCATGCAGATGCCGCCGCACGTCATGCTGATCATTCCCGACCCGGCCGATCTCAAGCCATTTCCCACCACGCCGCAAAGCGGAATGCCCTGGGTCATGAAGGCGAATACCCCGTACGCGCACCTGATCATACCGGTCGGCGGGCAGTCGATGGGCGCGATGAGTCAGCCATCGAGCGACTGACCTTGGCATAAGCGATAGCGCAGCACAGACAGTCACGGCTGCGAATCGTCTGAAATTGTGCAAATAAACCGGTTAAAAAGGATATTTTGATGATGATACCCCTGTGGTTGACGATACTCGCGTGGGCGGTGACCGGCATCGGGTTGCTGTGCGCGGTGATCATTCTCGCCGACATCTATTTCGGCGGTTACCGGCAGCCGATGGCCAGCTGGGAAGCAGTGTGGCCGATCACCGCGATCTACGCCGGTCCGCTGGCGCTTGTCGCCTATTACCGGTGGGGCCGCCCGGCCACGTCGCAATGGCAAAACCGCCATGGCGCCGCGCCCGACTGGGACTTGGCGGTGACGGCCGCCCTGGAAACCATCCCCGGCGGCGCGGCATCGTTCATCGGTCATCTGATCGCTGTGCCGATCGTGGTGGGCACCGGGGTCACGATCGCCGGAAAAGGCGTTTGGCCAATGATTTTGCTCATCGCCGCGTTCGCGCTGCCGTTGTTGATCGCCTTCGAATACCGGTCGCTGACCCGGATGGGCCAGATTCGTTCGGCCGCCCTGCGGCTGCGGGTGGCTTTGAAAATTTCGCTGCTGGCGATCCTCGCCTTCGATACGGGCATGGGCGTCACGATGCTGATCGTGGCTTTTGTGCTGGGCTATCCGCCGACCACGATCGCGTTCTGGTTCGTCATGTGGGGCGGATTGCTGCTGGGTTTCATGACCGCCTACCCGATGGTGCGCTGGCTGCTCGGGCGAGGTGTCACGACTCCCGTGGAGTCGGAATAGGTGTCGGGCCGGGTCCGGAAACAATCCAGTCGGCTGGACTGGACCACGAGACGCATTGCGAATCGTGGATGGCACGCCGGCCCGATGATTCGCCAATGGGCCAACCTGGCCGGACTCATCAATCGAACTCTCAAAGGAAATCCCATGTCACACGACTCCGTCGCGAGCGTACCCATGCACCACGAACGGGAGCGTTTGCTGCGGATGCTCGCGCTCGCCACGTTCTTCATTTTTTTCCAGGCATACATGGTGGCGCCGATCATACCGGCGCTCGCGGATGCATTCGCAACTTCGGCACACACCGCGGGGTTTGTTGTACCGGCGTATTTGATTCCCTATGGCATCGCCACCCTGGTGTTCGGCCTGCTGGCCGATCGGCTCGGGGTTCAACGGGTCATGTTCGCGTCCCTGGCGATGTTCTCAGTCCTCACAGCGCTCACGGCCACCGCCACATCCGTCGAACAGATGGTGCTGTGGCGCGTGCTGACCGGCCTGGGCGCCAGTGGCGTGGTGCCGCTCGCACTCGTGCTTGTCGCACAGCTTTTCCCTTACGAGCAGCGCGGCCGGCCGCTCGGCTGGCTGTTTGCGGCGATGGCCGGGGGGATGGCGTTTGGCTCGCCGCTGGGTTCGATACTGGTGCCCATCATCGGCTGGCGTGGGCTTTTCCTGGCCGTCAGCGCGGCGGGTGGGATAGTCCTGCTGTTGTTTCTGCCCTATCGCCGCCTGATTGCCACTGCGATGCAGCCGGTAGGCGGCACATTCGGCGACCTCATGCGCGGCTATCGGGGCTTGCTCGGCACTGCCCGCGGCCAGCGCACCTACGGCTATGTTTTTGTGAACTCGATGTTTCATTCCGGCGTGTTCACCTGGCTGGGCGTCTATCTCGAACAACGCTACGGCCTCGGGCCGGTCGGCATCGGTCTGGCCTTGCTCGGCTACGGGGTGCCCGGTTTGTTGTTTGGTCCGCTGATCGGCCGTGCCGCAGACCATTGGGGTCGCGCGCGATTGTTGCCGATCGGGCTCGGTCTGAGCGCGTTGGCCGCAGCCGGTTTGCTGTTCGATTTTCCGGTGCTCCTCGCGCCGGCCGTCGCGATGCTGCTATCGCTGGGCTATGACACGACCCAGCCCTTGTTTGCCGGCATCGTCACCTCGCTCGGCGGCAAACGGCCCGGCCAGGCGATGGGTTTGAACGTGTTCACCCTGTTCGTGGGTTTCGGCTTGGGGAGCCTGATTTTCGGCGAGGTCCTGCGCTTTGGCTTCGGGACCGCATTGGCGCTGTTTGCGGTGATTGAATTGATACTCGCCCTGGGTTCGATCCGGTTGTTTCGTTCCGAGATGCCGGGCGAAACAAAAGCACGGCGCTGACTCAATATCCATCCGGCATAGATCGGGCCTTGACCTGGAGCGGACTCCAGAATCTAGGGTTTTCGTGCCATGCTCTTCGCGACGCTGACGACAACTGAGCCTAGCGAAAGGGAATACCGTCCTCACCGGATCGCATGGCGTTTGTAACAACCCAAGGAGAATCTGATGAACGAAACGAACCAAGACCCCTGCATCGAGTCCGCCCTGGCCTGCCTGCGAGCTTGCGAACGTTGCGTGGACTGCTGTGCCGGGCAAGACGGCATGGAGGCTTGCCTGAAGCTGTGTCTGGACTGCGCCGAGGCCTGTCAAGGATGCGCCCGGGCCATGGCGCGCGGCTCACAGCACGCGGCCCAATGGTGCCATTTCTGTGCCGAGATATGCGAAGCCTGTGCCACGGAATGCGCCAAGCATGAGGCCCAGCCGTGCCAGGACTGCGCCGAGGCCTGCCGCCGCTGCGCCCAGGCTTGCCGAGCCGCGGCCTGATGCTGCGACCGCCGGCAGGGGTGCACCCTCACCCCTGCCGGCTCTTTTCTCTTTCGGGAGTGCGGCTGCACGGCATCTCCTACCGGCACAACCCGCACTCTGGCCCCATATCGATCTCTGATCCAAAGCACTGGGGAGTCGACCCATGATTGACGCATTGACACAAGCCCTGCTCATCGGCCTGGGCCTATTCTACAAAGCGCTGTGGCCGATCCTGTTCGGCGTCTTGCTGACCGCCTTGATCGAGACCCTGATCGATCAGGACCGCTTGGCCAATATCCTGGGCGGACGCGATCTGCTGACCGCCGGCAAGGCGTCGGCCATCGGCGTGGCCAGCTCGGCCTGTACCTTCGGGGCGCTGAGCATCACCCAGACGCTGTTCAAGAAAGGCGCCTCAGCCGAGTCCTCGTTCGTTTTCAGCTTCGCCTCCACCAATCTGGTGTTCGAACTGGGCATCCTGATCTATGCCCTGCTGGGCTGGCAGTTTTTGGCGGCCGAGTTGCTGGGCGGTTTCCTGTTGATCGCCATCGTCTACGTGCTGGTGCGCCTGACCCTGCCGCAGCGGCTGTTTGCGCAGGCCCGCACCCGGCTGCAAGAGCGTTTTCCTGAAGACCCGCCGCCGGTGCGTTTTACCCGCGGCGTGGCCGCGACCCTGGGCTGGAAAGAACAGCTCACCAGCCGTGACGGCTGGCAGCGCATCGCCCGTAACTACTTCCATACCCTGGGCAAGATCTATAAAAGCGCGCTGTTCGGCTTTTTCATCGCCGGATTCATCGTTGCCTTGGTGCCGAATGCGTTCTGGAGCACCTTGTTTCTGACGCCGACCGGCCCGGCCGGCATTACCGAAAACGCGGTCCTCGGCGTGCTGGCCGGCGTGTTCAGCTTCATCGGCTCGATCGGCAACGTGCCGTTTGCCGCCGCGCTGTGGACCTCGGGGGTGTCGTTCGCCGGCGTGATCGCCTGTATCTATGCAGATCTGATCACGGTGCCGATCATGAACCTATGGAAGAAATTCTTCGGCTGGAAGGCGGCCGCATACATTTTCGTCGTTTTCTTCGTGACCATGCTCGCCAGCGCGGTGTCGATGGAATATCTGTTCGACGCTCTGGGCTGGATCCCGCCGCGGCTGAACACCCAGGGGTTGATGAGCTTTTTGCAGGTCAAACTCGATTTCACGCTGGTGATGACCGTGCTCGCCTTGGTCGGGACCGCGGTGTTGTACGGGTTGATACGTATGCCCGCCCGGACCCGGCGGCAATGGCAATAGCGGTGCGTATTCGCCGCTGCCTTGACCGGCGACAAGCGGACGCAGGCGTATGACCGCTCGCGACTTTTTATGGCCTGGCGGCGGCGACCAGCGAGGTCGTTGTCACGCAGTAAGGGGGTATAGCCCATGTTTTCTCTGAGCTTCCGCAAGCTGGCGCTGGCCGGTTTTCTCGCCTGTGCCTTGGCCATGGCGTTTGCGCTGTACCTGCAATACGTCGAAGGCCAACAGCCTTGCCCGCTGTGTATCTTTCAGCGTATCGCCATGATTGCCACCGGGCTGGTGTTTCTGGTCGCCGCGCTGCACGCGCCCCGCGCCCGGGGGCGCTGGGTCTACGCCGCCACCGCGGCGGCGACGGCCCTGGTGGGCGTGGCCCTGGCCGCCCGCCATGTCTGGCTGCAGTCGTTGCCACCCGATCAGATCCCGGCCTGTGGTCCGTCGCTGGACTACTTGCTGCAGATCTTGCCGGTGACGCAAGTCATCCAACTGGTGTTCAATGGCGACGGCAGTTGCGCCAAGATCACCTCGACGGTGTTCGGCGTCAGCCTGCCGCTCTGGACCCTGATTGCGTTCAGCGGCTTGGCGATCTATGCGTTGGCGCAGCCGGGCCTGGCCCGTATCGCCGAGTCTCGTTGAAGCAACGCGGCCAAGTGCGCGTTCCGGGCCGTCGGCCGGGTAAGGGTTCCCCCTGACCGCAGCGCGCGTATCGCCCCCTTGACCTGGAGTCAACTCCAATAATTAGAATGGTAACGTCAGCCGGAAACCACTACGGGCGGCCTCGCGATCGAGATACCGCATTCCGTTGTAGGGCGATCTGGCGGCGGACTTGCCACGTGGCCATCCGTCGTCGGCCCGCAACATTATCGGTGACCGCTTTCGAACGCATTCAAGGAGCACAGCCATGCCCAGCATCGGTGAAACGGCACAACAGACCGGTTTGTCGGTCGATACGTTGCGCTATTACGAAAAAATCGGGTTGATGCCGCGGATCGCGCGGGATAACGGTGGGCGACGGCGCTACGAGGCGCGCGATCTGGGGCGTTTGCGCTTCATCCAGCGCGCCCAACGCTGTAATTTTTCGCTCAGCGAGATCCGGCAACTGCTCGAATTCAGAAGCTGCCGCGACGCGGCCCGGCCGGAAGTCGCGCGGCTGACGGAAGAAAAGCTGCAAGACATACAGTGCCGCATGGTCGATCTTGAACGGCTGCAGCAGGAACTCGGCCAGCTCCTGGGACTATGTCACGGCAGTGATCGGGGGTGTCCGATTATCGACAACCTCGACACGCCCGACTGAAAACGTGCTTGACCCTCGACACAGCCGCCGAAAATAATCGCTTGACCTAGAGTCGACTCCAGGATTTAAGCTTCTTCTGAATGCCGGAAATGGCTCGGCCAACCCGGCCCCATCTCTTTCTCACCGGAGGAAATCATGCAGACCACGACGCTAACCATCGACGGCATGCACTGCCAGGGCTGCGTGCAAATCGTGCAGAACGTGATCGAACAGCAGGCCGGCGTCAAAGGCGCCTCGGTATCGCTGGAGGCCAAGCAGGCGCGCATTGCCCACGATGCCGACCAAGTCTCGCCCGAAGCGCTGGCCCAGGCTGTGCAGGACGCCGGCTATACCGCCGCGCCGGCGTAAGTCTTGGATATCGCACAGGCCGGGTTTTTGGCCGCCGGCCTCGGGCTGATCGCTTTCGTGGAGCCGTGCTCGGTCGGCAGCCACCTGTTGTTCCTGAAGTTCCTGGACCGACTGCCGGAGCGCCAGCGTTTGTACCAGACGCTGGTCTTCACTTTAGCTCGGGCCGGGCTGATGGCCGGACTCGGCGTGCTCGCCGCCGTGGTCGGCACTCGATTCCTGGGCATCCAGCACGGCTTGTGGATGGCGCTGGGCAGCTTGTATGTCGCGCTTGGGCTGGCCTATCTGGCCGGCGGCGCGCCGTGGCTGATTCGCCAGAGCGACCGACTGCTGCCGCGCGTACCGACGACCTCCGGCGGCGCCGCGCTCGGCGTGTTGTTCGGCTTCAACATCCCGGCCTGCGCGGCGCCGCTGCTCGCGGTGTTGCTCGGCGGCGCAGCCACCCAGGCCGCTGCCGGCGGCGGAATGGCCTATGGCGGCGTGTCCCTGCTGATCTTTGGACTCGCATTGTCCAGCCCCCTCGTACTCGCGGTATTCACCCAACGTGGACGGCGGCTATTGAATGCAATCGCCCGTTTCGCCACCCGCATGCCGCGCATCACCGGCGCAGTGCTCGTACTACTCGGGGTCTGGTCCATCGGGCTGGCGTTGTGAGGCCGTGTCTTGCGAGCGCACAGCCGGGCAGTTTCTTTTCGATATGCGTAGCTGCACGCGGAGTGATCTATGAATACTGTGATGCTGGAAACCACGCTCGTTTGTCCAGCCTGCGGGCATAACGCCCCGGAGACCATGCCGACCGATGCCTGCCAGTACTTCTACGAGTGCGGTGGCTGCGGTGCCTTGCTGCGCCCCGAAGCC
>MDTG01375584.1_pt1 | contig 53741 bp, 43 predicted proteins | sample 811421 | NCBI WGS metagenome assembly MDTG01 (sample SAMN05326645, study PRJNA326480) | marine metagenome | isolation source: seawater | place: Pacific Ocean: South East | collected 2011
CACCCGGTCACCCGGGGCCAGAGCCGATCCGCCCGGCGCCCGTTCGACGATGCCGACGCCCTCGTACCCCGCGATGCGCGGCGGCGCCACGCGATGGGCATAGGCGCCGGTGATCGGGATCAGATCCGACGGATTGATCGAGCGATGGGTCATGGCCACCACCGCCTCTCCGGCAGCCGGTGCCGGTGCGGGCTGCGCCTCCAGCGCCAGCACCTCGGCCGGGTCGCCGAAGCCTCGGAAGATCAGGGCCCGATCCGTCATCGCGGTCATGCGCCGCCCGGCAGAAGCGTGGGTTCAAGCCTCGCGCGCAGGCTGGCCGGCAGTTCGGCGCTGCGGCCGGTGCTGCGATCCACCGCCACCCAGATCAGTTCGCCCCGGGCGCGTGGCACATCCTCGCCCGCGCCGAACACCTCCAGCGCAAAGACGAGCGAGGACCGGCCGAGCTTCGCCATCCCCACCCCAACCTCGATGCTGTGGCGGAAGCGCACGGGGGCCAGGAAATCCACCGCCGCCCGGCGCACGAAATAGACCGGGGCCGCCGGATCGGCAGCCCCTGCATCGCCCTCCCCGCCTTCGGCGCCCGTCACCGCCAGGATCTCGTCGCAGCCGCGCGCCACCAGAAAGCCGGTGACGGCGGTGTCGAAGAAATCCAGATAGCGGCCGTTGAAGACATGCCCATGCATGTCAACCTCGGAGAAGCGCACCTCGAAGGGGTGGACATATGTGTAATCGGCCCGTGACATGGGACCAGAGATTACGCCAGACCGAAGCCGCCGTCGACGGTGACGACCGACCCGGTCATGAAGGCCGAAGCGTCCGACGACAGCAGCAGCAGCGCGCCGTCCAGATCGACCGCGGCCCCCAGCTTGCGCTGGGCCACCTTGCGCAGCAGCTTCTGGCCGCCCTCGGTCTCGAAGAACGAGGCGTTGATGTCGGTTTCGATATAGCCGGGGGCGATCGCGTTGACCCGGATGTTGTAGCGGGCCAGTTCCAGCGCCATGGCCCGGGTCATGTGGTTGACGCCGGCCTTCGACGCGCAATAGGGCACCAGATTGCCCATCACCTCGGTTCCCAGCACCGAAGCGATGTTGACGATGCTGCCGCCGCCGGTCTCGACCATCCGCTTCGCCACCGCCTGGGCGACCAGGAAAGCGCCCTTCAGGTTGGTGTCGACCGTCGCATCCCAATCCTCTTCCGTCAGCTTCAGGAAGGGCTTGGATACGGCGATGCCGGCATTGTTGATCAGCACGTCGATCCGCCCGCCCAGCTTCTCCGCTGTCTCGGCGATTGCGGCATCGATGGCGGCGGCACCCGAGGTCACGTCCATGGCCACGGTTGCGGCACTGCCGCCGGCCGCCTCGATCTCGGCCTGAAGCGCTTCGAGCTTCGACACCTGGCGGGCGGCAAGCACCAGCTTCGCGCCATGGGCCGCAAGCGTGCGGGCGAAATTCGCCCCCAGCCCCTGGCTGGCGCCGGTGATCAGGATGCCGCGGCCGGCGACGTCGAAGGTGTTGCGGGTGGGCGTGGTCATCATCGGTTCCCGGGTCTGATCGTTTTGGAAAGCGGAACGTATAGGCAAAGGTCAGCCGCGCGCCTCGATCAGCCGGCGGCCGACATCGGCCACCAGCCGGGCCTTGCGGCCGCGTTCAAGTGCGTAAGGGGACGAGGCATTGCCCTGCAGGGCGCGGGCATAGACCCCCTGCAGGATGCCGACCGAACGGAACAGCGCGAAGGCGACGTGGAAGGTCCAGTCATTGATTGCCGGCCGCCCTGTCAGCCGGGCGTAATGGTCCAGCAGCTCTGCCTCTGCCGGCAGGCCGAGGGCTGCGATATCGATGCCGACATAGCCGCCGAAGTCATCCGCCGGCATGTAGTGGTGCATCAGATGATAGCCCAGATCGGCCAGCGGCTCGCCCAGCGTCGACAGTTCCCAGTCGAGCACGGCGCGGATCTCGGAGCCGTCTTCGGCCGCGATGCAGTTTTCCAGCCGGAAATCGCCATGGACCAGGGTGGTGCGCTCGGGATCCTTGGGCATATTGGCCGGCAACCAGGCGATCAGGGCCTCCATGCCCTCGATCCGGTCGGTCTCGGCCGCGCGGTAATTGCGGGTCCAGACCGCGATCTGCCGCTCGTAGAACCCGCCCGGCCGGCCGTAATCGCCAAGCCCCACCGCCGCCACATCCACCTCATGCAGGGCGGCGAGCGTCTCGATCAGCCGGAAGCACACCGTGCGGCGCTGATCGGGCGTCAGCTCCGGCAGGCGCATATCGCCGAAGGTGGCGCCCTGCACATGGCCCATCAGATAGAAGGGCGTGCCCAGGATCGATGCGTCCTCGCAGTAATGCAGCGCCGCCGGCACCGGCACGGGCGTCGGCCCCAGCGCCGAGAGCACCCGGTATTCGCGATCGATCTGATGGGCCTTGGGCAGCAGCTTGCCGGCCGGCTGCTTGCGGAGCACATAGGACCCGCCATCGGTATCCAGCCGGAAGGTCGGGTTCGACTGGCCATTGGTGAAGCGATGCAGGCGCGCGGGGCCGCGGAAGCCGGGCACCGCCCGTTCCAGATGGGCGGTCAGGCGGTCCTGCACCTCTGGCCGGGCCAGGTCGAAGGGATCGGCGGTCATCGACGGGCATTCCTCCGCTGGGCGGCCGCCTCGGCCCGCCCGGCGGGCGGATGCCCTGCCGGAAGATGCGCGGCGGCTCTGTCATTCAGACGTTCGTTCGAAACGTCTGTCCGCGCATATTGCCCGACAGCTGAGCCTGCGTCGACTGATCAAGCGCAGGGTCAGGCCGCCGCCGCTTCCGTCCAGGCCATGCAATGGTCCAGGAAGTCGTCATAGCCGTCGAATTTTTTCGGCAGTTTCAAGCCGCTGTCGGCATAGACCCGGCCGATGCCGTCGATCATCTCGGCCTCGCGGGCAAGCGCGCCGCGGACCTTGACCAGCGCCTGATCGATCGCCGACGCATCGACCGTCGACAGCCTGGGCAGGCGGGCGGCGAAGTCGGTCATCTGTGCTTCCGACAGGAACAGCCGCGCCACATAGGGGAACAGGCTGGTGGCGGGATGCGACCAGTGCCGCTCGCACAACACCTCCGACAGGGTATAGATCCCGTCCACCGCCTTACGGCTGAGGGGCGCCCAGCGTTCGGCCCAGCTGTTGCAGGCAGCGCATTTCGGCCGGCCCTGCTTCATGACCATGGCGTCCTCGGCAAGTTCGGTGCGGCAGCGCTTGCACCACCAGCTCTGGCTGTACTGGAATGGGATGTTGATGAAAAAATCCCAATCGGCCTCGGGCACCACCTCGATACCCTCGGGCGGGGAGTGGATCAGAGGTGCGCGTCGGGCCAGCTGAAAGCGGGTCGGCTTCACGGTCAGCACGTCCCGCCCCTTCTCGGTCAGGAAGCGGAACAGCGGCAGGACATGGTGGATGGGCTCACCCGGATAGCCCACGATGAAGAAGACATGATTCCAGATGCCCGCCGCGGTCGTGTTGGCCAGGCTGCGGGCATATTCGTCGGGCGTGTTGCCCTTCTTCATCGCCTTCAATGTGGCGGGCGCGATGCTCTCCAGCCCGAATTGCAGGAAACGCCCGCCGGCCTCGCGGATCTGCACGCAGGTATCGGGCTCCAGATAGGCGCGCTCGAACCGCGCATAGGCCTCCCAATGGATCTCGGAGAGGCCGCGCCTGGCCAGGTGTTCCCCCAGTTCCAGCATTTCCGAGACCCGAAACCATTCATCGGTGAAGCTGAACCGGGTGCGGCCGGTCTCGCCATGCCAGACCGCCAGATCCTCGGCAACCATCTCGATCGGCCGGAGGCGCTTGCGAAACTTCACCTTCACCGCCCCGTCGGGCTGGGTCTCGTGGGTGACGCTGTCATAGCCCTCGTTAATGTCGCAGAAGCTGCAGATCCCCGAGTAATAGCAGCCGCGATAGATGTTCAGTGCCGTCACCGGCTCGGGCGTCCAGGGCGCATAGGCCTCGGGGTCGGGCCGCGGCAGGCGGTCGAGCGCGATCGGCACCGAGGGCGGGCCGGATACCGGCCGGGCGCCGTCGAAGCGGATCACCTGCGGCACCGGCCGGTTGGCGACCCGGCCATGGACCAGTTCCTGGAGCAGCTGGTCCAGCGGCTGTTCGCCCTCGTGATGGATGAAGCTGTCGACCACGGAGTAGAGCGCCGCGGTCTCGGGTTCGTCGGCTTCCAGCGAGGTCTTCAGCCGCGCGATCAGATTGCCGCCGATGGTGATATGGGTGTCGGGCAGCGCCTCGCGCAGCATCGAGGCCAGCACCATCGACGGGATCAGCTGGTGATGGTCGTTCACCGACAGCCCGACCAGTCGCGGCTGCAGCGCCCGGATCGCCGGCACCTCGACGTCGCGGTAATAGTCGTGGAAGAGATGGGTCTCGCGGTCGCGCACCGCCGCCATCACCCCCGCACGCCGGCGGGCATCATGGGCCGAGATGTATTGCAGCGTGTTGCGGAAGATGCGGAAGGTGTCGGGCACCGCCGCATCGATCACCAGCGAGGCCTGTTCGATCACCTGCTTGGCGGCGAGATAGGGTTCAAGCGCGTGATGCGCCTGCCAGTCGCGCATGGTGGCGAGCGCCGGGCCGATCCCCGACACCAGCTCGGCCGGGGCGCCGGCGCGGGCCAGCGCTTCGGGGCGCAGCACATGTTCGATCGCGGGGATGTTGGCGTCGCGCTGCACCACCTGCCAGCCGCGCGACCGCAACCAGGCGGTGAGGTGCGACAGGCCGGGCGCCACGAACCACGGGTAATAGGAGGGCGGGAAGACCAGCACGGCATCGGTCATCGGGCACGTTCCTCGAAATCGACGCAGGGGTGCCCCATCGGCCGTCGGCAGCACGGCACAATCATCAGGGCAGCACTTGAGCGGAAGAGGAAGGTGGTGCCGGAGGCAGGACTTGAACCTGCAAGGACACGAAGGCCCCGGCGGAAGAACGACCAGGGCCGCACTTCCGGTGTCTGCCAGTTTCACCACTCCGGCATCAGGTCCGATGGCGCATGATGGTCAGCGGTTGACCGTTGTCGTCTTTGTCGCGACAGGCCATCGTCTTGGGATGATGATATTTTGAATCACCAATCACCATCAACCAAAAATTGCAGAATCTTTGCAGACATATCGCAGTTCAAGATCACCAGACCACCAGCCCCACCACCGCGCCGGTCATGCAGGTCGCGATCGTGCCCGACACCAGCGACAGCGGCGCCAGCCGGACGATGTCGGTGCGGCGTTCCGGCACCATGGCCACCATGCCGCCGATCATGATGCCCAGGCTGCCGATATTGGCGAAGCTGCCCAGGGCATAGGTCAGGATCACGCGCGCCCGCGGACTGAAGGCGGAGGGGTCGGCGGTGAACTGCAGATAGGCGACCAGTTCGTTGATCACCACCTTGGTGCCGAGCAGCGGGCCCGCCGCCAGGGCTTCCGGCCAGCTCATCCCCATCGCCCAGGCGACCGGCGCCATGATCCAGCCCAGCATCCGCTCCAGCGTCAGCGGCGCGCCCCAGATGTCACCGGCAAGGCCCAGGATCATGTTGGCGAGGGCGGCGAGCGCGATGCCGGCGATCAGCATCGCCACCACGCTGATCAGCAGGTTGACGCCGTTGATCACCCCCATGACCGCCGCTTCCAGGCTGGTCGCGGCATCCGATGGCGGGGCGGTCGCATCATCGTCCACAGTCCGCTCGCCATGCGCCGGCGGCATCATGACCATCGCCACCACCAGCGCCGCCGGCGCCGAGATCAGCGATGCGGTCAGCAGCTGGCCGATCGGGTCTTCGACCGTGCCGGTCAGGAAGGCGGCATAAAGCACCATCATATTGCCGGCCAGCGTCGCGAGGCCCGCCGTCATCACCATGAACAGCTCGGGGTTCGACAGTCGCGCCAGATAGGGCCGCACGAAGAGCGGCGCTTCCACCATGCCCACGAAGACATTGGCCGCGGTCGATACCCCGACCGCACCGCCGATGCCCATGGTCCGGCGCAGCAGCCTGGAGAAGGCGCGCACGAAGAACGGGATCACGCCCCAGTGATAGAGCAGCCCGGCAATGGCGCCCACCACCAGGATCAGCGGCAGGCCCTGAAAGGCGAGCACGAAGGAATTGGCCGGATTGGTCGCCTCGAACGGGGCCGCACCGCCGCCCAGATAGCCGAAGACCACCGAGGTGCCGGCTTTGGTGGCGGCGACCAGGGCCGAGACCGCCTGGTTGATCCAGACGAACACCGCCTGCACCGGAGGCAGTTTCAGCAGGATCAGCGCGATCACCACCTGGATCACGATGCCGATGCCCACCGCCCGCCAGGGCACCCCCTTCGGCGCCCGGCCGATCATCCAGGCCAGCGCCACCAGCGCCAGCACGCCGAACGCGCTCTGCGCAACGCCGCCGAACGACGCCCCGGTCATTCCGTCCATATGCCCCTGCCCCCACTGCCGTCGTGTCTTGTGCCAGCTCTGCGCCCGGCCCCCAACCGAAACGCGAGACACCCCGTCATGGAGCCGACTCTAGGCGCAAACCGGCCCGGCGGTCCACAACCGTGCGGGGCCGGTCACGCCGTCTCGTCCAGCCCGCGGCCGATCAGCAGGTCCTGTTCCCGGCGGACCAGATCGCGGATGTATTCGGCGACCGTGCGCACCCGCACGATGTCGCGCAGATCGGCATGGGTCACCAGCCAAAAGCTGCGCTGGATGCTGGTCTCGCGCGGCATCACCGGCACCAGCCCGGGCACGGTCGCCGCCACGAAACAGGGCAGGATACAGAGGCCGAGCCCGGCCAGCGTCGCATCGCGCTGCACCACCAGGCTGGTGGATCGCATCACCACCTGCGGCGCCCGGACCAGCTTGTCCAGATAGCGCAGTTCGGGGGCGAAGATCAGGTCGTCGACATAGCCGATGAAATCGTGCCCCTCCAGCTCCTTCAGCGTGCGGGGCGTGCCGGCCCGCTCCAGATAGGTGGGCGTCGCATAAAGACAGAGGCGATAATCCGTCAGCTTGCGCGCCACCAGCCGGCCCGAGGTCGGCCGGGCGAGCCCGATGGCCAGATCCGCTTCGCGCTTCGACAGGCTGAGATACCGTGGCGCCGCCACAAGATCGATCTGGATACCCGGATGGGTGGCGAAGAAGGGTTGCAGCCGGGCCCCAAGAAAGGCCGTGGCGAAGCCTTCAGGCGCCCCGACCCGCACGGTGCCCGACAGATGCAGATCCTGGCCCGCGATGCTTTCCTGGATGGCGAAGGCGGTGGTTTCCATCGCCTCGGCATATTCCACCAGCTGTGCGCCCGCCGGTGTCAGGCTGTAGCCTGCGGGGGTACGATCGAACAGCTTGGTGTTCATCCGCTCTTCCAGGGCCTGGATACGCCGACTGACGGTGGTATGATCGACCGCCAGATGACGCGCAGCGGTCACCAGCCGGCCGCGGCGGCTGACTTCCAGGAAGAAGCGGAGGTCGTTCCAGTCGAACATCCGGGCCTCGTGTCAGGTGTGCATCCGCGCAGACGGCCTCTGCGCGTTTTGGGCTGGCCGTGCAGTTTTACATCGTTATCGTAGCGTCACCAAGCCGTCCGGACAGAGATTGTCCGGGTTACCGGCGGCGTCACAATCAGGGCGGTGCGGGCCCGAAAGCCTCACCCCCCGTTCAAGCCGGGGAACGGGCTCGGTCCTACACCCTCGCAACGTTGGGGAAACGCGGGATGGTCAAGCAGATCCATCACTTTATCGGCGGCAAGATCGTCGAGGGCACCAGCGGCAATTTCGGCGACGTGTTCAATCCGTCGACCGGTGAGCTGTCGGCGAAGGTCGCGCTGGCGACCAAGGCCGAGGTCGAGGCCGGCATCGCCAATGCGGCGGAAGCCTTCCCGATCTGGTCGAACACCTCGCCCATGGCCCGTGCCAAGGTGATGTTCAAGTTCAAGCAGCTCGTCGAGCAGAACATGGACAGCCTCGCCGAGCTGCTGTCCAGCGAGCATGGCAAGACCTTCACCGACGCCAAGGGTGACGTCACCCGCGGCCTCGACGTGGTCGATTTCGCCTGCGGCATCCCGCATCTGCTGAAGGGCGAGTATTCCGAGAACGTCGCCCGCGGCATCGACGTCTATTCGATGCGTCAGGCGCTGGGCGTCTGCGCCGGCATCACGCCGTTCAACTTCCCGGCCATGGTGCCGATGTGGATGTTCGCGGTGGCGATCGCCTGCGGCAACACCTTCGTGCTGAAGCCGTCGGAGAAGGACCCCTCGGTCCCGATGCGTCTGGCCGAGCTGATGATGGAAGCGGGTGCGCCGGCCGGCGTGCTCAACGTCGTCAACGGCGGCAAGGAAGCGGTGGACACCATCCTGACCGATCCGCGCGTGCCGGCGATCAGCTTCGTGGGCTCGACCCCGATCGCGAAATACGTCTATGCGACCGGTGCGGCGCACGGCAAGCGCGTCCAGGCCATGGGCGGCGCCAAGAACCACATGATCATCATGCCCGACGCCGACCTCGACCAGGCGGCCGACGCGCTGATCGGTGCCGGCTTCGGCTCGGCCGGCGAGCGCTGCATGGCGATCTCGGTGGCGGTGCCGGTGGGCGAGGCGACCGCGGAAGCCCTCCGCGAGCGTCTGGTTCCGCGGGTCCAGAACCTGAAGTTCGGCCCCTCGATGGCCGATGGCGATTTCGGCCCGCTGGTTTCGGGCGACCACCTGCGCAAGGTCCGCGGCTATGTGGATCTGGGCGTGCAGGAAGGCGCCGAGCTGGTCGTGGATGGCCGCGAGGTCAACATCCAGGGCTACGAGAACGGCTTCTACATGGGTGGTTGCCTGTTCGACCGGGTCACCCCTGAGATGCGCATCTACAAGGAAGAGATCTTCGGCCCGGTGCTGAGCATCGTGCGTGCGAAGTCCTTCGACGAGGCGGCAGCCCTGCCCACCGAGCACGAGTTCGGCAACGGCGTGTCGATCTTCACCCGCGACGGTGACACCGCCCGCGAGTTTGCCCGCAACGTCCAGGTCGGCATGGTCGGCGTGAACGTGCCGATCCCGGTGCCGGTGGCCTTCCACACCTTCGGCGGCTGGAAGAACTCGGCCTTCGGTGACACCAACCAGCACGGCCCCGAGGGCGTGCGGTTCTTCACCAAGATCAAGACCATGACCAGCCGCTGGCCGACCGGCATCCGCTCGGGTGCGGACTTCCACATCCCGACCATGGGCTGATCGCCCGTCGCGTCCGGCTTTCGCCGCACCGCCTCGCGGACCGGATCTTCCGGATCGCGGGGCGGTGGGGTGCAATAAGATCGTGGAGGTGACATCCGTGGATTTCTCCCTGACCGAAGACCAGCGCGCCTTCCAGGAGATGGCCCGCGGTTTCGCGACCGACCGGCTGGCCCCCGGGGCCGCGGAGTGGGACGCGAAGAAGATCTTTCCCGAGGCGGAGCTGCGCGAGGCGGCCGCCCTCGGTTTCGGCGGCATCTATGTCCGCGACGACGTCGGCGGCTCGGGCCTTACCCGCCTCGACGCCGCGATCATCTTCGAGGAGCTGGCCGCCGGCTGCACCTCGACCGCGGCCTATATCTCCATCCACAACATGGCCGCGTGGATGATCGACCGCTTCGGCAATGACGAGCAGCGCAACCGCTTCCTGCCGAAGCTGTGCTCCATGGAACATTTCGCCAGCTACTGCCTGACGGAACCGGGGGCCGGCTCCGATGCGGCCTCGCTCCGCACCCGGGCGGTGCGCGATGGCGACCACTATGTCCTCAACGGCTCCAAGGCGTTCATTTCCGGCGGCGGCCGCTCTGACATCTATGTCGTGATGGTCCGCACCGGCGGCGACGGCCCGAAGGGCATTTCCACCCTCGTGGTCGAAAAGGACACGCCCGGCCTGTCCTTCGGCGCCAACGAGCGCAAGCTGGGCTGGAACAGCCAGCCGACCGCGGCGGTGATCTTCGAAGACTGCCGCGTGCCGGTGGAAAATCGCCTCGGCGAAGAGGGCGACGGCTTCAAGATCGCGATGATGGGGCTGGATGGCGGCCGCATCAATATCGGCGCCTGTTCGATCGGTGCCGCACGCGCCTCGCTGGACGCCGCGCGGGAATACGTTCAGGGCCGCCAGCAGTTCGGCAAGGCGCTGGCCGAGTTCCAGGCCACCCAGTTCCGCCTGGCCGACATGATGACGGAGCTCGAGGCCGCCCGGCTGATGATCCGCCGGGCCGCCTGGTCGCTGGACAGCCAGCACCCCGAAAAGACCGCGATCTGTGCGTCCGCCAAGCGGTTTGCCACCGATGCCGGCTTCCGGATCTGCAACGAGGCGCTGCAGCTGCATGGCGGCTATGGCTATCTGATGGACTATCCGATCGAGCGCTATCTGCGCGACGCCCGGGTCCACCAGATCCTGGAAGGCACCAACGAGATCATGCGTGTGATCATCGCCCGCCGCCTGCTTCAGGGCATGGCGATCGATTGAGCCTGGCCCGCGCCGGACAGGCGCCACCACACGCTGCACGACCTTAAAGATCAGACAAGATCGACCCGATCACACAAGATCGACGACTTCAGGGAGACGTTCCGAAGATGGCGACCATCGGTTTCATCGGCCTCGGCAATATGGGCGGCCCCATGGCGCTCAACCTGCTCAAGGCCGGCCATGCGGTGAAGGGCTTCGACCTCTCGGACGAGGCGGTGCAGCGCATCGTCGATGCCGGCGGCAGCAAGGCGGACAGCGCCGTCGCGGCCGCGACGGATGTCGACGTGGTGGTCTCGATGCTGCCCGCCGGGCGCCATGTGAAGGGCGTGTATCTGGGCGATGCCGGCATCATTGCCGCCTCGCGCCCCGGCACCCTCTTCATCGACTGCTCGACCATCGACGTCGACAGCGCACGCGAGGTGATCGCGGCCGCCGAAGCCGCCGGCCGGCCGATGGTCGACGCCCCGGTCTCGGGCGGCGTCGGCGGTGCGGCCGCCGGCACGCTGACCTTCATGGTCGGCGGCACCGGGGCCGCCTTCGCGGCGGCCGAACCTTACCTGCAGAAGATGGGCAAGAAGATCGTCCATGCCGGCGGCGCCGGCAACGGTCAGGCGGCCAAGATCTGCAACAACATGCTGCTCGGCATCTCGATGATCGGCGTCTGCGAGGCCTTTGCGCTGGCCGAAAAGCTGGGCGTCGAGCACCAGACCCTGTTCGACATCTCGTCGACCGCCTCGGGCCAGTGCTGGTCGCTCACCACCTATTGCCCGGTCCCGGGCCCGGTGCCGACCTCGCCGGCCAATAACGACTACAAGCCCGGCTTTGCGGTCGACATGATGCTGAAGGACCTGAAGCTCGCCCAGGACGCCGCCGGCTCCTCAGGCGCCGCCACGCCGCTCGGCGCTGCTGCCGCTGCCCTCTACCAGCAGTACTCCGACGCCGGCCAGGGCGGCGCCGACTTCTCGGGCATCGTCCGCATGCTGCGCGAGATGGCCGGCAAGGCCTGATCCGACTCGTCATTATTCCTGCAATGCGGCCCTCCCCGAACGGGAGGGCCGCATTTTTTTCACGTGTCCCCGGGCATCACGGGGCGTAGAACTCGAAGAGTGCGGTGATGCTGCGTTGCGGGATCGCCGCGTCAGAACCAGAACCGGCCACCGGTTCGCGAATGTCCGGAGTATCCGTCTTGGCTGTACCTGCCGATGTCACCGTCCTGCTCGACATGGACGGCACGCTGATCGATTCTCACGACGCCGTGGTCCGCTGCATCCATATGACCATGGAAGAAATGGGCCATCCGGCGGATCGGACGGAGGATCTGGGCTGGACGATCGGCCCGCCGCTGACCGACACCATGGCCCTGCTGCTGGGCCGGCATGGCGACGACCGGGTGGCGGAGGGCGTTGCCGTGTTCCAGCGCCACCATGACGAGCTGGTGCTGAAGGAAAGCCCGCTCTTCCCCGGCATCCGCGAGGTGCTGGACGGCTTCGCCGCCGAAGGCCGCCGGCTGGTGCTGACCACCTCCAAGGCCCTGCCCGCCGCCCGGATGATCCTGGATCGTCACGGGCTGATCGGACTGTTTGCCGGCACCTATGGTGCCAATGCCGACGATACCGGCGGCGAGAAGCCCGAGGTGATCGCCCGCGCGATCGCAGGCGAAGCCATCGATCCCGCCCGCGCGATCATGGTCGGCGACCGGCGCTACGACATCTCGGGCGCCCATGCCAACAAGGTGCGGGCGCTGGGCGTGCTCTGGGGTTATGGCGGGCGCGAAGAGCTGGAGGCCGCCGGTGCCGACGGCCTGGTCGACGAGCCCGGTCAGCTGGCCGGGGCGATCGACGCGATGGCGCGGGCTCTCTGACAAGTCCCCGTTCAAACACCGATCAAAACGGTGAAATAGCGTGAAGACCAGCAATCCGTCGCGTCAAGTTACGGATTGCTGTAGTCTGAGCCGCCAACCAGAACACACCGGAGGAAACGTTCCCATGACCCCCAATCTGGTCATCACCGCGATCATCACCGCCGAGCCCGGCCATGCCGAAACCGTGCGCGCCGCCCTGGCCGAATGCACGGGTCCCAGCCGCGCCGAGGATGGCTGCCATCGCTATGACCTGCATGTCGACGTCACCGACGACCATCGTTTCGTCATGCTGGAAGAATGGGCCGACGAGGCGGCCACCGTCGCCCATGGCAAGTCCGACCATTTCCGCGCCCTGGGCCGGGCGCTGAAGGGCATCGCGAAGTTCGAGGTGATCCGCCTGAAGCAGATCGCCTGACCGCAGGCCGGCCCGGTCCGCCTCCCCGACGGCCGGGCCGCGTGCTCTCCTAGAGCACCACGACGTGATTATCCCAGGCGACCGGATGTGTGGCGCGCAGCTTCAACCGGAAGCCCGCTTCCGCCGCCGGATCGGCCACCACTGCCAGCACCCGGCCGCGGCCGTCGGTGGCGATGAAGCCCTCGCCCTCCGGATCCGCCGCCAGACCGCAGACATCGGCGGCGACCAGCGCCGCGCGGAAGCGGCCGGTCTCGGCTTCGAACACCTGCAGCCGCCCGCCGACCGGGGAGGTCATCGCGACCAGATCGCCGCTGCGGTTGAAGGCGACCGAGCCGGCATAATTGCGCATCGCCGCATGGGCAGGCTCGGGTGCCGCGAGCAGCCGCACGGCCTCGCCCATCCGATGGAGCATCATCAGCGGCGGGCGTTCATGGCCGTCGCCCTGCCACTGCATCACCGCCGCGCCCAGCCCGTCGGGACGGGTGGCGAGATGGCGGATGCTGTTCATGCGCAGCGCCGGCTCGTTCTCCACCGCATCGATCACGGCCCCGTCCGCGACGCGGATCCGGGTCAGATTGGGCTGCATGGTGCCGGGGTTCAGCACCTCGCGGCCCATGTCGGGATGGGTGGCATTGCCGCCATTGGCGACCAGCAGGGTGGCGCCGCCGGCTTCGAGCCGGATTTCGTGCGGGCCGACCCCGCCCGAGGACACCTCTCCCAGCCGCGTATAGCCTGCCTCCACATCCCAGATGCCGACCCGGCCGCGCGCGCTCTCGTAATCATTCTCGGGCGTGAAGAAGGTCCGGCCATCGGCCGAGAAGGCGCCATGGCCATAAAACACCCGGCCCTCGGGCGGGGTGAAGCGCAGCCGCTCCCGCCCTGTGGCACAGTCCACCACCACGGCTTCGCGGCCGGGCCGGCGGGCAACGGCCACCGCCTCGGGCCGGGCGGGGTGGACGACGCCGCCATGGCCGCGCTGGCCGAGCGGGATGGTGAAGCGGATCTCGCCGCTCCGCATCAGCCCGTGGAGCGCATAGGATCCGTCTGCCTGTTTCGCCGCCGCCAGGAAGTCAGGGGCGCCCGGCGCCGCCCAGAGCGCATGATCGGGCCTGAGCATGGCGGCGGTCCCCGCGGCCAGCCCAAGGCCACGCAGCATGGTGCGGCGGGTGATGGTGCCGGTCATGATCCCTCTCCCCCCTCAATCGCCGTCGAAGGAATTGAAGCCGACCCGCACGCCCAGCGCCGGGGCGAGTTCGGCCACCGCCAGCCGGCGGGCAGCGGCAAGCGCGGTCTTCAGCGCCTTCATCGCCTCGGCATCGCCCGGGCCGCGGGCCAGGGCCGCATCCGCGGCCGCAGCCGCTTTCTCCAGCGCCGCGGCCATGTCGACCTGCGCCACCTGATCGCTGGCCGCCGGGGCGAAGACCACCCGTTCGAAATCGATCAGCCCGCCGATGCCGGCGCGGATGTTTTCAAGCGACGCGCCCGCCCGCTCGTGCGCAGCCCGCGGGCTGCCGCCGGTCTGATCCGCGGTGATGGCCGCCAGGCGCAGTTCCTCCAGCTCCTGCAATGCCCCGTGGAAGGCGTTGAAGAAGGCGAAGGTGGTCTCGTCGGCCGAGAGATAGATCTGGTTCTCGTCGTCGCCGGCCGTGGTCAGCACATGTGCCGCCCCTTCCGGTCCTTCCCAGCCCTCGCGCGCCGAGACCGCCATCCGGGCCAGATTGCGGGCCACCGCCCGGATCAGCCGGTTGCGATACTCGGCCGCAGGCGTGCCGGCGGCGGGCACCGCCTCGCGCGGGCGCAGCAGCCGTTCCATCGACACCAGGTTCTGCGCCCCGGCCGACGCGCCGGCAAAGGCCTCGGGATCGTCGACGATCGGGTTCTTCGCCTTGACCAGGGCGCCGATCGCCCGATAGGCGATGCCGCTGCGCTCGGGCCAGAATTCCAGCCGGAAGCGCCGGCCCTCTTCCTCCAGCGGACCGAAGCGGAAGAACCAGATCCGCATCCAGGCGTCATAGGCCGCGTCATAGAGCGGCAGCAGCTTCTCGGGGCTCTGGTCGGTCTCGGCCTTCTCCGCCAGCGCCCGGGTCGCCGCCACGAAGCGGTCGAATTCGGGGCGGATATAGCCGTCCAGCGCGCGTGCGGTCAGCGCCGCATGGTCCGGACCGGCCGCCTCGGCCGTTGCCGCGGCCGGTGCGTCAGCGGCCAGGGCGGCAGACAGAGGCGAGGTGGCGGCAAGCACGGCGGCCAGCGTGGCGAGCAGGATCGGGCGGCGCATCAGAGCGACTCCAGGAAGCGGATCAGGGCATCACGATCGGATTTCGGCAGGGCGACCACCGCCTGTTTCGCGGCCTCCGCCTCGCCGCCGTGCCAGAGCACGGCCTCCAGCAGGCTGCGCGCCCGGCCGTCATGGAGATAGCTGGCCGGTTCGGCAACGCTTGCCGTCAGACCTATACCCCAGAGCGGCGCGGTGCGCCATTCGCGGCCGTCGGCCATGCCTTCGGACCGGCCATCGGCCAGGCCCGGCCCCATGTCGTGGAGCAGCAGGTCGCTATAGGGCCAGATCAGCTGGAAACTCTGTTCCGGGCGGTCCTTCAGCCGTGCGGTGACGAATTTCGGCCGGTGGCAGGCGATGCAATTCGCCTCGGCAAACAGCTGCTTGCCGCGCAGCACGACCGGGTCATCGAGATCGCGCCGGGCCGGCACCGCCAGATTGCGGGCATAGAAACTGACCAGATCCATCGCCGCGGCGTCGATCTCCAGCCCGTCGGTGCCAGGCGCATCTCCCCCATCGGGGGCCGCGCGGCAATCGGTCTGGGCGGGTGTGCATTCACCGTAACCGGCCGGATGCAGCGGGTTGGAGATGCCCATATCGCCGGCGAAGGCATCGGCCGATTGCTGATGCACGGTGGGGGTACCGGCCTTCCAGCCGAAGCGGCCCAGCATCACCCGGCCGTATTCCGGGCTCCAGGCGAAATTGGGTCGGCCGGAGATGCCGTCGCCATCGGCGTCGTCGGGATCTGCCAGCGCCAGGATGTCTTCGGCCGGGATCGCTTCCAGAAGGCCCAGCCCGATCATCGGCGGTGCCACACGCGGCGAGAGCATCACATCCGGGTGCAGCGGCCCATAGGCCGGGTCGGCGATGCTGTAGCTCGGCCGGCGCAGATGCACGACCTCGCCGCCCGCGAGTTCAACCGGGATCTCGTCGTAAGCAATCTCCATCCGGCCCTCGGCCGGAATGCCCTGGATCGACATGTCCTGAAGCTGGGTGCCGTAGACCGGTTCCGGCACCACCATCAGCCGGTGGCTGGCGATGGCGGCCTTCAGCTCGTCGGTATCGGCCGGGATCGACAGCCTGAGGAACATCGAGATGCGGTCGTCGTCGGGGTTTGCCGGCGGATGGCCGCGGCCGTCCTTGACATGGCAGCTCTGGCAGGACCGGGCATTGAACAGCGGCCCCAGCCCGTCCGACGCCTTGGTCGACGACGGCGACGAGACCCAGAACTTGCGGAACAGCCCGTTGCCGAGCTTGAAATCCATCTCATGCGCGAAGGGCATGTTGGCCGAGAACTGCGAGAAGACATCGCGATTGACGGCCGCCCGCGTCGTGGCCGCCCCACCCATGTTGAGCTCGTAATCTTCCGGCCGGGTAAAATCGCGGGTCGGTTCCACGACCGTCAGGATGCGGGCACGTTCTGCCGCCGTGCGCGGCACCTGGTTCAGATGCGGGTCGGGCTGTTCCAGCACATCGGACGGAATTGCATCCCCTGCCCATGCATCGCTCGCCACGGCAACCCCGGCCAACACCGCCAGAGCGACCAGTCCGGTCCTCACCACCCCTGCCTGCTCCCCAAAGCTGCTCTTGTCCCTGAACGCCAATGGCCGGCGACGCAGAGCGCCGCCGGCCGTCTGGCTGGACGTGGGTCGCTTACTTGAACACCGCCGTCGGCTGGTCCAGGCTGTCCGACCCCTCGATCGCCACCGGCTCCAGCTTCAGCGCCGTCACCGCGCGCTCGATCGAGCGGGTCTGCTGAACCAGGGCATCGATGGCGGTGTTCAGCAGCGCCGCGCCGGCATCATTGCCGGGGGCGAGCAGCTGGTCGTAATGGGTGCCGGCCTCTGCCGTCGCCTTCACGGAGCCCAGCGCCGCCAGCGTCGCCGCCATATGGGCGCGGACATCGGCATCGACCTTCTGGTCCGCCGCGGCCACCAGCGACGACAGCGACGGTCCCTCGACCACCGAGCCGTCGATGCGGACATAATGGCCGGTATAGACGTTCCACATGCCCACGGCGTCGTAATAGTGGGAGTTGTGGGTGTTGTCCGAGAAGCAGTCATGCTCCTCTTCCGGGTCGTTGAGCAGCAGGCCCAGCTTCATGCGCTCGCCCGCCAGCTCGCCATAGGACAGGCTGCCGAGGCCGGTGAACATGGTGCTGAGACCGGCTTCGGGGGTGACATCGGCCAGCGCCTTGCGCGCCTCGCCATCCTTGCCCCACTGGGCAGCCATCCACGACAGATCCTCGACCAGCAGGTCGGTCGCCGCCTGGAGATAGGCGGCGCGACGGTCGCAATTGCCGCCGGTGCAGTTGGCGGTGTCGTAATCGGTCCACGGGCGGTTGCCGGCGCCCGGGCCGGTGCCGTTCAGATCCTGGCCCCAGAGCAGGAATTCGATGGCGTGATAGCCGGTGGCGACGTTCGCCTCCTCGCCTTCCGCCTCGTGCAGCGCGCGCAGCAGGTCGGGGGTGATCTTCGAAGCGTCGACCGTCTTGCCCGAAAGTGTGAAGCTCTTGTTGGCGATCACGTTCAGCGCCGCCGCCGCATTGCCCTCGGCACCCATATACGAGCTGTCGACATAGTCGATCAGGCCCTCGTCGAGCGGCCAGGCATTCACCTGCCCCTCCCACTCGTCGACGATGGCATTGCCGAAGCGGAAGGCCTCGGTCTGCTTATAGGGCACATTGGCCGCAATCCAGGCGGCCTTCGCCGCCGCCAGCGTCTCAGGTCCGGGCTTGGCGATGAAGGCCTTCACGGCCGTCTGCAACGTCTTCGCCGCGGTCAGGCTGTCGCCATAGGCCGCCTCGGCGATGTTCGCGTAATTGGTCACCACCGCGCGGGCGTCACCGCCCGTCGCCGCCAGCGCCGAACCGGAGGCGAGCAGAACGCCCCCCAGCAGCATGCCGCCCAGCCTGCCCGTCTTGCCCACCATCTGTCGCTCCCTCGGTCCATGGTGCCGTCCCGCACATGCCATTCCGCAAGTGCGAATGACTTGCATTCCTACACCGGAGGTGGGGGTGACGTCCAGAGCGGTGACGGCCGGCCCAGGGATTTCGGACCCGTCAGAGCGGCGGTCGCCGGTTTCGCATCGGGCTTTGGGCTTCCAGCTGACGGCCCACCGCAAGCAGCCGGTCTTCCCGCCACCAGGGAGCCACCAGCTGCACGCCGATCGGCAAGCCTTCGCGGCTCAACCCGAACGGCAGCGACAAGGCCGGCAGGCCGGTCAGATTGAAGGGCACGGTGGCGCGCATCACATGACGGGCCGGGACCTTTGCCTCCGCCACCTCGTACCCGGCCTGCCCAGGACGGGGGGCGGTCATGGGCAACACCGGGCAAAGCAGCAGATCATTGGCCCCGAACCAGCCGGCGAAGGCATCCCGCAGCCCCTGCACCACCTGTTCCGCGGCGACGAAATCCGCCAGCGACGGCTCGGCCCGGGTCATGACATGACGGATCACCGGATGCACCTCCTCCACCCGCCCGCCGACCACGGCCCGGAAGAGCGGGCCGATCTCGGGCGCGTGCAGCACCGCACTCGCCTCCGTCCAGTCGTGATCCGCCAGCGCCGGAATGCCGGCCGGCGCCACCCGGTGTCCGGCCGCGGCCAGGGCGTCGGCGGCCAGGGCGACCGTGGCGACGATTTCGGGATCCACCGGCCCGAACCCCTCTGCCGCCATCCAGCCGATCCGCAGGCTGCTGGCGTCGCCGCGCATCAGGGGTGCCGCCTGCACCGCATAGCCGTCGGCACCATCCGGCCCCGCCAGCAGATCGAGCGCCAGCGCGAGGTCGCGGACACTGCGCGCCATCGGTCCGACATGCCACCAGCGCCGAAGCCCCGGCCAGTGGCCGGTGACGGGGATCCGGCCATGGGTCGCCTTCAGCGCCAGGATGCCGGTCATCGCCGCGGGCCCGCGTACCGAGATCGCCACATCGCTGCCCAGCCCCAGCGGCGACAGCCCGGCCGCGATCGCCGCCGCTTCGCCCCCGCTCGATCCGCCGGGGATGCGGCGTCTGTCCCAGGGGTTGCGGGTCGGCCCCGACAATGGGTTGTCGGTCTCGGTCCAGTACGAGAATTCTGGCAGATTGGTCTTGATCAACGGAATGGCACCCGCAGCTTTCAGCCGTGCCACCACGGTCGCATCGCGCCCGGGCACCCGGTCGGCAAACAGCCTGGAGCCGCGCCGGGTCGGCACGCCTGCGGTGTCGATGCAATCCTTGATCGAGAACGGCACGCCGTGGAGGGGACCTGCCGCCTCCCCCGCCATCACCGCCGCCCCGGCAGCGCGGGCCGCGCCGAGCGCGCTGTCGGCCATGACCTCGACGGCGGCCCCCAGCAGCGGATCGATCCGCGCGATCCGCTCCAGATGGGCCGCGACCACCTCGACCGGCGAGACCTCGCGGGCATGGATCATCGCGGCGAGCGCGGTCGCGTCCAGAAAACAGAGATCGGTGGCGTCCATGGCGGGGCTCCCGGGCAGGTGGTCACGGCCTGCCGATCCTGGGCCCCGCCATATGTCGCCACAATTCGCTTTGCGGCCGCGGGCCTTCCGGAAAGCTGAAGGCGCCTGGCCGCTCAGGCGGCGCTGCGCGTCATTTCCGCCCGCAACCAGTCGCGCACCACCCGCACCGGCGGTGCCGGCCGGCTGCCGGTCAGCAGATGAATGCCGCGCGAACTCGCCACCCGATGATCCAGCGGCGCCACCAGCCGCCCGTTCTCGATCCAGGGCCGCACCAGGTGATCCAGCGCAATGGCCACACCCAGCCCATGGGCCGCCGCTTCATACAGCATCTGCAGGTTGTCGAAGCCCCGCACCGGCGGCAACAGGGCGGGGTCGATGCCGACCGCCCGCGCCCATTCGGGCCAGAATTCCGGGCGGTGGGCGGGGCCCAGCAACGGCAGATGCAGCAGATCCTGCGGCTGCCCCAAAGGCAGATCGGGGCTCGCCACCACCACCAGATGCAGCGGCATCGACGCCACCCGCATCACCCGCGGCCAGCCGCCCTCCCCCAGGCGAAGCGCCAGATCGGCGATACCGGCGCCGGGCTCGACGCAGTCGGCCGAGCCGTGCAGATCAAGCCGGATGCCCGGATGGGCCACCTGAAAGCCCGGCAGCCGCGGCAGCAGCCAGGTCATCGCAAGGGTCGGGATCAGGCTGATCCTGACCGCCCGGCGATCGGCCTGACGCGCCCGCTCGGTCGCCTGGCGCAGGGCATCGAGCGCCGGCAGCAGCTCGGCGGCATAGGCGGCCCCCCGGGCGGTCGGCACCACGCCGCGCGGCAGCCGCTCCAGCAGCGGCGCGCCCAGATGCTCTTCCAGGATCCGGATCCGCCGGCTGAGTGCGGGCAGCGACAGCCCCAGCGCCTCGGCGGCCGCGGTCAGGCTCCGCAGCTCCACGGCGGCGGCAAAGGCCTCGATCGATCGGAAGGGCGGCAGGGGTTTCATCGGCGGCATCCGGATGCAGGATCCCCGGACCTTAGCACCGCCCATCGGTTTATCGAAGCCCGGCCGGGCATGGACGGGCTATGCTGCGGGCACGGAAACACCAGGAGATCCCCCGATGGCGCTGAAGAAGACCGTGAAGCAGATGGTGGACGAGGCGACCGCCCGCATCCGCACCATCCCGATCGACGAGGCCAAAACCCTGCTCGACGACCCGGACACCCTGTTCGTCGACATCCGCGACGTCCGCGAGCTGGAGCGCGAGGGCATGATCCCCGGCGCCTTCCACGCCCCGCGCGGCATGCTGGAATTCTGGGTCGACCCCGAAAGCCCCTATCACAAGCCGGTCTTCGCCTCGGGCAAGAGCTTCGTGCTCTATTGCGGCGGCGCCTGGCGTTCGGCGCTGGCCGCCGACACCCTGCAGCAGATGGGGCTTGAACCCGTCGCCCATCTGGAAGGCGGCTTCGGCGGCTGGAAGGCCGCGGGCGCGCCGGTGGTGCCCCGGCCGGCCAAGGGCTGATCCGTCCCGGGGCGCGCGCGGCTCAGCTGCCGCGCGGCTTGGCCCGATGGGTCGCGACCGCACCGGTCGGATCCTCGGGCCAGGGATGTTTGGGATAGCGGCCGCGCAGCTCCGACCTCACCTGGGCGTAGCTGCCGGTCCAGAAGCCGGCGAGGTCGGCGGTCACCTGGACCGGCCGGCCCGCCGGCGACAGCAGGTGGACCAGCAGCGCCACCCGGCCGTCGGCGACCCGCGGGCCTTCGGCCGCGCCGAACATCTCCTGCAGCTTCACCGCCAGGACCGGCGGGTCGCTCGCATAGTCCACCGCATGGCTGCGGCCCGACGGCACGGTCACCCGCTCGGGCGCCGCCTGATCCAGCCGGCTGCGCTGGCGCCAGTCCAGCAGCCTGAGCAGCGCGCCCTTGAGGTCGATCCGGGCAAGATCGTCCAGCCGCCGCACCCGCCCCAGATCCGGCCCCAGCCAGTCGTCGAGCCTGGCCAGCAGGCCGTCATCCGACACATCCGGCCAGCCGGCCCCGGGCCCGTCGATCCGCGCCAGGAAGGCGATACGGGCCCTCAGCGCCTTCGCCGCCTCGCTCCAGTCCAGCCGGTCGAGGCCCAGCCCGCGCACCCCTTCGGCCACCGCCGCGGCATGATGCTCGGGCGCAAGCTTCGCCAGCGGCTTCGCATCGATGACCAGCTGGCCCAACCGCCGTTCGCGCACCGCCACCAGGCCGCCGGATCGCTGGTCGAATTCCACCCGGTCCACCGTGCGGATCTCGTCGGCAAAGCTCTCCACGATCTCAGCCGGGGTGATCCGGGCGGCAAGAAAGGCGCGAACGTCGCCCCCACCCTGTGTGCCGCCACCAGTCGTCGCGACCGCAAGCCAGTCCTCTGCGGCCAGCGGGTCGAGCGGATCAAGCGCAACCCCGCCGCCACCCATCAGCCGGAACACCGCGTCGCGCCCGCGCGCCTGCGCCAGCCGTTCAGGATAGGCCAGCGCCACGAGTTGGCCGAGCGAGGGCGGCTCCGCCCCATCCGGCGCCTCCGGCTTCGGCAGTCGCCGTTCCAGCGCCCGAGCGCCGTCACGCAGCCGGGCGAGCGTGCCGCGATCGACCACCGCCCCATCGGCACCGCCCATGGGGTCGCGGCCCTCCGCCACCAGGGTCAAGCGCCGGGCAAGATCGGCATCGGCGCGGGCGCGCTTGAACGGGTCGCGTTCCGCCAGGATCTGGGCCAGGCGCGCCGCCTCTCGCCCGGCCCCCCGCCTGGCCCCCTCGATCGCCAGATGGGCAAGCCGCGGATGCAGGCCCAGCTCGGCCATCGCCCGGCCATGGCCGGTCACGCGGCCGGCCGCGTCGAGCGCGCCCAGGCGGCCGAGCAGTTCCCGCGCCTGGCCCCAGGCCGCCGGCGTCGGATGATCGGCAAAAGCCAGGGCATGGGTGTCGTCCACGCCCCAGACCGCCAGTTCCAGCGCCAGCGGCGCCGGATCATCAACGGTGATCTGCGGGGCGGCGAACCCCGCCAGGGCACGGGTCTCCGCCTCGGGCCAGAGCCTGAGGCATATGCCTTCGGCGACACGGCCGGCACGGCCACGGCGCTGCTCGGCCTCGGCACGCGACACGCGCATCGTCTCCAGCCGGCTCATGCCGGTCGAAGGGTCGAAACGCGGCCGGCGGGCGAAGCCGCCATCGATCACCACGCGCACGCCCTCAATCGTCAGGCTGGTCTCGGCGATGGCGGTGGCCAGAACGACCTTGCGCCGGCCGGGCAGCGAGGGGCGGATGGCACGGTCCTGCGCCTCTGCCGTCAGCTCCCCCGCCAGCGGCAGGATGTCGACCGCAGGCCCGCCGCCACCGGCCAGCAGCTCGGCGGTGCGTGCAATCTCTCCGGCACCCGGCAGAAAGGCCAGGATGTCGCCCGGCTCCGCCGCCAGCATCCGCCGCACTGCGCCCGCCATGGCCGGGGCCAGGTCGCGCAACTCCGGCCGGCGATCGTCATGGATCACCGTCACCGGGAACATCCGGCCCTCGGCCCGCAGCCGTTCGGCCCCACCGATCAGCGCCGCCACCCGTTCGGCATCCAGGGTCGCCGACATGGCGATCAGCCGCAGATCGGGGCGCAGGGCCTGTTTCGCCTCCAGCGCCAGCGCCAGGCCCAGATCGCCATCCAGGCTGCGTTCGTGAATTTCGTCGAAAATCACCGCCGCCACGCCCTGAAGCTCAGGATCGCCCTGGATGCGGCGGGTGAAGATGCCCTCGGTCACCACCTCGATCCGGGTCCGGGGGCCGACCTTCTGGTCCAGCCGGACCCGGTAGCCCACCGTCTCCCCCACCGCCTCGCCCAGTATCGCGGCCATGCGTGCCGCCGAAGCGCGTGCCGCCAGCCGGCGCGGCTCCAGCATCAGGATGCGCCCCTCTGCCGCCCAGGGGGCATCCAGCAGCAGCAGCGGCACCGCGGTGGTCTTGCCGGCACCCGGCGGCGCCTCGATCACCAGATCGCGGCCCTGATGGAGAGCCTCGCGGATCGGGCGGGCAAGCTCCGCCACGGGCAGCGACCGGATCGCACGGGCGATCCGGTCGGGCAATGCGGGATCAGGCAGGGGGGCGTCCGACGTCAAGGCGGGGTTCAGTCTTCCAGGAAGAAGTCGATGGTCGTCACCACCCGCACGGTCTTGGTCACCTGGCGGTTCTCGGGCATGTTCGGGATATCGGTCGCCGGCAGAATCTGGAACAGCCCCTGAGAGGCATTGCGGATCGCGCCGACATGGCTGCCGCTGTCGGTTGCGAACTGGGCGGCACCGTCGCGGGCATTGGCGGTCGCCTCGGCGATCATCCCGGGCTTCAGATCGTTGAGCTTCGTGAAGATATAGGACGGGCCGCTGCCCCAGGCGCCCATGTCGTTGGACAGCACCACCCCGGCCTCGACCAGATCGCCCACCTTCTGCGATGCGGCCTCCACCTTGTCGACATCGGTGGTCCGCACCGACACCGTCTGCGCCACGATATAGCGCACCTCGACCGGGCCCGAGCGATAGAGCTGCGCGTTCTGGTCGGTCACCTCCAGGCTCAGCATCTCGATCGTCTCGGCCGGCAGGCCGGCATCGGTGAAGAAACGCTTCACCGTCTCGGTATCGCGCTTCAGCTGGCCCAGCACCTCGTTCAGATCGTTGCCGGAGGCGACATAGCGCAGCGACCAGACTGCCAGGTCGGCCTTCACCTCGCGCTCGGCCAGGCCCTTCACCTGGACGGTGCGGTTGCCGAGCCGCGCCTCGACCACACCCTGGCCGACCAGCCAGCCGCCGGCGGCAATGCCCACCGCGATCACCGCGGCACCGGCCAGTCCCAGAACGTCCATACGCATCGGCAGATCTCCTGCGCAGAAATTCGGCCCCGCGGGGGTTGCGGGCAGCCGTCGTCCCTCCTGCGCCGGAGCCTGCGACGCGCCGCGGCCGGCGTCAAGCACGGCCGCGACACCATGCCGACACGGGGGAGGCCCGATCCGGCCCTTCTGACATCGCCCGCTCACAGCCGGGGGGGCTTCATCATCTTCTACCAGTATTCGAAGACCAAACCTCACATGATTATGCCACAGCGCAGCACTTAACAATTTTCGCTCAAGTTCCCAGATCATTGAGGAAGGCAAGAGAACTTGCCGGATCGCCGAACACAGGAGTAATTGACCATGTTCAAGTCCATGCGCGGCACGACCTCGGCTCTTGCGATCATCGTCGGTCTGGGTGCCGCCCCCCTCGCGGCCGGCAGCGCACTGGCACAGGCCGCCTCGCCGGGTGCTGCCCCCACGGAACAGCAGGCCCCGGCCGGCAGCGGGATGGGTGCAGGTGCCGGCAGCACGGCAGCCCCGTCGGGCGCCATGCCCGCGACCCCGCCGGCTGGCGGTGCCGACACCGCCGAGGCCGAGGATCCGCAGCCGGCCGATACCCTGCTGTCGAACGACACCGTGGTCCGGACCCCCGACGGTGAGGAAGTCGCCTCCCTTCAGGGCGTGATCTTCGGTACCGACGGTCAGATCACCCATGCGGTGCTCGCCTATGGCGGCGTGCTGGGCTTCGGCGCCAAGGAAGTGATGGTGCCCTGGGATCAGCTTAAGGCCGAGCCGGCCGAACAGGCCCTGGTCGCCTCGGTGACGCCCGAGCAGCTGGAGCAGATGCCGGCCTTCAAGTCACAGGAAGCCGTGAAGAGCGACGCTGATGCCGCCACCGGCGCCCAGCCGATGAGCACCCCCGCCCCCACCACCGCCCCGTCGGGCGGCTGATCCGGGCCGACCATGAACGACGACCATGACTGACTGACGACGGTCTTCCCCTGGACCACCGACCTTCCCCTGGACCACCGACGTTCTCCTCCCGAACGTCTCCCTGCCTGATCACTTCGGGCGCCATCCTCCCCCCGCGAGGATGGCGCCCTTCTTTCGTGCCGCTTGCCCCAGGGCATCCCGGTCTTTATGGTGCGGGGCGACGGTTCCGTGCCGCCTTTCCTCGGAAAGGCGGCCGGCGAAGAGGGAACGCGGTGCGGCGCCAGGGCGCCCAGGCCGCGGCTGTACCCGCAACTGTAGGCGGTGAGCCCACCCCCATGACAGCCACTGGCGGTAACAGGCCGGGAAGGCCGGGGGCCCGGGCCTGGACCCGCGAGCCAGGAGACCTGCCGTCGCACCCCCGCGTATCGCGCGGTCGCCGGGCGGGCATGACCGGCGGCAGGGAGACCCGGACACGCGCCGGCCATCCCGTTCGCGTCGGTGCGCCAGCCATCGCGGGACCATAACAGACCCATGACCGCCGCCGTCCGCCTGTTTCTGCTCGGCACCGCCCTTGCCGCCACCACCGGTGCCGTCCCGGCATTCGCCGATGACGAAAAAACCCGTCAAACCCTGACACCTCTGGTGGTGACCGCCACCCGCACGGCCGTCGATCCCGCCACCGTCGGCAGCTCGGTGACGGTGATCGACGGCGACGACCTGCGCCGAGCCGGCACCGTCTTCGTGGTCGATGCGCTGCGCCGGGCGCCGGGCGTATCGTTCAGCCGCACCGGCGGCCCCGGGGCCGCCACCAATCTCAGGCTGCGCGGCACCGATGACAGCCAGACCAAGATCCTGATCGACGGCGTCGAGGTGAACGATCCCGCCAGCGCCAGCGGGGCTTTCGATCTCGGCCGCCTGCTTGCCGACGACGTCGACCGGATCGAGGTGCTGCGCGGCCCGCAGAGCGCGCTTTACGGCGCCGATGCCATGGGCGGCGTGGTTAACATCGTCACCCGCCGGGGTCTGCGCAATGGCGGCACCGGGGTGGAGGGCGACGCCTCGGCAGAATACGGCGCCTATCGCAGCCGTCGGCATTCCGCGGCGCTGCGCGGTGCCGGCGAGCGCTGGGACGGCGCCGTCTCGATCGTCGATTTCCGCACCCAAGGCTTCTCGCGCCTGGAAGGCGGGCGGGAGGATGACGGTTTCACCGGCACCCAGATCGGCCTCAGCGGCGGGCTGACCCTGAGTGATCAATTCGCGATCGAAGCCACCGGCACGGCCGCCCGCACCTCGGCCGATTTCGACCCCTCGCGCAAGCCCGAGGCGCCGGGCGAGAACGAGGCCGACAGCCTGAGCGGCCGGGTGACCGCCATCGCCACCCTGTTCGACGGCCGGGTTGAAAACCGTACCACCCTCTCGGGCTCGCGGCTCGACCGCAGTTCGAAGGACCCGACCTCCAGCTTTTCGGTCCGCACCGATTTCGACGGCCGGCGGACCGGGATCGAGAACCAGACCGACATCACCGTCGACGGTCACGACGACGTGGCCACCGTCGGCCTCTCGCGCGAGCACGAGGCCGCCTCGATCGGTGATGCGAAGGCCCCCGGCGATCCGGTGATCAACACGCTTTCGGCCAATGCCGATACCACCGCGATCTTCGGCCAGTACCGGGCCGGGCTCTGGGACCAGCTCTATCTGACCGCCGGTGTCCGCCGCGACGATCATTCGGCCTTCGGCGCCCACACCACCTGGCGCTTCACTGGTGCCTGGATCGTGCCCGGCACCGGCACCACGCTGCGCGGCAGCTGGGGCACCGGCTCCAAGGCGCCGTCGCTCTACCAGCTCTATCACCCGACCTATGGCGATGCGGATCTGGAGGTGGAGAAAAGCCGGGGCTGGGATATCGGCATCGAACAGCGCCTCGTCGACGACGCGCTGACCCTGGGGCTCACCTGGTTCCGCAACGACATCCGCAACATGCTGAGCTTCGATTCCGCCGCCAGCCGCTACCGCAACACCGCCCGCGCCCGCACCGAGGGGCTGGAAGCGACGGCAAAGGCGGTGCCGGCCGACTGGCTGACGCTTCAGGCGGCCTATACCTATCTCGAGACGACGGATCTGGAGACCGGCACGGCCCTGCCGCGCCGTCCGCGCCACACCCTGTTCGCCGCCGCCGATGTCTATCCGCTGGACGGCACCCGGATCGGCATCGAGGCGTCCCATGTCGGCGCGCAGGTCAATTCCGCCAGCCGGCCGACCAAGATCCGCCGCTATACCATCATGGGAATCAATGGCGACCACCGCCTGACCGACGCCGTCACCGCCTATGCCCGGCTCGACAACGTCTTCGACGTGGACTATCAGGAAGTGGACGGCTACGCCACCCCTGGTCGAAGCCTCTATCTCGGCCTGCGGGTCGCCTTCTGACATTGGGAGACGCCGCCGATGGCAAGCTGCCTGATGGTGATGGGCACGGGATCCGACGTCGGCAAATCGCTGCTGGTGGCGGGGCTTGCCCGCATCGCGGTGCGCCGCGGGCTGAAGGTGCTGCCGTTCAAGCCGCAGAACATGTCGAACAATGCCGCCGTCACCGCCGATGGCGGCGAAATCGGCCGCGCCCAGGCACTGCAGGCCCGTGCCGCCGGCGTGCCGCTTTCGGTCGACATGAACCCGGTCTTGCTGAAGCCGCAGACCGATATCGGCGCGCAGGTGGTGGTGCAGGGCCGCATGGCCGGTACGGCGCGCGCCGCCGAATATCGCGGCTGGCGGGACCGGCTGATGCCGAAGGTGCTGGAGAGCTTCGCCCGCCTCGCCGCCCGATCCGATCTGGTGCTGATCGAAGGGGCGGGCTCGGTCTCGGAGGTCAATCTGCGCGCCGGCGACATCGCCAATATGGGCTTCGCGACCCGCGTTGGGGCGCCGGTGGTGCTGGTGGGCGACATCGATCGCGGCGGGGTGATCGCCCAGATGGTCGGCAGCCATGCGCTTCTGCCGGAAGATGAGCTGTCGCTGATCAAGGGCTTCATCATCAACCGGTTTCGCGGCGATGTCCGCCTGTTCGACGGCGGCCTGACTGAAATCGAGACCCGCACCGGCTGGAAGAGTTTCGGGGTGGTGCCCTGGCTGCCCGCCGCGGCGCGGCTGCCGGCCGAAGATGCGGTGGCGCTGGACACGCCGCGCGATCCGGGGCCCGGGGGCCTGAAGATCGCCGTGCCGATGTTCGCCCGCATCGCCAATTTCGACGATCTGGATCCGCTGAAGCTGGAACCGCAGGTGGCGCTGACCATGGTGCCGCCCGGCCAGCCCCTGCCGGTGGCCGATCTGATCGTGCTGCCCGGCAGCAAGGCGACGATCGCCGATCTCGCCTTCTTCCGCGCCCAGGGCTGGGATGTCGATCTTGCCGCCCATGTCCGCCGCGGTGGCCGGGTGATCGGCATCTGCGGCGGCTATCAGATGCTGGGCCGGGTGATCGAGGATCCGGACGGCATCGAGGGGCCGGCCGGCGCCGTGCCGGGCCTCGGCCTGCTCGACGTCGAAACCCGACTCGGCGGCGACAAGGCGCTGATCGAAACCACCGGCACCGAAATCACCACAGGCGCGGCCGTGCGCGGCTATGAAATGCATGTCGGTGTCACCACCGGCCCCGGCACGGCGCGGCCGATGCTGCGTCTGGCCGACGGCCGCCCCGACGGCGCCACCGGCCATGACGGCCGGGTCGCCGGCTGCTATCTCCACGGTCTGTTCGGCGCCGACGGCTACCGCGCCGCCCTGATCGAGGCGTTGACCGGCCGGCGCCCGGTACCGGTCGATTACGAAGCCTCGGTCGAGGCCGCCCTCGATGCCCTCGCCGACCATCTGGAAGCAGCACTCGACATCGAGGCCCTGTTCGCGGCCGCAGCCCGGCCGGTGCTGCCATGACCGCCGCACACCGCGATCACGGCGGCCGGCTTGCAGCCATGGCCGCCAGCCATCCGGCGGCGCCCAGGCCCTGGATCGATCTCAGCACCGGCATCAACCGCGACCCCTATCCCTTTGATCCAAGAGATATCCCGGCCGATGCCTGGACGCGGCTGCCAGATGGCGACCTGATCGGCCCCTGCCTTGATGCCGCCGCCCGCTTCTACCGCGCCCCCGGCCCCGACCATCTCTGTGCCGGGCCGGGATCGCAGGCGCTGATCCAGGCCCTGCCTTTTGCCGTGCCCCGGGGTCGGGTCGCCGTGCTCGGCCCCACCTATAACGAGCACGGGCCTGCCTGGGAACGCGCCGGCCATGCCGTCACGGTCGAAACCGACCCCGACCGGCTGACGGCGCCCGGGATCGACACCGTGCTGATCGTCAACCCCAACAATCCCGACGGCCGGCTGACCGGCCGCGACGAGCTGCGCCGGCTGGCACGGCTGATGGCCGATCGCGGCGGCCGGCTGGTGGTCGACGAGGCCTTTGCCGAGATCACGCCCGACACCTCGGTCGCCGATCTGGCCGGGCCCGGGCTGGTGGTGCTGCGGTCTTTCGGAAAATTCTTTGGTCTTGCGGGCTTGCGGCTGGGTATTGCGATCGCGGATCCGGCAACCACCCTGCGCATGACCGATCATCTTGGCCCTTGGGCCGTCTCGGGCCCGGCACTTGCGGTGGCGGCACGGGCCTATGACGATACGGCCTGGATCACTGAGACCCGGACCCGTCTGGCCGCCGGGGCCGACCGGCTCTCGCGCCTGCTTCATCGCAGAGGACTTGCCCCTGTCGGCCAGACCGATCTTTTCGTGACCGTCGATGCCGGCAGCCGGGCCCGTGCTGCGCAAATCCTGGAGCGGCTGGCCGCCCGTCATGGCATCCTGATCCGCGACTGGCCGGGCCCCGTCACCATTCCGGCCCAGGCCGGCTGGCTGCGCTTCGGCATCCCGGCCGAAGACAACGCCGGCGGACGTCCCGGCGAATGGGCGCGGCTCGAAGGCGGGCTCGCCGATGCCGCGTCACACACGGAAGGCTGACAAGACACCCGGTTTCGGCTAACGATGTCCGGTCGGGGCGTATGGTCGGTCCTGCTCCCCGCCCTTTAGGAGAACTGCCGAGCGATGTCGTCGCGCCTGATCGGACTGGTCGCCTTTGTCGTCACCGCCGCGATCGCCTGGGGCTTCTGGTCATGGGCGAATGCGCCCGTGGAGCTGCCGGACGTTCCCAACGCCCACGTCGCCTGCACCTCCTATGCCCCGTTCCGGGGCCGCCAGACGCCCCATAACGAAAGCTTCGTGGCCCCGCCCGAGCAGATCGCCGAGGATATGGCGATCCTGAAATCGGTCACCGACTGCGTGCGCCTCTATTCCGCCCGCCAGGGGCTGGAAGAGGTGTCGGTGCAGGCCGCCCAGCTCGGCATGAGCGTGCTTCAGGGCATCTGGATCGGCGCCAACCCTCAGAACAACCAGATGGAGATCGATGCGGCGCTGGACGTCGTCGCGCGCAATCCGCAGGCGGTCAAGGCGGTCATCGTCGGCAACGAGGTGCTGCTGCGCCGGGAACAGTCACCGGAAAATCTCCGCAAGCTGATCCGCGAGGTGAAGTCGCGCACCGACAAGCCGGTGACCTATGCCGATGTCTGGGAATTCTGGATGAAAAACCGCGACCTCGCCGACGAGGTCGATTTCGTCACCGTCCACATTCTGCCCTATTGGGAAGACGAACCCGTCTCCATCGATGATGCCATGGCGCATCTCAGCCGGATCATCGACGAGGTCAAAGCCGCTTTCCCGAACAAGCCGATCATGATCGGCGAGACCGGCTGGCCGAGCGAAGGCCGTACCCGCGGCCCCGCCGTGCCGAGCCTGGTCAATCAGGCGAGCTTTGTCCGCGACTTCATCCCCCTCGCCCGCAAGCTGGGCGTCGACTACAACCTGATCGAGGCCTTCGATCAGCCCTGGAAGCGGGTGCAGGAAGGCACGGTCGGCGGCCATTGGGGGCTGGTCGACGAATATCGTGAGCAGAAATTCCCGCTGACCGGCCCGGTGGTCGAGATGCCCAACTGGCACTGGCTGGCAGCCGGCGGCATCCTGGTCGCCGGCCTGCTGATGATCGCCGCCGGCCGGCGCATCCCCGATCACGAAATCGACGAGCATCTGGGCCGCGAAATCGCGGGCTGGGTATCGGCCGTCACCGCCGCCCAGCTGGCCGGCGCCACGCTGCTGCTCTCGATCGATCATCTGTCGCTGGTCAATCGCGGCCCGGTGGAATGGGCGATCGGCATCGGCCTCTGGCTGGTCTCGGCGGTCACCGCCGTGGTGCTGGCGCGCCGCTGGGCCGGGCCGGCCGAAGCCCGGATCCAGCCGGCCCCGGTGATCGAGGTGCTGCGCGCGCTGCGCCGCCCGCTCGGCATCGACTGGCTGGGCGCGGGCGACGGCCCCCGCGGGCTGCGCCTCGGCCTGCTCAAGGGTCTTGCGGCGGTGGCCGTCGCCATCGCCATGATCGGTCTCGCCCTCGATCCGCGCTATCGGGACTTCCCGATCGTCACCTTCCTGATCCCGGCGATCGGCTGGGCGGTGGATGCGCTGATGCCGGTGGCCGGCCGCGCGCGCACACCGCGGCTGCGGCTGAAGATCGAAGAGGCGCTGCTGGCGCTGATGATCGGCGGCGGCGCGCTTGCGATCGCCATCGGCGAAGGGCCCGAGAATGGCGAGGCGCATCTCTGGGCGTTGATCGGCCTGGTTTTTGCCGCGGCGGTTGCCGTGGCGCCGCGCCGCAGCCAGTCCGACAGCGTCTGAACCGCACCCGCCGGGCGGGAAACAGTCATCAACCCGTCGCACTTCGCGCTTTCGCCCACCGCGCCTTTTGACGCATCATCGGTCCGGATGGCAGGGGGGCCATCCGCCGGGGCCGGTTCGCCGGCACCGCAGGGGCCTGCCGGTGGGGATCGGCATCCCCTGGCGGCCGGAAGAACAACGACCCGTTCACCGGGAGACGTCAGTATGTCTATCATGTCGCCAGCCGAGCGGGCACGCGAACGCGCGGTTGCGATCGCAGTTCTGGCAGACCTTGCCCTTTGCGGGCCGTTCGTGGCGGTTGCGATCTGGTCGGGCTCGCTCACCATGATCGCCGACGGCGTGCGCGGCACGCTGCTGATCTGCGTGGGGCTGGTATCCTATGCCACGCTGCGCAACATCAACCGCCGCCGCACCGGCAATTTCGAATACGGCACCGCCAAGCTGGAACAGGCGGTCTCCATCCTGATCGCGATGATGCTGGTCGTGGCGGCCTGTTTCATCATCTACAAGATCGCGACCAAGGTGCCGGCAGCGTCGGAAACCGGCAATGCCGCCTATCTCGCCACCTTCTTCGTGACCTTCAACCTGTTTCTGAACACCGCCCAGATGCTGTCGCTGCGCCGCGCGGCCCGCGATGGCGCCTCGATCATCGTGGTGTCGCAATATCGCGCCCGGATCGCCAAGACCATCGGCTCGGTGGTGGTGGTCGGCTGCGTGGCACTGGACCAGCTGGCCGGCGACATGATGCTGTCCTACTGGGCCGATATCGTCGGCTCGACGGTCGTTGCCGTCATCATGCTCACCACCACCTATGGCATGCTCAAGGAAGCCATGCCCGACCTGCTCGACCGCTCTCTGGCAGAGCCGATGCAGATGGAGATCAACAAGGTCCTGGCGCAGTTCTTCGACGAATATGACGACATCATCCGGGTCCGCAGCCGCCGGCTCGGCAATGGTGCCGAGGTCGAGATCACGCTGACCTTCGAAGGCGACCGCCCCTTCTCGCAGATCGCCGGCATCCTGGACCGGATGCGCGCCGCCCTCGCCCAGGCCCTGCCGGGCGCGCAGATCGTTCTGGTGCCGCAGCCGGCCGGCCATCACGTCATGGCCTGATCGCACGCCCTCGCCCATCCACGCCCGCTCGCCTGTCCGCGCCCGGCGGATGGCCGAAGAAGGCGGTATAGGCCCGGCCGAACGCCGCCTGGCCTGAGAATCCGACCAGGGCCGCCACGTCGACCAGACCATGGCGGCCCTCGCGGATCATCCGCCGGGCCGCCTGCATGCGGTGGCGCTTGCCATAGTCGTGGGGTGTGCAGCCGAAGCGCGCCACGAACCCCGCCGCCAGCCGGTTGTGGCTGATGCCCACCCGTCGCACCAGGTCGCGAAAACCGGGCGGGTCGGCCAGTTCCCGCCGCAGGATGTCCGCCGCCCGTTCGATCTGCATCTCGTGGCGGGGCCGGGCCGGCACCCCGTCGGCGGCGCGGCGTGGCCCCGCCGCGGCCGCCATCACGCCCGCCGCCTCGATCATAAGTTCCTGCAGTTTCAGGCTCTCATAGGCCCGGGCCAGCGCCTGAGGCCGGGGCGGGCCGTCGATCAGCGCGTCCATCACCGCATGCATGGCGGGCGTCATCGCCACCGACAGGCCGAAGGGCGCCTCCAGACCCCCGTTCAGCAGATCGGTGAAAGCCGGCAGCCGGCCGGTGCGGTCGGGGAACAGCACCGCCGCCGCATGGGCGGGCGGAACCCAGAAGGCGGCATAGCGGATCGGCCGCCCTGCCCGCCAGCGCCGGATCTGGCGGCTGCCGGCCGGAAACAGCCCGATATAGAGCGTGCCGCCGCCATGGCGCTCGGTACCATGGGCGGTGATCCGCCGCCGCCCGCCGCCGGTCTGGACGAACTGGATGCTGACGGTGTCGTCCATCACATGGCGCAGGGTCAGATCCGCGGTCAGCCGTCCGTCCAGCCACCAGCCGACGATGCCGCCCGGCATGATCTCGAACCGGCTCCGCCCCTCGAAAGGGGCCGCGTCCATCAGCGGCGTGCCGGCCTCCAGCGCCGCCACCACCGCCCGCTGATCGGTCCAGGGCGTGCCAATCCCCGCCGCCATCCACCTTCTCCCGAAGAATTTTGCATCTGGTCTCGTATCAGCGCATGCAGAGGGACGAAATGCAAAATCTCCGTGCATCCCTGGAAAGACGCCGGGCCGGCCCGCACTCCACACTTTCCTCAACCCGCCATCAAGGCGGCAGACAGGGAGCACAACGACAATGACGGCATCAGACGGAGTTGCGACCGACAGGTCCGAGGGTGGGCCGACGATTGCACAGGGGGCCGGGCTCGCGCTTGCGCTGCTCGGCCTGATCAATCTTTTCAACTACATGGACCGGGTTCTGTTCTCGGTCCTGCTGGAGCCGATCAAGGCCGAGCTGGGCTTCAGCGACGCCCGGATGGGCCTGCTCGGCGGCTTCGCCTTTGCGCTGTTCTATGCCGTGTTCGGCCTCGCCATGGGCCGGCTCGCCGACCGGACCAACCGGGTACGGGTGATCGCGGTGTCGCTCGCCCTCTGGAGCCTCGCCACCGCCGCCTGCGGCCTGGCCCGCAGCTTCATCGGCCTTTTCGCCGCCCGCATGACGGTGGGCGTTGGAGAGGCCGGCTGCGTGCCTTCGGCCCATTCGCTGATCGGCGACCTGTTTCCGCCCGAACGCCGCGCCTGGGCGGTCTCCGTCTTCACCGGCATCGGCTCGCTCGGCAGCATGATCGGCCTGGTGGTCGCGGCCGCGCTGGTCGCGGAGCATGGCTGGCGGATGGTCTTCTTCTATTTCGGCCTGCCGGGCCTGGCGCTCGCCCTGATCATTCCGCTGGTTCTGCGCGAACCGCCCCGCGGCCGCTTCGACCAGGGCGGCAGCGCCCGGCCGCCCGCGCTCCGGCCAGCACTGGCCGAGCTGCTGGGCTCGGCCGCAGTGGTCCACCTGCTGATCGCGATCCCCTTCTTCTACGTCACCGTCGGCCTCGCCACCTGGATCCCGGCCTTTTTCCAGCGCGTCCACGGCGTCGGTATCGCAGACTTCGGCCGCAGCGGCGGGCTCGCCCTCGGGCTCGGCGTGCTGATCGGCACCTTCGCCGGCGGCTGGCTCGCCAACCGGCTGATCCGCCGGGCGCGATCGTGGGAATTCCGTCTGCCGGCACTGGCGGGTCTGGTCTCGGCCCCGCTCTTCGCCGCCACCTTCCTGGTGGGCGATACCGGCCTCGCCTATGGTCTGCTCTTCCTGGCCTTCCTGGTTTCGGGCCTCGGCATGGGGCCGTCGATGTCCTGCATGCAGGTCGTGGCCGGGCCCCATATCCGGGCGACCGCCATCGCCTTCATGGTCTTCGCCACCTCGATCATCAGCTATGGCGGCGCGCCGGCCCTGGTCGGGCTGATCAGCGATCTGGCGCTCGCCCATGGCCTCGCCACCGATGCCGGCGCCTCGCTGCGCCTGGCGCTGATCGTCACCCTGCTGCCACCCCTGATCAGCGGCCTGTTCTTTCAGGCCGCGCTCAACCGCCGCCGCCGCATCGATCCGGAGCTTTGAGCCTCATGACCGCCGACGCCCGCCCCGCCCCCATCACCGGCGCCCCGCCGCTCTCCGAGATCACCGGCCGTGTCGACCGCCTGCGCACCGCCATGGAGCTTGCCGGCGTCGACGCCCTGGTCCTCACCAACCCCGACAGCGTCTACTACCTCACCCATTTTGCGAACTTCGTCCACGAACGCCCGTTTATCCTTGTGGTGACGGGCCAGGGCCCGCTGCGCTTCATCGTGCCGGCGCTCGAAATCCCCCATGTCCGCATCCGCGGCCTGGGCGCGATCGACTGCATCGCCTATCGCGAATTCCCCGCCCCTGCCGGCCAGGGCTGGGATGACCGGCTGACCGGGCTGCTCGCCCCCGGCCTCAAGGTCGCGGTCGAACCCGACTGCCCGCTCTTCGTCGCCGGGCGGCTGTCGGCGGCCGGCCATGATCCGGTACCGGCCGCCCTGGTCGAGGATCTGCGGATGGTGAAATCCCCCTGGGAGATCGGCCGGCTGCGCCATGCCGCCGATCTGGTCTCCGACGCCCATGCCGCCCTTCTCGCCATGGCGCAGCCGGGGTTGAAGGTGATCGAGATCCACGGCACGCTGTCCCGGCGGATGACCGGCGCAGCCCTTGCCGCCAATCCGCATCTGAACCTGCTGGCCTGCAATTTCGCCGCGGTGGCCCAGCCGCCCGAGGTCTCGCACGATCCGCACAACTTCACCGACCTGTTCATGGCCCTGGGCCGGAGCGGCCCGCATGTCAGCATCGTCGCCTGCCGGGCCGACGGCTATGCGGCAGAGCTGGAGCGGACCTTCTTCCTGGGGGAGGCACCGGCCGCCGCCAAGCCCGCTTTCAACGCGATGGCAGAGGCCCGGGCGCTGGCCTTCGACCTGTTGAAGCCCGGGGCGTCGATGGCCGCGATCGACGAGGCGGTCAATGCATCGCTGATCCGCGCCGGCCATGGCGACCACCTGCTGCACCGCACCGGCCATGCCTTCGGCGTCACCGGCCACGAGGCGCCCTTTCTGGCCGAGGGCTATCACCGGATCGTCGAGGCCGGCCAGGTGTTCAGCATCGAGCCCGGCATCTATATCGAGGGGCTGGGCGGCTTCCGCCATTCCGACACCGTGCTGGTGACCGAAACCGGCTGCCTGTCGCTGACCAGCGCCCCGGACCGGCTGGAAGATCTTGTGGTCCCGGTGTAAGCCGCCCCGTCGCATCGTTTCCATCCGCGCGACGGAGCGTTGCAATTCTACGGTCTTCGGAAACAGTCTCCGACACCCTATCTTGAATCGGGAAGACAGGGCGGCGCCGGTGCGCCGCCCGCAGCCATTCGAAAGGGTGTGCCCGATGACCGCCACCACCACCCTCACCTCCTCGCCCCGGCCCGCGGATGCCACGACCGGTCGCCACGTCACGCAGGTGGTGGTCGGCCGTGCCGTCTCCGATGGTGACGGGGTCAAGCTCAAGCGGGTGATCGGTCAGCCGTCGCTCGACATGCTCGACCCGTTCCTGATGCTGGATGAATTCGGCTCCGACGATCCCGGCGCCTATATCGGCGGTTTTCCCGCCCATCCGCATCGCGGCTTCGAGACCGTGACCTACATGCTCGCCGGCCGCATGCGCCATGCCGACAATGCCGGGCACAAGGGCGTGCTGGTGCCGGGCGGCGTGCAGTGGATGTCCGCCGGTCGCGGCATCATCCATGAAGAGATGCCCGAGCAGACCGAAGGGCTGATGCGCGGCTTTCAGCTGTGGGTGAACCTCCCCGCGGCCGAAAAGATGGCGCGCCCCGCCTATCGCGAATTCGGGCCCGAGAGCATCCCCGCCGCCGCCCTGCCCGGCGATGCCGGCACGGTCAAGGTGATCGCGGGCGAGGTGTTCGGCACCACCGGCCCCGTGGCCGGCGTCGCCAGCGATCCGCTCTATGTCGACATCGAGCTGGTGCCGGGCGGCGAGGTGGAACTGCCGGTCCCTGCCGGCCACACCGCCTTCCTCTATGTCTATGACGGTGCGCTGATCGCCGGCACGGGAGAGGCGGCGCGGCCGCTCGGCACCGCACGTCTGGCGGTTCTGGGCGGCGATGGCGGGCTCGGCCTTGCCAACGCCTCGGACCAGCCCGCCCGGGCGATCCTGGTTGCCGGCCGCCCGATCGGCGAGCCGGTCGCCCGCTACGGCCCCTTCGTGATGAACACCGAGGCGGAGATCATCCAGGCGATCGAGGACTATCGCCGCGGCCGCTTCTGACCGGTCACGGCCGGTCGGACCGGCCAGCCAGACGCGCCGGCACCTGCTGTGTGATGCAATGAACGTTGCCGCCGCCCAGCAGGATCTCGCGCCCCGGCACGCCCAGGATCTCCCATCCCGGACAGGCGGCGGCGATTGCATCGGCCGCCGCCTGATCGCGTGCGGGATCCAGCAGCGGCATCACGATCCGCCGCCGGCCCGATGCCGCCCCGTGGGCCATCAGGAAATTTACGTAAGACCCGGCCAGGCGATCGCCGGCCAGGCGCGGCTGGCTGCCGGGCACGACATCCACCCCCGCCGCTTCTTCTGCGGTCAGGGCAAGGGGGCCCGGCTGATGCACCCGGTGCACGGTCAGCCGCCGGCCGCGTGCATCACGTGCTTCGGCCAGCAGCGCCTCGGCCTCGGCCGAGCGTTCCCATTGCGGATCGCCGCGATCATCGGTCCAGGTCAGGCACACCACGCCCGGCGCCACCACATGGATCAGGTTGTCGACATGGCCGGTGGTTTCGTCCAGAAACACGCCGCGCGGCAGCCAGATCACCCGTTCGGCGCCGAGCGCCTGCCCCAGCGCCGCCTCGACCGCCGCCTGCCCCTCAAGGCCGTTGCGGCCGGGGGATAGCAGGCATTCGGCAGTGGTGAAGACGGTGCCCTCGCCATCGCTATGGATGGCGCCGCCCTCCAGCACCACCGGCGCCCGCCAGCTGCCATCGGCATCGATCTCCGACACCTTGGCCGCCACCAGATCGTCCTGGTCCCAGGGGAAATACAGCCCGTCATGAAAGCCGCCCCAGGCATTGAACCGCCAGTCGATACCGAGTCGCCCGCCGGCGTCGTCGATCACGAAACTGGGGCCGACATCGCGCATCCAGGCATCGTTGGTGCTCATCTCCACCAGACGCACATGGCGGGGCAGCCGGGATCGGGCATTCGACCACTGCCGGGCCGAGACCGCCACCGTCACCGGTACGGCGTCGGCGATCGCCGTTGCAACCGCGGTGAAGGCCGCCTGGGCCGGCTTGGCGCCCAGCCGCCAGTTGTCGGGCCGTTCCGGCCAGATCATCCAGCAGCCATCCTGCGGTGCGAATTCGCCGGGCATGCGGAAACCGCGCGTGGCCGGCGTCGGAACTGTCTGATCGCCCGTCATGGCGCTCTCTCCCGCCTCTGGAGCCTGTCAGTCGAAAACCGGACCGGCCTCGCGCGCCGCCACCGCATCAGCGATGCCGGTCAGCCCTGCAAAGGCCAGATCGTCACCCGCCGGCGCCAGTTCCAGCGGCACATTGGCAAGATAGCCGGAAAACCTGCCCTTGGCCCTGAACCGCGCCGCTGCCCGACGGCGATCGAACAGCCCGCCCAGCCGATGTAGCAGATCGCCCGAAAGCACCACGCCGCCGCGCGCGCCGGTCGCGATCGCCAGATCGCCGGCCACCGCGCCGGCCCAGCCCGAGAACAGTTCGAACGCCTCCCGTGCCCCGGCATCGCCGGCAAGGGCTGCCTCCGTCACCGCCTCAGCTTCACCCTGGACAGGGGCCAGGCCGCGCACCGCGGCCACCGCCGCCGCCAGCCGCGGCAGGCCGTGGCCGGAAACGAGATCTTCGGCCGAGACGTGATCATTCACCCCGGCCGTGCCGGGCAGCGGCCGCGCCGCCTCGATCACCGCCCATTCGGCGGCAGTTTCCGCCGCCAGCGTCACATGCCCGCCTTCGGCCGGCACCACCTGCGGCAGCCCGCCACGCCCGGGCAGGATCAGCGCGGTGCCGAAGCCGGTGCCCAGCCCGATCAGCAGCCGCGGTGCCTCGTCGTCGGGCGTGCCCGGCGCCACCATCTCGCGCGTGCCGCCCGCCCCCAGTGCCAGCCCCATCGCCTGGGCCGCCAGATCATTGACCATCGCAATGCCGCGCAGGCCCAGCGCCCGTGCGATGGCGGCGGAGGAAATCGCCAGCGCCGGATGATTGGTCAGCAGCGCCTGTCCGGCCCCATGATCGATCGGGCCCGCCACGGCGATGGCCAGCGCCGCCGGCACCCGGCCGGCCGCCTTCAGCCAGACCCGGCGCAGCAGATCGGGCAGATCCCCGATCTCGTGGGTGGCGAAGCGGCCGAGCAGGACGGTCCGGCCGCGGCCGTCACGCCGGGCGATGCGCAGATTGGTGCCGCCCAGATCCGCGATCAGCAGATCGGGCTGCGGCCGCGGTGCCGCTGGCCGCTCCGTCTTCGAACCGCCCCGCTGCGGGCGCCCCGGCTGCGAGGGGCTGCCGTCGGGAAAGCGCATCGCATCAGATCCTTCTTGAAAGCGCCGCCACCCGGCCCTTCATACCCTGCCACCCCGGCACTGCCTAGCCCGGAAGGCCGTGGACCGGGTGATTGACGTTTACGTAAACGTCATTGACCACGCCGACGCCCCGCCTCTAACATAACCTTTGGTTGATAAAAAGACGCCGGACCCCTGGTCACGGCTGAGGAGGGGAAATGCCGATCTTCACCTATAAGGGCGAGGATGCCCGCGCCGATATCGAGACCGCCTTCGGTCTTGCCCGCAATGCCCAGTTCGCCGCCTTCAATGCCCTCGCCGGCGTCATCGGCGTGGTGGCCGAAGCCGGTGGCGGTGATCCCGACCTGCCCGCCGGCTGGCGCGCCGTCACCGCCGCCGAACTCGGGCTTTCCGCCGATCGGGTCGATGCCTATGGCAACTTCATCGGCCAGACCTCCAGCAGCCCGCAGGCCCGCATCCTGGCCGAGACGGCGGCTGACGGCAGCATCACCCGGCTGGCGGTCGCCTTCGCCGGCACCAGCGATGCGGGGGATGTGGTCGACTATCTGGATCTGGTCGATGCCGCCTATGTCGATGAATTCGCCTATCTTCTGGAGGCCACGGCCGGTTTCGCGGCCGATATCGGCCTGACGGGCGCCGACGTGCTGGTCACCGGCTACAGCCTGGGTGGCGCGGCCGTGAACAATCTGGCCGAACGCCGCGGGGAACTGGCCGATGGCTTCTATGCCGATGCCGACTATTTCGGCTTCTCCTCGCCGACGATCCATGACGACCCGGATGTGGTGCTCAATTTCGGCGCCGAGAACGACGTGGTCTACCGCATCATCGGCACCTCCGACGGCTCGGTCGGCGAAGGCCTGCTCGAAGCGCTGATCAACGAGGATCAGAGCTTCGCAAGTTCGGCTGACAACATCGTGCTGTTCAACGATTTTTACGCCAACCCGCTGTCGCCCTACGGCCCCTTCGGCATCCTGAACATCGCGGGCGGCTGGAACGCCCATGTCACCGGCATCCTGTCGGAACCGGCGGTGAGCGTGATCGGCCGGTCGAGCTTCTATGATCAGATCACGACCGACAGCGTGGTGGTGATCTCGCAATTGAGCGACCTGCTCCGCGGCACCGTCTGGGTGGAGGATGCGCCGCGCGCCACCTCGGATCACCACGGCGCGCCCGCCTTCATCCTGGGCACCGATCAGGCCGATCGCCTGCGGGACGGCCGGGGCGGCGACTTCCTCGACGGCTTCGGCGGCGATGATCTGGTGGCGCTGTCCACCGGCAACGACACGGTCGCGGGCGGCGCCGGGACCGACCGGGTGGAGATCGCGGGCGACGCGTCGGACATCACCGCGCTGCGCCTCGGCGACGGCACCGTCTTCCTCTATGACGAAACCGGCACGCTCGGGCTCAAAGAGCTGCGCTCGGTCGAGCGGGTGGATTTCGACGGCTGGTTCCAGTCCTTCGACCTGGGCGCGGACGGGCTCGACAACCGGTCGTGGTTCGGGGCGGATATCGCCTGGGCCGGCCATAGCGAGGGCAGCGGCACCGCCGACACCCTGGCGGGCACCGCCGGCACCGACCGGATCTTCGGCCTGGCCGGCGACGACGTCCTGGCGGGGCTCGGCAGCCGGGACCTGCTCCATGGCGGGGCCGGCGGCGACCGGCTCGACGGCGGCGCGGGCGATGACGCCCTGTTCGGTGCCGCGGGCGACGACGTGCTGATCGCGGGCACCGGCAATGACCGGCTGTCGGGCGGCACGGGCAGTGACCGTTTCGACTTTTCAGCCGGCATCGCGGGCGTCAACCGGATCACCGATTTCAACGCCCATGCCGACGATCACGATCTGATCGTGCTCGACGCCGATCTCTTCGCCTCGGCAGAGGCCGCCCGCGCGGCCTTCATGCGCATCGGCGGTGATGCCGTCCTCGTCACCGCCGCCGGCAGCATCATCCTCGACGGCGTGCAGCCGGGTGGGCTGACCGCGGCGGACTTCCTGCTGGCATAAGGGGTTATCCCCGGCTGCGGAACAGCCGCAACAGGGCGAAGACCGCGGCCGGGGCCGCAGCGCCGGCATTGTAGAGCGCGAAGGCGAAGATCGAGAGCACCAGCCCCGCCAGCGCCAGTTTCTGGCCCAGCGGATGGGCGATGATCAGGGCTGCGATCGACACCACAAGGGCGGCGCCGCCGATCACGCCCATGTTGAAGGCTTCCAGCAGCAGCTGCCGGGGGCCGCACCACAGCGGGCGCGCCTCGGCGGCGCAGGCCCACGTCAATGCCTCGGGCTGGACCACTTCCACCCTCAACCACAGGGCCAGAAGGATGGTTGCGGCGATCCCAAGACCAGCGAGGGGCAGAAACAGGGCGGAGGGATGTTCGCGGGACATATCTTGACACATGGCTATGCACGTTCCGCTGTTGTGTGGCCCGGGGCGGAGCATATATAACTCGTAACCGACGCGGGGCTGCGTCGGAACTAAAAAAGAAACGAGGACAGGTCGGGCGTGGCGAAGCCCGGTTTCCTTTGAGGTAAAGCTGGAAGTGGAAGGAACGACGCAAGCCGTCTAAAAAGACGCCTGTCGTTCCGTCCGGTGATCGAAAGAGATCAGCGGGCGCAGCCTTCAAGTGCACTCAAAAGACAAATGGTTGGCTCGTGGCGCACTCCATTCCGGGGCGCGCCGTTTTTCCGTGGCATCACTTGGGACGCAAGATCGTGCCGAACGACATGCCTGCTGAACCGACCAAGAAGACGCGCGGCAAGACGCGCGGCTGGATCGGCGCCATTGCCGTCACGGCCGTCATCGCGCTTGGCAACGTGGCCTTCTGGGCCCTCCCCAATCAGCACGAGCGGGAATTGCCCGCAGTGACCGAGCCCCTGCTCGGCGCCGCCTATTCACCCTTTCGCCCGGAGAATGATCCGAAGGCCGGCGAGGAGCCGACCGTCGATCAGGTCCGGGAAGATCTGGCGCTGGTCGCCACCCGGTTCCGCGAGATCCGGACCTATTCGGCCCTCGGCATCCAGGGGGCCGTACCGGCCCTGGCGCGCGAGCGCGGCCTGAAGGTCACCATGGGCTCGTGGCTGGACAAGGACGAGGCCAAGAACGATCGCGAGATCGAGGCCCTGGTCCAGGGCGCCCGCCGGAACCCCAACGTCACCCGCGTGCTGGTGGGTAACGAGGCGATCCTGCGCGCCGACCAGACGCCCGAACAGATCATCGCCCGCATCCGTCAGGTGAAGAGTCAGGTCCGCCAGCCGGTGTCGACCGCAGAGCCCTGGCATGTGTGGCTTGAACATCCCGAACTCGGCCGTGCCGCCGACTTCCTCGCGGTCCATATCCTGCCCTATTGGGAAGGCCTGACCGTCGAGCAGTCGATCGACCACACGGTCGCTATGTACAACCGCCTGAAGCGGATGTATCCGGGCAAGCCGATCCTGGTTGCCGAGGCCGGCTGGCCGTCGGATGGCCGTGCCTTCAACAAGGCCGTGCCCTCGATTGGCGAAGAAGCCAGGTTCATCCGCCAGCTGGTCGCGCGCGCCAGGAAGGAAGGCATCAACTTCTACCTGATGGAAGCCTTCGACCAGCCGTGGAAGCGGTATGACGAGGGTGGCGTCGGTGCCTATTGGGGCTACTGGAATGCCGACCGTCAGCCGAAATTCGACCTGACCGGTCCGGTCGATCCGCTGCCGGCCTGGCCTGCCATCGCGCTGGCCGCGGCGCTGATCGCCCTGCCGCTGAACCTCACCTTCCTGGCACGTCGTCGTGACATGTCGTGGACCGGCCGGCTCTCCTTCGTGGTGCTGGTGCAGGCTGCGGCGGCCTTGGTCGCCTGGGTCGGCTATCGCTTCGCCGTCCAGTACATGGACGTCTCGGGTGCGGTCGCGGGCGGCGTGCTCGCGGTGCTGATGGGCATGCTGGTCATCCTGCTGCTCTCCCAGACGCTGGAATTCGTCGAGGTCCTGTTCGCCCGCGGCCGTCGCCGGCCGAGCGAGCCGGTGGAAGCCGCTCCCGAAGGCTACCGCCTGCCCAAGGTCTCGATCCACGTGCCGGCCTATAACGAGCCGCCCGAGATGATGCGCGAGACCCTGGTCGCGCTCTCGCGGCTCGACTACCCGGACTTCGAGGTCCTGGTCATCGACAACAACACCAAGGACGAGGCCGTGTGGCGGCCGCTGGAGCGGATCTGCGCCGAACTCGGCCCCCGCTTCCGCTTCTTCCACGTCGCCCCGCTCGAAGGCTTCAAGGCCGGTGCGCTGAACTATGCGCTGCGCCACACGGCCGAGGATTCCGAGGTGATCGCGGTCATCGACGCGGACTACGTGGTCTCGCCCGACTGGCTGCGGAAGATGACGCCGCATTTCGCCGACGAGAAGGTGGGCTTCGTCCAGTCGCCGCAGGATCATCGCGACTGGCAGGAGCATCCCTTCAAGACCGCGACCAACTGGGAATATGCCGGCTTCTTCGACATCGGCATGGTTCAGCGCAACGATCACGATGCGATCGTCCAGCACGGCACCATGACCATGATCCGCCGCAAGGCGCTGGAGAGTGTCGGCGGCTGGTCGGAGTGGTGCATCTGCGAAGACACCGAACTTGGCCTGCGCCTGATGGAGAACGGCTGGAGCTCGGTCTATTCGAACCACCGCTTCGGCTGGGGTGTCACCCCCGACAGCTTCATGGCCTACAAGAAGCAGCGCTTCCGCTGGGCCTATGGCGGCATGCAGATCATGCGCGGCCATCTGGGCTATATCATGGGCCGCAAGCGCTCGGCGCTGAAGCCGATGCAGAAGTATCACTTCCTGGCCGGCTGGGCCGGCTGGGCGGCTGATGCCCTGGGTCTGATCATCGCCGTGCTGTCGGTTCTGTGGGGTGCGCTGGCCATCGCCTTCCCGGCGATCGTGGAACTGCCCTCCTCGCTGTTCGTCGTCCCGGCGCTTGCCGGCTTCGCGATCCGCACCATGCACATCATCGGCCTCTATCAGGGCCGCGTGAACTGCACCATCGGCCAGCGGCTGGGCGCCTGCCTTGCCGGTCTCAGCCTCAGCTTCACCATCGGCACGGCCGTGCTCTACGGTCTGATCACCAGACATCTGCCCTTCTTCCGCACGCCCAAGGCGGAGAATCAGCCGGCGGTGATGCAGGCCTTCCAGATGGCCCGCGCCGAAACCATCCTGGCGGTGGCCCTGGTGGGTGTCGCCATCGGCATCTCGATCGTCTATGCGCCCTTCGTCGAAAGCCGGTTCTGGGTGGCGCTGATGCTGCTGCAGGCCGCGAATTACGGCTCCAGCCTGGTGATGGCGCTGATCGCCGCCCTGCCCGCCCGCAAGACCCGTGCGGCCCGCAAGGCGGCCAAGGCCCAGCTGCTGGCGGCCAAGACCGGCCAGCATGCCTGACCTCTGACCACCATCCCGGATCCCGTCCCCGCCGTCGCCGGCTCTCCCCGGCGGCCGGGGCCGGAGGCAGGAAACCCCCGGCAGAGCCCGTGCTGCCGGGGGTTTCGCTTGTCTGGTCGGATGGCGCGTCGGCGGCGCGGGAAGACCGCTCAGCGCAGCCGGAAGACGATCGGGATCACGAAGGTCTTGGTCCCGCCATCCAGCATCTCGGGCGGCGGTGCCGGCACGGGGGAGGCTGCCTCGATCATCCGCTCGGTCTCGCGATCCAGCGAGGAAATGCCCGAGGGCTGCACGATCCGCCACGACACCACCTGTCCGGCGCCATCGATGGTGAACTCCAGCTGCACCGTCCCCTGCTGGTTGCGAAGCTGGGCCGATCGCGGATAGCGCCGGTGCCGTTCCAGCCAGGCCATGATCCGGGCGTTGTAGAGGTCGACCTCCTTGGGGTCGGCCACGCCGTTGGAGCCACCCTGGCCACCGCCCGGCAGACCTGCCGCCCCTGCGACGCCGGCCGCACCGGCCAGGCGCCCCGGTATACCCGCCGCCTGAGTGCCCGCCGGGCCCGTCTCGGGCGCTTCGGCTTCGGCACCGGCGGCCGGCTTCGGCGCCTCGGTCGGCTGGGGCGCCGGCCGCGGTGCCGGGCGCGCAGGCTTCACCGGTGCCGGCGGCGGGGTGGGCTTGGCGCGCGGCATCACCGCCGCCATCTGCCGCACCTCCTGCGGGGTCGGCTGCGGCTCGGGTTCCGGTTCCGGCTCGGGCTCCGGCTCGGGTTCTGGCTCCGGTTCCGGCTCGGGTTCCGGCTCCGGCTCGGGTTCTGGTTCCGGGACCGGCTCGGGCTCAGGCTCCGGAACCGGGTCAGGCTCGGGCGGCGGGGTGACAGGCGCCTCTTCAACCGGCGGCGTCTCGGGCTCCGGTTCGGGCTCCGGCAGCTGCACGATCTCGGGCTCGGGCTCGGGCTCAGGCTCTGGTTCCAGTTCCTCGAGCGGCGGTTCTTCGACAACGGTGTCAGGAGGGGTGGCGTCGGGGGCGGCGGCCGCAGCCGGTTCGTCCGTGGGCGCGGCATCGGGGGCATCGGGCGTGGCCACGCCACCGCCCTCGCCGCCCTGGCCGCCATCGCCACCGGCGCCGCCGAAACCGATCACGATCGCGACCTCGCCGGGAATGCCGGCCGGCTCCACCGGCTGGTTCAGCAGCCAGATCGCGCCCGCGCCATGCAGGGCAAGCGCCGCCATCACCGCGGCGGTGACCGCCCGTCCGCCGGGCGCCTCCGCCGACTGCCGTTTGCGCTGCGTCATTTCGGCACCCGCTGCACCAGCAGCACCACGCCCGGGAAGCCCGCCAGCCTTGCCGCTTCGGTCGCGGCGATCGCCGCCCCCGCCGGTGCCGCGGCATCGGTCTTCACCGCCAGCGGCTGCAAAGCCTGGCCGCGATCGGCGGCAGCCTGCACCGCGCGCGCCAGGTGTTCGCCCAGCGCGTCGCGGTCGAAGGTCTCGCCATCGAAGGCATAGCGGCCGTCGGCGCCGACCAGCAGCACACGCCGCCCCTCGGCGGCTTCCTTGCGCGCCTCGGCCGCGATCCGCGCCGGCTCGACCCGGAAGGCATCGCCCGCGGTGATGGTGCCGGCGACCATGAAGAAAACCAGCAGCAGAAACACGACGTTGATCAGCGGGATCAGCGCGTCGTCGCTGTTATAGGGGGCGCGTTGCCGGCGCAGTCTCATCGCGGCCGCACCTCCACCGATGCCGCACCCGACTGTCCGGCCGCTTCAAGCGCCGAGACGACCGCCTGCATGGGGGCAGCCTCCACCGGCCGCACATGCACCCGAAGGGTGGGGTCGGCCGCGGCACGGGCGGTCAGGCGCTGGGCAAGGCTTTCAGGGGTGACCGCCTCGTCGTCGATCGACAGGCCGCCATCGGCGGCCACGGCAACCACCACCAGGTTGCGGACGGTCGACGACGGCGGCGGCGGTGTTGCCTGAGGCCGGGCCTCGGGCATCACCACCTCCAGCACCCGCCAGTCGGCCAGCGACGAGGCGAGCATGAAGAACAGCAGCAGAATGAAGACCACGTCGATCAGCGGCGTCAGGCCGATGGCCAGGCCATGACGACGGCGGCTGCGGGTCAGGCGCATGAGATGTGCTTCCCGTGCCGGCCGATCAGGCGGATGGGCCGGCCGCGCGGGCGGTCCGGAGATCGGGGGCCATGCCGCCGCCATGGATGGCCGCAGGCCGCCGGACGTCGCCCGCCTGGCGGATCATGTCGCGCGAGACGAACAGCCGCGTGGCGGAATCCTCGATCACATGGGCCGCACGCTCCACCCGCCGGTCCAGCCAGGCATGGGCGACGACACAGGGGATGGCGACGATCAGGCCGACCGCCGTGGTCAGCAGCGCCTCCCAGATGCCGCCCGACAGCTGCGAGGGGTCCACCGCCGAACCGGCGGTCTCCAGCGTCTGGAACACGGTGATCATGCCGAGCACGGTGCCGAGCAGGCCCAGCAGCGGCGCGATGCCGCCCATCAGCTCCAACGCCCGCAGATGGCTGCGCAGGCTTTCCACCCGCTCCAGGCCGATCCGCTCGGCCTCTTCACGCAGGGCCGGCTCGGGCACGCCATGCAGGCGGCCGTCGAGCACGGTGCGGATCACGTCGGTGCCGGGATGGGTCACCCCGTCCAGCGCCGCGCGCCCGGCCTCGGGCCCCTCGCGCACCGCGCGGTCGACCGCCCGGGCCAGCTTGCGGCCATTGCCGAGGCCGGCGCTCAGGAAATGCCAGATCTTGAGCAGGATGATCGCGGTCGCGATCACCGACAGCACCCCCAGCACGCCCACGATCGGGCCGCCGGCGATCAGCAGATCCAGCGTCGACGACCCGGTGCCGCCATCGGCTTCAGTGGTGGCGACGGTATCGCCGGGCTGGGTCATGCCCGGCAGGGCGGTAATCGCGTCGCCGGCGGCCGCGCCGTCAGTCGCGCCCGAGGTTGCACCATCCGCCCTGGTTGCACCAGTGGTCCCGGCGGTATCCGCACCCGGCATTGCAGCACCGGCAGGCGCGGCAGGGGCCGGTGCAGCCGGCGTCTGAGACGCGGGAGCCTGGGCTGCCTGTGTCTGAGTGACCTGTACCGGGACCGCCTGAACCGGAGCGACCGGCGGCGGCGCAGCCGGGGCCACCGTGCCGGCATCAGTGGCCGGCGCAGAAACCGGGGCCGCCGCCGGTGCGCCATCAGGCACCGCAGCGGTCGTCACGGATGCAGGAGCAGCGCTGTGCATCGCCCCCGGCGCACCGCTTCCGGGTTCGGATCCGGCCACGGGCGCAGGCGCGGCCGTTACGGCCGCCGGCGCAGTGCCGGGTGCAGCGGTCTCAGGGGTGATGGGTTCGCCGGTCATCGCACGGAGATCCTCCGGTCGTCAGGACATCGCGTGCGACGCTACACCGAGATTTAAGCGATTGCAAATCATTCGCGGAATGATCCTGCCGCAACGCACAACCCGCCTGCCCTGCCGGCCTCAACTCCGGGCCGGGCGCCGCAATTCCGGGCCGATGGCCCCCATCACCTCGCGCGCGTCATAGGCATTGGGATCGGCGGGCCGGGGGCCCGAGAAGACCAGGATCTCAAGCCAGGCGGTATAGCGGGTATCGGGTTCGGCCGTGCCGGTCGACAGGCCCAGGCCATATCCGCTGCCGCGCCCGCCCCAGCCATACCCATAGCCCCAGACCGGGGGCGCGTCATAGGTATATCGATTGCGGGGTTCCACATCGCGGTTCACGACCAGGAAATAGTCGTTGCCGGTGGTGGTCGTGATCTCGGCCGCCCGATAGAGCAGATAGTCCTCCACCACCGAACGCGGCGTGGCCGAATTGCCGGCAAAGCTGACCCTGAAACGGTTGGCTTCCAGCCGCTGATTGGCATAGCCCTGCCCGTGAAGCAGCGGCTGATAGGGCGTGGGCCCGGCGCAGGCGGCCAGCGCCAGACTAAGACCGGCGATCACGATAAGCGGCCGGACAAGGCGCCGGCGGCGGGTCTGCGGCATCATGGGATCGGTCATCCGCTGTACCTGTCGCCCCGGCATAACGGGTCGGGGCCGGACCGGGCGGGGTCGCGCCGGGTGCGGGCCGCACCCCCTCCGCCATCGCTGCATATATGGCACCCTGCCCGCCGGCTCACCAGTGGCAGAGATATGTCATGGTGCCGCAGCCGCCTCCCCCGGAGACGACGAAACCGCCCGTACCAGAGGCACGGGCGGTTCCGAAGCAGGTTTGCCGGCCGGGGCCGGACAAGCCGTCGTAACGGAGGGTGCGGATCAGAAGTTGACGCGCAGACCGACCATCACGTTGTGCGAGCCATAGCTGTCGCTGCTGGTGCGCGCGCCGTCGGCGGCGGTCGTGGTCAGCTCCACGCCCTGGGTGCCGAAATAGCGGTACTCGCCGATCAGCGACATCGACGGGCTGAGGGCATAGGACGCACCCAGCATCGCCTGATAGGCAAAGACGGTGTCGTCATCGTCCAGCAGGGTGGGCGAGCCGTCGGCCGAATAGCCATCGGCCTCAACATACGCGCCGCCAACACCCAGACCCAGATACGGGGTCAGGCGCGAGGCCGGCAGGTAGAAGTCATGATAGACGTTCAGCATGCCCGACCAGACCTTGGACTTGCCGTTGCTGTCCGGCTGGTCCACGCCACCGACGGTGTGGTTGTCGATGTTGTTCTGGCGATAGCCGATTTCGAGTTCGGTGCGGAAGCCGCCCCACTGGGCGACGCGCCCGAAATCATAACCGACCGCGCCAAGCACGCCGAAGCCGGTCTTGAACTCCTGCTCGATCTTGCCGCCGGCAAGGCCCGAGGTGAAGCTCGTGTCGGTTTCCATATTCGCGCCGCCGAGCAGCGAGCCATACCAGCCCGGCTCCCCACCGCGCCGGAGCGCGATCTCACTGGCGACATCCTGCGCATATGCGAAGGCAGGGAGGGCGCAGAATGCGACGGCCATCGCGGCCACCGTCAGCTTGCGGGTCATCGCTCGTCGATCTCCTGTAGACGGATCTTCGTCTTGGTGGAACCGATGCAGTCCGGTTTCCGCCGGCCTTTCACCGCCGTCGGCCACGTTCCGCCCCCAACCGCGCCACCCGCAAAGGTGGCACCACCGGTTCAGGGGGGGTCTGCAACCGTCATAGCGGCCGAAACGTCATACGGCAAGTGTCCACCGTATGGATCAGTCCGCGTCCGCGCAGTTGATTCAGCCGGCACCATCGTTGTGACAGATACCGAGCATGCATCTTCCGTCCCCTTTACTATGGGGGTTGACGGGGCGCCTGTCATCAGCTTGGGCATCAGCTTCCGACAGAACTGCCACAGTTGTGCATTTCATGCAACATATCATGTGGTAACCTTGTTATTGAAATCGACCACCTTGCACTGAAAAGCTGCACAACCATGTCTTCCGGATGACGAAAAGGTTTAACATGGTCCGGTCGCCTCCATCCGACATCTACCCTTCCGCTCTCCCCCTGGCATTCTGACCTTGCCGTCGGACTCTCCCGCGTCCTGCGAGGCATCATGGATCTGCTGCACTGGGTTCGAGATCTTCTGACCAGCGATACCGCCGCGCCGGCCCGATCGAGCGCGGCCGTCGCCGAAGCCGACGACGACCGGCAGAACCTGAAACGGCTGGAACAGGTCCGTCGTCAGGTGGAAGCAGAGGTCAGCCGCCTGCTCAAGGCCCGCCCGGCGGCGATGGCCGGCCGGGTGGTCCGGCTGTCGCTGGAACCGATCGCCGACCGGCTGGGCGACCGGTGGCCGGCGGCCGCCGCCAGGGTGCGCACCGCCGCCTCCGCAATCCTGGGCAGGCGGCTGGGCCAGACGGCGGTGATCCTGCCCCACGGCCCGCTGGCACTGATCGCTGTGGCGCCCGACCGCACGCCCGACATGGTTCTGGCCGCCACCGCCGGGGCGGCCGCCGAGATTACCCGGTTCGCGTTCGGCGGGGACGATGCCGGGCCCTGGCCCGCCATATCCGTCGCGGATGGGCTGGAGGGTGAAGAGCCGAGATTTACCGCCGTGCAGATTGCCGATCTCGTGGCCTCACTCTCCGAGCCCGATCGGACACGGTCTCCGGCAGATCCGCCGTCGAGCCGGGTGCCGGTCCCGCCATCATCGCCGCCACTGGCACCGATCCATGCTCCCCTGCCAGACCTGCGCGCCATAGCTGCCGAAACGGCACGAGCGGCACTCGGGCCGCTCTGGCAGCCCATGCGCGATCTCGACCAGCCGACGACGCCCCCACCCACCGAGATGCCAGCAGGGGATGGATCAAAGCCTGACGAGAGCGTGCAGGCCCATCTGGATTGCGACTATCGGCCTGTGGTCTCTCTGGTTCACGGCCGGGTCGCGGCCGGAATGCTCCGCCCAAAGCTGAAGCGCAACACTGCCGTCCTGCGGGGATATGCCGTTCTGGGACCGCAGGCCGATGCCGTGGACATCGCCCAGCTCGATCTCTATTGCCTGCAGCGGGCGACCGCCGACCTCACGGAGGCACAACGCCAGGGGCGGAGAACGTTCGTCACCCTGTCGGTGCATTTCGAGACCCTGGCCCCCACGGCGCGACGGATGGTCTATGCAGGCAGGCTGGCCGCCGCCGCCGATCAGAGCGGCGCACGGATCGCGCCCGAGATCGTGGGCTGTCCGCCGGATGTGGCACCGTCGATGCTGGAAGCGATGGTCGCTCCGATCCGCCCGCATTGCCGCATGGTGCTGATGCGCATCAAACTGGATCACCGGCGCTTCGAGGCGGCGACCGCGGCCGGCATCCGTCGCACGGGCATCCATCTTGGTCGCCACGCCGATGCAGCAGCCCGGCAGGCTGCCAGTCTGGTGACCGGCAGCCTCACGCCGGAGGTGCGCATGTCCCCGCAGGCGCTGAAAGCCCTGGGGCTGAGCGTGCAGCGCGCGGGCCTGCGCCTCTACATCCTGGGCGTCGACGATGACGAGCGGCTCGACATGGCGGCCGCGGCCGGCGCCGATCTGGTCGCAGGCGAGGCGATCGGCGCCGCCACCGCCACCCCGCCTCTGGTCGGCGTGCTCAAGGCACCGGGCTGATTGGGGCGCCGGGCTGATTGCGGCGCTGGGCGACGATTGAAGGCCGCTCAGGGCTTTGGCTGGCCGCGCTCCGACGCCAGCAGATCGCGGATCTCCTGCAGCACCAGCAGTTCCGGCGCCGGCGGCGGCGGGGCGGCCGGAACGGTCGGGGCGGCTTCTTCCTTGCGCTTCAGGCGGTTCATCTGCCGGACCAGCAGGAACAGCACCCAGGCGACGATCAGGAAGCTGATCACCCGGTTCAGGAAGACGCCGACATTGATCGTGGCGGCGCCCGCTTCCTTGGCGGCCGCCAGGCTTGGATAGTCGCCGCCGGACAGATTGATGAAAATGTCGGTGAAATCGATGCCGCCGGTGAGATAGCCGATCGGCGGCATGATCACATCGTTGACCAGCGAGGTGACGATGGCGCCGAAGGCGGCACCGATGATGACGCCCACCGCCAGGTCGAAGGCATTGCCCTTGACCGCGAAGACGCGGAATTCGTCGATCAGCTTCATAGGCAGGACCCCTTTTCGTTCTACGACGTCTTTCGACGACGTCTTTCTATGACTTTCTTCCCGTCGGCCGCAGGCGGGAGGGCGGTGTCCGCAGCGACACGCCTGCCCTGATTAGGCAGCGGCTGCCCCGCAACGGCAAGTCCCGGGCGCAGGCCGGCCCATGACAGTTCAATTTCCCGGCCGCACGGCTCCCCGCGACGTCACGTCCTCTGGCGGGCCGATACGACCACCCCATATGATGACCGATGGTCCCACGCGTGTTGCGATGCGGCAGTTCATGCTAGTCTTGAACCATGACGGGGGATGAAAGATCCGTGCGGGGGCACCGATGACCATGATCGGACAGGGCAATAAGGCCGGAAATGGTGGCCAGGCCGAGCCGATCGATTTCGGCAGCGCGGCTTTCCGCACCGATCCCTGGCCGGCCTATGCCAGCGCCCGCCGCGACCGGCCGGTCTGGTGGTCGGACCGGCTGGGCCAGCTTTGCGTCGTGCGCCATGCCGATGTCATGCGGGTGCTGACCGACCCGGTCTTCACCGTCGAATACCCGTTCAAGCGTACCCGCCAGGCCTTCGGGGAAACCCTGCTCGACATCGATGGCGCCCGTCATCTTGCCCAGCGCCGCGCCGCCCAGCATCTGCTGGGCTTCGAGGGCGTGGCCGCGGCGGTGGCCGGGCTTGCCCCGGGCATCATCGGCGCCACGATATCGGGCCTGCCGGCGGGCCGGCCGGTCGATGCGGTCGCGGCCCTAGCCGAG
>MDTG01228228.1_pt1 | contig 53697 bp, 50 predicted proteins | sample 811421 | NCBI WGS metagenome assembly MDTG01 (sample SAMN05326645, study PRJNA326480) | marine metagenome | isolation source: seawater | place: Pacific Ocean: South East | collected 2011
AAGCGCCGCCACGCCGGTCGAAACCACGCCGCAGCAACGCGATGAACCGCAGCCTGCGACGCCGTCCGTCATGCCGCTGCCCTCTGCCCTGCCCGTTCCGACGGTGAACGTCCCGCCGCAGCCCGCACCCGAACCGGCGCCTACACCTACCGCCGCGCCGCGTGGGCGGATCGGCGCGGTCGTCAGGTCGGACCGGAATTTCGGGCCGCCAGACACCGGCAATCGCGGCGGGCCGGACAGCGAAAGGGTCGGCACTGCGCCCGATGGTTCCCCGCTTTACGCCGCGGCCTGGTACAGGGAGCCGGAGCCGGACCAGCTCTCAGGCTACCTCTCGGCCGCCAGCGGCCCCGGCTGGGGCATGATCGCCTGCCGCACCGCGCAGGACTGGCGCGTCGAGGATTGCGAGATCGTCAGCGAATATCCGCAGAATTCGGGCATCGCGCGTGCGGTTCAGGCCGCCGCATGGCAGTTCAAGGTCCGCCCGCCGCGCCTTGGCGGGCAGTACCAGGTCGGCAGTTGGGTAAGGATCCGGATCAATTACACCAGCGCACTGCGACGCGGCGGCTGACACCCCGTCAGTCCACCAGCATCAGCGCGTCGAGCGCGATCACGCCCTCACCCTTCGGATAGACGATCACGGGATTGAGATCGACTTCGCGGATCGAGGGGTTGCCTTCCATGATGCGGCCCATGGTCACGATCATCTCGGCCAGCGCGTCCACGTCCAGCGCGGGCGAACCGCGCCAGCCCGTCAGCAGCGGAGCCTGCTTCAGCTTGAGCAGGCCTTCCTTGACCTGCTCCACGCCCAGGTCGGGAGTAAACAGCTTCACGTCCTTCAGGATCTCTGCCGTCACGCCGCCGAAGCCCGCCAGCACGACCGGGCCCCACTGCGGATCATGCTTGGCGCCCACGATCATCTCGGTGCCCATGGCGCCCATCTTTTCCACCAGCACGCCGTCCAGCGTGATGGAGGAATCGTAGTTCGCCACGTTGCCGTGCATCCGGTCGAATGCCTCGCGCACCTCGTCTGCCGACTTGAGACCCAGGATCACGCCGCCGGCATCGCTCTTGTGACCAAGCGCGGCGGCCTGCGCTTTCATCACCACGGGATAGCCCAACGCATCGGCCGCCTTCGCGGCATCGTCGGCACTGGCAGCAAAGGTGCTTTCGGGGAACGGCACGCCCAGCGGGCGCAGCAGTTCCTTCGCGCGGAATTCGGGAATGACACCGCTTTCATCTCCGATACCCGGCACCGCCAGCGGTTCGCCCGAACGGCTTTCGAGGTCGCGCTTGGCGAGGTCTGCCAGGCGGGCAATCGCGCGGTAGGCGCGTTCGGTGGAGGGGAAGTAGGGGATGCCCACTTTCGCCAGCCCGTCGATGTATTTCTGCGGCACGTTCGCACCTTCGTCGACCCCTGCGAAGACCAGCGGCTTGTTCATCTCGCGCCCGTCGAGCACCTTCTGGATGGCGGGGAACTTGATCTCACTGGTGATCGGGTCGGACTGGATGATGCTGGCCACGACGGAACCGACGCGGTCATCTTCCAGCAGCGCGGTCAGCAGGTTGGTGTAGATCTCCGGTTCGCTGAGGCCCACGGCGGTAATGTCCGTCGGGTTCGATACCGGCACGAAATCGGGCAGCACTTCGCGCAGCTTGGGGCTGTTCTCATCGTCGAGGTGCAGCAGGTCCAGCCCGATGTCCTCGGCCAGGTCGAAGGCGAGGCCGCGCAGCGCGCCGCTTTCGCCCAGCACCACCATGTTCGCGCCCGGCAGGCTTTCGCAGGTGACGGCGATGGTGGCGATATCGGCCAGTTCCTCCAGAGTATCGGCGAAGATCACGCCTTCGCGGGTGAGCTTGGCCTTCATCAGCGCGTAGTTGCCGGCCATCGCGCCTGTATGGGTGGCGGCGGATTCCTGCGCCTTGTCGCTCTTGCCCGGATGCAGCAGCACGATGGGCTTTCCGGCAGCACGCGCGCGGCGGGCGGCGGCGATGAACGCCTGCGGGCGACGGAAATTCTCGACATACATGGCGATAACGTGCGTGGCGGGATCGTCCACCAGCCACTCGACGTAGTCTTCCACGCCCGAGGCCGCCTCGTTTCCGGTGGAAACCGAAGTGGAAACATAGCAGCCGCGCGGGTGCAGTGTGGTGGCCAGCACGGCGGCAAGTGCGCCCGACTGGCTGGCAACGCCCACGGCGCGCGCGCCCTCGGGCGGCGTCCGCATGTTGGTTTCCACGAAGGTGAGCGGGATACGCTCGACATAGTTCGTGCAGCCGAGGCAGTTCGGGCCTTCGATGATGATGCCATGCTTCTCGGCAATAGCGGCCAGTTCGGCCTGGTCCTTCGCGCCCTCTTCCCCGGCTTCGGAGAAACCGGCAGCGTAGATCACCACCGCGCCGCAGCCGTTTTCGGCCAGGTCGCGCACCGTCTGCACCACGAAGGGGCGCGGGATCGCCAGCACCGCGCAGTCGACGCCGTGGGGCAGTTCCTTCACGTCCTTGTAGACCTTGAGGCCCTGCAACTCGTCCCGCTTCGGGTTCACCGGGTAGACATCGCCGTCGAACTCGTACTGCACGAGATTGTTGAGCAGTGTGCAGCCGAGCGCACCGTGGCGGTCGGATGCGCCGATGACGGCGACCGATTTCGGGCGCAGCAGGCGATCGATCTGTTCGTTGGTGAAGCGACGGGTGCTCATCGGGCGATCCTCTTCCCTGACAATTCTTGCTGCGTACCTAGCTCGCAGCACCATAAGCGTCACCCCGACCAATGGCCGGGGTGAGCGAATACGTCGATATTGAAATCAGTCCTTGCTGACCTTGGTCTTGTCGAATGCGCCAAGGCCGGGCTTGAAGGTCTTCTCGTCGAGGAACTGCTTGGTGGCTTCCTTGCGGGTTTCCCAGCCGCCGAAGTCGTTCAGCGCTTCCTGCGCGCGGATCAGGTAGTCCTCGGCATTGTCGTAGGTCATCTCGCGCACGCGGCGCACGGCCCACTTGGTGGCGCGAAGGGCCTGGCTGTCCTTCTTCTTCAGCACGTCGACCACCTCCTGCACCCGGTCCTTCAGCTTGTCGGCAGGCAGCGATTCGTTGACCATGCCCTTTGCCGCGGCTTCGGGGCCGGTCAGGTTCTCACCCATCATCGCGTGGTACATGGCATCGCGGAAGTTGAGCAGTTCTGCCGCCACCTTCGATGCGCCGCCACCGGGCAGGATGGCCCAGTTGATTTCGGACAGGCCGAACTGCGCATCGTCGGAGCAGAAGGCGAGGTCGCAGGCAAACAGCGGGCCGTAGGCACCGCCGAAGCACCAGCCGTTGATCATCGCGACGGTCGGCTTTTCGTACCAGCGCAGGCGTTCCCACCAGCCGTAGGCCTGGCGCTGGTGTTCGCGGACCTTGTGCAGGCCCTGCACTTCTGCCTCGCGGAAGTATTCCAGCAGGTCCATGCCGGCGGACCACGAGGTGCCCTCCCCGGTCAGCACCAGCACCTGCACGTCGTCCCGGAATTCCAGTTCTTCCAGCACGATCAGCATCTGCTTGTTGAGCTTGGGGCTCATGCAGTTGCGCTTGTCCGGACGGTTGAACGATACCCATGCCACGCCGTCGACGATCTCGTACTTGACGGTTTCTTCCTGCGGGCGGGGATCGGGTTGCGACGGGCCTTTTGCCATGGGGGCTCTCCTCTGGTGGCGCGACTCGCGCCGTTGCATTAATTGTTATCCCCAATAGCTATATGGATTGCTATACGCAACAACAATCGCTAAGGTGCCCTGCATGGACGATCCGTTGATCCGCTTTCCCGGCTATTCGCTGCGACGGGCTGCCAATGCCACCGGCGCCGAACTCGCCGGGCGACTGGCGGAACTGGGGCTGCGACAGGCCGATGCCTCCGCCATGCTGCTGATCAGCACCCACCCGGATATCACCGCCAGCGCGCTTGGCCGACAGCTGGATATCCAGCGTGCCAACATGGTTCCCCTGCTGAAACGGCTGGAGAGCGAAGGCTTGATCGAGCGCCATGCCATCGACGGAAAATCGCAGGGCCTCGTGCTGACCGCGCAAGGCCGGAAAATGCGAGACAAGGCGCTCCACGTGATAGAGACGTTCGAGGCCGAACTGCTCTCTCGCGTGCCCGCCCGGCACCGTGACCACCTTCTCCCTGCGCTCAATGCGCTATGGGTCGTGGATAACGGCGATCAATAAAGCTATCGAAACGGTGCGCCCGCCGCGCCAAGCAACAGGACCCGACAATGCCACGCACACGCCTCTATTCGCTCGACGAGCTTGACGACATTCCCGGAACCAAGGTGTTCCGGGCGCGCGAAAGCCGCCAGGCCTATCACCTGCACAAGTTCTGCATGAGCCTGATGAAGGCGGAGAACCGCGAGGCGTTCAAGGCAGACGAGCGCGGATACCTCGATCGGTACGACATGTCGGAAGAGCAGAAGGAAGCCGTGCTGGAACGCAACCTGACCAAGCTGATCCAGCTTGGCGGCAACATGTACTTCCTCGTGAAGATCGCCAGCACCGATGGGTGGAGCGCGCAGAAGGCGGTCAGTTCCATGAGCGGGATGAGCGCGGAGGAATATGCGCAGATGATGCTGGCGGGCGGCCGCTCGCCCGAAGGCCTGCGCTCGATAAGGAACAAGAACTGATGGCCCGAATTTCCGGCGGTATCGCCACCAGCCACGTGCCCGCGATCGGCGCGGCATTCGATCTCGGCAAGACCGAGGAAGATTACTGGAAGCCGATCTTCGAAGGCTACGAGTACGTGAAGGAATGGATCAAGGGTAACACGCCCGACGTGGTGATCCTGATCTACAACGATCACGCAAGCTCGCTGATGCTGGACATCGTGCCGACTTTCGCGATGGGCTTTGCCGAGGAATTCGAAAGCGCCGACGAAGGGTGGGGCCGCCGCCCGGTGCCGGTGGTGAAGAACCACCTCGATCTGGCCGCCCACGTGGCGGAACAGCTGGTTATCGACGAATTCGACCTGACGCTGATCAACGAGATGGACGTGGACCACGGCTGCACCGTGCCGCTCTCCCTCGTGTTCGGGAAAGTGGAGGAATGGCCGTGCAAGGTGATCCCCATCGCCGTCAACGTCACGCAGTTCCCCACCCCCAGCGGCGAACGCTGCTGGAAGCTGGGCGAAGCGATCCGTAACGCGGTGAAGACCTTCCCCGAAGACCTGAACGTGCAGGTCTGGGGCACGGGCGGCATGAGCCACCAGTTGCAGGGCACGCGCGCAGGGCTGATCAACGAGGAGTTCGACCGCCGCTTCCTGGAGCTGCTGGCGCACGAGCCGGAGGAACTGAAGTACATCACCCGCCTCGAATACCTGCGCGAAGCGGGCACCGAGGGGATCGAGCTGATCATGTGGCTGATCATGCGCGCCGCGCTGGGTTACGGCGTGGAGGAGAAGCACCGCTTCTACCGCGTGCCGGCCAGCAATACCGCGGTGGGGCACGTCGTCTACGAGACCAAGAGCTAGCCAGTCACCGTCCTCTTCTGATTGACAATGTCCGGGCGAGTTACGATCTAGCGGTTGAAAACACGCCTACGCACATGAGCCGGGGAGCCTGACATGACCGACCAACCCACCGCCGCCGACCTGTCCGCCGATATCAAGCGCGTCTTCGAGGCGCAGCAGGCGAACCAGTGGAACGTGAAGGCCAGCGATGCCGCCACGCGCAAGGCGAAGCTGCAGAAGCTGAAGGACGCGGTGGAAAGCCACGCGGACGATATCGTCGCCGCCGTGCTGAAGGATACGCGCAAGCCCGAGGGCGAGATCCGCGTGACCGAGGTGATGAACATCGTCGGCAATATCCAGCTCAACATCGACAATGTCGAAGAGTGGATGCAGCCCACCGCGGTCACTCCCACCAACAACCCGGACGACAAGGCCATGATCGTGCCCGAAGCGCGCGGCGTGTGCCTTATCCTCGGCCCGTGGAACTTCCCGCTCGGTCTCACTTTCGGCCCGGTCGCCGCTGCCGTGGCTGCTGGCAACACCTGCATGGTGAAGCTGACGGACCTGTGCCCCAACGTTGCCAAGATCGCCAAGACCATCGTCGAGGAATGCTTCGACGAGAACGAGGTCGCCGTGTTCGAAGGCGATGTCTCGGTGGCCGAGGCGCTGCTGGAACTGCCGTTCAACCACATCTTCTTCACCGGCTCCACGCGGGTGGGCAAGATCGTGATGGCCGCCGCTGCCAAGCACCTTTCCACCGTCACGCTGGAGCTGGGCGGCAAGAGCCCGGTCATCATCGACAAGGGCGCGGACGTTGCTCCCATCGCCGCCGCGCTGGCAGGTGCCAAGCAGTTCAACGGCGGGCAGGCGTGCATCTGTCCGGACTATGTCTTCGTGCCGGAAGACAAGCAGGACGAACTGGTCGAGGGCTTCCGCGCAAACGTGCATAAGAATCTCTACGGCAGCGGCGAAATCGACAAATCCGCCATCGCGCAGATCGTGAACGAGGGGAACTTCAAGCGCGTGAAGTCCATGGTGGACGATGCCGTCGACAAAGGCGCGACCGTGGCCGTGGGCGGCGAGATGGATGCAGAAGACCGTACCATCCACCCCACCATGCTCACCGACGTCACCCCGCAGATGAAGATCCTGCAGGAGGAAATCTTCGCGCCCGTCCTGCCGGTGATGACCTACGACAGCCTCGACCAGGTGATCGACTACATCGAGGCGCGCGACAAGCCGCTGGCGCTCTACATGTTCTCACCCAGCGAGGAGAACATGGACAAGGTGCTGAAGCGCACCAGTTCGGGCGGCACCACGCTGAACGGCGTGTTTTCGCACTACCTGGAAAACCGCCTGCCCTTCGGCGGCGTGAACGGCAGCGGCATGGGCAGCTATCACGGCTACTTCGGCTTCAGGGAATTCAGCCACCACCGCGCCGTCTACCAGCACATGGCCGCCTGATCGCCGCTTCAGTCCTCCTGCCTGGGCAACGCCGGTGACGGCTTGCCCAGCGCGAGGTCCGCATCGGAGAAACGGATGGGCGTGCGCAGGCCCTTCAGGCCCGTCTCGCCCAGGTCCACCACCATGCCGCGGGCGACGATCTGCGGATCGGTCAGCGCCTGCTTCACGTTGTTGATGGGGCCAGCCGGGATGCTCCTGTTCTCCAGCTTCAGCAACAGGTCGTCGCGCTTCATTTCCTTCACGCGCATGGCGATGGCGGCGGACAGCGAAGTGCGGTTCTTCACGCGGCGGGCGTTGGTCGTCCACTCCTCGCGCGCGGGCAGGTCTATCGCCTCGGCAAAACGCCTGTACTGGCGGTCGTTGCCCACGGCCACGATCAGCCAGCCGTCCTTGGCCTCGAACGCTTCGTAAGGTGCGATATTGGGGTGGGCGTTGCCCATCCGCTTCGGACTACGGCCGGAGACGAGGTAGTTCATCGCCTGGTTGCCCAGCGTGCCCACCATCACGTCGAACAGCGCCATGTCGACAAGCTGCCCGCGCCCGGTCGCCTCGCGCTGGCGCAGCGCCGCCTGGATGCCGATCACGGCATAAAGGCCGGTCATGATGTCGGCATAGGCCACACCGATCTTCGTCGGCGCACCGTCGGGGAAACCGGTCAGGTCCATGATACCGCTCATGCCCTGGATGATGAAATCGTACCCCGCCCGGCCCGCGTATGGGCCATCGTGGCCGAACCCGGTGATCGAGCAGTAGACGAGGCCGGGATGGTTCGCGACGAGGCTCTTGTAGTCCAGCCCGAACTTGGCGAGGCTGCCCACCCTGAAGTTCTCGATCACCACGTCGGCTTCGGCGATCAGGGCCTTCACCTTGTTCAGGTCGCCCGCGCGATTGAAATCGGCAACCATATTATCCTTGCCGCGATTGGCGGCGTGGAAATAGGCAGCATCCTTCGTGCCATCGGGCCGGTCTATAAAGGGCGGGCCCCACTGACGCGTATCGTCGCCTTCGGGGCTTTCCACCTTGATGACTTCCGCACCAAGGTCTGCCAGCACCTGTCCCGCCCACGGACCCGCCAGGATGCGCGCGAGTTCGACGACCTTGATACCGGCCAGCGGGGCATTGGATGATGTTTCGCTCATCCGCCCCGCCTACGCGCAGTCCCTAACAACGTAAACGCCCGTCTCAGCTCTCCGGCGGAATATGGAACACGCGCTCCGCATTGCCGTGGCACAGCGCATGCATTTCCGCCTCGGTGCATTCGAAGCTTTCGATGAAATCCACCGCCGGTTTCATCGGCTGGTAGGGGGAGTCGATGGCCCAGATGACGTTGTCGATGCCCATGCGGTCTATCGCGTAGCGCAGCGCCATGTGGTCCTCCACGCCGCTGGTGGTGAAGACGAAATTGTCGCGGAAATACTCTTCCATGCTGCGCTGCGTCTTCGGGGCGCGGCCGACCTTCTGCGCGCGGCTGTTCATGAAATTGATGCGCCAGATGAAGAACGGCACCATTTCGCCCATGTGGCCGACGCAGATCTTCAGGTTCGGGACCCTGTCGAACACGCCGCTCGCCATCATGCGCAGCATCATCGTGCCCACTTCCACGCCGTAGCCCCACATGGCCGAATCCATCGCGTAGTCTTGCAAAGGGCCCTTCAGGCTGTCCGACGGCGCGCGGGGATGGATGTAGATCGTCGCATTGTGCGCCTCTGCCGCTTCCAGGATCGGCCAGAAGCGATAGTCGTCGAAGTAGTCGCCGTTGGTGTGGCTGTTGACGACGAGGCCATTGAGCTTCAACTCGGTCATCACCCGCTCCACCTCCTTCGCGGCCCGCTTGGGGCTGTGCGGGGCGAAGCTGCCGAGGCCGGCAAAGCGATCCGGGCGATTGGCGCAGATTTCTGCAAGGCGATCGTTGCTGAGCGCCGCAAGGTCGGTGGCGGTATCGGCATCGAACATCTGCACGCCCGGCGCTGTCAGCGTAAGGAGGTGCATGTCCACGCCGTGCTCGTCCATCTGTTGCAGGCGCTGCTCCTCCACGTCCAGCAGGCCCTGCAGGAAGTTCATCTTGCCATAGCCGCTGGTATCCTCCTCCGCATCGTAGATGCCTGCCACCAATAGTTTGTCGAGGCTCTGACTGGGGCTGCGCGCCACCTTCTTCAGTTCATCGGCAACCTCGGGAATCGTCCAGGCTTCCTCGCAGGCGATCAGGCGGCACTTCTTTCCCATGGGTCTCTCCTCTCCCGTTGAACTCTCAAGATTTGGGCAAGACTAGGGATTTCGTCACGTTTGCCAAATCGGATTTTTGCGCGCAGGATTGTCTCCATGGCATCGCGCAAGCCATCCGATCACGCCGCCAGCGAGCCTGAAAGCTGGACCTCGGCCGGGCTCGCCCGGCCAGAGGCGCTGCGCGAATGGCGCGAATGGGCCGCCAGCACCATCGCCCCTATCGAGGTGGAAGTGTTCGATGCGGACAGCTTTGCCGCGAGGTGGATCAGCCACGGCATCGGCCAGCTTCGCCTGCTGCACCTCTATGCCCCTGCGCAGCGCGTGACGCACACCGGCACCGAAGGCAGCGCGGGCCGTGCCGCACCGTCCATCCAGCTCGTCTATTCACGCCAGGGCGCGATGAAGACGCTGATGGGTGGCAAGAGCTTCACCATCGAACCGGGGCAGTTCGTGCTCCTGGACAACACCCGTTTCTACCAGATGGAAATGGATACCGAGCACGAGTGCCTGGACCTGATGATGCCGCAGGGCTGGCTGGAGAAACACCTGCCCGATCCCGGCGCGCTGCTGGCGCGGCCGATAGAAACCCGCGAAGGCTGGGGCAGGCCGCTGGGCGCCTTGCTGGAAACCATGTTGGACGGGATCGACCATGCCCCCCTGCCCCGCCCCCTTATCGCGGAGCAGGTCGGCACGCTGCTGTCGCTGGCGACGGGTGTAGAGGAGGCGTCCGCCGGAACCCGCCACCGCGGGCAACTGGCGCGGCGCATCCTGCGCCGGATCGAAAGCGACTATGCGGACTCGTCCCTCTCGCCCGAGCGGGTGGCGGAGGATTGCGGCATTTCCAAGCGCTACCTGCAAACCCTGCTGGCGGGCAGCGGCACCAGTTTCGTGCAGGAGCTGAACGCCATGCGGCTGGACCGGGCGAGCGACATGCTGGCCGATCCGCGCGCGGCGGGCCTGCCGGTGGCCGACATCGCCTTTCGCAACGGCTTCCTCGATCCCGGCTATTTCACCCGGTTGTTCCGCAAGCGGTTCGGCGTGACACCCAGCGCCTGGCGCGCCGGACACGCCCCGCAGAGCTGATCGGTCCCACCCGCCATGAAACTGGTTCTCGCCGTCGTCGTGCTGGCTGCTCTCGCACTGGGCGTGGCCTACTGGGTTTCGCCCCTCCACACCTTCAACACGCTCGTGCCCAAGGATGGCAACACGCGAAAGGTGGCGGAGGGATTGGCCTATGGCGATCACCAGCGCCAGCGGCTCGACATCTATGCGCCGGTGGAATCGCCCGACATCCGCCTGCCGGTGATCGTGTTCTTCTACGGCGGCAGCTGGAACAGCGGCACGCGCGAGGGGTACGATTTCGCCGGGCGCGCTTTGGCGGCGCGGGGTTTCGTGGTCGTGGTGCCCGATTACCGGCTGGTGCCCGAAGTGCGCTATCCCGGCTTCGTGCAGGATGGCGCGGCGGCGCTGCGCTGGGTTCAGGCGAATATAGCGGAGCACGGCGGCGATCCCGAAAGCGTGGTGCTGAGCGGGCATTCCGCAGGCGCCTATATCGCGGCGATGCTCGCCTACGACGCGCGCTGGCTGGGCGAGGATCGCGCGATGGTGCGCGGCTTTGCTGGACTTGCCGGGCCGTTCGACTTCCTGCCGCTGGACACCGATTCCACCCGCGCCGCCTTCGGCGAATGGCCGGACCTGCCCGAGACGCAGCCGGTCAACTGGGCCGGCGCAGGCGATCCCCCCGCGCTGCTGCTGCACGGCGCGCAGGATGCTACGGTGAAGCCGCGCAATTCCATCGCGTTGGCGGCCGCGCTGGAGGAGGCGGGCGTGGAGGCGCAGGTGATCGAATACGAAGAGGTGGACCACGTCGACGTTCTCATCCACCTTGCCCGGCCCCTGCGTTCGCGAAGCACGGTGCTGGAAGACCTGACGCGCTTTGCCCAAAACCGTACGGGCGGGATCTGAGAGCCGATCCAGACAAATTCCCCTGCGCTTTTCTCCTATTGGCCTTGCGCGGGAATCCTTTGTCAAATCGGTGCTTGTGCGTAACCTCGCAATCGAATTCGCTCTTCGTGGATGAACCCGAAAAGGGTCGGCACGGCGGGCGAGGCATTTGAGAGGATGCACGCACATGTCGGAAAAGAGCTTTCCCCTGCCCAGCTCGCTGGAAGTGACTCCGGGGACGGAGGCCGCGCAGGCCGCCTACCCTTATTACGCACAGTTCCAGCCGGGCGATGACGAGCGGTTCTGGTTCTACAACTCGATGCATTTTCCCGAACCGATGCATCACTTCGACATGATCACGGCAGAAGCCGCCTACTGCGCGCTCGGTGCGTTCAACACCCGCGTCCACGTGCTGCCCACCACCAAGGGGATCGACCACCGCATCATCAACGGCCGCGTCTTCATCGGCGGCGTGCCGGTGACGGACCCCAAAGAGGTGGAGGCGCGCGCGGCGGAATTCCAGAAGCGCGGGTTCTACTATTACGAGAACTGGGAAAAGCTCTACGACCAGTGGAAGGACAAGATGAAGGCGCTGATCGCGGAGGCGCAGGACCTCCCCGTGCCTCACCTGCCCGAGCTGGAGCCGATGGAGACAACCCACACCGGCAAGGGCGTGGCCGCCAACCACGCGCTGATCGAGACCTATCGCAAGCAGCTCAACGGCTATTACCAGATGTGGCACCACCACTTCGAGTTCCTGCTGCTGGGCTACGGCGCCTACATGACCTTCTTCGATTTCTGCAAGACGGCCTTCCCGGAGATTTCCGACCAGGCGATCAGCCGCATGGTGGCGGGCATGGAAGCGGAAATCTTCAAGCCCGACGAGGAGGTGAAGCGCCTCGCCCGCCGCGCGGTGGAGCTGGGGGTGGACCAGCATTTCACCGCCGATATGGATATCGGCAGCGTGCTGGCCGATCTCGACAAGGTGGGCGGCCCCGGCAAGGAATGGCTGGGCGAGCTGGAGACAAGCCGCAACCCGTGGTTCAACGTGAACGTGGGCGACGGGTTCTACCACTATCACCGCAGCTGGAACGACGACCTGTCGATGCCGTTCGCCGCGCTTCCCGGCTATATCGAGAAGATCAAGGCGGGCGAGAATATCGAGCGCCCGATGGACCAGCTCATCAAGGAGCGCGACCAGATGGTCGCCGACTACCGCGAGCTGCTGGACACCGAAGAGGACAAGGCGACCTACGACCAGCTGATCGAGCTGGCGCACCGCGTGTTCCCCTACGTGGAAGGCCACAAGTTCTACTGCGAGCACTGGTACACCAACCTGTTCTTCAACAAGATCCGCGAATACGGCGCGCTGCTGGCGGAGCACGGCTTCTGGGAGAAGGAGGAAGATGTCTTCCACCTCACCCATTACGAGCTGGAAAGCGCCATCATCGACCTGATGCTGAGTTGGTCCTCCGGGTCGCCCCCGATGGGGCCGTCTCGCTGGCCCGCGATTGTCGCAGAACGTCAAAAGGCGATCGACACGTGGGCCGGCGAGACAGTTCCGCCGGCGCTGGGGCAGGTTCCCGACGCGATCGACGATCCCGCCATCGTCATGCTGTGGGGCATCACTCGCGAGAGCCTGGATACCTGGCTGTCCGACGGCGAAGGCGATCCCAACGAACTGCGCGGCTTTGCCGCCTGCAACGGCGTGGTGGAAGGCACCGCGCGCGTCATCAAGTCAGTGAAGGAGATCGACCGCATCCAGCAAGGCGATATCCTCGTCTGCCAGGTGACGAACCCCACCTGGTCCCCGCTGTTCCAGAAGATCAGCGCGGCGGTGTCCGATATCGGCGGCTCCATGAGCCACATGGCCATCGTGGCGCGCGAGTACGACCTGCCCGCCGTAGTGGGCACCGGCAACGCCAGCCAGAAGATCCGGGACGGTGCGCGCATCCGCGTCGATGGCGGCAAGGGCACGGTCACCATCCTCGAACAGCCCGCCGAAGCGCGCGAGCTGGAGGACGCCTGAGCCATGGACGCGGTTGCATGGTTCGCAGACGTCGGCATCGCGGACCGCCCCACCGTGGGCGGCAAGGGCGGCTCGCTGGGTGAACTGACGCAGGCCGGGATCGACGTGCCGCCCGGCTTCGTCGTCACCGTCGCCGCGTTCGAGCAGTTCCTCGAGAAGCTGGAAGCGAAGGAGCCGATCCGCCCGCTGGTGGAAGCGCTCGACCCGCAGGATCTTGGCGCGGCAACCAAGCTGTCCGAGCAATTGCGCGCCCGCGTGATGGAAGAGGCCATGCCCGCCGAGGTGCAGGACGCGCTGAAGAGTGCCCACGCGCAGCTTTGCGAGGACGGCCAGCCCGTCGCCGTGCGCAGCTCCGCCACCACCGAGGATGCCGAGGACGCCAGCTTCGCGGGCCTGCAGGACACCTTTCTCTGGGTTCTGGATGCAAACGACATGATCGAGCGGGTGCGTGAATGCTGGGCCTCGCTCTACTCCGTCGAGTCCATGACATACCGCCGCAAGCAGGGCTTTCCCGAGGACGGCGTCGCGATGGCCGTGGTGGTGCAGCGCATGGTGGATGCGAAATGCGCGGGCGTGATGTTCACCCGCTCGCCCACCACGGGCGACAAGTCCGTCATCACCATCGAGGGCGCATGGGGCCTCGGCTCCAGCGTGGTTTCCGGCGAGGTAACGCCTGACAAATGGGTGGTCGGCAAGATCACCGGCGAGATCAGCCAGCGTGACATTTCCGACAAGCACGCCCGGCAGGTGCCGGCAGACGGCGGCGGCATCGTCGAGATCGAAAACGACGACGACAAGCGCCACGCACCCTGCCTCAGCGACGACGAACTGCTGGCGCTTCGCGAAGTGGGCCGCCGGATAGAGCGGCACTACGGCAAGCCGCAGGATATCGAGTGGGCGCTGGACCAGGACGGCAAGGTTCTGCTGCTGCAATCGCGGCCGGAAACGGTCTGGGCGATGAAGGACGCCGAAAGCCAGCCTGTCAAGAAGCCGGAAGGCAAGGCTTACAACCACGTGATGGCGATCTTCGGGGGCAAGAAGAAATGAGCCTGACAGGCAAGGACGTTGCCGAAATCGCGCGTCTGCTGAGCGAGAGCCAGTTCAGCTCGCTGGACCTGAAGCTGGGCAGCACGAAGCTGCGCATTCGCCGCGATGGCGGTGGCGGCAGCCGTGGCCGCTGGGTGGCCGACGAGGACGAGAGCAGCGACGAAACGCAGCCGCAAGGCGAGGCAGGTGTGGAGCCGCCGCCCTCCCCGCCCCCGTCCGGCAGCGCCGAACCTGCAAGCGAAGCAGGGGACGGTGAAGTCGACGTTCCCGCCCCGCTGCTGGGCAACTACTACGCCGCCCCGCGGCCCGGAGAGGACCCCTTCGTGGAAGTGGGTGACCGCGTCGAACCCGATACGATCATCGCCATTATCGAGGTGATGAAACTGATGAACTCGGTGCGCGCGGGCGTTTCCGGCACGGTCACGGCCGTGCTGCCGGAGAATGGCAGCGCCATCGAGAAGGGGCAGGCAATCATCCGGGTAAAGGTGGACTGATGGCCAATATCCAGATCGTCGAAACCAGCTTGCGCGATGGCAACCAGTGCCTGTGGGGCGCCACCGGCATCGATACCGCGAAGACGCTCTCCATCGCGCCCGCCATGGAGCGCGCCGGTTTTTCCGCCATCGATTTCACCACTTCCACCCACATGGGCGTGGCCGTGCGCTACAAGCAGGAAGACCCGTGGGAGCGCATCCGCGCCATGGCGGATATCTGCAAGACGACGCCGCTTCAGTTCCTTTCCACCGGCTTCCGCTTCATCGCCTGGGAAACCGCCACGCCCGACTTCATGGAGCTGGCATTTGCCACGCTGGCGAAGAACGGCATCCGTCGCTTTGCCCTGGCCGACCCGATGAACGATGCGAAATCGAACGTCGAGGTCGCCCGCATGGTAAAACGCGCAGGCGGGGAGCAGGTGGTGGGCGCGCTGGTCTATTCGATCAGCCCGATCCACGACGATGCGCACTACGCCGAGGCTGCCCGCACCATGGCGGCGAGCGAGGATATCGACGCGCTCTACATCAAGGACCCCGGTGGCCTGCTGACCTCCAAGCGCGCGGCCACCCTGATCCCCGCGATCATGGCCGAGATCGGGGACCTGCCGCTGGAACTGCATTCGCATTCCACCATCGGCCTTGCCGAGCAGGCCTACTGCGAGGCCGCCGACATGGGCATCGCCGCGCTGCAATGTGCCAGCGGCGGGCTCGCCAGCGGCACTTCGCATCCTTCCGTGCGCGGCACCGTCGCGAACCTGCGGGCGACCGGTCACACCGTGGATATCGATGACGAGGCCGTGGACGAGATCTCCGACTGGTTCACCGCCATCGCCGATGCCGAGAACCTGCCCAAGGGCGAGCCGATGCATTTCGATGCCGCCTACTTCCAGCACAACCTGCCCGGCGGCATGGTGGGCACCATGCGCCGCCACCTCGCCGATCAGGGCGTGCCGGAACTGGAAGGTGCAGTGATCGAGGAAATGGGCCGCGTGCGGCGCGAACTGGGCTGGCCCATCGTGATGACGCCGTTTGCCCAGATGTTGCAGACGCAGGCGGTGATGAACGTGACCTCGGACGAGCGCTGGAGCGTGATCCCCGACGAGATCATCCGCTTCGCCATCGGCAAGTTCGGCAGGCCCAATGCGCCGGTCGATGAAAACGTGATGGACCGCATCATGGCCAACCCGCGCACGAAGGAGCTGGAGGCGGAAAAGGGCATGGCCGACGTTGCAACGCTGCGAAAGAAGCTGGGCGCGCACTTGTCGGACGAGGAATTCCTGCTGCGCGCCACCATGCCGCAGAACCTTGTCGATGCGATGCAGGCGGCAGGTCCGGCCGCGCGGGAATACGATCCGAAGAAGGTGCCGCTGATGAACCTGCTGAAAGAAGTGCTGGCGCGCACCGATATCGACGAGTTCGAGCTGGAGAAGGACGATATCAAGGTGGAGGTCGAGCGGTAGGAGGCGGCGCTTTCCTACTCCGCTTCAGGCACGCCAGTCTCGCGGCATGAATCGCCTCATCCTCCTGAATAGTGGCGTTTTTCATGCAGCTCGGGCGAGGAAGCGATTTCTTCTCCTGGACAGTGTTCCATGTGTTCCAAATTAGGTTGGCAAGCGATGCGCACACCCCCAAGAACTCCCAAGGGTTTCATGTTCGATCTGGACGGGACGCTGATCCTCTCCAACCGCAAGCTGGGCAGCTACGATGCCATTCCCGGCGCGGCGGAGGCTCTGCGCCATCTCGACGACCTTGGCGTGCCGTGGATCGCGCTCACCAACGGCAGCGCCTATGCCAGCCGCGTGCAGGCCCCTCGCCTGCGCGAAGTCGGACTGCCGGTACCGGACGAGAAGCTGTTCACGCCCAACTCGGTCGCCGCCAAGGTGATCGCCGACGGCGGCTACGAGAAGGTGCTGGTGCTGGGCACTGACGGCGTGGTGGACGCGCTGGAGGAACTGGGCGTTACCTGCGTGCCGCCAAGCGGTGACCACAAGGACTGCGATGCCGTCTACATCGCCTGGCACCCGGATTGCTCTATGCCGCATATCCACGCCGCCTGCGAAGCCGTGCTGGACGGCGCGGCATTCCTGACGGCCTCCGATGTGCCGTTCTTCGCCACCAAGGAAGGCCGCAGCTTCGGCTATTCCTGCGCCATCAACGGCGCGGTCAGCCGCGTGACCGGACTGGAACCGCAGCCCACCGGCAAGCCCTCCGCCCACGCGCTGGACTTCATTGCCGACCAGCTTGGCATCGCGAAGGAAGACGTCGGCGTAGTCGGAGACGATGCCACCGCGGAAATGCAGATGGCGCGCGAAGGCGGGGCGATCGGGATCGCCGTCACCAGCGGCTCCACCAGCGCGGAGGAATGGGCGCAGCAGCCGGCAAACAAGACGCCCCACGTGGTGATCGAGAACATCGGCGAGTTGGCGGCGCGCATGGGATTGGGTTAAGGCCGCGCCAAAGGAGAAAGACCATGCAGCTAGGCCGCCTCAACCACGTCGGCATCGCCGTGCCCGACCTTGCCAGCGCCATCGCGCATTACCAGGAAGTGCTGGGCGCGACGGACATTACCGAGCCCTTCGACCTGCCCGAGCAGGGCGTGAAGGTGTGCTTCGTCAACACGCCGGGCCACGACGGAACAGAGGGCACGCAGCTCGAACTGCTGGCCCCGCTTTCCGAGGATTCGCCGGTAACGGGCTTCCTCGCCAAGAAACCGCTGGGCGGCCAGCACCACGTCTGCTTCGAAGTGCCCGACATCGGGGAGGCGCGCGCCGAGTTCGAACGGCAGGGCAAGCGCATTCTCGGCCCCACCCGCATCGGCGCGCACGGCACACCGATTTTCTTCATCCATCCCAAGGACATGATGGGGCAGCTGACAGAGATCATGGAAACCCCGAAGGACGGCGGCACGCATTGAGCGCGAAGCTCGGCTTCTCGGTCGAGGACCTGCTGCCGAAGGCGCGCGGCGGCGGGGCGCTGAAAATGGGACTGGTGGCGCTGGGAAAGGACGAGTGGCTCCAGCCCGCGCCCGATCTTGCCGCGCGGGCCGAGGCATTCGATGCCCATCCCGAAAGCGTGCAACTTACCCCGCGCGCCGAAGCGGCGGGAGACGAACTTGCCGCCATGCTGGGCATGGGCTGCGGCCTTGAAGGCGCGGCCCGTTCCGCCCACGAGGACATGTGCCTGCTCGCTACGGAGCCGGGCGAGGACGTCTACCGCCTGATCGGTGCCGCCGTCGCCTGGCCTACGGACTGGCACCCGGCGGACAAGCTGGGACTGCCACTCGTCGCCCTGCATGCACCGATCCACGGATACGAAGAACAGCTTGCCACCGGGGTCGACCACTTCATGGCGAAGCTGAAGCCCGGCAGGATCTTCGGCCGCTGCAACTGGTTCGTCGCTCCCACCCCCTCCTTGCGCTGGATAGACACCGCGCCGCCAAGCGAGACATTCGCGCACGTCACGCCGGAAAACGCCGGCAAAACCCTGTTCGTTCGCAGCGAGCGCCAGACCCTGCGCCGCCTGCCCGAAACGGGTGCAATCGTGTTCACCATCGGCGTTTACGTAACGCCGCTCGGCTCACTTTCCGGTGCAAACCTTGCACGCCTTGCCCATTCGCTCGATACCATCCCGCCGGAAGAGGCAGAGCGGCGCGGTGCGCGATGGTTCGCGCCGCAACTGGCTGCATACGCAAGAGGATAGACCATGACGATTGCCCACCTGTTGCTACCGCTGCTCCTGCAGGCTGGTCCCGAAGTCGATGCCGCCCAATACACGCCGGACTGCGCCGAACCGCAAACGCAGCGGGCGATGAACCACTGTGCCGCGCTGGAATGGGAGGAGGCCGATGCCGCGCTTAATGCCCAGTGGCAGGAAACAGCTTCACGAATGCGCCGGATGGACCGGGCGACGACGCCGGATGACGGCAGGCCGGGCTACTTCAGCCAGCTGCTTCGTGGACAGCGGGCATGGCTGTTCTACCGCGATCATCATCGTGCCAGCGCCGGCTATAACGCGCGCGGCGGATCGCTGGAGCCGCTGCTGGTGAGCACCTGCAAGACCGAACTGACGCGCGCGCGAACCGGGCAGCTCGAGGACCTGGCGGAATGGCCGCAATGAGCTTTGACTTCGAATCCTATATCGCCTGCTTCCTGACGGGCGACGACGAGGCGCTGATCCAGCGGTTCTTTGCCGAGGACTGCGCCATGCATTCGGGCAGCGGCGTACGGCGAGGACACCAAGGAATGCGCGAATTCCTCGCCTGGGCGCACGACGGCGTGCGCGAATGCCCCCGCGTCCAGCATTACCTGCAGGACGAGCGCACCGTCTTCGCCGACATCGACATGGATTTCCACGCCACCGGCCATCGTCCCGATTTTCCCTTCGGTGAAATGCATCCCGGCGACAGCATCACGGTAAAGTTCCTCGCCCGCTACGACCTTGACGAAAACCAGAGGGTGAAGACGCTTACCACATCGGCCTGGCCGCCAAACCAGGGGGTGACGAGCCTGCCCCGGCTAGGCGGACATCCAAGCCAGGTCGCCGCCTACCACGCGTACGCCGCTGCATTCTCCAACGGCGATGCCAAACGGTTCGCGCGATTCTACACGCCGGACGTGGTGCTGGAATTGTCGTCGGTTGGCCGGATCGAGGGCGCCGAAGGCATTGCTGATTTCTACTCGAGAATGTTCGAGACGGTTCGCGAGACGCTGACTATCCACGAGCTCGAAGCGACCGACGAGCGCATCGTCGTAGACTGCACAAGCCGCTTCACGGCAACCGCCGATGCGCCGGACTTCGTCGTGGCGCCGCTTGCCAAGGGCGAGTTCGTGGAGGTCGGAGTGAGGGTCACCTACACCTTGCGGGACGGCCTGATCTGCCACATCGCCGTGGAGCGGACCCGCGATCCCGTGGCAAGCGCAGGCTAACCTCGCAGTTTCGCCGCGACCCGTTCGAGCTGTTCGGACGTGTCGACATCAAGCAAGACGTCGGGTTCTGCATCCATCGCCGTCAGGCCATCCAGATCTCGAATGATCGACGCTGCGCCGCGGCGTTCGCCCAGCCCATCATAGACCCGTTCGACGTCGAACCCGCGCAGGCAGACAGGCACTCCCGTCGCCCCATCGGGGTAACGCGTGGCCGCGCTGGTTTCGCAGTCGATCAGCGCTTTGAGATGACCGGCAGTGACCGACGGCATGTCGGCAAGCAGGATCAGGAGATCGCGCCCGGCGAACAAGGCTTTTCCCACTGCGAGGCGAACGGATGTTCCCAGCCCGTCGTTCGCATCCGGATTGACCAGCAGGGTCCAGTCCGTGGCATCGTTGGCAAAAACCGGAGAAGTGGACCCGACGACGATCAGTCCCGGCCTTAGCCCAGCCTCGGCGACGGCATCGAGCGCCCACCTCCCGAGCGGTTTCCCGGCACAGTCCGCATCCAGCTTGCCACCGCCGAAACGTCGCGCCTGCCCGGCCGCAAGCACCGCGACAAGCGGCATCTCAGCCATGGTGGGGATGCCGCAATTCGTAGGCTCCGGCGATATCGGCAAGCGCCGAAAGCGCGAGGCCCAGCGGCTCGCGGCTGTGCTTCACCGTGCCGATGGGGCTGGCAATGCGGCCGATCTGCTGCGGCGCGAAACCAAGCGAAATCAGCTCTGCCTCGCGCGCCGCGCGGGCGGGGGCGCCGCCCTGTGCGCCGATCAGAAAAGCCGGTGTGGTGAGCGCCCATCGCAGGATAGCGCGCTCCCATTCGTGATCGTGGAAAAGCAGCACGATTGCGGTCCAGCGGTCGGCTTCAAGGTGATCCGGAACCTGTCCAAGCGAAAGCGAACCGTCGTCGCGGCCATGGGTCTCGACAGCGATCCCGGCAGCCCCGGCCACCTGCGCCATCGCCGCCAGTTCAGGCCCCTCGCCGAACAGTACGAGACTCAGTTCGGGCACGTAGCGCCGCTTCGCCAGTAGGCTCGGCTCCGGCAAAGCGAGGTGAGCTTCCTTGCGCTCATCAAGCCGTACCACGGCTTCGCGGCACGCTGAACGGTCAGGGTTGGGGTCGATCAGGATGTCGAGCCCGCCGCCGCAAGGCAGGCGGAAATCGATCTTGGGGGAGCCTGCGCCGTAGCGGATCACGCGCCGCTCTCCGCCAGCAGCAATCTCCCGCGCCAGTTCCTGCTCAAGGCAGCCGTCGGCCAGGCTGCCGGTTACGCGTCCGTCGGGATGCACGGCCAGTTGCGCGCCAAGGCGGCGCGAGAAACTGCCTTCGATGTTGACAATCGTGCACAGGCCGACGCCGGTCTGGCAGGCCGCGCGCAATGCGGCTTGGTCGCCTGCCAGCTCTGCACTCATCCGGTTACTGGCTGCGCGCAGGAATCTCGGACGGGTCGATACCCATGCGCAGTTGCGGTTCTTCGCCGCGCAGTTCCTCGAATGCCACCATCAGGTTGATATAGGCGCGCCCGCGCGGAGTGCCACCGTATTCAAGGCCGGGCAGCGGCGTATCGCCCATGAAAACTGCAAAGCTTGGCACCGATTCAAGCTGCGCCAGCGCATCTTCCGGCGTGCCGCCACGCTGCGCGGTTTCCTCGGCAATCTGCACGAGGCCGCGGTTGAACGTGATCCAGCTGAGGAATTCCTCGCGCGTGTGCACGGTGCCGTGCCCGGCGATCACGCGGTCGATTTCGGGAATGTTATAGTAAGCCGCCGTCACCGTGGTGGGCAGCGCCAGCATGGAACCGCCCGAGCCGGGATCGATCAGCGGGCTCATGTGCCAGGCATAGATATCGCCCGCCATCATCGTGCGGTCTTCCGGGAAGACCACGAAGGCATCGCCGTCGGTATGGCCGGCGCCGAAGTAGTGCAGTTCGATCCGGTCGTCGCCCTCGCCGATCTGGCGATAATTGGCGAATTCCATGTCTACCGTGTTCGGCGGGAACGGCCCACCCTCGGCCTGCATCCGCGCCGCCGTCTTGGCCTGCGCCACCACCTGCACGCCATGATTTTCGCGGAAATAGGTGTTGGAGCCGACGTGGTCCGGGTGCGAGTGGGTGTTGATGACCATGGTGATCGGCTTGTCGCTGATGGAACGCACCTGCTCCATGATCGCATCGCCCTGGTCCGGCACCTTTGTATCCACCAGGACAAGATCGTCGGAACGGACAAAGACAATCGTATTGCCGCCCGAACCGGGGATGCGCCAGACGTTCTCGCTGATCTGTTCGGCATCGGTAACGCCCGGCAACCCTTGCGCCACTGCGCCAGTGATGGCGATACCGCCAAGGCAAATTGCCGAAAGAACTGCTACTCGTTGCATTGTTATCCGCTCCCCAGATTCAGGACTCTGTCAACGAACCAATAGGCACCTGCGAGCACCACCGCAAGCGATCCGCCGATAACGATGCGCTTTGTCACCTGCGGCGCGCGCTTCCGCAGCCAGGAAAGAGCCAGGGCGAAGGGCACGACGATGGCCAGCTGGCCGATCTCCACACCGATGTTGAAAGCCAGCAGGGACCAGGCAAGGTTTCCGGTCGGCAGGCCAAATTCGCGCAGCACAAAAGCAAAGCCGAAGCCGTGGATGAGGCCGAACAGCAGGGCGAATATCGGTCGCAGGTCCCGCTGCCCCTCCTTGCGCAGGAGATTGTCCGCCCCGACGATCACGATGCTGAGCGCGATCAGCGGCTCGATCAGCCAGGCAGGCGGTGCGAATGTGCCGGTAGCGGCGAGAGCCAGAGTGACGGAATGCCCCACGGTGAAGGCCGTGACGATCACCGCCAACCGCCGAAGCGATCCGCCGATCAGGATCAGGCCAATCAGGAACAGCACGTGATCCGGCCCGATCAGAACGTGATGCGCGCCCGATGGCACGAACGTGCCGAACACCGCCGCCACGCCTGCGGCCGTGCCCGCATAGTGCGTTTGCGGCGGGCTCTCGGCGCCGAACAGGAATTGCTGTCTGAGCTCGCCTTCCTCGTAGATGTTCACGAAGGTCTGGTGAGCTGGATCGTAGGGAAACAGGTGTGCGTCGACCACAAGAGAAGGCGGTGGGGCCATGTCCGAACGGAAGCGAAGCAACAGCGCATCGTCTACCGCAGCGGCTGAAATATCACGGAATCGAAGCGGAATGACTTCGCCATCCGCATTCTTGAAGACCAGCCTGTCTTTCAGCACAGCCTTGATGTCACTGTATTGCAATGCCAACACGCGCTCGTCGAGCAAGGTCCGCGGTTCCTCGATACCCAGTTCATGCGCGACGTCGATCGTGTGAACGCTGAGCGTGCCTTCGATGTGCTGCTCGTGCAGTTCGACGTCGGCATAACTGAAGGGCGCAGGGTGCGCTTGTGCTGGGCCTGAAATCGTCAGGACCGTCAGCAACATCAGAGCGAGAAAAGTTCGAAACGGATGCAAGATTAACACTTTGTTGCGCGAATAACACGGCGATGCGGGATTGTGGGCATATTTACAAGCAGATGCTTGGAAGAGCTTATTACCGGCTTTAAACCCGTTACTAGGAGATCGGGGAACAAATGGACGGGGCTGACGGTATGGCGGGCATTGCTGTTTGGCGGCGCAGTCTGTTCGTCGTTGTTCTTCCTCTGGTGGCCAGCGCCTGTGCCACTCCATCTGCAAACATGGCGCAGCCCGATATCGTCGTCCCCGCCGAATGGCAAATTGCCGATCCTGCCCCCGTCTCTGCCGATATCACCCAGTACTGGACGCTGCTGGACGATCCGCTGCTGACCAGTTTCGTCGAGCAGGCGATTCTCCAGAACCGCGATCTTGCACAAAGCGCCGCCCGGCTCGACCAGGCGCGCGCTTCGCTGGTGCAGGCGCGGGCGGGCTATCTGCCCTCCCTCTCGGCAACGGGCGGCGTGAACCGCGATATCGGCGATCTGGCCCGCGACGGCGTGCAATTCTCGCTCGGCGCGGATGCCGCATGGGAGATGGACCTGTTCGGCCAGATCTCGGGCAATGTTGCCGCGGCTGAGGGTGAGCTGGCGGCGCAGGGCTACTCTCTGGTAGACCTGCAGCGCCTGATCGTTGGGCAGGTGGCGATTGCCACGATCAACGCCCGTGCCACGGCAGAGCAGCTCGATATCGCCCGCTCCACGCTCGCCTACCAGGACGACAACCTGCAGATCGCGCGCTGGCGCAACCAGGCGGGGCTGGTTTCCAGCCTGGATGTGGAGCAAGCCCGAACGCAGCGCGCGCAGACCGCCGCCACCATTCCGCTGCTGGAAAGCAGCCTGACCGCCACGGCCAACTCCATCTCCACCCTGATCGGGGAGGCACCGGGACAGGTTCTGGCAGCGATTGTCGCCGACGAGCCGGAGCCTGTGCCCTCCCCGCCGATGCTGGCAGGGTTCGAGGCGCCTGCCGAAGTCTTGCGCCGCCGCCCCGACGTGCGCGCGGCGGAGGCGAGCCTCTTTGCCAGCACGGCCCGCATTGGCGTAGCGCGCGCACAATTGCTGCCGCTGGTGCGCCTTTCGGGGAGCATCGGCACCGGGCAGGCGACGGCAGGCAACCTGTTCGACATTATCACCGGCGGCCTGTTCGCAGGCGTTAGCCAGCTCATCTTCGACGGCGGGCGCACCGCAGCGCAGGTGGATATTGCGCAGGCCGGGGCCGACGCCTCGCTCGCCGCGTGGGAGCAATCCATCCTAAACGCGCTGGAGGACGTGGAGACTGCCGCCGTCGACCAGCGCACCGCCGATGAGCGTGTCGCCATCAACGAGGAAGCGCTCGACGCCGCAGACAACTCGGCCCTGCTGGCGCGCAGCCAGTACCAGGCGGGCCTCACCGATTTCCGCACACTGCTGACCGCAGAGAACCAGCTGCTCTCCGCTCGCAACCAGCTCGTGTCCGCCCAGGCCGACCGGGCCATCGCCTTCGTTCGCCTGACGCAGGCGCTGGGCGGCGGATGGAGCATTTCCGATTACGATCTCCCGCCGGTGGCTGGCGCCCCTGCGGACAGCAACAGGACCGCGCAATGAGCCAGACGGACACAGAACAGGACATCGGCGAGTACCTGGCGACCGCGAAACCGCGAAAATGGTACAAGAAGCGCTGGGTCTGGGCCGTCGCCGCCATCGTCCTCGTCCTGATCCTCGCATTCACGGTGTTTTCCGGCGACGATGCCGGCCCCGACTATATCACGGCCGAGGTGGAGGAACGTTCGCTGGATCTGACGGTGACGGCCACGGGCAACCTGCGGCCCACCAATCAGGTGGAAGTCGGCTCCGAAGTTTCCGGCCGGATCGACGATATCTATGTCGATGTGAACGACGTGGTTACGCGCGGGCAGGTTCTCGCGCGGATCAACACCGACGTGATCGAGGACCAGATCCAGCAGGGGCAGGCCAATCTCAACGCCGCCCGCGCCGCCGTGCTGCAGGCGCAGGCAACCCTGCAGGCCGATACCGCGCAATTGGAGCGCCTTCGCGAAGTGCGCCGCCTCTCTGATGGCCGCGTACCCAGCCAGGCCGAACTGGAACAGGCCGAAGCCGCCGTCAGCCGCGGACAGGCCGCCGTCGCCAGCGCGCGCGCCAACGTCTCCGCTGCCCAGGCGCAGCTTTCGAGCGCCCAGACCAATCGCGATCGCGCGGTGATCCGTTCGCCCGTGTCAGGCGTGGTGCTCGCGCGGCAGGTGGAGCCGGGGCAGACCGTGGCTGCCAGCTTCAACACCCCTACGCTGTTCGTGCTGGCCGAAGACCTTGGGACGATGCAACTGCGCGTCGATATCGACGAGGCGGACGTTGGCCAGGTGGAACCGGGGCAGGAAGCCACCTTCACCGTTGATGCCTACCCCGGTCGCCGCTTCCCCGCCGTGGTGGAGCGGGTGGACCTTGCCTCCAACAACATCGCCGTTGCCCAGCAGCAGCAACAGCAGGGCCAGCAGGTCGTCAGCTACGAGGCGCGCCTTATCGTGTCCAACGACGACGGTCTCCTGCGTCCCGGCATGACGGCAACCGCCACCATCGCCACGACCAATACCGGCACCGCCATGCTGGTGCCCAACGGCGCGCTTCGCTTTGATCCGGACGAGGAAGAGGAAGAAGGCAGCGTGTTTGGACCGCAGCAGTTCGGCCTCGACACCGATGACAGCGCCTCCATCGGGGTCGGCAGCCGCCAGACCGTGTATGTCGTTGAAGCCGACGGCAGCCTTCGCGCAATCGAAGTCGTGACAGGCCAGAGCGATGGACGCGAAACGGTGGTGACGTCTGACGAACTTGAAGTCGGCATGGAAGTCGTCACCGGGATCAGGGCAGGACGCCAGTGAGCGAAGCGCCGCTCATCGAACTGGAAGGGATCACCAAGACCTTCGGCGAGGGCGCGGCAGCGTTCCAGGCGCTGAAGGGCGTGAACCTGACGATCGAGCGCGGCGATTTTGTGGCGGTGATGGGCCCATCGGGGTCCGGCAAGTCCACCACAATGAACATCCTCGGGTGCCTGGACACGCCCACCAGTGGACGCTTCCGTTTTCGCGGAGTGGAAGTGCAGGACCTGAGCCGCGACCAGCGCAGCCTGCTCAGGCGACGCTATCTCGGCTTCGTGTTCCAGGGATTCAACCTGCTCGCGCGAACCTCGGCGCTGGAGAACGTCGAATTGCCCCTGCTCTATCGCGGCGAGAGCAAGAAAGTGCGGCGCGAAGCGGCGGAGCGTTCGCTGGACCTTGTCGGCCTGTTGCCGTGGGCCGATCACACGCCTGCAGAGCTTTCGGGCGGCCAGCAGCAGCGGGTGGCGATTGCCCGCGCTCTCGTCACCGATCCCGACGTGCTGCTGGCGGACGAGCCGACCGGCAACCTCGATACAGAGCGCTCGGTGGAAATCATGGAATTGCTGACCGAGTTGAACGCGCGGGGCATCACCGTTCTGATGGTGACGCACGAGGCGGAGATGGCGGAATTCGCCAAGACCATCGTGCATTTCCGCGACGGGCTGGTGGAACGCATCGATCGCGGATCGCGCTCCGCCCATACCGTGCAGGAGAGCGCCTGATGTTGCAAAACCTGCGCCTCAGGCTGGGCATGATCGGCGCCACGATGCTGCTGGCGCTGCGGGAAATCCGCCGCCACCTGCTGCGCAGCTTCCTGACCACGCTGGGCATCATCATCGGCGTTGCCGCCGTCATCACCATGGTGACGCTGGGACAGGGCCTGACCGCCGATGTGCAGGAACAGGTCTCGGGCCTCGGGTCAGATGTCTTCATCGTTTTCCCCCAGCAGGCCGATCCCAACGTCGCGCCGCCGCCGTTCGACGAGGCCGATATCCGCGCGGTGGAAAACCAGATCGCCGGAATCGAGAACACGGCGGGCTCCGTCAGCACGAATGTTACCGCTTTTCACAACGGGCAGGACTGGTCGACAAGCCTGGAAGGCGCGGACGGCGAGTTCTTCGCCGCCCAGTCCATCGACGTGATCGAGGGCCGGGAATTCAACGCCGAGGAAGAAGCACGCGGCGAAAGCGTGTGCATCGTCGGCCCCAAGGTTGTGGAGGAAATCTTCGTCGCCGACCGGGTGATCGGCGAGGACATGCGCGTGGGCAACGTGTCGTGCCAGGTGGTCGGAGTGATCGACGAGCGCAGCAACTCGGTCGGCGGCGGCGATGCCAACGACGTCATCTTCATGCCGCTGAAAACGGTGCAGCGCCGCTTCATCGGCAATGCCGACAACGTCCAGTTCTTTGTCGTGAAATACGACCCGGCTTATGCAAGCTCTGTCATCCAGCAGCAGCTGATCGACCTGCTGCGCGAACGCCGCGTGATCCAGGACGGCGAGGACAACGACTTCAACATCGTCGACACTGCGGAGATCAACGACACCGTCAACACCGTTACCGGCACCATGACGGCCGTCGTCACCATGATCGCCGCCATCAGCCTGCTGGTGGGCGGCATCGGCATCATGAACATCATGCTGGTTTCCGTGACGGAGCGCACGCGGGAGATCGGCATTCGCCTCGCCATCGGTGCGCTTGCGCGCGAAGTGCGGCTCCAATTCCTGATGGAGGCCGTAGTGCTGTGCTGCTTCGGCGGCCTGATCGGCATCCTGCTGGCGCTGGGCCTGTCCATCGTGCTGGCAGGCGTGGCGGACTTGCCGTTCATTTTCGATCCGGCAGTCAACATTCTCAGCTTCGTGTTCAGCGCGATCATGGGGATCATTTTCGGGTATTACCCCGCGCATCGGGCGAGCAAGCTCGACCCTATCGACGCGCTCCGACACGAATAAGGGCCGCGCCCGCTGTCGGACGCGGCCCTGATCGTCAGGCGGTGTCGACTAGGACGACCTCGCTGTCTTCCAGCGCTTTCACCGTCAGCGTATCGAGATCGGCAATCGCCACGCCGTCGCGCGCTTCTGCCACCTCACCTTCGATCTCCAGCTTGCCGGTTGCGGGCACGAGGTAGCCCTTGCGACCGCCAAGGTCGTAGGTCGCGATCTCGCCCGCCGCGATGGTAGCGCCCAGCACGCGCGCATCGGCGTGGATGCGCAGCGCATCGGTATCTTCATCACGCCCGCTCGCCAGCACGTCGAAGCGACCAGAGCGCGCGTCCTTGGGAAAGCGCTTGGTGCCCCAGCTCGGCTTGTGACCCTGCCGGTCGGGCAGGATCCAGAGCTGGAAGGAGTGGGTCTCCTCGTCGTCCATGTTGTATTCTGCGTGCTGGATGCCTGTGCCGGCACTCATCACCTGCACATCGCCGGCCTCGGTCCGGCCCTCGTTGCCAAGGCTGTCCTTGTGCGTGATGGCGCCTTTGCGCACGTAGGTGATGATTTCCATGTTCTCGTGCGGATGGGGCGGGAAGCCGGAGCGTGGCGCGATGATATCATCGTTCCACACTCGCAGCTTGCCCCAGTGCATCCTTCGCTGGTCGAAATACTGCGCGAAGGAAAAGTGGAAATTGGCATCGAGCCAGCCGTGGTTGGCCTTGCCCAGACTATCGAACTTGCGAACTTCAATCATCGCCTGTCTCCTTTGCACAAGAGATGGTGCGACCAACGGATCGCGCAATGTCGCCGTTTCTTGGGCACCCTCAAGCCGGGCTTTAGCCTTCCGCGCTCAGCCGTTGATCACTGCCCGGCATTCGCCAAGGCCGATCCGCGCAAAGCCATCCTTCTCGGCAAAGGCGGTGATGATCACTTCGTCGCCGTCTTCGAGGAATGTGCGCGTTTCGCCATTGGGCAAGGTGATCGCCTTCTTCCCACCCTGGGTCAGCTCGATCAAGCTACCCTCGCCGCCTTCCTCGCCGCTGGTCAGGGTGCCGGTGCCGAGCAGGTCACCACTGCGCAGGTTGCACCCGCCTACCGAGTGGTGGGCGATGAGCTGGGCCGCCGTCCAGTACATGGCTGTCATCGGACCGCTGCTTAGCTTGTGCGGGGCCTCGCCGTCCTCGCGCATCTTGGCGGTGGCAATGAACACTTCCATCGTGATGCCGAATGCACCGGTGGCCTGGTCACGCTCGTCAAAAAGGTATTCCAGTGGCTTGGGATCGCCTGCGGGCCGCGCGGGCTGCGCGGTGCGGAACGGGGCCAGCGCGTCCATCGTAACGATCCACGGAGAGATGCTGGAATGGAAGTTCTTCGCAAGGAACGGCCCAAGCGGCTGGTATTCCCACGCCTGTATATCGCGCGCGGACCAATCGTTGAGTATCGAGATCCCGGCGATGTGCTCTTCTGCCTCGCCGATGGGAATGGGATGGCCCAGAGCGTTACCCCGGCCGACCCAGATTGCCATTTCCAGCTCGTAATCGAGCCGCGCGCTCGGGCCGAATGAAGGCTCTGCGCCTTCTTCGGCAGGCTTCTTCTGGCCGCTGGGCCGCTTCACGTCCACGCCGGACAGGCGGATCGACGAGGACCGACCATGATAGCCGATGGGGACGTACTTGTAGTTCGGCAGCAGCGGGTTGTCCGGGCGGAACAGGCTGCCGATGTTCTCGGCATGGTGGATGCCGGTGTAGAAATCCGTGTAATCGCCCACCGTCACCGGAAGGTAGAGCTGACAGTCCTTGGCCTTGTGCAGGGCGGCTTCGACGGCGCTCTTCTTGTCCTCATCGGTCAGCAGCTTGAACACGCCCTGGCGCAGTGCGCGCAGCGAATCCGGGCCGCGATCCAGCAGTTCGTTCAGCGTCGACTGGCCGGCGAGGCGCGCTGCCGTTGCAGCTTCCAGTTCCAGCAAACCGGCGATGTCGCCAAGGTCCAGGATCATGTCACCGATGGCCATGCCGCCCCGCGGGTTGCCGTCGCTGGGGCAGAACACGCCGAGCGGCAGGTTCTGCACCGGGAAATCCGGATGGCCGTTGGCGCTTTCCACCCAGCTTTTCGCTTCGGGATCGTGGGTGAAATCGGTGTCGATGGTCGTGTCGGTCATTTGGGTAGTTTCGCTTTCTCGAAGCCTTCCCAGCAGGCATCGTAATCGAGTTGCAGTGTTCCGCCGTTCATGGCGAAGTCGGTGGTCTGGATGATCGCCCGGCTCTCGAACATGAAAGCCAGCGTATCCTCGATCTTGGTCGGCTTGAGATCGGCCTCCATCGCCTTGCGCGTGCTGTCGGCATCGGGGCCGTGGCCGTTGAACTGGTTGTGAAGTGATGCGCCGCCGGGCACGAAGCCGCCGCCTTCCTTGGCATCGTAAACTCCGTGGATCAGCCCCATGAACTCGCTCATGACGTTGCGGTGGAACCACGGCGGGCGGAACGTGTCCTCGCCCACCATCCAGCGCGGCGGGAAGATCACGAAATCGCAGTTGGCGGTGCCCGGCGTGTCGGAAGGGCTGGTAAGCACGGTGAAGATCGAGGGATCGGGGTGATCGAAACTGACCGTGTTCATGGTGTTGAACCGGGCGAGGTCATAGCGGCAGGGCGCGGAATTGCCGTGCCAGGCGACGACGTCGAACGGCGAATGGTCGATGGTGGTCGTCCACAGCTTGCCGTTGAACTTCTGGACGATCTCGAAGTCCTCGTCGCGGTCCTCGAACCAGGCGACGGGCGTTTGGAAATCGCGCGGGTTGGCAAGGCCGTTCGCGCCGATCGGCCCCAGATCGGGCAGGCGGAAGGGCGCACCGAAGTTTTCGCAGACATAGCCGCGCACCGGCCCGTCGATCTCGACGCGGAAGCGCATGCCGGCAGGGATCAGGGCGATGTGGCCGGGGCTGATTTCCATGCGGCCGAGTTCGGTAACGATGCGAAGATCGCCCTCCTGCGGCACGATCAGCATCTCGCCGTCGCTGTTCTGGAACGCGCGCGTGTCCATGGTGGCATTCGCGGCATAAAGATGGATGCCGATCCCGCTGGTCGATGGATCGCCGTTACCGCCGAAAGTCACTATGCCATCCACAAAATCGACGGTGCTTTCCGGCATGGGCAACGGATCCCAGCGGAGCCGGTTGGGGGTAGTGTGGCTGCCATCGGGAGCGGCCAGGTGCCGCGCACCGTTGTAAGGCCGGAACGCGCCGTGCGCCGTGGTGGGCCGCATACGGTAGAGCCAGCTGCGTCGGTTCTCCACGCGCGGGGCGGTGAAGGCTGTTGTACTGAACTGCTCCGCATATAGCCCGAATGCGGGCCGCTGCGGGCTGTTGCGCCCTTCCGGCAGAGCGCCTTCGACAGCCTCGGTGGCGAAGTGGTTGAGAAATCCCGTCTGGTAATGCATCTGTTAGTCTCACCTGAAACTTCTTTTCAGGCTCAATGCCTCGCTTCGCGCGTATGATCAATGCCAGTAATCGTTGCTCGTAGTTGGACAACGACCGAAACCTCAGGAGGTGCCAATGAAGCTGTATGGATATTGGCGAAGCTCGACGAGCTATCGCCTGCGCTGCGCGCTGGAATTGAAAGGGCTTGAGTACGAACAGGATCCCGTCAGCCTGATCGAGGCGCGCCACAAGGAGGACAGCTTCACCTCGCGCAACCCCTTTGCCGGGGTGCCGATGCTGGAAGCCGATGGCCGCGACCGTGCGCAGAGCATGGCCATCATCGCCTGGCTGGACGAACGCTATCCCGACAAGCCGCTTCTGCCCTCCGATGTCGAACAGCGTTTCACCGCGCGCGAGCTTGCCTATGCCGTAGCAACCGAACTGCACGCGCCGCTGAACCTGAAAGTGCTGAAATACCTGAAAGACCCGCTGGGTCACGACCAGGAAGAGATCAACACCTGGTATCGCCACTGGCTCGCCACCACACTCGTGCCGGTCGAGAAGCGGCTGAAGCAGCTCGACACCGGCGACTTCCTGCTCGACCGTCCCGGTCTTTTCGAAGCCGTGCTGGTCCCGCAGCTTTACAATGCGCGGCGTTTCGATTTCGAGCTCGACGCCTGCGACAAGATGGTGCGCATCGAACAGGCCTGCCTCGCCCTTCCGGAGTTCCAGCGCGCCCATCCGGACAACCAGCCAGACGCGCCCGAGGTCTAGCATGAAAGCCAGCCTTGCCCCCGTCGCGATGCCCGTTAGATAGGCCGGCGAAGGAGAAGTAATTTCATGGCTGACATCGTCCGCAACCCCGGAAATTCCCCCGACACCCACTGCACGCCGGAGGAGTACGAAGCGCGCTATCAGCGCTCTGTCGAGGATGCGGACGCTTTCTGGCTGGAAGAGGCGACAAAGCGGCTCGACTGGTACCAGGAGCCGACGAAGGCGCGCGATTGGTCGTTCGATCCGGTCGACATCAAGTGGTTCGCCGACGGGTCGTTGAACCTTTGCCACAACTGCGTCGATCGCCACCTGCCGGAGCACGCCGACCGCACCGCGCTGATCTTCGAGCCGGACGATCCTGCATCGCCGGGGCGCACCCTCACATATGCCCAGTTGCACGGCGAAGTGGTGCAGATGGCGAATGCGCTGAAGGCCCTCGGCGTGACAAAGGGCGACCGGGTGACGCTCTACATGCCGATGGTGATCGAGGGGCTGCTGGCCATGCTCGCCTGCGCACGTATCGGGGCGATCCATTCGGTGGTCTTCGGCGGCTTCTCCCCCGAGGCTCTGGCCGGACGCATCGAGGCTTGCGACAGTAACTTCGTCATCACCGCTGACGAAGGGCTGCGCGGCAACAAGCACATTCCGCTGAAGGCCAATGTCGATGCCGCGCTGGAAGAGCCGGACCACACGCTGAACGTCAGGGGCGTGCTGGTCGTGCGCCACACCGGCGGCGAGATCACCATGAAAGAAGGCCGCGACCACTGGTATCACGACCTTGCCAGCGACGCAGATTGCCCGTGCGAGGAAATGGGCGCGGAAGACCCGTTGTTCATCCTCTACACCTCCGGCTCCACCGGCAAGCCCAAGGGCGTGCTGCACACCACGGGAGGCTATGCACTGTGGACGGCAGCGACGTTCCACTACACCTTCGATTACCAGCCCGGCGAAGTGTTCTGGTGCAGCGCCGATATCGGTTGGGTGACGGGCCACAGCTACGTCACTTACGGCCCGTTGTTGAACGCCGGCACCAGCGTGGTGTTCGAGGGCGTGCCCAACTATCCCGACTTCGGCCGGTTCTGGGAAGTCGTCGCCAAGCACAAGGTCAACATCTTCTACACCGCCCCCACCGCCATCCGCGCCCTGATGCGCGAGCATGACGAGTGGGTGGTGAAGCACGACCGTTCTTCCCTGCGCATCCTCGGCACCGTGGGCGAGCCGATCAATCCCGAGGCCTGGCGCTGGTATTACGAGGTGGTGGGCGAAAGCCGCTGCCCCGTGGTCGATACCTGGTGGCAGACCGAGACGGGCGGCCACATGATCACCACCTTGCCCTATGCCCACGACATGAAGCCGGGCAGCGCTGGCAAGCCGTTCTTCGGCGTCCAGCCGCTGCTGGTCGACAACGAGGGGCAGCCTCTGGAGGGCGCGACAGAGGGCAACCTGTGCATTTCCGCCAGCTGGCCGGGACAGGCGCGCACGGTCTACGGCGATCACGGCCGCTTCATCGAGGCGTACTTCTCCACCTTCCCCGGCCGGTACTTCACCGGCGACGGGTGCCGCCGCGACGCAGATGGCTACTACTGGATCACGGGCCGCGTGGACGACGTGATCAACGTGTCCGGCCACCGCATGGGCACCGCCGAAGTCGAGAGCGCGCTGGTGCTGCACTCCCAAGTCTCCGAAGCCGCCGTGGTCGGCTATCCGCACGACGTGAAGGGCCAGGGCATCTACTGCTACGTCACCCTGATGGAAGGCGAGGAGGCCACGGACGACCTGAAGGCGGACCTGAAACAGCAGGTGCGCAAGGAGATCGGCCCCGTCGCCACGCCCGACCACATCCATTTCACCGATGACCTTCCAAAGACCCGCAGCGGCAAGATCATGCGCCGCATCCTCAGGAAGATCGCGGAGAACGACTACGGTTCGCTGGGCGACACCTCGACGCTGGCAGACCCGTCGCTGGTGGATCGGCTGATAGAGGGGCGACAGAACCGCTGAGCGGGGATCGTGGAACGCCGACAGGGGCGTTTCGCAAAACTTTATCGGGCCACTTTTCCCTGTCCCGCCAAGGGCTTGCGGCGATTTCTCCGGTTGGACCTGTAACCTTCCGGAAAATCGTCTCGTCTGGGGACTGGCGGTATGCATGGCCCTCGTGCTGGCCACGATGCTGCAAGTAGGAAAGGCGCGGATGCCCTAGTGCATGTGCGGCTTTTCAGCGCCGCGCGGCACGCGGATGTTGTCAACCAGCTTGCGGATATCGGCAGGCGGGGCCTTGGTGAGGCTCGCCACGCCGATGGCCACGGCGAAGTTGATGACCATGCCGACGACCCCGATCCCCTCGGGCGAAATGCCGACTAGCCAGTTCGCCTCCACGTTCGCGGCAGGCTCCCACAGCTTGAAATAGGCGATATAGAGGAAGGTGAAGGCAAGGCCGCTCACCATCCCGGCAATCGCCCCCTCCTTGTTCATGCGCATGGAGAAGATGCCCATGAAGATCGCCGGGAACAGGCTCGCCGCCGCCAACCCGAAGGCGAAGGCCACCACCTGCGCCACCCAGCCCGGCGGATAGACGCCAAGGTAGCCTGCCACCACGATCGCCGCCGTCGCCGCCACGCGCGCGGCCAGTAGTTCGCCTTTCTCTGATATGTCGGGCCGGAATGTCTTCTTCAGCAGGTCGTGACTGACGCCGGAGGAGATCACCAGCAGCAGACCCGCCGCCGTGGAAAGCGCAGCGGCGAGCCCGCCCGCCGCCACCAGCGCGATCACCCAGCCGGGAAGGTTCGCAATCTCCGGGTTCGCCAGCACCATGATGTCGCGGTCGACGTAAACCTCGTTATCGTTGGCCGTGGCGGGGTTCTCCAGCAGTCTTTCTCTCGACGCGCCCTCGCCCACTTCGCTGAATACCGGCGCGCCTTCGAAAGCGTCTCCGGGTCGATACTGCATCACGCCATCGTCGTTCTTGTCGCGCCAGGCGATCAGGTCGTTCGCCTCCCAGTTGGTGAACCACTCGGGCGCTTCGGAGTAGGCCTGCTCGTTCACGGTTTCGGTAAAGTTCAGCCGGGCAAAGGCGCCCACCGGGCCAGCCGTGACGTAAAGCAACGCGATGAACAGCAGCGCCCAGCCTGCGGACTTGCGCGCATCCGATGCCTTGGGAACGGTGAAGAAGCGCACGATCACGTGCGGCAGGCCCGCCGTGCCCACCATCAGCGCCATGGTGATGCAGAACACGTCGATGGTGGACTTGCTGCCATCGGTATAGGCGGCAAAGCCGAGATCGGTCAGCACCATGTCCAGCTTTTGCAGCACGTACATGCCGTTGCCGTCGTTCACCTCGCTGCCCAGCCCCAGCGCCGGGATCGGGTTGCCCGTCAGCATGAAGCTGATGAAGAAGGCAGGCACCATGTAGGCGAAGATCAGCACGCAGTATTGCGCCACCTGCGTGTAGGTAATTCCCTTCATCCCGCCCAGCACGGCGTAGATGAAGACGATGCCCATGCCGATCACCACGCCCCACAGGATCGGCACGTCGAGAAAGCGGCTGAACACGATGCCAACGCCGCGCATCTGCCCGGCAATATAGGTGAAGCTGATGAAGATGAGACAAATCACCGCCACGACGCGGGCGGCCTTGGAATAATACCGCGTGCCGATGAAATCGGGCACGGTGAATTCGCCGAATTTTCTTAGATACGGCGCGAGAAGCAGCGCCAGCAGCACGTAGCCGCCGGTCCAGCCCATCAGGTAGACGCTGCCGTCATAGCCGAGAAAGGCGATGAGGCCCGCCATGGAGATGAAGCTGGCCGCGCTCATCCAGTCGGCAGCCGTGGCCATGCCGTTCACCACCGGGTTCACCCCGCCGCCCGCGACGTAGAACTCGGCCGTGGAGCCCGCCCGGCTCCAGATGGCGATGGCGATGTAGAGGGCGAAGCTCAGCCCCACGAAGAGGTAGATCAGCGACTGCGTTTCCATGGCTCGCCCCGCCTCAGCTATCGTCGTCGTCGAGATCGAACTTGCGCTCGATCCGGTGCATGGCGACCACGTAGATCGCGATCAGGGCGAGGAAGACGTAGATCGCGCCCTGCTGCGCGAACCAGAAGCCCAGCGGATATCCACCGATGCTGAATTGGTCGAGAAAGTCGCGGAAGAGGATACCGGCACCGAACGATACCGCGAACCACACGCTCATCAGCACGACCAGCAGCCGGATGTTGGCGCGCCAGTAGGCTTTCTTGGCCGCTTCCAGCCGTTCGGCCTCGTTATCCGTGTCGTCCAACGCTGTCCTCCCCTTTTGCGACGGGAGGCTAACGCAATCGTCGCAGCGCTGCCAGCGGTTAGCCAGCGCATCCGCCAAAATTTGATTTTGCACAATGCGCCTGCCCGCGCGGCACGGCAGACCTACCCTCACGCAAGGAGAACCGACATGCTCAACCAGACAGGAAAAGCCGGAGGGGAAAAGCGTGCCATTCCAGGCACACTGGTCTTCGATGGTGATGCGGCGCAGGCGGGCTATGCCCTCAACGCCATGTGCTATTCGTTCAACGATGCCGCCAACCGCGCGGCCTTCGCTGCGGACGAGGAAGCCTACATGGACCGCTTCGGCCTGACCCCCGCCCAGCGCGAGGCCGTGCGTGCGCGCGACGTGATCGCGATGCTGAGTGCCGGCGGCAACGTCTACTACCTCGCCAAGCTGGCCGGGATACTGGGGCTGAACGTGCAGGACCTCGGCGCGCTGCAAACCGGCATGTCGGTGGACGATTTCAAGGCCGCGCTGCTGGACCACGCGACGACCGAGACCCGCGTGGCAGACGATGAAAGGATCGTGGCATGAGCCGGATTTGCGGAGGGATTTTCACCAGCCATGTGCCCGGCATCGGCGGGGCCATTGCCAAGGGCCTGCAACAGGATCCGTACTGGAAGCCGTTCTTCGACGGGTTCGATCCGGTGCACAAGTGGCTCGCTGCCGAGAAGCCCGATGTGGCAGTGGTGTTCTACAACGACCACGGCCTCAACTTCTTCCTCGACAAGATGCCGACGTTCGCGATCGGCGCAGCGCCCGAATACCGGCACGAGGACGAAGGCTGGGGCATAGCCTTCGAGCGCCCCTACCCCGGCTCGCCCGACCTTTCGTGGCACATCATCGAGCAGGTGGTGGAAAGCGAATTCGATCCCGTCATGTGTCAGTCCATGCTGGTGGACCATGCCGTCGCCGTGCCGTTCGAACTGTGCTGGCCGGGCGATGCGCCGTTCACCACGAAACTGGTGCCCATCGCGATCAACACGGTGCAGCACCCCCTCCCCAGCCCCAAGCGCTGCTTCGAACTGGGCAAGGCCGTGGGCCGCGCCATCGAGAGTTTCGACAGCGACGAGAAGGTGGTGGTGTTCGGCACGGGCGGCCTTTCGCACCAGTTGGAAGGCGAACGGGCAGGCCACATCAACGTCGATTACGACAAGTTCTGCCTGCGCAACCTCGCCCCCGATCCCGAAGCACTGTTGCAGCACGACACGCTCGACATCGTCGAACTGGCAGGCAGCCAGGGGGTCGAGATCCTCAACTGGATCGCCGCACGCGGCGCGATGCGTGGCAGTGTACGCGAGCTATCCAGCAACTACCACGTGCCGATCTCCAACACGGCGGCAGCCACGGTGTTGCTGGAAAACCGGACGACGGTAAGCGCCTGACGGATTAATCGGAATCTCCCAGCCTGATGGGCCTCGCAATCTGATTGCGGGGCCTCTTTTTTTGGCAGGATCCGGTCAGATGGCGCTGCTGAACTTGCGCGCGCTTTGCTGGCGATAGGGATCGAAAGCGGCGGCGATGCTGCGGGCATAGGGCACCGCGTGATCGCCAATGACGACCTGGCCGTTGTCGAGCGAGCAAAGCCCGGCCTCCAGATAGGGCGCCAGCCTTTCGTGCGCCGCGTCCAGTGTGGCGGCATCGACGCGGGCGCGCCCACGGCACAGCAGTTCCTCGATGATCGCGCCGCGGCGGCGGTCCTCGATGCTGCGCCGCTTGCCACGCGTCGCAGTCAGATCTCCCTGTGACAGCATCATGCGGTAGCGGCCGGAATTCTTTTCGTTCTGCGCCAGCAGTCCGGGAAAGGAACTGATCGCCGATGCGCCCATGCCGACCAACGCGGTCGCCTGGTCCTCGGTAAATCCTTGGAAATTGCGCCGCAGCCTGCCCTGGCGCGCGGCCACGGCCAGCGGATCTGCGGGCAATGCGAAATGATCGAAGCCGATGGCCTGGTAGCCTGCTGCCAACAGCCGCTCGTGCCCCAGCGCCGCCATGTTGAAGCGCGCTTCGCTGCCCGGAAGATCGGTGGCGTCGATCTGGCGCTGGCGCGGAAACATGCCGGGCACGTGGGCATAGCCGAACAGCGCGATACGATCGGCGCCGAAGCGCTGCGCGTGGCCCAGTGAGTCCTCGAGATCGTCCATCGTCTGGCCGGGCAGGCCGTACATCAGGTCGAAATTCATCGAAGTGATGCCTGCCCCGCGCAGGATTTCCACGCCCTTTTCGATCATTTCCATCGGCTGCACGCGGCCGATGGCTTCCTGCAGGCGCGGCGCGAAGGTCTGCACGCCCATGCTGGCATGGGTCGCCCCGATCCCGCGCAGTACCGCCTGCCAGTCACCCGTCAGTGTGCGCGGGTCGAGCTCGATCGAGACGGTGGGCGCATCCAGCGGGAACTTGATCACCAGTTGCTCGAACAGGCGCACGAAGTCGACCGGCGCCAGCGCGTTGGGACTGCCGCCACCAAAGGCGATGCGCGTTACCCGTGCGTTGGCGGGCAGGAGCGCGGCGACCAGCCCGATCTCGCGGTGCAGCGCTTCCAGGTAGCTGTCGAGCCGCTGCTTGCGGTTGGCGGCAGCCGTGTTGCAGCCGCAATACCAGCAGATCTTCTCGCAGAACGGGATGTGGATGTAGAGCGACACCTCGCCCGTCGCCATGGAGATGGCATCAGCCAGGTCCGCAGGGCCGATGTCGTCACCGAATTCGGCGGCAGTGGGATAGCTGGTGTATCGCGGAACGGGCACCGCGAGCAGGTCTGGATGATAGGGCCACATGCGATTGTCCCTCGCCCCTTCAGCGCGCGGTTTCATTGTTCTGGATCAAGAGGATTGCGCTTGTCGCGCCGCTGGCACCCCTTGGCGCAGCAGATGGTGGCCGGCATGGCCGGGCGTTCGCCCCGGTCCATCGGAATGGCCAGCGCGCCGCCCCGGCACAGGGCCAGGACCAGCTGGCTCGGCCCGCCGTCGTCGGGCAAGGCAATCGATCCAGCCATGGCAGGAACCAGCGCGGCAATGCCGAGCATTTCGCCCAGAATGCTCATGCGGCGTCGTCCTCTTCGTCGTCGATCAGGATGCGCGCGGCAGCGCCGTCGGGATCGTCGAACTGGTTGTTGCGCAGCGCCCAGAAAAAGGCGGCCAGGCCCGCAAGGCCCAGCAGCAGGGCGATGGGCAGCAGGATCAGCACGCCGTTCATTTCGCCGCCCTCACCAGCCGCAGCGAATTGGCCACGACCAGCAGCGAGCTGGCGGACATGGCGACCGCGGCGATCAGCGGCGTGACCAGCCCGGCAATCGCGAGCGGCACGGCGAACAGGTTGTAGACGATCGCAAGCGCGAAGTTCTGTTTCACCACCTGCATCGTGCGCCGCGCCGCCTGCACCGTGCGCGGCAGGGCGGAGAGCGAGTCCTGCACGAACACGAAGTCGGCGGCCTGCAGCCCCACATCGCTGGCGGAGCCGGGCGCAATCGAGGCATCGGCGGCGGCGAGAGCGGGGCCATCGTTCAGCCCGTCGCCCACCATCAGCACCTTGCGACCGGACGCGCGTAGGCGGCCCACCAGCGCCTGCTTGTCCTCGGGCCGGGCATTGCCCTGCGCGGTCAGACCGGTCTCGTGCGCCACGGCGGTAACGGCCCTGGCAGTGTCGCCGGACAGGATCGAGCATTCGATACCCTGCTCGCGCATCCGGGCAATCGCCTCGCGCGCGTCGGGCCGCAGGGTGTCGGCAATCGGGATCAGCCGATCCGCGCCTTCGCCTGTGCGCAAGAGGACGGCAGTAGTGCCGGAACTGTCGGGACGCTTCAGCGCAACCGCCCGGCCATGGCAGGTGGCAAACACGCCTTCTCCCGCACGCTCCACCACGTTTTCGAGCGCGGCAGGGGCCACGCCCCTTGCGACCAGCGCCTTCGCCATTGCGCGCGAGAGCGGGTGGCGGCTGTGCGAGGCGAGCGCGAGCGCAATGCCCGCTTCCTCGTCGTCCAGCATGGCAAGCGCCTGCGCGTCCGGCACGGGCCGGCCCAGCGTCAGCGTGCCGGTTTTATCGAGCAGCGCGCGGTCGACGCTGGCGAGCCGTTCGAAAGCGCTGCCGTCCTTCACCATAACGCCTGCGCGCATCAGCGCACCGCTGGCCACCACCTGCGCCACCGGCACGGCAAGGCCCAGCGCGCAGGGGCAGGTAATAATCAGCACGGCAACGCCGATCACCAGCGCCTCGTAAAGCGAGGCCCCGGCCACCAGCCAGCCGACCACCGTCAACAGCGCGAGCGAGTGGACGGCGGGGGCATAGAGCCGCGCGGCACGATCCGCGAAGCGCACGTAGCGGCTGCGATCCTGCGTGCTGGCTTCCATCAGCCGGGCGATCTCCGCCAGCGTGGTGTCCTTGCCCGCGCTGCTGACGCGAACGTCCACCGGCGCTTCGAGGTTGAGTGTGCCCGCCAGCGCCGTCTCGCCCCTGGCCAGCGCGACCGGGCGGCTTTCGCCTGTCAGCAGCGACTGGTCGAACTTGCTGGAGCCCGAAACGATCTCGCCGTCGGCGGCAAGCCGTTCGCCCGTGGCAATGCGCATCACCATGCCGGGCTGAAGGTCTTCGGCGGCAAGATAGGTCATCGAGCCGTCCGCGCCGACGACCTGCGCGCCCTTGGCGGCCTGGCTCACCAGCGCCTCCACGCCGCTGCGCGCCTTGTCGCGCATCATCGCGTCAAGCACGCGGCCCGCCAGCAGGAAGGTGAGCAGCATCAGCGCGCCGTCGAACCACGCATGCTGGCCGCCCACCCATGTCTCGTAGAGGCTGAGGCCGCTGGCGATGATGACGCCGAGCGAGATCGGCACGTCCATGTTGGTGGTGCCGCGCTTTACCGCGCCCCACGCCGACTTGAAGAAAGGCCGCCCGGCAAAGCCGATGGCGGGCAAGGCGATCAGAGCCGAAATCCAGTGAAACAGTTCGCGCGTGGAGCCTTCCGCGCCCGACCACACGCTGACCGACAGCAGCATCACGTTCATCGCCGCGAATGCCGCCACGGCGAGCGGTGCCAGCAGCGGTTTCACCGCGCTGTACGGTTTTTCCGCCTGCCTGCGGCGGGGTTGCGCCTCGAACCCGGCCTCGGCGATGAAGCGGGTCAGGTCGCCCTCGTCCACGCTGCCATCGTGCGTCACCGTGACCATGCGCGACGACAGGTTCACGCGCGCCGCGATCACCCCGTCATGGCCCAGAAGGCCACGCTCGACCTTGCTCATGCAACCGGCGCAATGCATCCCCGGTACGGCGAGGACGCTGACGTGTTCGTCCGGCAGCTGCGGCAGCGCGCTCACGACAGGTCTTCCTCGCGCCGCCAGGTCGATACGCCGTCGGTGAGTTCCAGTCGCAGGGTCCAGCGGCCTTCGGGCAGCCCCTCGTCGGAGAGGTAGGTGCCTTCGCCAATGCGGGTGAAAGCGATCATCTGGTCCGGTTTACGCCCGAGCGGGTGGCGGGCCGTTGCCTGCGCGGTAAGGTAATCCGGCGCCTCGCTCACCGAAACGACCAGTCGACCGTCGGGCCGCCACGTCGTCACGGCCTGCCAGCCCAGCGCTTCGCTTTCGCGTGCCTGCTCCAGCCAGCCGTTGAATTCCTGGCTGGCGACATAGGAATTCTCCACCACGATGCCGCCGAAAGTGGAGCTGGCGTAGCTCGCCATGGTGAAGTTGACCGCGGCCACGCTGCCGAAAAATGCGACGAGGATGCCGGTCATGTGCCAGCCGGTGAAGCGTTTGCGGGATGTCTTGGCCATCATTCGTCTCCGGGTGTCACGAAGCGGACTTCCACCGCATCGGTCTCTGCCTGGTCGTCGAGCGAGACGACCGACAGGCTGAAATCCTGCGCAGCCGTACCCAGCGGTGCACGTACGTAGAGGCGCACGGTCTGGGTGGCGTCGGCGGGAACGGGCACGTCGATCGTGCGGGCCGCATCGTCTCCCGACATCGTGTCGGACCACATGACCGCACCGGGCAGACCCTCGATCCCCACGCGCATTTCACGCGGACGCGCTTCCATGTTGCGCAGCTTCACGGTGAAGTTGTTCCGCACCTCGCCATCGCTCATCAGCATGTAGGGCGGATTGCGATCGGGCGCGGCGCTGATTTCCGTGTGCGTGCGCGCGGAAAGCGCGAACAGAAGACCAAGGCCGATGCCCGCCCAGACGAAGAAATACAGCACCGAGCGCGGGCGCAGAACCTTCTTCCAGGTGGGGCGATGGTCCTGTCCGCGGATCTCGCCTTCGGAATCTTCCAGCGTGAGATAGTCGATCAGGCCGCGCGGGCGGCCCACCTCGTCCATCACGCGGTCGCAGGCATCGATGCACAGCGCGCAGGTGATGCAGGAAATGTCCGGTCCCTTGCGGATGTCCCAGCCGGTGGGGCACACGGCCACGCACTGGTTGCAGTCGATGCAGTCGCCGAATTCGCCGGGGTTCTTCTCCGCTTTCTTCAGGCTGCCGCGCGGTTCGCCGCGCCAGTCCTTGTAAGTGACGGTCAGCGATTTCTCGTCCATCATCGCGGTCTGGATGCGCGGCCAGGGGCACATGTAGATGCACACCTGCTCGCGCATGAAGCCGCCGAAGATGAAGGTGGTCGCGGTCAGGATGCCGACGGTCGCATAGGCGACGAAGGGTGCTTCCAGAGACCAGAAGTCGCGCACCAGCGTGGGCGCGTCGGCGAAATACATGATCCACGCACCGCCGGTCCAGAAGGCGATGACGAGGTAGATCGACCACTTGAACAGTCGCCGCGCGATCTTGCCGGCCGTCCACGGCGCGGCGTCCAGCTTCATGCGCTTGTTGCGATCGCCGTCCACGAAGCGGTCGACGTGCTGGAACAGGTCCGTCCACACCGTCTGCGGACAGGCGTAGCCGCACCACGCGCGGCCAACCATGGACGTGATCAGGAACAGGCCCACGCCCGCCATGATGAGCAGGCCCGCCACGAAGTAGAATTCGTGCGGCCAGATCTCGATGTTGAACATGTAGAACCGGCGGTTCGCCAGGTCGACGAGCACCGCCTGGTCCGGCGCGTAGGGCCCACGATCCCAGCGGATCCACGGCGTTCCGTAATAGATTGCCAGGGTGACGAGCATGATCAGCCACTTGAAGCGGCGATAGAAGCCGTCGATCCGCTTGGGATGCACCTTCCTGCGGGCCTCGTAGGTGCCCAGCAGGCTGTGGTGGAGTTGGGGATCAGGGTTGTTCATCGACCTCTACCTCGGGATTCTCGGCAACTTCGATGAAGTCCTCACCTCCCCCGAGCGAGTGAACATAGGCGGCCAGCATCGAGATGGTCACCGGATCGAGACGCCCTTCCCACTTGGGCATCATGCCCATCTTCGGGTTCAGGATCTGCGCCGTGATCGCCTCGCGGCTGCTACCGCGCAGCCAGATCGCATCGGCAAGGTTAGGTGCGCCGAACTCGCGCATCCCCTCGCCGTTCGGGCCGTGGCAGATGGCGCAGTTCTGCTCGTACAGCTGCGCGCCAAGCGGATTGGCCGGCGCCTGATCGCTCAGCGACAGCACGTGATCGACCACCCCATCGACTTCCTCGGGACCGAGGATGCCGGCAAAAGCGGGCATGAGGCTAGTCCGGGTTTCCGGATCCCCCGGCTGGCGGATGCCATGGACGAGCGTGTATTCGATGGCGCGGATATCGCCGCCCCACAGCCAGTCGTCATCGTTGAGGTTGGGGTAGCCCAGTTCCTGGCTGCCAGCAGCGCCGGAACCGTGGCACTGGATGCAGTGGATCTGGAACGCCGCGCGGCCACCGGCGACGGCCTGCTGCATCAGCGGGGCGTTCTCGGAAAGCCGCTCCAGCGGGATACGGGCGATCTCCTCGCGCACCGTGGCGCGGGCCTGGTCGGCAACGGCCATCTCCTCGGCCAACTGGCCGCGACTGGTCCAGCCGAGCACGCCTTCGGTGCCCTTCTCGATCAGCGGCCAGGCCGGAAACAGGATCACGTAGCCAATCGCCCAGACGACGGTGGCGTAGAAGGTCCACAGCCACCAGCGGGGCAGCGGCGTGTTCAGTTCCTCGATGCCGTCCCATTCGTGGCCGACAAATTCGGTGCCGGTGGGCTCGTCAACACGCTTGTTACCCATCGTTTTCGTCCTTGAAGATCATCTTGGCAGCATTGTCGTGGTGGGGCTTGGCGCTGGGGCGGAAGGCCCACAGGCCGAAGAACAGCCACAGCAGGACCATGGCCAGCAGCCCCCAGCTGTCAGCGAGCTGGCGCAGGAATTCGTAGGTGGAGTGGTCGCTCATCGTCCTGTCTCCGTTGCCAGTTCTTCCTGCGCGGCGGCGCTGTTCACATCCACCAGGGTGCCGAGCATCTGCAGGTAGGCGACCAGCGCATCCATCTCCGTCACGCGGGAGGGATCGCCGTCGAAATCGCGCACCTGCGCGCCGGGATAGCGTTCCTCCAGGTCCCCTGCGGGCACGTCGGGATCGGCCTGCGCGATCAGGTCCTGCTCGGCCATTTCGAGATCGGTATCGGTGTAGGGCACGCCGACGATGCGGAGCGCCTTCAGCATGCCCTCGGGGTCGGGCACCTTCAGGCTCGTTTCGGACAGGAAGCTGTACTGCGGCATGATCGACTGCGGCACCACGCTCTGCGGGTTCTGCAGGTGCTGCACGTGCCATTCGTCCGAATAGCGGCCACCCACGCGCGCCAGGTCAGGCCCGGTCCGCTTGGAGCCCCACTGGAAGGGGTGATCGTACATCGATTCCGCCGCCAGCGAGTAGTGGCCGTAACGCTCCACCTCGTCGCGGAAGGGGCGGATCATCTGGCTGTGGCAGGTGTAGCACCCTTCGCGCACGTAGATGTCGCGCCCGGCCTGCTCCAGCGGGGTGTAGGGACGCATGCCCTCCACTTCCTCGATGGTGTTGTCGATCCAGAACAGCGGGGCGATCTCCACGATGCCGCCGATGGCCACCGTTACCAGCGCAGCCGCGCCCAGCAGGGTGACGTTGCGTTCCAGCCGCTGGTGGCCTTTTACCGTGGCCGCGACATCGGGCGGCACCTCGGAAAGCGGCGGTGCGGACGTTACGTTGTCTTTATCGGTCATGTCCGTCTCTTTCATTCGGCAGGAGTTGCAACGTGAGGCCGATCCGCCGCTTCGTCATACGCGGCATCGCTCATGGGAGCTTCGGCACGCAGCTTGCCGGCGATGGTCATCCAGACGTTGAAGACCATGATCAGCGCGCCGGCGAGGTACATGAGGCCGCCCAGCGCACGCAGGAGGAACATCGGGTGCAGAGCTGCCACGGTGTCGACGAAGCTGTTCACCAGGTATCCGTCGATGCCGTATTCACGCCACATCAGGCCCTGCGTGATGCCCGCCACCCACATGCTGGCGGCGTAGAAAACGATACCCACCGTCGCGAGCCAGAAGTGCCAGTTGACCATGCGCAGCGAATAGAGTCGCTCACGCTTCCACAGGCGCGGCACGAGGAAATAGACTGCGGCAAAGGTGATCATGCCGTTCCAGCCCAGCGCGCCGGAGTGGACGTGGCCGATGGTCCAGTCGGTGTAGTGCGACAGCGAGTTGACGCTCTTGATCGACAGCATCGGCCCTTCGAAGGTGCTCATGCCGTAGAAGGCCAGCGCCATCACCATCATGCGGATGATCGGATCGGTGCGGATCTTGTCCCATGCGCCGTTCAGCGTCATCAGGCCGTTGATCATGCCGCCCCAGCTGGGCATCCACAGCATGATGGAGAACACCATGCCCAGCGTCTGCGCCCAGTCGGGCAGCGCGGTGTAGTGAAGGTGGTGCGGACCCGCCCAGATGTAGAGGAAGATCAGCGACCAGAAGTGGATGATCGACAGGCGGTAGGAATAGACCGGCCGTTCAGCCTGCTTGGGCACGAAGTAGTACATCATCGCCAGGAAGCCGGCGGTAAGGAAAAAGCCCACCGCGTTGTGGCCGTACCACCACTGCACCAGCGCGCCCTGCACGCCTGCGAACAGCGGATAGCTCTTGGAGCCGAGCAGGCTTACGGGCATGTCGAGGTTGTTGACGATGTGCAGCATCGCCACGGTCAGGATGAAGGCGAGGTAGAACCAGTTCGCCACGTAGATGTGCGGTTCCTTGCGCTTCAGGATCGTGCCGACGAAAACGACGAGGTAGGCGACCCATACGATGGTCAGCCACCAGTCGACGTACCATTCGGGCTCTGCGTATTCCTTCGACTGCGTAACGCCCAGCAGGTAGCCGGTCGCCGCCAGCACGATGAACAGTTGGTAGCCCCAGAACACGAAACGCGCGGTTCCCGGGAATGCCAGGCGCGCGCGGCAGGTGCGCTGGACGACATAGAAGCTTGTGGCGATCAGCGCGTTGCCACCAAAGGCGAAAATCACCGCACTGGTGTGCAGCGGGCGAACGCGTCCGAAATTCAGGTAAGGCTCGAAATTCAGTTCCGGCCAGACCAGCTGCAGCGCGATGAACAGTCCGGCCATGAAACCGGCGATGCCCCAGAAGACGGTGGCGATGACGCCCCAGCGCACCGGCGCATCGTCATAGCGGGAATCGTCCACGGGAAGGCGCAGCACGTCGCGCGTCTTCGCGTCGAACTCGGTGTTCCAGACGGTGGCGACCAGGCCGATGAAAGCGGCGATCGAGATAACCAGCATGTGCGTGGAGAATGCCGCGTCCTGCGCGCCAGCAAGCGCAGCAAGGCACAGCAGCAGTATCGCGAACCACATGCCGGTGCGGGAGAGTGTAACGTCCATAATTTGACCCCTTGAGAACAGGAGGCCCTTGCCGCAGCGCAGCACCGGATTCGTTGACCTGCGTCAAAAACATCGTTTCGCCGAAAAGAAATTTTCGTGCGCAAAAATTGCGTTCGATCAAAGCACGTCGCCGCGGCCGGGAGCAGATGGGCCTCACGCCGCTGCAAGGGCCCACGAACCGGGCATCCATGACGGCGATGATGGAGAAGTATCGATGACAACTGCTATGGTTTCGAAAGCGAGCGCGATGGCCCTCGCCGCTGCTGCCGGCCTTGCTGCATTGCCTGCCGCTGCGCAGGAAGCCGGAGATTTCCAGGCCAAGGTCATGGCCACTGCGGTCCTGCCGGATGGCGAGATCGACACCGTGAACCTTGATCTTGTCGGCCTGCCCGCAGGCACCCAGACCGAAGCCAACGACAATGTCGTGCCCACCGTCGCCATCGAGTATTTCGTGGCCGACAATTTCTCGCTCGAGACGATCTGCTGCGTGACCCAGCACGATGTCGATGCGACTTCCGGCGTGCCCGGAGCGGAACTGGTCGCCGACGGGCTGCTGCTACCCGCGACGGTAACTGGCAAGTTTCACCTGAACGCAGGCGGCGTGAAGCCCTATGTGGGCGCGGGCGTTGCCTATTTCATCTGGCTGGACGACGAACCCGGCGAAACGGCCGTGGCCCTTGGTGCGGACGATTTCTCGCTCAGCGACGAATTCGGCTTCGTGCTGCAGGCGGGTTTCGATGTGCCGGTGAGCGAGAGCTTCCTCGTGTCCGTGGATGCCAAGCGCTATTTCATCGACACCACGGCTACCTGGTTCGCCAATGGCGCGCCGGTGATCCAGACCGAGCACAACCTCGATCCGTGGGTAATCAGCGCGGGCGTGGGTTACCGGTTCTGACCCGGTGACTGCCGCCTAGCCGGCAATATCCTGTAGCGTCGCTCGGTCGATGATCTCGACCGAGCGGCGCGTCGGCAGGCCGATGATGCCATCGCGCTTCAGCGCGGTCATCTGGCGGCTGACGGTCTCGATCGTCAGGCCCAGTACGTCGGCCACCTGCTGGCGGGAGAACGGCAGATCGAACTTGCGCAGCGGCCCGATGGAGGGGCCTTCGCAACCCGTCTCCAGCAGCCTGTCGGACATTTCCAAAAGGAAGGTGGCGACCTTTTCCTGCGCGGTCTTGCGCGAAAGCAGCAGCATCCACTTGCGGGTGCGGTCCAGCTCTCCCAGCGTGCGCTCAAGAAGCTTGTGCTCCAGCTTGGGGTGCTCGCTGGCGAAACGGTCGAAATCGGCGCGGGCGAACACGCACACGCGCGCATCGGTCAGCGCCGTGACCGAATGGCCCGCCGCCCCGGCAAAGGGCCTGCCGATGAAATCGGACGGATAGACCACGCCTACGATCTGCTCGCGCCCGTCCTCGGTGGAGGAGGACAACTTCAGCACGCCCTCGACCACGTTGGCGACCAGAACACTCTCGTCGCCTTCCCAGATCAGCGGTTCGCCCGGTTCAAGGTTACGGCGGCGGCCGATGTTGTTGAGCGCGGCAAGCTCGTCGTTCGCCAACCCGGCACAGATCGCGCGATTACGCACGACACAGGTGTCACATGCAGCCATTGTTTTTCGCTAGCAATTTTGCGCTCCTGTCTCAATCGCCTATTCGCAAGGTCATGCCGCGCTTGTCCGGGGGTCGCTCCCCTCGTCCTGATCCTCGCTGACGAACCAGCCTTTTATCCGGTCCACCGCGCGCATCTGCAACATGGCAAGGGCCGGCACCAGCAACTGCTGCATCACCGTGCCGAACAGGATGCCGAAGCCGAGGCTGGCCGACATCGGGATGAGGAACTGCGCCTGCAGGTTCGTCTCGAAGGTGATCGGGGCAACGCCAAGAAACGTCGTGATCGCGGTGAGGATGATCGGGCGAAAGCGCGACTTGGCGGCATCGATGATCGCCGCCTTGCGGTCCATGCCCGATTCCAGGTTCTCGTTCATGAAATCGATCAGCACCAGCGCCCCGTTGATCACCACGCCGGACAGCGCGATGATGCCGAACAGCGAAACCAGGCCTAGCGAGATGCCCAGCAAGAGGTGCCCGATCAGCGCGCCGATCATGCCGAAAGGGATCGCGGCCATAATGATGATCGGCTGCACGTAGGACCTGAACGGAATGGCCAGCAACGCGTAAATGCCCGCCAGCGCCAGCAGGAAGGCCCCGCCGATATCGCCGAAGCTTTCCTGCTGCTGCTCCTGCTCCCCGCCGAATTCGAATTGCAGGCCGGGATAGTCCGCGGTGATTTCGGGCATGATCTCGTTCGTCAGCAGGTTTGCCATCTCCTGGCTGGTGATGGTGTCGGTATCGAGGTCCGCCGTGACGGTATGGATACGGAAACCGTCCTCGCGCTGGATGGAAGTCGGCGCGCTGGTGATCGACACGTCGGCAAGGCTGGATAGCGGAACCTGCCCGCCGGGCACGCGCACGCGGTAATTGCCGATATCGGGCACGGAATCGCGCTGTTCCTCGGGCAGGCGCACATAGACGCGCACGTCCTCGCGCCCGCGCTGCACGCGCACCGCCTCCGCGCCGAAGAATGCGGCGCGCACCTGCGCCGCCAGGTCCTGCAAGGTGATGCCCAACGTGCGGGCCGATGGCTTCAGCGTCAGATCCACCTGCTGCACGCCGTCGTCCTGATCGCTCTCGATATCGAACACGCCGGTCACGCGCCGCATCTCTTCCATCAGGCGGGTGGTGGCTTCCTCCAGCACCTCGCGATCCTGGTGCGACACCCGCACGTTCACGGGCGCACCGGCGGAAATCAGGCTGGAATTGAGTGAGACAGAGCGCGCTTCGGGAAATTCGCCCATCTCCTCGCGCCAGACCTGTTCGAACTCGGTGGCCGAGAAATCGCGCTCTGCCGCGGCAACGAGGCTCAGCTGGATATTGGCGACGTCGGGGCGCAGCGTCGCGTTGTTGTTGATCGGGTTGGCACCGCCGCCGATCAGCCCGATCGTGGTGTAGGATGCCACGAAGACGTCGTCGTAACCTTCCTCCTGCTCGGAGAACCGGGCGAGCGCCCTTTCCCCTGCTTCTTCGATACGTTCGGTTATCGCTGCGGTTCGCTCCACCGAGGTGCCGGCAGGCATTTCCAGCTGCGCGGAGATCACGTCTGCCTCGATCTCGGGGAAGAACTGCACCTTGATGATCCCGGCGGGCACCAGGGCAACGATCAGGATGAGGATCGCCAGCGCGCCCGACAGCACGAGGTAGGGCATGTTCACCGCGAAATTCAGCGCCCTGTCGAGCGGTCCGTCGACGAATGCCTGCAAGCGCTTGTCAAAGCCGCGCTGCACGCTCTCGAAACGGGCGAGGAACCGGTTCTTCGTATGCGTACCCGCGGCGGGCAGGTGACTGAGGTGGTAGGGCAGGATCAGCAGCGCCTCCACCAGCGACAGCGCCAGCACGGCGATGACCACCAAGGGAATGTCCGCCAGCACCTTGCCGATGGTACCGCCCACGGCGAGCAGGGGAGAGAAGGCCACGATGGTGGTCGCAACGGCAAAGATCACCGGCACTTTCACGCGCTGGGCACCTGCAATGGCCGCACCTACGCCCGATCGCCCGCGCTCTCGCTCTGCATAGACATTCTCGCCCACCACCACGGCATCGTCCACCACGAGGCCGAGGGCCACGATGAACCCGAAGAGGGAGAACATGTTGATCGAGGTGCCCATCAGCTCGATCACGTAGATCGCGCCGACGAAGGTCGCGCCGATGCCCAGCGCCGTCCAGAACGCCAGCCGCACGTCGAGGAACAGGGTCAGCGCCGCCAGCACCAACACGAGGCCGATCCCGGCGTTCTTCACCAGCAGCGACAGGCGGTCGTCGAACAGCTCGGAGCTATCGTCCCAGATCGCGTAGTCGACGCCCTGTGGCAGGATGCGCTGAGCATCCTCTTCCATGTAGGCGAGCGCGGCATCGGCCACGTCCAGCACGCGCTCGTCCGATGTACGGTACACGTCCACGAAAGCGGCGGGCTCTCCGTTGAAGCGGGTGATCAGGTCATTGTCCTCGAACCCGTCGGTAATGGTGGCAACGTCGCCCAGCCGCAGGATCGTGCCATCGGGGCGGGTGCGCAGGACGATGTTCTCGAAATCCTGCTGGTTGTAATTCTGCCCCACGGTGCGCACGCGCACCTGTTCGCGGTCAGTCTCGATCGAGCCTGCCGGACTGTCGAGACTGCTTTGCGAGACGATGCGGGATATGTCCGTGAGCGAGAGGCCGAGTGCCTGCAACCGCTCCTGCGGCACGTCGATATAGACCTGGTACTGCCGCACAGCGCTGGTGGAAACATAGCTGATTTCCGGCAGGGCGGCGAGCTGGTCTTCCAGCTGGTAGGCGGTTTCCTTCAGCGTGCGCTCGGGCACGTCGCCATAGAGGGCGATGCGCATCACGCTCTGGCGCGTGGTCACTTCGCGCACGTCGGGTTCCTCGGCATCGACGGGGAAGGTCTGGATCTGGTCGACCTCGCTCTTCACGTCGTCCAGCGCCCGGTTCACGTCGGCGCCGTTTTCCAGTTCCACCGTGATCGTGCCGACGCCTTCGGCGGCCGTGCCGATCACCTTCTTCACGTCGTCAATCGCCTGGACGGCTTCTTCCACCTTCTGGACGATGGATTCCTCCACCTCCTCCGGCGTTGCGCCGGGATAGGTGACGGAGACGGTGATCGCGTCCTGGCTGATCTCCGGAAAAACCTCCTGCACGATGGTGTTGTAGGAGGCGATCCCCGCGATCAGCATGAACACCATCAGCAGGTTGGCGGCCACGCCGTTTCGCGCCATGAAGCCGATCACGCCCTTGCGATCGCGGGCGCGGTCTCCGGCTGGCTTGCCGAAGCGATCCTTCGGGGACTCGTCCGGCCCCTCGGCTGGCGGGAAAGCGCCTTCGGTCACTGGGTGTCACCCTCGCGGCGCAGAGCCATGCCCTCCACCGGCGTGCGCAGCGGACTGATGACTACGTGGCCTGCCTCGCCCAGTCCCTCGCCGCTGACCCAGGCAAAGTCGTCGGTGCGTTGGAGCACGTCCACCGGCACGATCGCCAGCTTGCCACCGCGCATCACCCAGACCTGGTTATCGGTACGCAGGGCAGTGAGAGGAATGCGGGCATAGGGCTGCTCGCTGCCGCCGGTGATAGTCGCGTTGACGAAGCTGCCCAGCAGCAGCGGCGGGCCGGCGCTGGTGACCTCGGCATCAGAACCCAGCGCAACACCGCCACGCATCGGATTGTTCACGCGCAGGAAAACGTCGATCGTGCGGGTTTCGGGATCGAGGATCGGGTCCACCCGGTCGACATAGGCGTCCCAGCGCCAGGTGGTGTCGCCATAGTCGAGCATGACCTGCGCGGGCACGCGGGTACTACCTGCACTGAACAGCGCAGGCACCAGCGCGGCCTCGGCTTCGGTCAGCGAAATGCGCACTTCATAGGCTCCGCTCGCCACCAGCGTGCCGAGCGACTGGCCGGGCTGCACCAGCGTGCCGACCGACGCGCTTTCGTTGCGCACGATGCCCGCGAAGGGCGCGCGCACCACTGTGCGGGACAGCGCCAGCCGGGCATCGGCCAGCTGCGCTTCGGCCCGTTCACGCGCAGCGCGGGCGGAGCGCAGCTGCGGCTCGCGCGTGGCTAGGATGTTGGGCTCTTCGGCCCGCGCAGAGGCTCGCGCCGGAGACGCGGTACGCAACCCTTCGGGCGGCAGGATGCGTGCGGCGTAATCGTTGCTGTCGATGGACTGGCTCAGCGCCTCGCGGGAAGACTGGCGCTGGGCAAACCGCTCCAGCTCGGCCTCGGCAATCGCCATTTCCTCCTGCGCCTGAAGAACAGCCACGTCTTGCGCCGCGATATCGGCTCGGGCGCTTTGCACACGGTTGTTGTAGTCGGAGGGGTCGATGCGGAACAGCACGGCACCGCTCGGCACGCGGCCACCTTCCTGGAACGCCGGATTGACGTAAACGAGCTTGCCGGACACTTCCGCGCCCAGCGTCACTTCCTCGCGCGGCTGCACGGTGCCCGAACCCTGTATCTCGATTGCCCCGGTGGTGACTTCGTAGGCCGCCGTCTGCACCAGCGGCGCGCCGGTCACAACTTCCTGCTCCTCCGGCTCGGGCCGCAGCGCGATCATCAGCGCGGCGATTGCCACGGCACCCACCAGGAGCAGGATTGCCCATCGTGCCTGCTTGCTCATTCGCTCGTTTCCTCTTCGAATTCAGGCCGGAGGAACCAGTCCCCGCCCAGCGCGCGGTGAACGCCCAGCCGCGCCAGCGCGACATCGCGCCCGGCGGCCGAAAGGCTGCTTTCCACCTGGGTGTAACTGCGCAGCGCATCGAGGTAGCCGACGTAGTCGCCGACCCCTGAATTGAAGCGCCGCGCCTGCAAGTCGAGCGAGGCCTGCGCCTCCGTGGCCTGTGCTGCGATCAGGCGATAGCGCTGACGCTGTTCCTCGTAGGTCTCGATGGCGACCGTCGCCTCGCGATAGGCGCTGAGAACGGCCTGACCATAGGCGGCGGCGGCCTCGTCGTAAGTCGCGCGTGCGGCGGCGACCTGCGCGGAAATGCGTCCGCCGTCGAAGATCGG
>MDTG01214219.1_pt1 | contig 53654 bp, 46 predicted proteins | sample 811421 | NCBI WGS metagenome assembly MDTG01 (sample SAMN05326645, study PRJNA326480) | marine metagenome | isolation source: seawater | place: Pacific Ocean: South East | collected 2011
CCTGCCGGCCAGGGGATAAGTTCCCCTGGGAGGCATCAGGCACTGCGGATTTAAAAGTCGTTTACAGAAAGCAGAGTGCTATCAAACTGTGGGACAGCAGAGGCATAACGCTGGCTTTTTTTGTGCCTGAATGGGCACATTTACCCCCAGAACACTGATAGTTGAGTTAATATAGTGAGCATATCAGGGAAGCAGATAACAAAAGGTAGCGTCACGAAATATGGTTTTCTCAACGCCCACAGAGGCTGGCCACTCTCCCTGGCTTGAGTCTCTTGATCAGCGTGCTATTGCCGCCTGGGTTGCCCGCAAAGCGCAATGCCCGGAGGCGCCGCTGTGCGGTATTGAGCGCTCACCACTGATTGAGAAAGCCCTGCAGAACAGCCCGGTCGTGTGGCTCAACGCCCCGGCAGGCTATGGAAAAAGCGTGTTGATGGGCGATTACGTACGCCGCGCCCAAAGCCGCCATGTGTCGGTCATCTGGCTGACCCTGGATAACCGCGACAGTCCCGCCGAATATTTTTTACGCCACTTCCTGGAAGCCGCAGAATATCAGCTGCCCGGAATTGCTACCGATGCGCTGGCGCACTGGCATGAAACACTGCGCCGCGGACAGGTGGATACTGAGCAGGTACTGATGCTGTGGCTGCAGGAGCTGGCCGGTTTCGGCAGCCCCTTGCTGCTGTGTTTTGACGACGTACATGCCCTGCACGACAGTGACAGTTTTCAGGTCCTGAATCTCATCATCGAACAGTTACCGGCCGGCGTGCAGATGCTGCTGGCATCGCGTTATACCCCGGCCCACCTTGGCCGTCTGCGTCTGAATCAGGACCTGACCTGGCTTTCCTCCCGGGATCTGGCGTTCAGCGATGACCAGACCCAGAAGCTGCTGCAGCAACACGATGTTTCTGCTCCCGCCTGTCATGTGCCTCAGCTGATGCTGCGCTTACAGGGCTGGCCGGCGGGCCTGGCGCTGTGGCTGGCCTGTTACCGCGCTGCAGGTCGCCCGGCGGAGCCACCGGCCTGGCTGGCTCAGGATGAACTGGGGGACTATCTCGAAGGAGAAACCCTGCACGGTCTGGACCCGGCTCTGCAGCAGTTTATTCAGCAGGTAGCGGTTATGGGGACCTTCAATGAAGCCATGCTGGCAGCCTGTATTACCTCCGGCGATTACCATGACAGCCTGCAGCACGCTCTGCGGCTGAATCTCTTTATCGAATCCCACAGCCCCAAACAGGACTGGTACCGCATGCATCCGGTGATGGCGGGCTTACTGGAACATCAGCTACCACTGGCCCAGCGCCAGGCGCTGCACCGGCGGGCTTTTGCATGGCTGAGCCAGCACAACGAACCCGTGGCAGCACTGCGTCATGCGCGTCAGGCCGCCATGGGCGAAGAAATTCAGAACTGGGTGGAAAACGAAGCCGAGAGCATCCTCGCTAACCTGGATATTGCCGGGCTGCTGGCGTGGTTCGACATTCTCGGCGACGATATTCTGCACCGCTCAGCCCGGTTAATGTCCATTGCCTGCTGGGTGTGGCTGCTGACCCATCAGAAAGACAAAGCCCAGCGATTGCTGCAGCGCCTGCAGATTGCCAGGCAGCTGGCACCCTATGAAGAAGATGCCCTGCAGGGTTATCTCGCCTGGCTGGAAGGGCAGACTACGCAGGCCGAAACCAGCTGTCGCCGGGCGCTGGAAAACCTGCCTGCTGAGCGCTACACCCTGCGCATACTTATGAGCTCAACGCTGGCCCACCTGTACCTGGTGGCTCAGGACCCGGAGGGTGCACGTATCTGGAACCGTCTGGCTCAGGATCTGTCACGTCAGTATCAGGCGCCGGCGATGGAAGCTCTGACCTTATTTGACTATGCCCGCATCGAACTCAACCGGGGCAATATGCCGCAGAGTTACACCCTGATTGAGCATGGGCTGACGTTGTTACATGACGAAGCCGGAGAAGCCGAACGCCTGCCCCGTGGCCGTTTGCTGCTGTACCGGGCGCTGCATCTCTGGTTACGCGATGAAAATTCACCGCAGCTGGAAGAAACATTACAGCAGGGAATTGCGGCAGCGCTGAGCGTGCACGATGTCACTGTGTGTTATGGCTATGCCGTGTCTGCTCTGCGTCTTGCCGTCAGCAAAGACTATAACGCCGCGCTGGAAACCATTGGCGTGGCTGAGCGCCTGATGCAGCGCTGGCGGGTAGATCCGGGCAGTTATCAATGGCTGGACATGGTGAAAGCCAATGTGTGGATTTTTCAGGGCAAAAACACGCGTGCCCGTGCCATGCTGGAACAGATGCTGGCCGGACGCAGCTGGTCACAGCTGCCCCGGCCTGAGCTTTTTCCTATGATGCCGGCGTTTGCCTTATTAACTCAGGGACGTCTGTGCCTTACCGAAGGTCAGGCCCAGGAATGTATCAATCTGATGGATACCGGGCTGAAGCATTTCAGTAACAGCTTTGCCTCGCTGATACTGCAATTAATGAAAGCGGAAGCCAGCCGCCAGTTGCACGGAGAAGGCATGGCGGGCCTGAATCAGTCGTTGCGGGCGCTAAGTAATAAAAATATCGGTGTGCATTTTGTTAAATGGATTCCCTCATTAAACACCGAAGAGCAGGCCACCCCGGCCGATGCTGATACATCGATCAGCGCAGAACTGAAAGCGTCACTGAGTGAAAGAGAACTGGAAGTTCTGCATAAAATTGCCGAAGGACTGTCCAACCAGGAAATTGCTGACCAGCTGTTTATTTCGCTGCACACGGTTAAAACTCACGCGCGTAAAATCAACGTCAAACTCGGTGCCAAAAGCCGTACCCAGGCGATTCACCGGGCGCAGGAATTACAGCTTTTCTGAATCCTGTCTTATCTTTTCTTCGTGAAAATACCGTACTTTATTCATAGATGGCCTGAGTATTTTCCGCAATTTTATGGCGAAAGTGGCAGGCTGTTACATTCTGAGCTAAACATGGAGTGTGGATGTCTGCGAGTTAACTATGAGTAACGGATATAAAGCAGTGCTTCTTGGGCACAGCCAGGATGAGCAGCTGCAGCAACTTCTGGGTGGTCAATATCAGCTGTTGATGACAGACAGCATTTCAGCTGCTGCTGAGACGGCCGCCAACCATGACGCCAAACTGATACTGCTCGATCTGGCAGCGCTGGGGGAAACTCTGACGCTGGAAGCCTGCGTGGCGTTAAAAAACACAATTGAGACGCCCGTTGTATTATTGGCCGAGCAGGATTCACTCGACTATAAAATGCAGGCTTATGAAGCAGGCTGTGATGATTACCTCACCCGTGATGATATGGTCGAGCTGAAGGCTCGTCTTGACCGGGTACTGTTTAATAAAGTCGCCAATGATCAGCTTAAACTGCAGCTGCAGCAGGCGCACGAAATGGCGTTTATCGCCATGTCGGATACCTCCGACCTGGGGGTTAACGTTCAGTTTTTATTGGAAGTAAACCGCTGCAGTAATCTCGATGAGCTGGGTATGCGCCTGTTTCAGTCGTTGAAAAGTTACGCACTGAACTGCAGTCTGCAAATGCGCAGCAGCAGTGGTACCAAAAACATGGAAGCTAATGGCATGGCCAAAGAAATGGAATCCATGCTGTTAGCCCAGTGTGCCGATCAGGGGCGTTACGTTGATTTTGGCCGCCGCTCCATTATGAATTATGGCCGTGTTTCATTACTGGTCAAAAACATGCCGGTGGACGATGCGAAAAAATATGGCGCTATCAAAGATAACGTTTTTTCTTTATTGCAGGGTGCGGACGCGCGTATTGAAGCGCTGGATAACCTTAAATCCCTGGCGCTGGAGAGTGAACTGGTGCGCGGGCTGGGCGAACAGCTGAAAAATATGATGACGCATGTAGATCAGCGCTATCAGGAAATTATGCGCAGAATTGCCGACGTTGTGGAAAATATGGCCGATGGTGTGGATGCCAGTCTGCAATACCTGGGGATGGATGAGCATCAGGAAGCGGCACTGCAGAAAATTATGGAAAATGGTATTGAAGAAACCAGTCGTGTATTCAGTGAAGGTGTCCGCGTCGATTCGGACCTGAAAACCTTTCTGCAATTGCTGACACAGGTATTTGCTGATGAACACGCCGATCCGGAAAAGGTTGAGTTATTGTTAGCGCGCTTACCGGCGGTTAACAAGTAGCCTGTTTATTCACTCACCGGGTTATTTTCACCCATAAAAAACGCCGCTTATTCAGCGGCGTTTTTTATGCCCGGCGGTTGCTGTGATCAGGACGCCGGTTTGTCGTTGCTCAGTGCTTTATGGGCATCGGTCAGTTCGACTTCCCAGGGTGGGGTCGGACGGATACTTTCAATAATAAAATCAACGAAGCTGCGTACTTTGGCCGACAGGTGACGGTTGCTTGGGTAGAGCGCATGAATCGGTGATGCTTCAAACGGCCACTCAGGTAACAGCGGTACCAGATCGCCGGAGCGGATCGCCGGTGAGGCAATCAGTAATGGCAGTGGCGTGATACCGGCACCGGACAGAGCCAGTGTGTACAGGCTGGCGAAGTCATTCACCTGCAGACGGGGTTTAATCTGCACTGTCATCTGTTCATCGTCCGGGCCCTGCATGGTCCAGTTATTCCACGCTGCCTGAGTCAGTAACTGATGGTCACTCAGCTGTTCCGGGTTGGTCGGGGTGCCATGGGCGGCAATATAATCCGGGCTGGCACACAGAATACCGCGTACATCGCCCAGGTAACGCCCGATCAGGGAGGAATCTTCCAGCTGACCAATACGGAAGGCGATATCAACACCTTCCTGAACCAGATCCAGACACTGATCGGATAGCACCATATCCACGGTGACCTGTGGGTGCTGATCCATGTATTCGGCGACCAGGCCGGACAGGACCGTTGAGCCAAACAGCAGGGGGGCAGTCAGGCGCAGGGTCCCGGTCGGGGTGCTCTGCATCTGGGTAACAGCAATATTGGCTTCTTCAATTTCACCCAGAATGCGGGCACATTGGTTGTAATACGCATTACCGGTATCGGTCAGACGCAGACTGCGGGTGGTACGCTGAATCAGGCGCACGCCGAGACGTTCTTCCAGCTGGGTAATCTTACGGCTTACTGTGGACTTCGGCAGGCCGAGGTTTTTGGCGGCCCCGGTAAAGCTGCCGGCTTCTACCACGTGCACGAAGATCGCCATCTCGTTGAGATCGAACTCTTCACGCTTACCTATCTGCATGTTGACCCCCTGGTCAGGACTGGCTCAAATTGAGTATATTCACATTAATATTGGAACAATACGATTAATGTCGATGAGATTAGCTGAATTTGCAGTACTTTCCCATGCAATTATTCGAACAATCCGTTCTGATTTTTCGTTTTATTGATCCATGCTGTCCAATCATGGCAATTTCCGACAATAGTGTCGGACAAAAGTCTCATGCGGATGGTCTCAGAAGGCGGCCTTCACTCCGAATGACACGATAAGGGGCAGATCCGTTACTTTTTCTTTACCGCTGTAATCGGCACCTTCGTACTGATAACCGGTGACGTTGGCGCGGTTATAAAGGTTCAGTACTTCTGCATACAGATTAAGATCCCAGCCGCGCCGGGTAGTCAGCGCTTTGTCCATCCGTACATCCAGGCGGTGGTATGCCGGCAGGCGGCGGGAGTTCAGTGAGCCGTACTGTGGATTGTACAGGCCGGCAATGTCGTCATCCTCTTCTGCGCCCTGCAGCGGAGTAATCAGCTGCCCGCTCTGATAACGCCACTTCAGCCCTACATCCACCGTGCTGGTCAGGCGGTAATTAGCGACGGTATTGATAATCACCGGCTGGTCGTAGTTGTAGCTGAAGGTTTCGCCGCTGAGTTTGTTCTGCCGTACTGTGCGCGAATAGGCCAGCGAGAACCAGCCGTACCAGCGCTCACTCAGGTTTTTATTAACAAAGAGTTCGCCGCCCCAGGCGTAACCATCGGCTTCATTGGTGTAACGGGGCAGGGTCAGATATTCCGCGTCAGTCAGATCAGAGTAAAGTGGCTCTTTGGCCTCGCGCGCGACGATCAGATGATCCAGTTCTTTATAATACAGCTCGATTTTCCAGAACAGGTCGCTGCGCAGCTGATTTTCCAGCCCCAGCTCATAGTGCACCGCTTCAGGCTGTTTCAGGTCCGGGTTGCCGAAGTCGGGTAAAAACGTGCTGATGTTATCGGGGCGGATATGATGATGGCCATAAGCCTGAGTAAACCACCAGTTATCGCGGAACTGCCAGCGGCTCTGCAGGCGCGGTTCAATAAAGGTCTGTTCGGTTAAATCGTCCCATGCCCAGGCGACTGCGGGCGTGAGCGTCCAGTTGCGGGTAACGCTCCAGGCGTCACCGAGATGGGCGTCGTAATCATAAATAACCGGTTTGCCCGAACCTGTGACGGTTTCAGCATCCGGCAGCAAACGACAGTCAGGATCAAATTCATCACAGGGATCGGCGGTCACTTCACCACGATAACCGGCATGGGCTTCGTTAATTTCCACGCCCCACTGCAGTTCGTGCTCGTACGACAGCGGATAAATAAACTGGCTGCGCAGGTTATAGCTGTCGTTTTTAACCCGTACAAAACCGGCAGAGCCGATATTAATATCGAGCATCTGTTCCAGGTGCGACAGACCAATCTTGTGGCTCAGACCACTGTTGTAGAGTTTATCCCATACGATCCCCTGGCTGTTGAAGTAGGCTTCAAAAGACAGATCGCCGGACAAGCCCGGGTTCTGCAGCACCTGATCGGAATCGTCTTCAAATTTAAGACCGGCTTTATCGCGTGAACCAATCGCCTGAAAGGCAACCGTCTCGGTGTCATTGATGCGGATCTCATACTTGCCCTGATAATCGTAATACTCCGGCAGTGTTGTCAGCTCGAAATCTTCGTCATCAAGAAAGTTTTCAATGTAATACTGAAACAGGCTCTGGCGGGCAGCGATATAAAAGCTCTGATTTTCGTTGACTGGCTGCTCGTAAAAAAAGCCGGTTTTGAGAAAACTGGCATCCACTACAAATTGCTGCCGGTCGTAATAAGGGGAGCGTGAAGTGGCCTCAATAACGGCACCGGTAGCGTTATTGTACTGCGCCGGAAAGGCCGCGGTTTCCAGTAAGAAGTCTTCAATAACGTTGTCGTTAAGAATACTGCTGCTGTCGCTGTGAAAAATATAGCCCACCGGAATAAAGTCGATCAGATAATCGTTGTCATCCGGAGATGAACCGCGCACGGCGGGTTCCGCACTGTTGCCGTTACCAAAGGTGACGCCGGGCAGAGAGCGCATGGCACTGAGTGGATCATTTCCGCTGCCCGGTACTTTCAGCAGTTTTTCCACATTAATCCGTGTCAGTGGGGCTTCGCGGCCGGATATTTCCACGGTATCCAGTTCAATATTATCCATCCCGCGGTTGTCTGCGGCGGTTTCCTTGTCGTCCGCTGTGTCTGTCGCAGCGGCGTCCTGCGCCACACTGTTCTGCGCCAGCAGGCTGATGGGTAAGGCCATGCCGGATGCAAGGCAAAGTGACAGAAAGGCTTTCATCATGATATCCCTGTTTATGAGTGGCAGCCGGGAACCGGCGCGGCTACGGCTAGTGTGCCAGAACTTCCTTCATTTTATATGAATAGGTTATCAGTACCTGATGGATTCATGGCTGCTGACCATAATGATAGTGAATACTTGCTTCATAATTGTTGCCGTCGGCATCGGCAATATTGGTCAGCCCCTGATAACGGAGCAGGCGCCGCGAGGAAGCCTCATAGGTGAGTATGACAGGGTCGACCAGCCAGGCCAGTAAGCGTGATGACAGTGTCATCTTCAGGGTAATGTGGTCCGTGTCCGTGTCCGTGTCCGTGTCCGTGTCCGTGTCCGTGTCCGTGTCCGTGGCATTGTCTGTATCTGCAGGCTGCACCCGTGACAGACGGAAACCGATCAGGCTCTGACGGGCCGGTGAGGCAAAGTCAAAGGTCATTGTTTTACCCGCCAGTAATGCCTGCCAGTGAGCGCGTACAAACTCATCAAAGCCGGCGTCCACGACCAGGTTGGTGGTAATGTCTTCCGTACTCTGTTGTTCCGGGCTGCCCGGTTCTTTCAGCGTCAGCAGAACCGAATCATCGCTGATGGCTGCACTTTCGCGATAATCACGGCGCTGGTCTGTGAGTACGAAATCCGGCATCTGAGGTTGCTGACGGTAGTGGTTCTCTTTCACTGCCATCAGCTTGCCATCCGGTGTGCGGTATTCCACTTTACGGTAAACAGGTTTGCCCTGTTGTGAAATCAGCTGGTGAAACTCACGGTATAAAAGCGGGTGAGGTGATTCGAGGGCAAATGCTTCGCCGACATAGGCGTATTCTGTTTGTACAGCAGTCTGACCAGCCGCCTGAGCGGCTGCTTGTTTGCTTGTATCGGCCGACACAGCACTGGTTGTCAGTGCCAATGCAAACAGAATGGCCAGCCGGGCAGATCTGGTGAAGTTAATCATCCTGAGGTTCTCCACTGACAAAGGACCGGCTGTGCCCGGGGATGCCGTACTTTCCGGTGACCACGGCGACCCCTGACATCAGCAGCGCCCAGCCACTGCTGATCACAGGTAAGGCATACGAATTCAGTTCCAGTGCCCCGAGTTGTGACCCTGCGTAGTAGCTCAGCGGTGCCGCGACGGCACCACAGGGGGCTGCCAACCACAGGCGACGTGAACACCAGGCGAGGGAATGCCACAGCGTCATGGCGAATGCCAGCCACAGCAGCACCAGCCAGAGCGGTATCAACAGCTGTGGCTGAGTAAAGCGGATAACCCCCAGATGCATCAGCAGTGTGTCCCACAGGAGTCCGCATAAGGTGACCATGGTCAACAGCAGCCACTCCGGTTTCCGGGTGCCGGGTAAATGCCACAGGGCGAAGAGCCCCACCGCCAACAGGGCGGCATAACTGCCGCCCAGCACACAGGCAAACCAGCACAGCTGAAAGGCCAGCGCGTTGACGATCATCATCCGTCGAATGAGCCTAACAGTGGCGGACGACGGTTCATGGGTTTGGCGAACACCAGCTGTACATCACCAATCACGCGCTCGGCAAAGCCACCTTCACAGTAAGCAAAATAGAAGTCCCATAAGCGGATAAAGGTGTCATCGTAGCCCTGTGCCTTAATTGCCTGCTGGTTGGCTAAAAAACGTTCCCGCCAGCAGGCCAGCGTTCTGGCGTAATGGGGCGTTATATCCTCCATATGGATCATCTTCATATCACTGTTGCGGGCAACCGCCTGATTAATGGCCGTTACACAGGGAATAAAACTGCCGGGAAATATATAGCGTTTAATAAAGTCGACTTCTTTTTTTGCCTGTTCATAGCGCTGATCGTCAATCGTGATGGCCTGAATCAGGCCGATACCGTCTGCTTTAAGTAACCGGCTGCAGGTTTCAATGTAGGTATCCAGGTATTGATAGCCAACCGCTTCAATCATTTCAATGGATACCAGTTTATCGAACTCGCCCTCGAGTGCGCGGTAATCTTTTTTTAACAGGGTGATTTTGTCTTCCAGCCCCTGTTCTTTTACGCAGCGTTCAGCCCAGGCGTACTGTTCTTCCGATATCGTGGTGGTGGTTACGCGGCAACCATAGTGGCGCGCCGCATAAATGGCCATACTGCCCCAGCCGGTTCCGATTTCCACTAAATGATCGTCAGCGGTCAGCTGCAGCTTCTGACAGATGCGCTCCAGCTTATACAGCGAGGCTTCCTCCATGCTGGCCTCAGCCGTTGGAAAAATACCACTGGAGTACATCATGGTCGGATCAAGGAAGAGTTCGAACATATCGTTGCCCAGATCATAATGAGCAGCAATATTACGCCGCGATCCTTTTTCGGTATTGCGGTTAAAGAAGTGGAAAGCCTGTAAGGCGAGTTTACCTATGTTCGCCAGGCCACTGTCGATGTTATCCACAACATCTTTATTGCGTGCCAGTATGCGGATCAGCATGGTCAGATCGGTACTGCTCCAGTCTCCGGTCATATAGGATTCGCCGGCCCCGACGCTGCCGTTTAATGCGATGCTGCGATACGCTTCCCAGTCATGAATATCAATGCTGGTACAGAAGTCTGTGTCATCCGGATTGCCGAAGACGGTGGTTTCAGTACCTTCCTGTACCCTGATCTGCCCGCTGTGCAGATTTTTCAGGGTACTGAACAGAGCTGAGCGGCATATCTTATCCAGCCATGGCATATTCTGCGGATTGAGTACGATAGATTTCACGATTAATGCTCCTTGTCGCCGGCAGCGACACGCAACTGATTCGGGGATGAGGATGAGGTTTTTTTTATATCGTTAGTGGACCCGGAATCAGGTCTGGTCTGAGGTTGTTCAGAGGCCTGCAGGCTGCCATTGGCTGTCCCGGGGTGATCATAAAAGCGTGAACGTTTCAGCCATAGTCTGAGGGCATTCCAGTAAATGCCCCACAGTACTTTTAAGGTCATCAGCGGATAACTGAAAATAATCTGCCGCAAAGCTCCTGAGGTTATTGGCCGGCGTGTCAGCTTCATGGTGGCATCAAAATCTTTATGGCCATTCTGGTTGTTCAGAGTGTCCATATGAATCAGCAGTTCGTCGTCCGGCTCGTTCAGCACCCAGCGGTATTCCATGGTCATCGGATTAAAAGGGGAGACATGAAATACTTTGGGAAAACGATACTCATAACGCGTTTTACTGCCCTGATGAATGCGAGCCGGGGGAATACCATGGGGGCTATTTTCCTGCGTACTTAACAGGTATTGAAATCTTTCTTTCCAGGGTGTGTTGGTTATTTCTGCCAGTACCCCGGCCAGCGAACCATCCGCTCGGTAGCCGAAGTAAAAACTGACGGGGTTAATAATAAAGCCGAAATAACGCAGGTTGGTCAGCAGCTGCACCCGGGTAATCTCTTTCCCCAGCTGTTGGCGGAACGCAGAGATAACCGCCTGTTTAAGGTCAGCACTGCTGTCTTCGCAGCGGTAATCGGCGGCAAAGAAATCAGAGCGTAAGAAACGTGCCAGAGCAAAACCGCCCGGACGGGATTTCCACAGTGAGCTCAGCCGGGCAAGGTCATCTGCCTCGTCGAGATCCAGTAACATCATAAACACGCGGTAGCGGAGCAGGTTACTGACCGCAGTAAAGCGCCTGTGCCGCACCCAGCCCTGATAAATAAAGCTGTTTTTGACCGCTGGCGTATTCACAGATCGACTCCCAGCGCCCGGGTAACCCGTAACGCACTGACGACGCCATCTTCGTGGAAGCCGTTAAACCAGTAGGCACCACAGAAGTGAGAGCGTTGATGGCCACTGATTTCGTCATGCCGCTTCTGTGCCGCAATCCCCTCCAGGGTAAACACCGGGTGGTCATAGGTGAAACGGCGGATCACTTTATTATCATCGATGTCGGCGGATTTATTTAAGGTGACACAGAAATCCACCGGACAATGGTTAAAATTCTGCAGCCGGTTCATGTAATAGGTAACGGCCACAGTTTCCTGTTGTTGCCGGCCAATGTGATAGTTCCAGGCGGCCCAGGCTTTTTTTCGCCTGGGCATCACGGATTCATCAGTGTGCAGTACGACATCATTAGCCTGATACGGAATTGCGGAAAGAATCTCCTGCTCAGCCTGCGTCGGCGTATCCAGCATGGCCAGTGTCTGGTCACTGTGACAGGCAAAAATAACCTGATCGAATGTTTCTGCTCCGCGCTGCGAGTGAACGACGACGCTGTCAGTGAAACGCTGAACACGTGTCACTGGCGTCGAAAGGAAGATGTTGTCGCTGTTCAGATCACTCTGTATGCGCCGCACATAGGATTGAGAGCCCTGGCTGATAACCCGCCATTGCGGGCGTTCATCGACACTTAACATGCCGTGGTTATTAAAAAAGCGCAGGAAAAAATACAGTGGAAAGTCCATCATCATGGCTTCACTGGCTGACCAGATAGCAGCCCCCATCGGGATGATATAAAAGCGCCGGAAGTAGTCACTGAAGCCCTGGCGGCTGAGGTATTCTCCCAGTGTTTCTGTGGTGCTCACCTGATTGTCTGCCAGTGCCTGACGGGTTTCGCGGTTGAAGCGCAGAATGTCGCGGATCATCTGCCAGAAGCGGGGTCTGAGGATATTGCTGCGCTGAGCAAACAGAGAGTCGAGCGTGTGGCCATTGTATTCGAGGCCAGTGTTCTCACATTTAACACTGAAACTCATATCTGAGTTTTCACTGGCCACGCCCAGCTTATCCATCAGCCTGATAAAATTAGGATAGGTCCAGTCATTAAACACAATAAACCCGGTATTGACGGGGTATGTCTGGCCGTCGATTTCCACTTCCGTGGTCTGGGTATGGCCGCCCAGATAATCGCCGGCTTCATACAGACTGACGTCATATTTTTCTCTCAGCAGCCAGGCACAGGTGAGACCTGAAATACCAGAGCCGATAACGGCTATTTTTTCTTTCATTGTCCGGACTCTCCCGACGGTTGTTTGTGTTGTGGCGAGTGACTGCTACGGGGTTGGCTATCAGAGCGTGCCATAGCCGCGGTAAGGCGGAACCTGATCCAGTCAGGCAACAGCCCTGTCAGACGCAGGATACGGGTGAAGCGTTTGGGAAAATGAATATCAAAGCGGCGTTTTCTCAGGCCTTTAATAATTTCTTCGGCAGCCTGCTCAACCGGTATCAGAGCCGGCATGGGAAAATCATTAACGTCGGTTAACGGGGTTTTTACGAAGCCGGGGGAAATGGCTGATACATCTATCTGACTGGCACTCAGATCAGCTTTCAGGCTTTGTAAAAAATGCAGCGTGGCGGCCTTACTGGCCCCATAAGCTTCTGCTCTTGGCATAGCCAGGGCGGTGACACTGCTGCTCATGCCGGCAATATAACCACGCTGACTTTGGCGCAGCAGTGGCAGGGCTGCCTCCACCGTATTTACCAGACCAAAAAAATTCGTCTGCACAACACGCTGAACCATAGCGCCATCAAAAGCCTGTACATCCAGATACTCACAGGTGCCGGCGTTAGCGATCAGGGTATCCAGCCGGCCAAACTGCTGATAAATGCTGTCAGCGGCATTTTTAAGCCCGGCGGGATCAGTAACATCGGCCGCTAATACGGTGACATTGTTGTGACCATTCTGCAGTTCATTTAATGTCTGTTGATTACGGGCAGTAATAAAAACATGCTGACAGAGTGTGGGTAAACGCTTTGCCAATGCCGCGCCAATACCGCTGGAGGCCCCTGTAAGCCAGATAACCTGACGGGCAAGTGGCGGTGCTTTGGCGGTGCCTTTTTTATCTGTACTGTTTTCTGCGTCGCTCGCTTTATGCTTATTGGTGTCGCTGCCGGTATCAGTCATTGCATGCGCTCCTTCAGTTTACGGATGGCCCAGCCGAAAACTGGCAGGTGTTCATAGAGCATGCTGCCGGCATCAAAAAAATCGGTATGGCGAATGATTTTACCGTCACGCCAGACAAGTTCAGAGCAGCCCTCTACGGTCACTTCTTTGCCCGCGGCGATGGCCGGATGACGGAAGGACATAGTCCAGCGCTGAATATTCAGTTCACCCTGTGAAAGCGAGTGTATAAATTCAAAATCAATCGCCCTAACGTTGGTGTACATCTGAGTGAAATAATGTGTCAGAGCATCCAGCCCCTGCACATGATGAAAGGGGTCAGTGAATTCAATCTCTTTGCTGTAACACTGCGCCAGCCGTTCATAGCTGACATTATCACGTCCCAGATCGTGATAAAGCTGCTGAAATGGGTCCTGGCTGTTCATCATGCTTTGTCCTCCGCTGCAGATTGACCGGACAGGGGGTTAATGTCCTGGCGCCCTTCGGCCAGAATGCGTGCTGGCACCGGGTTCAGACTGTGCACAATGCCGAGCCAGCTCATTACTTTCAGCACCATCCAGGTAATATCAATCTGCCACCAGTAAAAGCCCTGGCGGGCGGATACAGCAAACCTGTGATGATTGTTGTGCCAGCCTTCGCCCAGTGTCAGCAAGGCAAGAAAGGCGTTATTGCGGCTTTCATCTTTGGTCCTGAAACGCTTATTGCCCCATATATGACCAAGCGAATTAATAGTTACAGTGGAATGAAACAGAAGAACGGTCGAGATGATAAATCCCCAGACGACCAGCTGCAGGCCATTGGTATTCAGCTCAGGCTGATAAGCAGCCAGTAATTCTCCGCCGGCGAACAACAGAACAATGAGTAAAAAAGGGGCAAAAATGTCATAGCGGTCGAGCCAGCGCAGTTCAGGAAAACGGGCAAAGTCTTTTATCCGGTTTAACTGGGTACGGAACGATGCGTCGCAGGTAAACCATCCCACGTGACTCCACCAGAATCCGCGTTTAACCGGTGAATGAAGATCCTGATCTGTATCGGAGTGCTGATGATGCGCTCTGTGGTGAGCGGCCCACCACAAAGGACCACGCTGAGCGGCCATATTGCCCAGCAGAGCAAACATAAACTGCCAGAAGCGGTTGGTTTTATAGGCCCGGTGAGAAAAATAACGGTGATAAAAAGCGGTGATGGCAAACAGACGCAACCAGTAACTCGCCAGACAGACGATCACCGCCGCGGGACTGACTCCGGTGTAAAAAACACCCAGGCAGGCAAGATGCAGAAGAATAAAAGGAATAACCCTAACCCAGTTAAAGCGGGTACTGGTCATGTCTTCATCATGGGCGGCATAAGAATCGACCCATCGTATAACATTGGTTATCCACCCTGATCGGACATCGCGAGTGTTCATGTTCAGCATCCTTATTATTTCTCTGAGTTCCCGGTCACCCGGTTGCATAATCCACTGTCTGGCTTGTTATTATCCGCTGCCGGCCTCCCGGAAGGCGTCAATGGCGCGCTGACGTGAGGCTTTAAGGTCCACTATGGCTTGTGGGTATTTCAGTGTTGAACGCAGTTTCTGTGCCGGAAAGTGACGTTCTTTTGCATCAAGGGGGGCCAGTTCTGGCAGCATCCGCGCAATAAACTCCCCCTCGCTGTCAAAGCGTTCCGATTGACTGACCGGATTAAATACACGGAAATAGGGTGCACCGTCAGCACCGGTTGAGGCGCTCCATTGCCAGCCACCATTGTTGGCCGCTAGATCGGCATCAACCAGCCAATAATTGAAAAAAGCTTCACCTCTGCGCCAGTCAATCAGCAGGTTTTTGGTTAAAAACATCGCCACTATCATGCGCAGCCGATTGTGCATCCAGCCTTCGTCTTGCAGTTGTTTCATGGCGGCATCAACAATGGGCACGCCGGTACGGCCTTCACACCAGGCATTAAAATCTTTTTCACTGCGGCGCCACCTGACACCTTCTGTTTCAGGTTTGAACGCCTTGTGTTTGCACAGGTCAGGAAACGCAACCAGTAAGTGACGGTAAAATTCCCGCCAGATTAATTCGCTGATCCAGCAGGTGATGCCTTCATTTCCTTCTGCCAGCCTGCCCTCGTTGGCATTGCGGGCGGAATGCATGCACTGGCGCGGAGAAAGAATGCCGAGTGATAAAAAGAATGACAGGCGGCTGGTGCCATTGATGGCCGGAATATCGCGTTGCTTTTTATAATCTTTCAGCTGTTGTTCAACAAAGTTGTCCAGCGCCTGATGTGCGGATTCTTCGCTGACAGGCCATAATGCATCAGGAACAAACTCAGGCAATTCAGTGCTGTCCTGGCAGTGCCTGAGCTGATCTTTTAATGTCTGGCTGAGTTTACGCGCTGCCGGTGCTGGCAGTGGCCGGATGGAATAATGACCATCCAGTTGCGGATGGGCCAGCCAGGCTTTTTTGAAGGGCGTGAATACTTTAAACGGGGTATCCTGGCGGGTGGTCACTTCGCCGGGGGGAATAATGCACTGGTCATGAAACCGGTTAACTGTGACGCCGAGTTCTGCGCACAGGCGACTGAAGCTGATATCGCGGTGACGTTCATTCACTTCGTATTCGTTATTAAAACAGACCGTCTGTACCTGTAGTTCGCTGATCAGGTTTTTCAGCTGTTTAATACTGGCAGAATATGTCCCGGCATTGAGAATCAATAAAGGGATATTTTTTTCCGCCAGTTCTGATTTCAGCATCAGCATGCGGTTTTTTAACAGCTGAATCTTACGCGGCCCGAGCCCGTGCTGCTGCCACTGAGATTCTGTGATAAAACAGACACCGACCACATTATTGTCCTGCTCACAGGCCCAGCTCAGAGCCGGATTGTCGGCCATGCGTAAATCACTGCGGAACCATACCAGAGCCGTCATAGCGTCTGCTCCGTGTGAGGAAGACGGGCGGCGATGCCGGTTATGAAATGACGTACCTGTTCCGACAGGCTGCCCTGCATAAATTGCACTTTGTCACTGACGGTATCGACTGTGTCAGCGCACAGGCCACTGATGATCACCGGAACGTGCACTTCGCTGGCCAGCGCTGACCAGTCAATATTATTCTGCGGTGCCAGCGGATGCAGATGCAGCCAGATTGTGTTGGCTCCTGTGTGCTGTTGAATATACAGAAGATCACTGATATCCGTATCGCAACCAAAATACTCAACCCTGAATTCTGCAGCGCCTAACGCACAGGCGCAGGCCAGTGCGTCTGTCTCTGCCTGCGGGTGATCGCAGGCGACCAGTACCGGTGGCCCGGGATTGTGGCGCTGGTGTTGCATCAGCAGACTGTTCAGGCGGCGCTTCAGCAAAAAGTGAGCGGCTTTATTAACGGTGGCGGTATTATCCAGCCGCAGTGTCTGCAGGGCCGGCCGCAGGCAGTGATCGTAATACACGGCCAGTGGATAGGTAGCAAAACCGATATTCCATAACTCATCCAGGCGCTGAGCATTGAGTGTTGCCGCGGCTTCCGTCACCAGTTTCTGTTGCTCCAGCCAGTCATCATTTCTGGCGCTGTCCGGCTCGACGCCTTCCTGTAACAACAGACGCACCTGACGGATAGGATAGCCCTGGTCCAGCCAGTAAAGAATGTGCTTAACCTGCTGTATATGGTCTTCGGTATAAAACCGGTGACCTTTGGGAGTACGTTCCGGGCGGATAATACCGTAGCGTCTTTCCCATGCCCGCAGGGTAACCGGATTAACGCCCGTGAGGCGGGCGAACTCGCGGATAGGATAGGTATTGCAGTCGTCCAGCCGGTTCATAAGCTGTTCCTCAGACCCAGTTCATACGGATGAGGGTTCAGATATACCTGCTGGCGTGCATAGGCGCTGGCGTCCGGATAGTGATTAAAGTGATGCTTCAGCAGGGTCAGTGGCACAACCAGCGGAATCACGCCTTCGCGATATTGATGAATAACCTCGGTTAATTCTTTTTTATCCACATCCGTGATCAGATGTTTCAGATACCCCTGCAAATGCATCAGGGTGTTGGTATGCATCTTCCGGCTGGCCGGGTTTTTTAATGCCTGCATTAAACCGGCGAAATATTCATCCGCAATAACATTTGTGTCTGCACCACTGAGGTCCGCGAGAATACGGCCCAGATTTTTGTACGCCACCAGGTCATGGGCCATGACCAGATACTTGTAGCGCGAATGAAAGGCCACCAGGCCATTAGCCGTGATACCGGCTGCTTTGAACTGTTGCCAGTCGTGATAGGCAAACACTCGGGTCATGAAGTTTTCCAGCAGGGCGGCATCGTTCAGGCGGCCTGCTTCTTCGACCGGTAACAGGGGATTCGCTTTACAGAAGGTATCCGCATAAATGCCGGGCGCAGTACCTTCCGGATGGCCATTGGCCAGATAGCGTTTTACCCCGAAAACACCACAGCTGGGGCTTTTCTGCATAAAAATGTAACCACACAGGCTGGTCTGCTGCTGCGCCTGCTGGCGGGCATAGTCGGCGAGAGCATCCGTGACGTCGATACTGGCATCGACCGTGCCGATGGCACGCACCTCGCCGTCCGGCTTATCACTGGCGAGCCGGATCGGCTGGCGCGGTGTCCCCAGACCGATAGCGACTTCCGGACACAGGGACACAAAGTCGAAGTAATGACTGAGGGTGTCAGTGCAGAAGCGTGACCGCTTGTGAGAGCCGTTAAAGCGCACGGCTTCGCCCAGCAGACAGCTGCTGATGCCGACCGGAATGCGCCCGGGCATGTCTGAGCGGCGGATATTGACGGGATTGGCTCTGGCCATTTGTATAACCTCTGCACCAAAGTTTGTATAACTTTATTTAAAGACTACAAGGTTGTACAAGTCAAGCTATTTTGTATAAGTATTTATTCTTATGTATAAGAATGACAGGTGGGGCATGGAGGGTCAGATGTATTATCCGCGTCGCTGTCGGGGACGGTGAAAAGCATAATGACAGCTGAACGATAAGACGGGGACAAAGGGAAGCAGAACAAAGGGCAGAAGACGGCACCCGGCCGGGCCGGATACCGCCTGCCAACCTCAGCTCAGGCGGCGCTGAACAACCTGACTGATGGCGCCGGCGACTTCGGGTTCGAGGCCCACCGGGCTGTGCAGATGGATGACGACAGACAGGTCCTGATTCTTAAACTCTGTCTGCAGCTCATCAATCTTGGCGGGGACATCGCGGCGCAGATGGCGCCCGGCGGCAAAGAACAGGGGCAATACATCGATGTGCCGGACGCCATCACTGACTAAGGCGCGGATCTGAGACGCCAGTGAGGGTTCCGCCAGCTCCATATAGGCCAGCTCTACCCGGGTACCATGGCTGCCCAGGGTATCGTGAATCTGCTGCAGCAGGTGTTCAAAAGGGGCCAGCCAGTGCGGGTCCGAGCTGCCATGGGCCAGTAATACCGATGCCCTGGGGTGGACGCTGGCTGTGTCCTGGCCACCGCTGGCGGCGCTGTTGGTCGGTGCAGTCATGGTGTCTCCGTTATCGATCGGATGGGGTGTCAGGGTGATGGCATAAACTGGTTGAGCCAGTGGGCCGCCTGGCGTCCGCTGAGCCAGGCGCCTTCCAGGCTGCCGCTGTGGCACCAGTCACCGCACAGGGCCAGCGGCATATTGTCATGGTGCACAAAGCCGCTGTCCAGCGGGTTGGCCGGGATCGCGTACAGCCAGCGGTGCAGCCACTGGCTGGCGATGGTCAGCGGCTGATCCGTGCCCCGCGCGGCGAGTTGCTGAAAGGCCTGCAACAGTTGCTGCTGCACGGTTTCGCGTGGCACATCGGCGTGGGCCCGGCTCCAGTCGTGACCGGCGTGCAGGACCCAGGCTTCCGGCTCCGCATCACGGCCGGGTTTACTGTTGTTGCGCGCCACCCAGCTGAGCGGACTCTGATGAACAAAAACAGCATCCGGTAAATCCGGCAGCGGCTGTTGCAGCGTCAGTAACAGGGTCCAGCAGGGCAGCATATCAACCTGCTGACACAGAGATATCAGTTCCGGCGCGTCGGTCAGTAATGGAATGGCCTGCTGTGGTGGTGTGTTCAGCAGCAGCGCATCAAAAGGACCAGAACGCTGTCCCTGTTCATCCTGCAGCGTCCATTGCTGCTGGCGGAAACTGGCTGTGGTAATGCGTGTCGCCGTTATGAATTCGTCAGCGGTACCGGCCAGTGCGCGGCTTAGTCCCGTCATTCTTGGCATGCCGGCATAGCGCTCCACCTGGTCTGGGCTGGGGTGAATCCCCTGGTCATCCGCCACCGCCAGAGTGGCCGGCCAGGCGGCGATCAGTCCCTCTTTCTGCCACTGGCTGAGCTGATGAGCAAAGGCGTCTGAGTGAGCGCGCACAAACTGAGCCCCCATATCCCAGCTGGCGTCGCCCAGTTTTTTAGTCGCCATCCGGCCACCGGAACCACGGCTCTTATCGAAGACGGTCACCTGATGGCCCGCGGCTTTGAGTCCCTGCAGCGCGGTCAGGCCTGCCAGTCCGGCACCTACAATGGCGATTCTGCTCATAAGACATGCTTTCCTGATTCTATTTTTGTACAAGAACTTGCATTGTACACAGAAAGGGTTTTATGTATAACTATTGTATAAATTATGGTGTGCATTGCATCAGATTTATACACCCATCCGGGCAACGATGGGTCGCCGCCGGATGATACAGACCGACAACCGAAGCCGGAGAGCCGTACAACAGGCCCGCTTCACAACCGCGGCGGACTGCCTGCGCAGTCAAGCGTCGTTGCCGTTAACCGACCGTTTATACAGAGGACCGGATTATGAGTTATGAAGCCCCCCTGCGGGACATGCAGTTTGTGTTGTACGAATTACTGAAGGGCGATGAAGTACTGCCGGCGTTACCGGGGTTTGAAGAAGCGTCGCGTGACATTATGGACGCCATCATCAACGAAGGCGCGCGTCTGACGCAGAACGTGATTGAACCCACCAATGCGCCGGGCGACCGTGAAGGCTGCCATTACGATCCTGAGTCTAAAAGCGTGACCACGCCGCAGGGCTTTAAAGAGGCCTATCAGCAGTTTGCAGAAGGCGGCTGGACCGGAATGTCGGCACCGGTGGAATACGGCGGTCAGGGGATGCCACACCTGCTCAATACCGTGGCGGAAGAAATGATGTGCTCGGCCAACCTGTCGCTGGGCATGTATCCGGGCCTGACCCACGGTGCGGTGAATGCGCTGCTGGGCTACGGCACTGATGAGCAGAAAGATTACTTTTTGCCCAGGCTGATCAGCGGTGAATGGTCCGGCACTATGTGTCTGACCGAGCCGCAGTGTGGGACTGACCTGGGTCTGATCCGCACTAAAGCCGAACCCCAGGCCGATGGCTCTTACGCGGTATCCGGTACCAAAATCTGGATCACCGGCGGTGAGCATGACCTGACAGATAACATTGTCCATCTGGTGCTGGCAAAGTTACCGGATGCGCCCAAGGGCTCGAAAGGTATCTCGCTGTTTCTGGTGCCTAAGTTCCTCGAAGATGGCAGCCGTAACAGCGCTTTCTGCGGAGGCCTTGAACACAAGATGGGCATCAAAGGCTCCGCCACCTGTGTGATGAATTTTGAAGAGGCCAGAGGCTGGCTGATCGGCGAGCCGAACAAAGGCCTGCAGGCCATGTTCGTGATGATGAACAGCGCCCGCATTATGGTGGGTATTCAGGGGCTGGGCATTGGTGAAGCGGCGTATCAGGTATCGCGCGATTTTGCTAAAGATCGTCTGCAGAGCCGCTCTCTGGCCGGACCTCAGGCGCCGGATCAGGCTGCCGATCCGATCATTGTGCATCCGGATGTACGACGCATGTTGCTGCGTCAGAAAGCCACCATCGAGGGCTGCCGGGCACTGGCTTATTACACGGTGATGCAGCTGGATATTTCCCAGCACAGCGACGATGAGGATGCACGCGAGCGCGCCGATGATATGGTGCAGCTGCTGACACCTGTGGTGAAAGCCTTCCTTACTGATGAAGGTTTCTTCTGCGCGAATGATGGCCTGCAGCTGATGGGCGGTTCCGGTTTCACCCAGGACTGGCCGCTGGAGCAGTTTGTACGTGATGCCCGCATTACCCGCATTTATGAGGGCACCAACGGCATTCAGGCGCTGGATCTGGTGGGCCGTAAAATGGGCATGAACGGGGGCCGTTCCGTGAAGCGTTTCTTTGGCATGGTGGAAGGCTTCCTCAAAGAAAATGCCGATGCGCCATACGCCGACCAGGTGAAAGCCGCCAGTGAAAAACTGCAGCGTGCCACTATGTGGCTGATGCAGAACGGCATGAGTGACCGTGAACAGGCAGGTGCCGCGGCCACGCCTTATCTGCGTCTGTTTGCGCTGACGACGGTGGCTTTCTTCTGGAGCCGCATGGCACTGGTTGCTCAACAGCAGCTGGACGGCGGCACTACAGAAAGCGATTTCTATCAGTCCAAAATCCGCACAGGTCAATTCTTTATTGACCGTATTCTGCCTCAGGCGGATGCTTTACTGGCCGAAATTGAATCCGGTAAAGACAGCCTGATGGCGCTGACTGCGGAACAGTTCTGATAAAAGCCTTGTCGCATATCGGTAGACTTAACGTCATACCGGACACAACCCAACCCGGTACGGAGGCAGGACTATGAATAAGCAACGTATTTTCATAACCGGAGGTACCGGGTTTATCGGCCAGGCGCTGATCGCACGCTGGCTGCAGCAGGGTCATCTGATTACCGTGCTCAGCCGGCGTCCGGAATGGGTGCAGAGGCACTGGCAGGGCAAGGTCGTTGCAGTGTCCGATTTTCAGCAGCTCAGCGGTTCCTTCGATGTGCTGGTCAATCTGGCGGGCGAAGGCATTGCTGACCGGCGCTGGAGCCGTGCACGCAAAGCGGAACTGTACGAAAGCCGGGTGGAGCTGACCCAGGCTCTGGTGCGCTGGGCAACACTGTCCGGACAGCGCTTCAAACGGGTGCTGAGCGGTTCCGCCATCGGTTATTACGGCGGCTTTGACGGCGCCGCTTCACCGGCACTGGATGAAACCGCAGACGCCGGTGATGACTTTGCGGCGCGCCTCTGTCGCGACTGGGAACAGGCCGCCGAGCCCTTGCAGGAGCTGACCGGGCGGCTGGTGTATCTGCGTACCGGTGTGGTGCTGGGCAGTCATGGCGGCATGCTGAAACGGCTGAAACTGCCTTTTTCGCTGGGGCTGGGTGGCGTTATCGGTGATGGCCGGCAGGTGCTGTCATGGATCTCGCTGGACGACTATTGCCGCGCGGTGGATTTTCTTCTCAGTGCGGATGTTTCCGGTCCGGTGAATATGACAAGCCCCAATCCTGAGACTAACCGCGCCTTTACCTCGGCGCTGGCGTCAGCATTAAAACGACCGGCGCTGTTGCCTATGCCTTCCTGTATGGCCAAAGCCGCGTTCGGAGAAATGAGCCTGCTGTTGCTGAAAGGGCAGAAAGTACTGCCGCAGCAGTTAACTCAGGCCGGATTTTCATTTCATGATGCGGATATAACCCCGTTGTTAGAGCGGGAATTTCACTCAGGTATCTACCAGGCAGGCGCCCGCTGAGGCGTCAGCCATCTGTTGATAAAAATAATTGTTACGTCATGTTTCTTCCTGTAACGCACCAAAAGATTGACGCCTGACATTCCTCCCAATTGATTGATTTTATTGGTATTTAGCGACGCTCATTAACTGAATTCTGACGCGACAGGAAAGTCTGTAGATTTCTGTTACCCGCGATTGCGGGAGTGCGTTCGGGCAACTAAACCTAACTTAGTCCCAGCGCTTTTAAACAGGTCAAAAACAGATGAGCATAAGCCGCCAAACAGTCGATCAGTACTTATACGAGTTTGATCAGAGTTATCAGGTCACCTACGTTAATTATTCAAGGGCTAACGAGTTAACCGATGCCCAGCTGCTGCTGACACTGGAACGTGGTTGCGAACGTAAGACCTTCGCTTTTTCCCAGCCGCATTTCAGCGATGTGGATAAAAATCTGATAGCCAGCCACGGGCTGTATATCGCCGCAATCAAGAGCTCGCCGCTGGCCCCTAACCGGGTAGAAGTCGGCGATATAGAAGGCGGGTTTTCTTACTTCAGTGCCAAGAACGTTAAGAATATCACCCCCACTGCCTGATTCCGGGCGGGCGTATCCGCCCAGCCGTTTTTCCGCCTTTGAGAGCAGTGATCTGCTCTCTTTTTTTGCCCGTAAATCCCCCGTCGTTGTTATCTGTCATGACAGGTTAGTCATAAATCACTATTCTTACGCCGGATACTGATTTTCGCCGGAGATTTCATGACAGACCAGATTTTCCTGATAGCCGCCTATGGCATGATTATTCTGCTCAGCCTGCTGGCTGTTATCACCATAGCCATCGCCGGCTGGGCGTTAACCGCATACATTATCGATGTGCGTCAGACCCGCCACACCGTGCGGCGAAATTTCCCGGTGATCGGCCGTTTCCGTTACTTCTTTGAACATCTGGGCGAGTTTTTCCGTCAGTACTTTTTTGCCATGGACCGGGAAGAAATGCCGTTTAACCGGGCTGAACGCAGCTGGGTATACCGGGCCGCGAAAAAGGTAAATACCACCATCTCGTTCGGCTCCACCCGCCATCTGGATCTGCCGGGGACGGTGATTTTTGTGAACAGCCCCTTCCCGGCACTGAAAACCGAATTCGCGGAGACTCAGCCCATTACCGTGGGCGAGTATTGTCGTACGCCATACACCACCAGTTCGCTGATCAATGTATCCGGCATGAGTTATGGCGCATTGTCGAAACCTGCGGTACAGGCACTCTCCCGTGGCGCGAAAAAAGCCGGTATCTGGATGAATACCGGAGAGGGCGGATTGTCGCCTTATCATCTGGAAGGTGGCTGCGACATCGTTTACCAGATAGGTACTGCAAAATACGGTGTGCGTAATGAACTGGGCGAACTGGATGAAGATAAACTGCACGCCATTGCTGCCCATGAGCAGGTGCGGATGTTTGAAATTAAACTCAGTCAGGGCGCCAAACCCGGTAAAGGCGGGATTCTGCCCGGCTCCAAAGTGACGGAGGAAATCGCGGCGATCCGTCATATTCCGGTCGGCCAGGATTCCATCAGCCCCAACGGCCACCCGGATATCCGCAGCGTGGATGATCTGCTGGACATGGTCGCCCGGGTGCGGGCGGTTACCGGTAAACCAACCGGTTTTAAAGCCGTGCTGGGCGATATCAACTGGATTCGCGATCTGTGTCGTGCCATTCAGACGCGCGGGGCAGAAAGTGCGCCGGACTTTATTACCCTGGATGGGGCTGAAGGCGGTACCGGCGCGGCGCCCCAGCCGCTGATGGATTACATGGGACTGCCGCTGGGGCAGGCATTGCCGATGCTGGTGGATGTGCTGGATGAATATAATCTGCGTCCGCGTATCCGGGTCATCAGTTCCGGAAAATTAATTACTCCGGACCGGGTTGCCTGGGCGTTGTGCGTGGGCGCTGACTTCGTCGTCACCGCGCGCGGCTTTATGTTTGCTCTGGGCTGCATTCAATCGTTCCAGTGTAATAAAAATACCTGCCCGACCGGGATTACGACGCACAACGCTCGGCTGCAGCGGGGACTGGTGCCGTCGGATAAAGCGGAGCGTGTCGCGCATTTTGTGGAAACCATGGAACAGGAAGTCGGGGTGATCGCCCATTCCTGTGGGGTGGATGAACCACGCAAACTGACGCGTCATCATGCGCGCATGGTTCAGCCGAATGGTGAGGCGAAACTTCTGTCGCAGTTATACGGCAGCAAGGATTTTCATCCCGGTAGTGAGATTCAGTTCAGCGAAGACTGAACGCGGCGGGCTGCGGCAGCAGCCCGCCATTATGCCATCATTTAATTAGCAGCCTGTGCCGAATGGATCAGGCGCTCTCCGATCTGTTCGCTGAATTCCTGCCATACCGGTTGCATACGCTGACGCCAGGCTTCCCTCTGTTCCGCTGTCAGAGTAATCAAACGGGTTTTGCCGGATGCCAGCACATTGTTTCTGTGACGTTCATTTTCTTCTGCCGCCGCTTTATTCACCGCGTAGGTCACCTCGGTAATGATATTTTCTAACTCGTAGCGGATGTGGTGCGGAATGCCGTACCAGAAGCGTGAATTGGTCACCAGCATGTAATCCAGTACGCCGTGGTTGGTTTCAGTAATATAGGGCTGTACCTGCTGCAGGTTTTTGCTATCAAAATTAGTCCAGGGGTTTTCTGCCCCCTGCACCTGGCCACTGGCTAACGCATCGAACATATCGGCATAAGCCAGCACCTCAGTGTTGGCGGTCAGTGCTTTGAACTGAGATTTCAGCACCGCGGAATCCTGAATCCGGAAGGTCAGTCCGGCGGCATCCGCTGGCTCGTTGAGAGGGCGGGTGGCTGACAGCTGTTTCATTCCATTGTGCCAGTATGCCAGGCCGACAATGTCTTTTTCGACCATGCTCAGCAGCAGCTTTTTGCCTTTGGCACGGCCCTGGAATTTGTCGACGGCCGCCAGATCATCAAACAGAAACGGCAGGTCAAAGATCTGCAGCTTGGGGGTATAGGCGCGGAATTTTGCCAATGACGGCGCGAGCATCTGAATGTCGTTGCGGCGCAGCGCTTCCAGACCATCGGTGTCGTTGTACAGTTCGGCTGCCGGGTGAATTTCAATGCTTACCTGGTCGCCCAGACGTTCTTTAACCAGCTGTTGCAGTAAAAGTGCGCCTTTGCCTTTTGGGGAGCTCTCACTGCTGACGTGAGAGAACCGTATAACAATGGGTTCATCGGCTGCCCGGACCGGGGCAGAAAGCAGTGTGGTAAAGACTGAACACAGAATGATCAGGGGCAGGTAGACTCGCTTCATAAAAGCTCCGCAGTGTTATTGCTTTTTTCTCAGAATAGGCGAGCTATTTAGGCACAGCTGAAAAATCCGATCAATACACTTTTAGTAGTCTAAGTATTTGTTTTTTATACGAAAAACGGGTGGAAATCCACCCGTTTAAGTGCCTTATTCCTGTGTTTGTGTCGTAAATAGAATTAATAAGTTTGGTCAGGCCGTATTTCAGAAGAAACAGTTATTAATTGGCCCGTTTCTGCATTAAAAATTGATAATACTACCAATAGAGAAAGCTTTCGGCGTGCCGCCATTCTGCGTTGCCAGTTCATCACCATGGGTACCGTCTACGCCCTGATAAGCGGCGTTGCGTTCGTTGTCGGTCTGGGTATACATGGCGTAAATCCGGGTCGATGCTGACAGCGGTTTTTCGATGCCCAGGGATACCATGACTGCGCCACTGTCGCTGACATCCGCGTAATCATCGGCCGCCATAATCTGACCCAGATATCTGAATCCGGCGACCGCATAACGGGCCTGCACAGCAATGGCATTGCGGTCCATTTCACCGGCGTCACCGTTGTTCAGGGTATGGTCAATGCTTTCCACAATCACGGCCGTGGTCAGCTGGCCGGCGGTTTCCTTCCACAATGCGCGCACAGCATTCACTTCACCCGGGGTGCCACCAATGCTCAGGTTAGCCCAGTGATCCCAGGCAAAGGCAAAAATACGCTGCGCAGATTTCCATTCTGCTGCCAGGGCGAACATCTCCCGCTTGTTGTTATCGACCCGTCCGGACGATTTGACGGCATCGGGCGAATACTGTGCCTGTAATTCCAGCCGGCTGTCCGACAGGGGCAGGTAATAGCGGCCGAGGATCATATTTTCAGCGCGGATGTCCATCTGATTTCCGTGGATAGCACCGGCCCCCAGAATGGCACCGCGGTCAGCAACCGAATGTTTTAACAGCGAGTGGCGCAATGCCAGACTTTTGAACAGTGAATCATGACGCCCGGCCAGCACAGTCCACTGCGCTGTTCTGAGCCCGGCGAAGCTGTTGCGGGTGTTCAGGGTGTCGTTACTTTTACCGTCCGGATTAACGTTCTGTTCCAGCTGGTACACCGCACTGAGGCCGCTGATGTCCGTACTTATTTCACCGCGCACGCCCAGTTTGGAAGAATTAAACGACAGGCTTGTATCACCGGCCGAGAGTTTATCGTCCGGGTCGGCGTCAGCCAGCGTTTGGCTGACATCCGAATCCAGGTAATCCAGCGAAGGATGCAGGGTGCCGTATATCTCCAGCTGCTTGCCGACCACCTCCAGCGCCTGGCCCGGTGCGCTGCTGACAGTCAGTGTCAGAATACAGAGTGTCAGTGGTAAACGCCGGCGAAATACCCGTACGGCGGGAATGGTCAAAGTTGATAAATTCATAATGAGGGTTCTCCTGAAAGCTATAAACCGGTATAAAAAGCGTTATGTAGTGTTCTATATAGCGAATGATATCCGAAGGATATCTGTCAATCAGACTTAATGCCCCGGAGGTTCCGGAAATGACAAACAGGACGAATAACACACTGACAAAACGACTGATGCTGACGGTGCTGATGGTGCTGTCGGTTCAGGTAAACGCGGGCGAAGTGATGGTCGCTGTGGCGGCCAACTTCACCGCACCAATGAAAGAAATTGCTGCGCAGTTTGAGCAGGCCACCGGCCACAAAGCGACGCTGGCGTTTGGCTCGTCGGGTAAATTTCTGGCGCAGATTCAGAATGGCGCCCCTTTTGACGTTTTTCTGTCCGCCGATCAGGCAAAACCCATCAGGCTGGAAGACGCGGGCACGGCGGTCACTGGCAGCCGTTTTACTTATGCGCAGGGCGGACTGGCATTGTGGAGTGCGGAGGATGGTCAGGCGCCGAAGCAACGGCTGGAGGCCGGGTCCTTTAAAAAACTGGCGCTGGCAAATCCGAGACTGGCACCTTACGGTGAAGCGGCCGTGCAGACCTTACAGCATATGCATCTGGAAGCGGAAACCAAAAGCCGCTGGGTGATGGGCGAAAATATCAGCCAGACCTGGCAGTTTGCGGCGACGGGCAATGCTCAGCTGGGCTTTGTGGCGATGTCGCAGATTATGGCGGACGGTCAGGTCAAATCCGGCAGCGCCTGGATTATTCCATCCGATTATTATCAACCCATACGTCAGGATGCGGTATTGCTGAAAAAAGGTCAGGGCAATCCGGCGGCGGATGCGCTGCTGAAATATCTGCAGACGGACGCCGTCGCCACCCTGATTGCCCGCTACGGTTACAGCCGCAACTAGCGGGTATTTCCATGCTGAGTGAAGCGGATCTGCATGCTGTCTGGCTGACGCTGAAACTGGCGACGGTGGTCACCCTGTTGCTGCTGATGCTGGGGATTCCACTGGCCTGGTGGCTGGCACGTACCCGCTCTCGCTGGCGGGGCGCGGTCTCCGCTCTGGTGGTTTAACCGCTGACCGGACGCTGTCCGTTATCAGGCTTCAACCAATAACATCACGCTGGATGATTTGAAAAATGCAGACACAGAGTCACCGGCCTGCAGGGCCATTTTTTCAGCGCTGCCATTGGTCATGCTGAGACTGAGTGATTTACAGTCGCCGATATCCAGCACCACATCGCAATTCACGGCGCCGGGGATAACCCGTTTGATCACGCCGCTGAGCTGGTTACGCGCACTGACCTTCAGATCATGGCTGCGGCTGAGCATGATGGCACTGGCTTCTACCAGGGCAATCACGCGTACATCCGGTTCCAGTCCCAGTGCCAGGCAGCTTTCATCACTGATGATGGCGATCAGCTCACGATGTTCTGAAATGCGGATATGAACTTCATTGTTGACCGTGCCCGGAATAATCCGGCTGATCATTCCACGGAACTGATTGCGGACACTGGTTTTCAGGGTGCCGCCGGTCATAAAGTCGGCGACGTCGGTCAAGGAATGCACTTTGCGGCTCAGCTGTTGCAGAAATGCCTGATGTTCTTTCTGCATTGCCTCAAAGCCACGCACGATGCCTTTGCCATATTCGGTCAATAAGGTGCCCCCGCCCTGCGCGCCGCCGGCGGCCCGCTCAACCAGCGGCCGGGGAGCCATATTATTAATGGCGTCTACCCGTTCCCAGGCGGTTTTATAACTGATACCCACCTGTTTGGCAGCCGCTGAAATGGACCCGCTGTCGTCGATTGCACGCAGCAGATGAACCTGATCCGCGGCAAACGCTGACTGGCTGTCGTTGAGCCACAGACTGCCCTGCAGGCCATCGGGTTGTGGTTGTTTTTTGCGTGCCATCGTTCCTTTAATCGTTCCTGTACCGTGCGGGTTACTGGCCGTATTTTACTCCCCCGCCGCGGGCAGGGCTATGTGCCGTTCAGACGCAGGTGGCAGCCGCGGAAAATGCTCAGATAAAGGGCTGACAAACTGAGCAGAGTCGCTGGCGTATATCAGTATTTATTCTAGGTTTAGATAAACCTGTCAATAACTATCGCCCTGCGTCTGTGGGGACGGAGATCACAGCATGAAACTCTTCCGCCGGAGCCAGCCAGAGGCCCCTGGCTGGCCTTTGTTGTTGGAGAACGCTGACTGGGACGCCCTGCAACAGAGTCACGACCTGCCGCCCGCACTGCAGCAACTGCTGCATGAACGTGAGGCCGCGCGTGAGTTACAGGGGCTGGTTAATGAACTGCCCGCGATGATGCAGCGCATCCGTCATCTGCAGCAGCATCTGCAGAGTGGTCTGGAAGCGCTGGACGGCAGTCTGGGCGAAATCAATGACCGTACGTCGGACCAGCACAGGTTTGTAGATGAGACCCAGCGTCACCTGGCCGAAGGGGATCACCAGAGTCAGCGACTGCGCAGCGAAATGGAGCAGAAGCTGAAAGAGGTCCATGAGTTTTTTTCCTCCCGCTTTGCTGAGCTGCAGGCGCAGCTGAAAGAAAAAGCGGAACATTCGCGGGCGGTGATCGACACCATTGATTCCATTGGCCAGACCGTGCATCTGTTGTCACTGAATGCCACCATCGAAGCGGCCCATGCCGGCGACGCCGGGCGCGGTTTCGTGGTAGTGGCCAATGAAGTGCGCAACCTGGCCATGCAGACCCGGGAAAGTGCCAAAGAAGCCTTTGAACAGATTGATTTAAGCCAGATAGAAAACCAGCTGGTGGCGCTGCTGGATCAGTCTGAAACCGAGCTGGGTTCGCTGAACGAGCGGGTTGCCGGCGCCATGACATCACTGACCGATCTGCTGGGTTCCATGCATGAACACCTGGAGGAAATCGAAGGCAATAACCGTGTGATTCAGGCCACGGTGGAGCTCAGTGATACCACCCGTTCGCGCATGCACAACCGCAGTGACTGGACTGTCAGACTGAGCGAAGAGCTGCAGGGCCTGCTCAGTATGGATATGGAAAACCCGCAACCGGCGCGCAACAGTTTTAACGATCTGCGTAAAACCGAATACTTACCCGCCAGCCATGAAGATCATCTGGCCCGCATCCGCGCCCGTGGCGAAATCCGGGTGGCAATTGAGCCTAAATTCGTCGGCGTCTCGTTTCACCCGGATCACGGCGATGAACTGCAGGGGTTTGATGCCGATATGGCGCGCGCATTTGCCCGCTATCTGGGAGTGAAATGTACCTTTATCGAGCACCCGTGGGATCTCTGTACCCAGCTGCTGGATTGTGGTGCCGGGCGCGGTGAACCTCCCGCCGACCTGATGTGGAGTGCGCTGCCACCGGACCCTGGGTATGAGGATCTGGCGTTCTCCATTCCCTACCTGTTTCTGCCGTATGTGCTGGCACGGCGCAAAGGCGATGAGCAGATTAAGGGTGTGCAGTGCCTGGAGGGTAAGGTGCTGGGCTGTATCAATGATCCGGCGGCGTTCGCAACGCTGGAAGAAGCCGGGCTGCGCTGGCGCGCCAATAAAAACCGCTCCGGCGGCAAAGTGGAGTTGGGCAACTTACTGGCTTACACCGACCAGAGCTGGATTCATGATGCGCTGGCGAAAGGCGTGGTGGATGCATTTGCGGTGGATCTGCCTATTTATTACTGGGCCTGTGAAAACCCGCAAAGCCCCTGGTACGGGCAACTGGAAGTCCTGCCCGATAATCTGGCCAGCAGTCTGTGGGAATACACGGTCGGGGTGAAAGCGGAAGCCGAAAATTACACGCTGCTGAAAACAGTGAATGAATTTATCCGTGAGTTCGGCGCCACAGAAGAATATACCCAGTTGTGCCAGCAATGGGTTGGCGGCAATTATCAGGTGGCGAACTGGCAGCCGATGGAAGGTGTGGCAGACGAAAGTACCTTGCAGAAACAGTTTGAGGCATCGCGCTGAGCGGGATGCCTCTGCGGCGCTGTTCAGCTAAGCGGCTGCTCCACAGACTGCAGGCGATTGGCACCCGCTTGTGTGCGGTAACTGCGGCCATGATGGTATGCCGCTGACGGAGTCAGAATCTGTGGTACATAGTACCAGTCTGACTGAGCCATTTCGGGTGTGCAGGTCACCAGCATAAAGCCATGCTGACGCAGTTCTGCGTATTTAATATGCGGGCTGCCGGCCATAATCGTAGCGGCGCCGGTTTCCGCAATCACCGGTGGAAAACCGGGCGAGGTCACCGATGGTGTCACAAACTCCACGGCCAGCGAGCCTTCGCCGCTGTGGCGGTTATAGTGATCCGTGTCGTAAGGGTTATCGCTCAGATCCGAAGCGAACGAGGTGTGTACGTCGCCGGTCAGCACCACGACGTTATCAATCCGGTTATCGCGGATGGTGGCCAGTAAGCGGTCACGGTTGGCGGCGTAGCCGTCCCAGCTGTCGAGCCACAGCGACGCACCGCCGCCAAAATGATCCGGCAGATCGATAAAGTAGCGCTGTGCCATCATGACCTGCTGACCCAGCAGTTTCCAGCGGGCTGTGCTGTTCTGCAGTTTGGTATACAGCCAGGCTTCCTGTTCAAACCCCAGCAGGGTACGGTTGCTGTCTTTGGCTTCTGCCTGCTTATCACTGCCGGCGGGCTGTACCACCCGGCCTTCAATACGGGTATCCAGCATCAGCAGATCGACCAGATTACCGTAGCTCAGTGTGCGGGTAATGCTGTCATCAAAGTTTTCCCGGATCGGCATCCACTCGAAATAGGCTTTTTTGGCGGCCGCCATACGCGTCTGCCAGTCGCCTTCACTGTCATCATGATTTTCAGCGCCGTTGAGCCAGGCATCGTTGGCAAATTCGTGGTCGTCCCAGACGGTAATAAAGGGATGGCGGCGGTGTACGGCCTGCAGGTCATCATCCAGTTTGTACAGCGCATGACGGCGGCGGTAATCGGATAAAGAAACAATTTCATGGGCCGGTGCCAGACCGCGCTCGCCGCGCAGTGATGCTTCGCCATAGGCATCCTGTGCGTATTCATACAGATAATCACCCAGATGCAGAATGGCATCCAGATCATCGCGGCCAGCCAGTGCCCGGTACACATTAAAGTAGCCATGGGCGTAGCTGGAGCAGGACACCACAGCAAAACGGGCCTGATCAATATCGCCTTCAGGGGCGGTGCGGGTGCGGCCTGTCGGTGAGGTGACGTTGTCCACGCGGAACTGATAAAAGTAGGTGGTGGCCGGACTCAGGCCGGTGACGTCAACCTTCACGGTGTAGTCGCGGCTGGCATGGGTCACGAAGGTACCGGAGGACACGACGTCGGTCATATTCTCATCCAGTGCAACCTGCCAGTGAACGGTCACCGGCATGACAACATCGGGCTGGAAATGCGTCCACAGAATAACGCGGTCCTGGCGCGGGTCGCCGCTGGCCACGCCATAGTTAAACGCGCCCGGGCTGATATCGTCGTTGACTCTGACATCACTCATCGCCAGGTTCAGTGGTGAATAACCCAGTGAACAGACACCGGCAACGCCGGCGCTGGTACCAGAGATAAATTTTCTGCGGCTGATTTTCATAGCAGCTTCCTTACTTGTCGGGTGAGAAAGCTCCTATGCTGGGAAGTCGCTGTGTCAGCGCGGTGACAGTTTGTTGAAAGCTTTGTAGCCGTTTTTTTACAGTGCTGTTTACCACTCAATGCCGGGCTGGGCTTTTACTCCGGCTTTAAAGGCATGTTTTTCCATTTTCATATCAGTCACCGTGTCGGCGATATCGCGCAGCGCGGTGGGGGCGCCACGGCCGGTCAGAATGACGTTCTGTTCAGCCGGGCGGTTGCGCAGAGCGGTTTCCAGCGTTGCAAAATCGAGCAGCTCATACGCCAGCATATAGGTGATTTCGTCCAGCATAACGGTTTTTAATGCCGGGTCTTTCAGCATCGCTTCGGCTTTTGGCCACACCTGATCAAACGCCTGCTGATCCTGTTCGCGGTTCTGCGTTTCCCAGGTAAAGCCGGAGCCCATGACCTCAATACTCAGACCGGGCAGCGTCGACAGTATTTTACTTTCACCACAATCCCAGGTGCCTTTAATAAACTGCACCAGACCGGCTTTATAACCGTGACCCAGAGTACGGATCAGGGTGCCAAATCCTGAGCTGCTTTTACCTTTCCCGGTGCCGGTGAGAACAATAATGACACCTCGCTCTTCCTGAGCCCGTTCGATAGCGGAGTCTACTTTTTCTTTGTATTTCTGCATTTTCTGCTGATGTTTTTCGTGCTCAGTCGTCATGTTAATGGCCTTTTGGGATATCGGAACAGCGGGACTTACTATACGTGAAAGAGCCTTGTCGCGGTAATCCGCCTGCGTCTGTTCAGCGTGCGACTTTGTGTCGTTATAAGACACAGCCTCATTCCTAAGAATGAGAACACGAAACCTATTGATGTATCAATTCGGGCCACGGTTACATAACTCACACAGATTTGCACTTACATCGTCAGGGGGGATAAAAGTGGCTGGTCTATCATTATGTCACTGTCGCAGGTTTACCCGGTGAACCTCCGCAGCAGGGTATGTGTGATATGACTGCCAGAGAACAATAAAGCCGGAATAACGGGTAGATAAAACGTATGTTCAAAGCCTTAATGTGGCCTGCAATCAGGCTGATGTCACAACTGAGTTATGCGGCGAAATTTTCGCTGATCAGTTTACTGTTTGTGGTTCCCCTGGCGGTACTCAGTGCACAGGTATTTTTATCGGCTTTTGAATCGGTGAATAAAACCGAACAGGAACTGGCGGGACTGACTACCTCACAGGCCTTACTGGCCTATGCCCGTAAACTGGAAAACTTCCGTGACCTGGGCTCAGTGGCTACCCATAAAAGCAATGACGACCTGCATCAGAAAGCCAGTGATATGATTCAGCGTCTGCCTCAGGAAGCAAAAGGGTTAGCCGACAGCGCGGAAAACAGCCAGCTGCAGAAATGGCTGAACGACTGGAACGATAAATTTCTGCCACGACTGAAAATCTCCGGTGAGCATCGACAGCCAACCTTCCGTGATCAATATAAATACTATCAGATGGCCGTGGATGAATATTATCTGGTGGTGCGTCAGTATATGCAGCAGCAGAGAATATCACTGGATTCCGATGCTGATATTCAGCGCCTCATCGGCATGCTGAATGTCATGCCCGATATCCGTGCCAAAACCGGGCTGGCGCATGGGGCCGGGATTTATGCATTTACCGAACAGTATCTGCAGTCTGCAACCTATGACCTTATGAATGCCAGCTATGACCAGCTGTTAGCGGCTGAACCGGACGTGGAGTTTCTGCTTAGCAACGCCGGTACGCTGGCGACGTCTGTACTGACCCGGAATGCCGGTGAAATCAGAACGCTGCTTGAGACCATGCGGAATAAAATCGATGAAGAAATTATTCTGGCAGAGTCCATTGACGGCAGCTGGCAGGAATATGACCGCTGGTATCAGCAACAGACAGATGTACTGGATACTCTGGAACAGCAGATTTTTCCGTTAATCTCAGACAAACTCAATCAGCGCTTATCCGCCCAGAAAGATCGTATTGTGATGCTGGCTGCGGTGCTGATCGTGGTACTGAGTGTGGTGGTTTATCTGTACCTGGCGTTTTATATGTCGGTGCGTTACACCATTAAACGTTTTGCCAGTGCCGCCCGAGAAATTGCGGGCGGTAATCTGACCCATGAAATCCGCTTCAGCGGCAAGGATGAAATGGGACAGATGCGGGATGCCTTTAATGAAATGATCGCCAATATCCGCGCTACCTTAGCCGCGGTAAAAGATACATCGGAAGCCGTCAGTAAAAACGTCAATGAAGTGGAAGGCATTGCTAACCGCAGCCGGGAAGCTGTGGGTATTCAGCTCGATCAGACGGAAGAAGTCTCACGTATTATCAGCGCGATGGCAGAGCGCGCCGGCGTTGTGGTACAGCTGGCCGGTGAAGCTGAAAGCGCCGTGGATAATGGCCAGCAGAAATCCAATCAGGCTGATCAGGTAGTCACCTGGGTGATGGATCAGGTGCGCGGGCTGTCGCAGGAAATGACCAATTCCGTGAATGCCGTTAACCGGCTGGCGGAGAACTCGACCAGTATCAGCAGTATTCTGGAAACCATCAAAGGTATTGCGGAACAAACCAATCTGCTGGCACTGAACGCCGCGATTGAAGCCGCGCGTGCCGGTGAACAGGGCCGTGGTTTTGCCGTGGTCGCCGACGAGGTACGTACTCTGGCCAGCCGGACTCAGGGATCAGCCCGGGAAATTGAAGAACTGATCAGTGAAGTACAGAAAAATATTGTCAGTGCGGTTGATACAATGGAGGTTAACCGCAGCATGGTTGATAAAACAGTTGAAAGCTCCGGTGAAGTCAGCACTACACTGCATGAAATCCAGACCAGTATGAATAATATACGGGAAAAAGCCGGTGGTATTGTTGGCAGTGCTAATGAACAGCAGCAGAGTGCGGCTGATCTTGAAAACAATCTGGCGGCTATCCGCAACAGTGGTGAGCAGACCTCTGCCAACGCCGAAGGCACTGTGCAGGCCGTTCGTTCAACACAACAGATCAGTGATGATCTGGCGCAGCGGGTGAAACAATTCCGTGTGTAACATTTCAGCACTGGTTTAATCCGGTCTGATATAAAAAGCCTGCTGTTAGCAGGCTTTTTTTAATACCGTCAGGAACCTTTGGTATGACGACTGCGCCAGTAAATTTCCTGGCCATTATTGCGTCTTGCCAGCACCCGTGCCATAACAAACATCAGATCAGAAAGACGATTGATGTAACGCAGTCCAAGGGTGTTTACATCTTCCGTCTCTGCCAGTGCAACCAGTGAGCGCTCGGCCCGCCGACAAACCGTCCGCGCCATATGCGCATGGGACGCCGGAATATTGCCACCGGGCAGAATAAAATCTTTCAGCGGTGGCAAAGTTTCGTTCAGTGCTTCCAGGTTATCTTCAATATCCTGCAACAGATGTTCGCTCAGGGCATCAAAACCGGGGACAGAAAGCTCTCCCCCCAGATCAAACAGGTCGTGTTGAATCTGATTGAGCAATGGCTGGAGTTCATCAGTATCACTCAGATGGGCCCGCAGCAGGCCCATCCAGGAGTTCAGTTCGTCCACATCGCCGATGGCCTGTACCCGCGGACTGTCTTTGCTGACCCGTGAGCCATCCCCCAGGCCGGTTTCGCCTTTGTCACCTGTTTTGGTTGCGATTTTTGATAAACGATTGCCCATAACAATGACCTGTTATTCCTGATTATCAACAAAGCTGATGCCGATCGGATCCAGGTTGGTTTCCACGCTGTCGACAATGGAATAGTCGGCTGGTGAAATATGCAGTACAGCGGAGCTGCTGTTGCCGTCATTCCCCCGGCCTAACCAAAGATCGCCGGCAGGACCAGTGGTAATAAAGCTGATATATATACCAGAAAAATCTTCCAGCGTGGTCAGGCTGCCATCAGTGTTCACTATGGCAAGGGCGTTATCCTGCCAGCCGTTATAGACTACGACGAAAACTTTACCGCCAGCTACGGCGACATCACTGATACTGGTAGAGGTAACAGCCGGGTTGTATACAGTTTCTTGTGCATAGTTGTTCATATCGATTCTGACCAGCCCACCGCTATAAGAACCATCGTAGGTGATCCCCTGAATATAAAGGGCGTTATCTGCAGTGGCGATGTTAATCGGGTTGGTAATATCCAGTTCGATACCATTCAGACCGGCATTATCAACGTCAGTATCCACTTCCTGATAGGTTTCCGTATTGAACACGGCAACATAGGGAGCGCGTTCGTAGGCATAACCATCGTTCTCGTTGCCCAGGCGCTGCAGGGTGATAAAAGCTTTGTCGTCGTACAGAGCGACATCGTCCATTTCGGGATACGGCGTTACGGTATCATCACTGCTGTGGTAAGCACTGAGATCAATTTCACCGACTTTAAAACCGGCAGCATTATCCGCTTCCGGGTTGACGATCCAGGCAGATGTCTGACCGTAACGGGTCAGAAGGGCGCGCTGGTCAGAGATAAATGCCATGGCGTGTACGTTGGAGCTGGACACCTGATCGTCGTCTAACAGGGAGTAACCATTGCTTCCGTAGTAGTTGGCGTTGGGTTGAGCAGGTTCATATTTACTGATGTTATCGATACCGTCACGACCAATATACCAGTAATAGCCATTATGACTGGCAGTAAAGTAATCGGTGGCAACGTCAGCGTAATAACCCTGAGTAATATTGCTCAGATCTGCAGCATCGGCCAGAGCAACTTCTGATCCGGATCCATAAACCGCTTCCGTGATCACAGCGGTATAATCGGTAATGTCGATAGAATCCGGAGAGCTGCTTGATGAGCCACCACAACCGGTCAGAATGGCTGCTGCAACAGCAAGTGACAATGGATAAATTCTGTTCATTAATATCACCATGAGTAGTCAATTTTTACGGAATAGTTCCGACCCGGAACCGGGTAGTTGTAGAAATCTGAGAGCTGGTTGTCGGTCAGGTTAAAGGCATTAAACTGCAGTCTGAAGTTCTGCAGCTGATAGAAAATATTCCAGTCGATCTGATTTTTCTCGCCGATCGGAAGGCGATTGCTGGATTCATAAAATCCGCCACTCTGCAGTAGCCACGCCAGCGATGTACTTATCTTGCCGTGTTGGTAAGTCAGGCTGTAATAGTTATCCCAGGTACGCTGATTCGGTACACGTTTGCCAACAAAAAAGTCCCGGCTGTGTTCTGCAATTGTGTGCCGGTGCCAGCCACTGTTGCCGTTGAGGGTCAGGTTATGGGTTAAGTCGATACTCATATTGAGTTCAACACCACGATGGTTGGTCTGCGCCAGGTTCTGATATTTGATCACGCCACGGCTGTCAGCACTGGCGACGATGGCATCATCACGTACACGCTGATACGCAGACAGACTGTATTCACCATAAGCACTGGTTATACGCCATACGGCATCTATGCCTTTGGAGGTTTCGGATTTCAGGTCCGGATTGCCTTCAGTTAATCCCCGGTCGCCGAATAATTCCTGAGTCGAAACCGGGCGCACCTGACGGCTGATTAATACATCGAGCTGGTTATTGTCGTTCAGGCGGAAGTTTACGCCGGCATCGCCAGTGGTAAACCGCTCGTTTGCACGTTGATCAGAAATCCCGTAATGATTCTGTTGGGTATCACTGAACTTCACCACGCTCAACTGGCCATTGAGCATAATTGCATCGTTAATATGCCCGCTGACACGATCCCCCAGTTGATACTGTCGGCGCTGATAGTCATAAGGGCAACCGGAACCGGTCAGACAATTAAGTTCGACAGTCGCATCACTGATCAGAGCGAAGTCGGATTCGGTGGTTTCTGAGCGTACAGATAACGTCAGCAGGTTACTGATATTGCCTGCGTCTGAGTGATGATTAATACGCAGAACCGTGCCTTTGGTGCGGTAATAATTCTTCTGCCGGCCAAGACCAATATTGTCACCCTGATCATCGTAGGTTTCGTTCAGCGTATAAACGCTGGTAATGATGTCGGTCTGCTGTTGTTGTGAATAGGGAATATTCAGGCGCAGCGACAGGCGGTTATCTTCGCTGGCAAAATAAGCGTCGTTTTGTGGGATATTACGCAGGCCGGGTAATTCACGCCGTTTTTTCTGATACTGATAAACCACTGACGGTTTAATCCTGGTATTGCCGGTGTAGTCGGCACGTAACAGTGCCATTCTGTGATCGGCAGCATTATTCAGGCGTTTTTCAGTGCTGCTCTCATTGGGATTATTAAACGCGTTGATATCGGTTTTGGTATCAAAGTCATTTTCCGCTTCCATCCAGTCCGCCGCGGCGAAAAATCGCCAGGCGTTATTCTGATACTGCTGCCACACTCCGGCGGAATAATAACCATAACTGCCGATGCTGGTATAAGCGTGGCCGGATGCAGGGGTGTCGAAATGATCTTTTGAACGAAGATGTATGGTGCCACCAATGGCCGTCGGTGCCAGTTCTGCCGGTGCGACACCACGGTAAATATCAATGCTGCCTAATGCAGAAAGCCCGACACTGGGCAATTCACCTTCGGAATTATTCAGCGACGTTAATGGAATACCATCCCAGACAATCTGTAATTGCTTACCGCTGGCGCCACGTATACTTGGGTAAGAAAACTGACCACGGCCACCAAGCTGGCGCACCTGAATACCGGCCTGCTGCTGCAGAATATCTTCCAGTTGATGATCTCCGGCATTATCAGCGCTGAGATCAACACGGCTATGTGAACCGGGCAGATCCACTGGTGACACTTCCGGGGAGCGTTGGCCAAGCGTTTCAACGGGTGCCAGCCGGGTTGTCTCTGTGCTGCTGGCAGGCTCTGGTGCATCAGCGAATGACAGGCGCGGAAATAACAGCGCCGGGAACAGCAGAGCAAATGGCAGTATGTTCGCTTGAGTCAGGATTTTCATTCAGCCGCGTATTAATGATTACGGCAGCAGGAGGAAGACACAATCCGGGCAGGGTGCTCAGGCAGCATGCAGCGTGTATGTCTTCGTCGCCCACCGCAACGTCAGTTAACTTTATTCAGGCCGGTATCCGGGCTGACGACCCGACTCATCAGAGTCTCTGCTGACGCCTTCCCGCACTTTTAAAATCGCGCAGTGGCATCTGGTCAGCAGTGTGGTCGATCACCGTTGCGGGGGCAGCGCTGGGTTTGCCGTTGTTCTGTGGATGAGAACAGTAACGCACCAGTCTTCCCGTTTAACTCATCAGCAGAAAGCATCAGAGCACCTGATCGCTGGCGAGACTATAGACTTGTGGAGAGGTGGTCAAGATTGGGCTGCTTAAATATCGCGTATGTCATGTTGCAAAGCTTCACTGTCGGCTTTGCGTGGTAAGCGTATTTCAAAGCCTGCGCCTCCTGAGGAGGAGGTGAAATAACGGATTTTGCCCTGATGATGGCTGGTGATGATAAGCCAGGAAATAAACAGCCCCAGCCCGGTTCCGGTACCCACTTCTTTGGTCGTGTAAAAAGGTTCAAAAATGTGCGAGACAGTGCCTGGCGGTATCCCGGGGCCGTTGTCTTCGACGCTGAGTACAGCCTGGTCTCCCTGATATATAGCGCTGATTTTTATCTGCGCTTTCCATTGTGGTTGTAACACCTGTTGCCCGGCCTGATGACTTTGCAGAGCCTGGCCGGCATTAACAATCAGGTTCAGCAATACCTGCTCCATTTCTCCGGTCAGGATTTCAGCGATCACCGGATGTGCGGTCGGCTGAAAATCCACATGAACATTGCGCAGGCTCTGCTCGCCCAGTGCAATGGTGAGAGAGTCGGCGATCAGAGAATTCAGGTCGCAGGCTTGTTTCTGATTCTGACCGGTACGGGAGAACCTCAGCATATTGGTCACAATATCGGCGGCACGCTCACCGGCCTGCTGAATGTTATCCATAAACTGGTTGATGCTTCTGTCCTGCAGATAGTGGCTGAGATTCTCCAGCGGCAGGTGGTGTTTAGCCGCTGCCTCTTCATTGGCTTTCAAACCTGGCTGCAGACGCCGGCGTATGTTCTGCAGGTTTTGCAGGATGGCGCCCAGCGGATTGTTGATTTCGTGCGCAACCCCGGCCGCCAGACCCGCAACAGTGGCCATTTTTTCACTCTGGACCATTTTTTCTTCCAGCTGCTGGCGCTGGGTTTCATCGTCGATGCGCAGCACCTGACGGGCCTGTTGCTGGCCTGTCAGGGGGTAGAGAATCAGGTCAAACACGGTGCCGGAATGAAAGCTGCCAATAGCGAAACGCTCCCGGGTGCGGATGCCGGCGCTGGTGTCCAGTAATTCATCGCGTAAGGTTTCAAGCTCAGGGATAAAATGAAACAGCAGCTTACCGTTAAGCTGTTGATGCGGCTGTTCCAGCCAGTCGCCGGCCAGCTCATTGCACTGAATAATATGCAGGCTTTCATCAAGAACAAACAGGGCGGACGGCATGGCGTTAATCACATCGTCGAGCAGGAACTGAGTATTGGTGAGCTGGGTTTCAATGCCACGGCGTACGGCAATTTCCTGTGCCAGGTGTTCATTGCTCTGGCGGGTTTCCGTTGACAGACGAATTGCCCGCTGACGCGCGCTTTCGGCCTGTTCATGGGCCTGAGTCAGTTTCTGAGTGCGCTGCTGATGCTGCCAGAGCAAATCATTGATGGCGCGGATCAGGGGCTGGTAATCCGGGTCGGCATTGGCGATATAGTGATGTTGCCCCTGACTGGCACTGCCTGAAGCCTGTTCAACGCTCTGCACCAGCTGCCGGTAGGGGCGTCTCTGCCAACGGCGTGTGGCGGCGTACAGAATAAAAATCAGCAGGGCGGAAATGCAGACCACAAACAGACTGGTGGTGAGGGTGTCGTGCAGAAAAAAGCCGGACAGAGAAACATCGTTGACCAGTACCAGTTGCATCGGGCCCCGGGGCGAAGATAACGCATAGCGGTAACGGTCATCCTGTGCCTGGTCTGTCTCTGCGGGTTTGGCAGCCAGTTGCGCCTGCAGACGTGGTGCCCCGCGATAACTGTGCAGCAGGCGCTGACCCTCGCCATTGTAGAGGGCCGCTTCGCGTATCTGATAATGGTGAATCACCTGATCCAGGCTGGTTTGTATGGCATCCGGATCAGAAGGGGAGGCTTTCAGCTGCGTCTGAATCAGCCCGGCGACCGTGTCGTTCAGCACAGGTACCAGATGTTCACGTCCGACCCGTTCCGCCGCCAGAATATAAGCCAGCGTAGTGATCAGAATGATCAGAGCACACACCGCAACAGTAGTGAGCATGATTTTCTGTCTGATCAGCAGCATATCCTCAGGCTCCGTATTGATTCAGGGGGTATGTGCGGCTCCACTTTCGCCGGTCTGGTGGTACAGGTCAGCGGTCAGCGGCAGTTCTGTGCCTTGCTGTCGTGCCTGATGCAGCAGATAGCCGCTGATCCAGGGCAGCTCAGTAGGGCGCCCGGCCAGAATGTCCTGATAGGTTGATGACCGGTTAGCGGCCGTGGTCTGCGCGACCATTGCCGCCGTCTGTGCCAGCGGTTCCGGCAGGTACCAGTTCAGCTGATGGTAAAAATGATCGATTTCCTGCGCCAGTGCCTGCAGCTGCGGCAAATACCGCGGGTCCGATACCAGCTCACCGTTAGGGCACTGCAATACCGCCGTCAGAGGGTTGATGACCGCATTGATGGCCAGTTTTATGCGCATGGGGCGCAGGATATCCGTCAGGCCGGTGATGCCCGGAGGGAGTTCAGGTGGGATTTCCGCGCTCCCGGTCTGGTCCGCCGGCGGGCTGTCCCCGGGCCAGAGTCCGGCCTTGGTGGAGCCGTTGCCGGCGTGCACTACCAGTGGTGTATGGTCTTCTTCGGTACGATAGGCCCCGTGTGTGGAAACCGCGGCCCAGAGTTCGCACGGCAGTCCGGCAGTCGCCAGCCAGTCAGCACAGTTCTGTTGCTGGCCCATACCGTTCTGCAGCAGCATGATGCGTTTCACCGCTGGCAGGTAATCCTGCCAGCTCTGCAGTGCGCTCAGCGTATCGGCCGCTTTGGTGGTGACCACTAACCAGTCCAGCGTCTGGCCCTGCCAGGGGGGAATGTTCAGTACCTGGCGGTCACCCGCCAGGGTTTTAATCCGCACACAGGTCTTCTGGCCACGCTGTCTGGGCAGCCCGAAAAGGTGCTGGCTGGCCCAGTGTAAAGCCATGACCGAGCCAATGGCGCCGGTGCCAAGCAGGCCAATACTGAGCGGCTTATTTGTGTTTGTCATGGGGGGATTATGGCAGTCACTGAGGCTGCTGTAACCAAGCGGCAGGCAGATTCAGTATGATCGCCCGCGTACGGGCGTTGTTTCAGGAATGCAGGTTAACCACCTGACCACTGGCCTGGGGGTCTGTGGTCTCCGGGGTTTCGGCCTTTACTGCATCGGACTCTGCGCTGTCGCCGCCCGGTGTCTGTGCCTCGTCCGCGGATGGCGTCTGTGTGGTTGTTGGCGCCGGACTGTCTGTGTGTCTGGCCATCAGGGCATTGCCGCTGCCCAGTCCGCTGTTGTCCGGTGCCCACAGGTTATGCAGCTTGTGGCGGACGTTATCGGTGTGATCGGCCACCACGTTGCGTAACCACAATTGCAGACGGTCTTCTTCTTCATCCAGCAGGGGAGCAATGGCTTCCAGGGTGATGCCGCGTTCGCGCAGTAACCAGACGACCAGAGGCATCAGATGGTGATAGCGGCGGCGGTGAAGCTTGTCTTTCAACTCATCAATGGTGATATCAAACTGGCGGGCAACCAGCTCGCAGGCATCGCTGAACAGGCGCAGTATGTCTTCTTCGCGATACGCCGATTGGGTCAGCGCCTCTTTTTTCATATGCTGATCGACCCAGTGATCGCGCGCCAGCGCCTGATACAGGGGGTGATTACCGTGTTCCAGATCCAGCTGGCTGGTAATGGGCTTATGCATCACATCAATATAATGCTGAGCCCGGTTGCGGCGACTGTGAGACAGCAGGTTGAGCATGGATTCGGTATCAATCCAGGCGGGTGGATGATCCATGCGGTACTGGTGATCAGAACTCCAGGGCCACAGATCCGCACTGGCCACCAGGCCGCTGCGTCTTGGCCAGTCATGCAGCTGCAGAATCAGATCGGTCAGGTGAGTCTGTTCGTCCACCATCAGGACAACGCCCTGATCCGATAAGATCTGACGACGTTTGTGCCAGCAGCGTTCGTGCATATTGTCGAACGCCGTCTGTATATCATCCATGACCCCGGTCCAGTCACGGCTGCAGCGCATGACGAACTGCAGGCGCTTTTCCTCCAACACATAGGCCATCAGGCGGGTGTCCGGAATGGCGGACAGGAGTTGGCGGCCGTATTCGAATTCGAATACAGACTGAAAGATCGGCTGGTCTTTGGCACCGTACACCGAGAAGTAGTATACCCCGGCCCCGTGCAGCGTCATTTTGGTTTGCATAGCAATAAATTTAGCTTGTTTTTCTGTAAGTGCCAGCCGGGATACGGCAGGTTACAATAGCGGCTTTGTGCGCTGAGGCGATAAGCGGCCGGCAGCAGGAATTTCTCAGGAGAAAGTTATGCCATCCTTTGATGTAGTATCAGAAGTCGAGAAGCATGAAGCCCAGAATGCGGTGGACAACGCCAATAAAGAGCTCGAACGCCGGTTTGATTTTAAAGGCGTCGGGGCCAGCTTTGAGCTGAAAGAGTTTGTTGTGACACTGACCGCTAATGAAGAATTTCAGATCGAGCAGATGAAGCCGATGCTGGAAGGTGCGATGATCAAGCGCGATATCAAGGTCAGCTGTCTGGAATACGGCGAACTGAAAGGCGCCGGCAAGCAGGTGAAGATGACAGCGACCATGCGTCAGGGCATTGATAAAGAACTGGGCAAAAAAATGGTGAAGCTGGTGAAAGACTCCAAGCTCAAAGTCCAGGCGTCCATTCAGGGTGAAACTATCCGTGTGACCGGCAAAAAGCGTGATGATCTGCAGCAGGTCATGGCGCTGTTCCGGCAGGACGAAAGCATCGATATGCCGCTGGCGTTCAAAAATTTTAAAGACTGAAAATTAAGGCGGTGGTGTGTTGTTGATCAGCTGGCGGACGTTACTGGAGCGATTGCCCTGGCTACGGGAAGCGCTGCAGATTTACACCCGTAAACCTGTGGTGGTGATCAGTCTGCTGGGCTTTGGCGCCGGACTGCCATTTCTGCTGGTATTTTCTACCTTAACCGCCTGGCTGCGTGACGTTGGTGTTGAGCGCACCGCTATCGGTTTCTTTGCCTGGGTCGGCATTACCTATTCCATTAAAGTGTTCTGGTCACCTGTGGTGGACCGGCTGCGTCTGCCTCTGTTTGGCGCCCTGCTGGGCCAGCGCCGCAGCTGGATTTTGCTCGGCCAGCTGGGCATTGCCGCTGGCCTGTTACTAATGAGCCAGCTGAATCCGCTGGAATCGCTGTGGGGGATTGCCGTGGCAGCTTTGCTGGTGGCTTTTTCGTCTTCCACTCAGGATGTCGCACTGGATGCCTTCCGTATTGAATCCGTGGACGATGCGCTGCAGGGCGCTATGTCAGCGGCTTATATCTTCGGTTACCGGGTTGCGTTGCTGGTCGCGGGTGCCGGTGCTCTGTTTATTGCTGACTGGAGCAATTGGTCCATGGCTTATATGGCCATGGCAGGCATTATGGGGCTGGCGATGCTGGCGCTGCTCTGGGCGGATGAACCTGAGCATAAAAACCGGCAGGAATTCGTCAGCGAGGAGTCGGAGATTCTGGATAAGGCCGTTGAATGGTTTAATCAGCGCCCGACATGGCAACGCTTTCTGATCTGCTTTCTCAACCGCTATCTGTTGGGCCCTTTCAGTCGCTGGCTACACTGGCCGCGCGGGCTCACCAGTGCTGTCGTTTGTCCGTTTCTGGAGTTCTTTCAGCGTAACGGCCGTTTTGCGCTGATTATCCTCGCTTTTATTGCCCTGTTCCGTATCAGTGATATCACCATGGGAGTGATGGCCAATCCGTTTTATCTGGATCTGGGATACAGCAAATCGGAAATTGCCAGTATTGCTAAATTCTTCGGATTTTTTATGACCATCTTCGGCTCGGCGCTGTGCGGTGTGCTGGTGGTGCGTTTTGGCATTATGCGGCCGCTGTTGCTGGGCGCGGTCATGGTGGCGGCAACGAATCTGCTGTTTGCGCTGATGGCGCTGAGTGACGGTAAACCTTCACTGACCTGGCTGGCGCTGGTAATCAGTGCCGATAACCTGTCCGGCGGTATTGCCAGTACCGCGTTTGTGGCTTATCTGTCGAGCATGGCCAACCGCCATTACACCGCCACTCAGTATGCGCTGTTCAGTTCGCTGATGACCCTGCCGGGGAAATTTATCAGTGGCTTCTCCGGCTGGGGGGTGGATGGCTTGGGCTATGCGGAGTTCTTCACAGTGGCTGCCGTTCTGGGGATACCGGCGATTGTGTTGGTAATAGTGCTGATGCGTCACGACCGATTACGGCCTGCGGCGGCCGACGAGCAGGCGGTTAAAGAGAAAATCGCCGGGTAAAACCGGCCTCTTATCTTGCTCTGGCTATCCTTTCGCGTTTCTTCTTTTGTACTTATTCCTTTAGTCCCGGTGTGGCGCTGCCTTTGGCAACAGGTCAGGCGCTGTCTTTCGCTCCCAGCCAGGCGGCGCCGCGCACGCCGCTGGAATCGCCGTGCATGGCTTTTCTCAACGGTGTCACTACAGTGTCGGAGAATACATAATCCGTCCAGAGTTGCGGCACGGCGTCATAAATACCCGGCATATTGGATACTCCGCCGCCTAATACAATCACGTGGGGGTCCATCAGGTTGATAACACCGGCCAGTGCCTTGGCCAGGCGCAGATAGTAGTTATTGAGCACCTCCAGAGCCTGAGCATCGCCACCTTCGGCACGCTGCTGCCATTGCTGCGCTTTCAGGTCTATATCGGTTTCTTTCTCCGCCTGCTGGCGCAGGCCCGGCCCGGACAGCAGAGTCTCTAAGCAGCCTTGCTGGCCGCAGTAGCAGTCAATCTGGCTGTCGTTTTCGCTGCGCCATTGCAGCGGGTTGTGGCCCCATTCACCGGCAATGGCGTTGGGGCCGCTGACTAAGCCACCGTTAACCACCCAGCCACCACCACAGCCGGTACCGATAATCACGGCGAAGACATTGCCGTAGCCTGCACCGGCACCATCGGTGGCTTCCGACAGAGCAAAGCAGTCGGCATCGTTGGCGATGGTGACGGGTTTACCGGTTCCGCGCTCCAGATCACCTTTCAGGTCTTTGCCAATCAGACAGGTGGTGTTGGCGTTTTTTACCAGACCGCTGGCCGGACTCATGGCACCGGGAATGCCAATGCCAAGGGTGAAGTCGCTGGCGGCGGTTTCAGCAGCAGCGTCTTTCACCATCTGAATGATATTGTTAACTATGTCAGTATAACTGGGGGCGGGTGTTGGTGTACGCCGGCGCAACAGAGTATTACCTCCGGCATCAAGAACGATAATTTCGGTTTTTGTGCCACCCAGATCGATTCCAAACTGCAGCATGGTGCGCCGTTATTCAGAGAATTTGGAGCAGTGTAAGGGAATCCGGGCGATCTGGCATCTGCCCGGAACGGCGGATCAGAGCTGCTGGTAGCTTTTCAGCATGGTGTTGAGCATGTCGTCGCGCTCGGCGATGCGGCAGCCGGTACCATAGAGGCTGGGGGTGATCTTGTCGCACCAGACCACTTCGGCACTGCAGGTGCCGGTGCGGCGTCCATTGATGTTGGGCGGGATATCCACCATGGAGAGTGTCAGGCTGGTACCCGGGGCGATGGCATCGTAGGTAGAAAGCATAATGCCCTGATCTGAGCAGTCCACCAGTAACCCGAGGTATTCCTTACTGGTATCATCAAATACACTCACACTGCTTTTCAGCACAGCCCTGGGGTGCATACGCTGTTCCGGCGCGTTATCCGTTGTCTGAGAGCTCATAAGCATGTCCCTGTGAAATCATTAACCTTTGCTAGTTTAGACCCAGAATACAGGAAAACCATGACAGGAATTCAGCTGATTCTCGGCGGTGCCAGATCCGGCAAAAGCCGTTACGCCGAGCAACAGGCCAGCGACAGCGGTCAGGCCGTGACGTATATTGCCACGGCACAGGCTCTGGACGGAGAGATGGATCAACGAATTGAGCATCACCGCCAACGCCGTCCTGACAGCTGGCAGACGCTGGAAGAGCCGTGGCAGCTGGCCGGCGCCATTGCCGGGGCTCCCGCTGATCATCTGGTGCTGGTGGATTGCCTTACGCTGTGGGTGACTAATTGCCTGCTGGCTGACGATCCGCAGTGCTGGCCACGGGAGCGCGAACGGTTGCTTACGCTGCTGGCAGAGCGCAGACAGTCACTGTTGCTGGTCAGCAACGAAGTGGGTCACGGGGTTGTGCCCATGGGCGACCTGAGCCGCCGCTTTGTGGATGAAAGTGGCTGGCTGCATCAGGATATTGCCCGCCTTGCCGACCGGGTCACGTTAGTGGTTGCAGGTATTCCGGTGGCGGTGAAATAACCGCCGCCGGGAATCCCCGGAATACACCTTTGAAACGACAGGAATTAAGACGTATGTCAGATCAGAACTGGTGGCTTGCCGCCCCAAAATCCTTGCATGAAGACAGCCGCCGGCAGGCGTCCGACCATCAGAACCAGTTAACCAAACCGCCAGGCTCACTGGGCGAACTGGAAAACATCGCCATCCGTTTTGCTGCTTTTCAGGGGCAGGTAAAACCACAGCTGAAGCAGCCGGCAGCCGTTGTCTTTGCCGCTGATCATGGGGTGGTCGCTCAGGGGGTTTCTGCTTTTCCACAGGCGGTCACGGTTGAAATGCTTAAGAACTTTGTCGCCGGTGGCGCAGCAGTGGCCGTACTGGCTGCCTGGCATCAGATGCCGTTAGCCGTGGTGAACTGTGGGACGGCATTGCCCTGTGACAATCTTGAGGGCGTTATTCAGCGTCCGGTGATGCCCGGAACGGCCGACTTTTCTCAGCAGCCGGCCATGACGGAAGCGCAGGCCAGAGCGGCTTTACAGATTGGCGCAGAGCAACTGGAGCGTCTGGCGCAGGATGGCTGTGATTTATTTATCGCCGGTGAAATGGGGATCGGTAATACCTCCGCTGCCAGCTGCCTCAGTGCGCTGTTGCTGGAACAGGATGTGAATGCGCTGGTCGGACCGGGCACCGGGGTTCAGGGCGAAGCTCTGAGCCATAAACAGCAGGTACTGGCGGCCAGTGTTGAGCGTGCCCGGCCGTTGGTGAAATCGCCGCTGGACGCATTGCAACAGTGTGGCGGACTGGAAGTGGCTGCCATGACCGGCGCTTATCTGCGCGCTGCGCAACTGGGTATTCCCGTGCTGGTGGATGGCTTTATTGCCACCTCTGCAGCCTTGCTGGCTACGCGCCTGAACCCTCAGGTGCGTGACTGGATGCTGTTTGGCCACAGTTCGGCGGAACCGGGTCATCGTGTGCTGCTGGAAGTGCTGGCCGGCAAACCCCTGGTGCAGCTGGGTATGCGTCTGGGCGAAGGTTCCGGAGCGGCGGTGGCCGTTGGCATTATCCGCCAGGCGCTGGCGTTGCATAACAGCATGGCGACCTTTGCGGAAGCCGACGTGTCCGGCGCGGAATAAGGGTTTATGGCTGAGCAGCAGACAACCCGTATTGATCTGATCCGCCACGGGGAACCCAGCGGTGGTGATGTTTTCCGCGGCCGCGTGAATCCACCGCTGACCGATCTGGGTCGCTGGCAATTCCGTGAGCGCGTGCGCCGCCATGCCTGTGCCTGGGATCGCATCATCAGCTCGCCGTTAATCCGTTGTGCAGAAGCGGCGGATCAACTGGCAGCGGAGCTGGCGTTGCCACTGACCCTTGATCAGGAATGGATTGAAATTCATTTTGGCGATTGGGAAGGCCGGCTGGTTAAAGACGTGCTGGCAGAAAATGAACTCCAGGTAACGCAGCTATGGGCTGACCCCTTTGCCTTCTGTGCTCCCGGTGGTGAACCTTTTGCAGATTTTCAGCAACGTCTTATCAGTGCCTGGAATAACCTCTTAGATCAGTACAGCGGCCAGCATGTGCTGCTGGTGTGTCACGGTGGCGTGATCCGCGGACTGGCACAGCATCTGATGGGGTTAAGTCCGGACGCTATGAGTCGTTTGTCTGTTCCTTATGCCGCAATGCTGCGCTTTAAAGTTGACCAGCTCGAATATAATGACGAGTACCAACCCTGGGTCACCCTGGAGATGATGGATGGTTCAGTGTTAAAACCAACGGATCAGGAACCGATATGATGCGTTATTGGTGGGCGTTCTGGTATGCGATGGCGTTTCTTACCCGTTTGCCGGTGCCGTATTTAAAACGTACGGATGCCGCCGTAGCCGCGACCTCGTTAATTTTTTACCCGCTCGTTGGTCTGTTACTGGGTAGCAGCCTGTTGCTTTTCAGTGCTGCCTGCATCCTTTATAACCCCGGTGTTTCTTTGCTGTTACTGTCAGCCTTGTTGCTGGGATTGTGGGTATTTTTTTCCGGCGCTCTGCATCTGGATGGCCTGGCTGACAGTGCCGATGCCTGGGTCGGAGGGCTGGGTAATAAAGAGAAAACACTGGCCATTATGAAAGATCCGCAATCCGGACCCATGGGAATAACCGTGTTGCTGGTTGTTCTGCTAATCAAATTTGCCGCAGTGTTTGCTTTATTGGATAAAGCCTTACAGGGAAATCCTGCTCAGCTGCAGCACTGGAATCTGTGGCTGTTATGCGGTGGTTTTCTGCTGGTTCCGGTCATGGCGCGCAGCAGTGTTATGGGCATTTTATGGACCACACCTTATGTCCGCAAAGAAGGGCTGGGTTCCGCTTTAGTCGCCGGGGTCACGCCATTGCGGTGTTTTATTATTGCCGCGCTGATTGCTGTTTTCAGTGTGCTGTTTCTGCAACAGCAGGTGCTGTTTATTCTGGCGCTGTGGTTTACTCTGATGGCGCTGGCGCGTCAGGTGATGATGAAACGTCTGGGCGGTTGTACCGGTGATACCTTAGGTGCGGCGATTGAAGTCCAGGAAGCCCTGCTGTTAGCCGCCATCGCTCTGTAAGTGTTATGGCGGCCAGAGCAATCAGCCCTGTTTATTCAGTTGGCTGATTGCTCTGAGTTGCTGCTGCATCAGAAAATAAATTCTGCCCCCAGTGAGGCAAAATCAAGATCGGCTTCAAAATTATCATCGTCAAATTTTGCCCGCTCGTATTCCGCTCTCAGATTAACGTTAGGCAGAATGCCCGCACTTAACCCCACACCATAAAACATAGTGTCACCTTCGCGGCTGGTATCAAATCCCAGTGGGCCGTTAACGTCTGTTTCCCACCACATACGACCCCCTTTGGCATAAAGACGGGTCTGTTCGGTCAGTGGCAGGCCAACCAGAAGGGACAGGGTTTTACCGGTCGGGTCCACTTTGGTGCCGGCACTTTCAAACTCACCTAAATCCAGATACTGGCCTTCAACCCCCAGCCAGGAATTAAACCAGACGCCGGCAAAGGCTTTCCAGCTGTGGCGGTCGTCGTCAAATTCGTTGATATCTTCCGGCACGCTGACATCGTTGCTGCTGATGCTCAGGTTATCGAGTTTACTGTACGACATACTGCCACCAACAAATACATCGGCGTCATTAAATTCTTCTGCCCTCAGATCGGCGGAAAAAATACTCGAGGTCAGGACGATGGCGGCAATCGGTTTTGTTGTCAGTGCTTTCATGTCTGTCTCCGTTTTCTGTTGAGTACGGAGAATACGAATAAGAACAGCGCTGAGTGTTCCGTTTGTTAGGGGGGAAGGGTCAGCAGAGGGTGGGGATAAAGTGTTTCAGGAACTAACTCTGCTGCGAAGTAACCAAAGCCGGTTAAATGGCCACAAAAATAAAAACCCGCGGCAGATGATTCTGGCGCGGGCTTCACTCAAATAAAAAATTATTTCAGCTTCTTTTTATTTCAACTTTAACGTCGACAGGGTGCGTTCACGGATGCTTAACAGCAACGCTTCATTGGTGGTCAGGTCTTCGCCATAAGAAGGGATAATTTCCTTCAGGGTTTCTGCCCAACCATTTTTCATGCTTTCCGGGAAGCAGCGTTCAAGTACTTCCAGCATGGCTTTGGCAGCTACGGATGCACCGGGGGAGGCGCCCAACAGAGCGGCCAGAGTACCATCTTTGGCGGCGACCAGTTCGGTACCGAATTCCAGCTTGCCTTTGCCTTTTTCGTCTTTCTTGATTACCTGTACGCGCTGACCGGCTTCGGCCAGTGTCCAGTCGCTGTCTTTGCAGTTAGGGAAATACCCACGCAGAGTTTCCACACGATCTGAATGGGATTGCATCACTTCACCGATCAGGTACTTGGTGAGATCCATATTGTGAATGCCCACTGACATCATCGGGATCAGATTGGTAGAGCTGACGGATTTCAGCAGATCGAATTTGGAACCGGCTTTCAGGAACTTGGTGGTAAAGCCTGCGTAAGGGCCGAATAACAGGGCCGGCTCACCGTTAATAATCCGGGTATCCAGATGCGGAACCGACATCGGCGGCGCACCGATAGCAGCCTTACCGTACACTTTGGCGTGATGTTGTTTAACAATGTCCGGATCTTTACAGACCAGCCACTGACCGGAAACCGGGAAACCACCATAGCCTTTGGCTTCATCAATATCGGAGGCCTGCAGCAGTGGCAGGGCACCGCCACCGGCGCCGAGGAAGACAAATCCGGCGTTAAACGTTTTGTTTTTGCCGGTTTTGCGGTCTTCAATGGTGACCGTCCAGCTGCCGTCTTTTTCGTGTTTAAAGTCTTCTACCTGATGCTCCAGCAGGAGTTCGAAGTTGTCTTTTTCCTGCATGCGGGAGACGAGATGACGGGTCAGGGAACCAAAATCCACGTCGGCACCATGCAGCACCCGGGTAGCTGCCACTTTTTCTTTCGGGTCACGGCCTGCCATGACCAGCGGCATCCATTCTTTCAGGACTTCCGGGTCATCACTGAATTCCATTTCGCGGAACAGGTGATGAGCACTCATTTTCTGGTGGCGCTGGCGCAGAAATTCGACGTTGGCGTCACCCCAGACAAAACTCATGTGAGGCGTGGAGTTGATGAATCTGGCCGGATCGGGCAAAGCGCCTTTCTCGACCATGTGGCTCCACAGCTGAAGTGATACTTCAAAATTGGCGTTGATGGTCAGGGCGCGGTCTATGGTGACGTTGCCTTTGTCGTCTTCCGGGGTGTAATTGAGTTCGCAGTAACCTGCGTGACCTGTACCGGCATTATTCCAGCCATCGGTACTTTCGTGAGCAACGTGATCGAGACGCTCGACCAGAGTGATGTTGAGTGAAGGGTCCAGCTTGGTAAGCAGTGTGCCGAGTGTGGCACTCATGACCCCGCCTCCGACAAGGAGCACATCGACCTTTTGTATAGTCATCGGGATTTCGCCTTTAAGTCAGAAAATCAAAATCTGCAGGTGCAG
>MDTG01347607.1_pt1 | contig 53638 bp, 56 predicted proteins | sample 811421 | NCBI WGS metagenome assembly MDTG01 (sample SAMN05326645, study PRJNA326480) | marine metagenome | isolation source: seawater | place: Pacific Ocean: South East | collected 2011
TGCAAGTTTTGTAGTCACTTCTGGACAAAAACTGAAGCTATTTTCTTTAAGTTCTATTTTCTCAAAAATCTCAACCTTAAAAACCTTGTAGCATGTATGTGCATCAGATAGTTTTTGATTATTTATTATATTTGAAAAAATTGTAAGCAAATGGTTGCAGAATACTCTTATATTAGAAGAAAAGTTATTTTCATAATATCTATTCTTTCCAAGTACTCTTGAGCCATAGACAACATTAGTTAAATTTTTTTGCAAAGGTTCAATTAATTTTTTGTAATCATTTGGATCATATTCTAAATCTCCATCTTGAATTATTACATATTGCCCTTCTATATTTTTTTTCGCAGTTTTTATTGCAGCGCCTTTTCCACTATTTTCTGAATGAAAAAATACCTTGTCTACTTTTTTATATAATTTTTTTTTTATCAATTCCCTTGTTCCATCTAAGGAAAAATCGTCAACTAATATTATTTCTTTTTTTATAAAATTAATTTGATTAATTTTATCTATTATTTGCTCTATTGTTTTTATTTCATTGTAAACAGGAATTATTATAGTAAGCATTTATATATGTTATATTACATTTTCTTTCATGATTAAAATTTTTATATTTTCATTAATCACAAATTTATTATTCTATTCTTATGGTCATTTAATTAAATCAACTAATGTAACTGATAAAATTGAAGGTATTAACAATAAGTCAATTTATGGAGTTATACTAATTTCATTTCTAGCCTTAACATTAAACTTTTTTTTTCCTTTAAATAAGGAAATCAACACTTTAATACTTTTCTCTGGTCTTCTAATACTTTTATCAAAAAGAAAATTTCATTTAGGAAAATTAGAAATAACTTATATCGTAGTTTCTGCATTAATTACTGCAAGTTTACTGCTCTATAGCAATATAAATACACCCGATGCAGGACTTTATCATCTTCCATATGTAAGTGTTTTAAATGAACATAAAATAATTTTTGGTTTGAATAATATTCATTTTAGATTTGGTCATACTTCAATTATTCAATATCTTTCTGCTGCAAATAATAATTACATATTCGGTGATATTGGAGTCTTAGTGCCTCTAGCCAGTATTGTATCTTTTTTTATAATTTTTTTTTTAAATAAAGTTTATAATATTATTAAAAACCCAGATAATGTTGATTTAGGCAACATATTTTCTATTTTTATATTAATTTATATTAGCTACAAAATAAATAGATATAGTAGTTTTGGAAATGATGCTGTTGCGCACTTATCTTATTTTTATTTAATTTCAAATTTATTATCAAATAACAAATTAAAAATAAATTTTATTACATTAATTGCAGTATTTATTTTTTTAAATAAGACAACGATGATATTGTCTCTTTTAATTCCGTTATTTTTTATTTTAGAAAAATTTAATTTATCAAAGTTAAAAATACTATTTTCTATACCATCCTTTTTTTTATTATTTTGGTTGTTAAAAAATATATTTATATCAGGATGCTTAATTTATCCTTTGGAAATAACTTGTTTGGAAAGATTGAATTGGACAGATATTGCTGAAGTAAAAAAGGAAAGTACATCTGGTGAAGCTTGGTCTAAAGGTTGGTCTGATAGAAACGATTTAAGTGACAAAAATATTAATAAGTTTAACAAAAATTTTAACTGGTTAAAAACTTGGGCATCTGTCCATGGAATTTATATAATTAAAATAATTATCCCTTATATAATATTTAGCTTGTTTATTTTATTCTATATTAGAGACAATAAAAATAGCTCAAAGACTTTTGACAGAAGTATTATTAAAATACCTTTATTAATATCACTTTTTGGTTCGGTAATGTTTTTTTTAAAATTTCCTATGTACAGATATGGTTATTCATATTTTGTAACTTTTTTTATTTTATGTGTCTTGTTCTTACAAAAAACGTATTCCTTAAAAAAAATAAAAAAAATATCAAAATTGATTTTAATTATATCTTTAATTGCATTGACATCTAAACAATTAATAAGATATTACAAAAAATTTAATACAAATCAATATTGGCCAAAAATTTATTTATTTAATGACAATAAAAAGGTTAATTCAAAAAAAGTTTTAAATTTCGAAAATTTAAATATTTACTTAAATGACAATTTATGCATGTACAGTGATCCTGTCTGCACAAGTTATAAATTAAAAAAATTAATTATTGCAAAGAAATACGGCTATTATTATGTGATTATTCGCTAAAATAAACGTAAATAAATATTATTTTTTAATCAAAATCTAATAACCTTAAAAATCTTTCAATAAATATAGGGCGTGTAATTTTAATAAAAAAAAATTTTGGTTCGGAAATTTTATTTAAAAGATATTTATTAGTAAATTTTATTAAATCTTTTTGATCAGTAAATTCAAAATTGGTTTTTTTTAAAACTTTAAATATCAATGTGTCTTTAAACTTATCATCAACTATTTTTTTAAATGATAAAATTTGGATACCTTTTTTTTCAAATAATTTCTTTACAATCTTCTTATAAAAGTAAACAACTCTACTAAAGCTTATTTTTTTTGGTATATAAGTTGAAATAAATATAAGAGTATTTGTTTTATTTTTTAAATCTAAAATAAATTTGTAATAATTTCGCACATATTCATTGAAATTATCTAGGTCATATTTTAAAAGTTTGTGATGATATCCAGATAAAATGATTATATCGTATGTTGGTATTTTTCTCTTATTCCAAATAGTCCTAAAATTAATAAATTGTACATTTTCATTCAAAAATTTTTTTGAAAAAGTATTTTTAATGCTATAACTTGATCCTATAATTAATATTTTTCCCATAATATATATATACATTATGAAAATTATAAATCATTCTATTTTAGGTAGTGGTTTAAGTGCTGTAGTTAAAAATCAAATAGAAAAAAACTCTACTATTTTTTCAAATTTTTATGGAAAAAAAGTTAAGAGTAAAAGATTTTATGAGCTTCAAAGTTTTGGAGGTAATACAAATATTTGGGGTGGGTATATAAATTATAAAAAATTTAAAATCTTCATGAGAAATAAAAAATTCAAATCATTTATACAAAATAATGATATTTTTGAGATAAAAAAATTTATTATGGATAAAAAACTTAATTTTACCAATATTTTATATAGAAGAAATAAAAAGGAGATATTTAGGATAAAGAGAAAAGATTTTAAAAGTAAGATTGTAAATACTAAAATAGAAAAATTAGAATTATCAAATAAGTTTATTACCTTATATTCTAAGAAAAAAAGATACAAATCAGATAGAGTTAGCTTATGTATTGGTAATCTTGGTTTACTTGAATTGATGCATAATTCAAATTTTATAAATATGAAAGATAAAATAAGTTTTGTTGATGGCAACTGTGCTTATAACATTAATTTTTTTTTAAATATTAAGAAAAGCTATTATATTCCCATGTCTTTAAAAGAGATTTTTTTTAAATTATTTTATGGAAAAATTGATAGTTACAAAAATAATATTAATAAAACATTAATGGTACAGCAGTTTTCCTATAATCATAAAAAATATGTTTATACATTAGAAGAAATCTTGAGCTATAAATCTAATCATATAAGATATTTTCTTTCAAATCATGTTGTTGATTTAAGAATTAATAATATACCAATAAGTAAATATATAAATAATATTTCTAAAAAAATTAAAATTTATGGTTCTGGAACTTGCAAAAAATATTTACCAGGACCTATTTCACAAAACTTAATTTATGATGCTATTGTTAAATAAAATTATAAAAAATTATTTTTTAAATTCTAATTTAGATTCAATTAAGATAAATAAAATAATTTTTTACTACTGTATTTTTATTTTTTTTACTGTAATTATTAGTATTGTATTTAGTTACTTATTTTTCAAACAGTTTCCAACTTTTTTTGAGGTTAATAGTTTTAAAATCATTCCATCCAAACTCCCTTTTGGTTATGGAAATTTATTAAATAATCTTTTTGAAAATGGGACTTATATGAATACAGAAAATTTTTTATTGGTTAAAGGAAAAGAAATAATAACATCATATGATATTGATTTTGTTCTAAAAAAACTACCTCTTTTTTCTTTATTACTTTTTTATCTAATAAGTATTTCAAAAAATATTTTTTTTTTAATAATTACGAAAAATATTCTATTTTTTAGTTTGTTTTTTTTTGTATCTTACTATTCATTAAAATCTTTAAATATGAAGATTTACCAGTTTTTATTAATAATTTTGTTTTTTTTAATTATTCCTTACAATTTAAAAACTTTTTCAGAAATATCTTATGCAGACTCAATAAGTTCTATATTAATTGCCTGTTTATATTTACTCTGTATTTCTAAAATTAAATTTAAAAGTTATTTAATTGGTTTAGCTTTATTTTTTTTGTATTTAACAAAAGAATCAATGTTTGCTATTTGTATATTTGTTCCTTTATTAATAATCTATTTTGATTTCAAAAATGAGAAATTTAATTCATTAGTACCAACCCTATTTATAATTTTAAGTATTACTGCCTGGGGTATTTATGGAGTGATTAAAACTGACAAATTTCCATTTGGACAAAGTATATCTACTTGGAAATCTTACGATATGTCAAAGTCTATAAGTGAAGATTTTAAAAAATATTATCCCAAGTACTCTACAGATAATTTGGATAGCAACAGAATAGATAAAAAACTAAATAGTGAATGGGAATTTTATGAATACTTTAAGAAAAAAAACATTGAAAAAATAAAAAGTGAACCAAATACGATATTTGAAAATTTACTATTAAAAATGAAATTTTTAATGTTCAACCTGTATCCTGATGGAATAAGCTACAACAAAATTATAAGTTTTGACATATTGTTCATTTTAACGAATATAATAAATAAAATTTCAATTTATCTTGCACTTTCATTAAGTTTGTTAATTATGTTAAGTAAAAAATATAATTTTGGAGAGATAGAAAAATATTTTTTAATTATTTTTTTATTGAATATATCTACTCATTTAGTTGGATGGTTTACAACAAAACATTTAGTTGGAATATCATTAATTTCTTTCATTTTTTTAGTTATAAGAATGCCATTCATTTTTTCGATTTTAAACGAAAAGTATAAAAAAAATGTTTAACAAATATAAATACAATCTTTAAATTCAACTTTGATTTACCATGAACCCTTTTTTTAAATTTTATTTGAATGTCTTCAATATTTAAATTTTTTTTTCCATTGTAAATAATATCAAATAAAATTTTATATCCATTTAAATAAAAAAAGTCCTCATATTCTAAGAGTAAATTTTTTTTACACATAAAAAAACCAGATAATGGATCGCTTGACTTCTTATTTAGACAAATGTTGATTATCGCTATAAACAATAAGGAAAAAAAACTTCTTAGGAAACCTAAATTTCCTGAATATTTTCTTTGAAAAAAACGACTACCTATCACCACATCTTTTTTCTCTTTTATTAATTTATCATACATTATATTGGAATTAGAAATTTCATGCTGAAGATCACAATCTAGCACTAAAATATTATCAAATTTACTTTCTTTTGCGCCTAATATAATAGATTTAGATAAATCTCTATTTTTTGAAACTCTTTTTATAAATCTTATTTTTTCATTTAAATATTTTTCGATAACTTCACTTGTATTATCTGTTGAGTTATCATCAACAATAATAAGCTCAAATTCAAAATTTATTTTTTTTAGATCATTAATCAAAAGAGGAATGTTATCAGCTTCATTAAGCGTTGGAACTAAGATTGATATCATATATAAATCTGTTGTTATAATATAAGATTAATATGTATTTATTTATACCTTTTATTTTAGTCTCGATTTACAGTTTTTTTTTTTAGTTTAATTTTTAATACACAGATAAAGAAATCTTTTTTAATTATATCTTTAATTATAACTTATTTTCTATATTTTTTTGGAAAGATAGGTTTTTTAGAATTTGGTAATCAAATATTATTATTTAGCTCACCATTTATAATACTTTTTATTATTAAAAAGCGGACTAGTATAAGTTCAAATCATTTAAAAGAGGTATTGTTTCTTACTCTAGCTTTTCTGATAATTATTTTTTATACACAAGGTGCTTTCTTGTACAAATATGATGATTTTTCAGAGTACGGCATAATACCAAAATTAATCTTTTTCGAAAATTATTTACCAATATATATAGATTATCTAGACAAAGGTACTCACAGCAAAGTAAACATAATTTCAATTTATCAATATTTTTTTTTAAAAAATTCGGCTTTAGAATTTCAGGAAAATAGCTTGTTAGTTGTTAATAATTTTTTTAAAATATTATTAATTATAAATTTATTTAGTTATATTAATTACAGTAGATTAAAATATTTTATAATTTTCATCATATTTTATTTTTTAATATATTCACTTTCAACTGGATTTGACAGATTATATGTTGATTCTATTATAGCTTTAATTATTCCAAATCTTTTTTTAATTTTTTTTAATAATAATAAAAAATTGGACTATTTACTCTTTACATTGTTATTTATTACTATTCCATGCTTAAAATTCAGTGGTATAATTATAGTATTAGGAATTTCCGCAATATTTTTATTATACAATTTTTTTGTAAAAAAAAATGATAAAAGTATTATTGTTATAATTTGTTTGTTTATTTCTTTTTTTATAAATCAATTTCACCATTCATCTTTTGCAAATTTTAATAATAATATAAACGAAGATTTTAAAAAAAAATTTTATCAAAATAGAGATCAATTTCAGAATTATACTTACGAAAGTAAACATATTTTAAAAAAAACAGATCAGAAAATCTTTGAAAAGGAAATTATTTTAGAAATAGTGTCTGCAAATTTTAAGAAGTTAAGTTCAGATGGAATTTATCATTCAAAAACATTTTTAATATTAAATAAAATATTTGATAAGCTTAAGTTACCTTTAAATCTAAAAGAATATCCAATAAATTTATATGTTTGGATATCTCTCATATTAATAATGTCATTTTTTATTAAAGCAAATTTGAAATATTTAAATATAATTTCGATTTTATATATACTTTTTATTTTTTCATATTTTTTTATTCTAATTCTTTGGGCAATGGTTAATAACCTTATAAATAACGATTACACAATTGCTCAATCTTGGCAGAGACACCTGGGTGTATTATTATTAGGTTATATTTTATTTTTGCTTGTAAATATATTGAGATACAAAAGACTTGATTATTTAAAGTTAATAATAGTTGGATTAATTATAATGATGATATCAGTACCAAATTCATTAAAAAATTTTTTTTCTTTAGAATTTATTATTACTGAAAAATATTGGAAAGAAACTTTTGAAATGAGGAATGAAATAAAATATCTATCAGAATCTATAGAGCAAAAAATACCAAAATATTCAAAATTGATAGTTTGTAATCCAATTAAATATAATGGGTATTTTTATCCAATCCTCAAATATGAATTGATAAATATTAATACGATAAAAAATAATGACTATAGATTGGAAACTTTTATTAATAAGAAAAGTGTCAAAAATTTAAAAAATAAGTTGTTTATATTAGTTTCAGATAAACAAGATGTCGATTTTGAAATTTCTAAAATTTTTGATTTAGATAAGACACAAATTAAATTAGTTTCTATTATTGATAAATCGTTTTTATATGAAATAAAAAATATTTAATGATAAAAATTTCAACATTAATTATAATTTTTTTTTTTTTAGTTGAATTGTCTTTAAGATTCATTGGATTTGGAACACCAGTTTTATATAAAAATATTGGTAAAAATTATTATCCATTAAAAAACCAGGATTTAAAAAGATTTAAAGGGAATAAGGTAAAAATAAATAATCTTGGAATGCGAACAAATTTTAACTGGGATGATAAAAATAAAAAAAAAAAAATTGTTTTCTTTGGTGATAGCGTATTATTTTCAGGATCATATATAAGTAATAAAGATATGTTTTCTGAAAAAATTTGTAGTGAATATTTAATTGAATACATATGTGGAAATTATGGAGTAAATGGATATTTGCTGCAAAACTTAACAGATAGAATTAAACAAATTGAAAAGAAAAGATTAAATAATGATAAATTAATTATTGTTATTAGTAATTCATTTGATTATGGAAAGACAAATTTTAATGATTTACCTCTATATGAAAATTTCAACATAAAAATTTTTGGATCATCGATAGAGATTATAAACCATATACTTTTTAAATATAAAATCTTAGATAGATATCACAAAGATAATAAAATTAATTTTTTATATGAACCGGAAAAAGATAAAAATCTTCAGCTTGATGATTTTTTGCAACTTTTAGAAAATTTATGGAAAAAAAAGGAAATATTTCTTTTCATTCTGCCAACTTTAGAAATACTTGAAGGTCAATATACTAAAGTACATTTTTTAGATAAAGTAAAGACAAAAAATATTAAAATAATTAATCTTTACGATAATTTAATAAATAAAGATTTTCAAAATCTATATTTTAATAACGCTCACTTAAATAAAAAAGGTCATGATTATTTAGCGAAAATAATTTATGAATACTTAAAATGAAATCAAAAAAAAAAATTATTTTGAGAGTAACAATCGTTGTAATACTTATAATTATATCAATTTTTTTATCAAAATACATTTCAACAGATATTTTTGATTATAATTTTTTGTAAAATTATGATTAAAGACAGGAACTCAAGTATTGATTTTTTGCGGTTTGTTGCTGCTTACACTGTAGCAACAACTCATTTAATAATAAATTATTATAAAACAAGTATAGAGTTTGAAATTATTTCATCCATGGCCGTTGAGGTTTTTTTTATTATAAGCGGTTTTGTATTAGCTCCTCAAATAATTAAACTTGTTAAGGATAATAAATTTGTAAACTACAAAATTTTTTTAGTTAGAAGATGGTATCGAACTATACCACTCTATGTTCTAAGTCTTGTAATGACGACGATTATATTAAGTAAATTTTCGACATTTGATTTTTTAAAATATCTATTATTTGTACAAAACTTTTTCTATATTTGGTTAAATGAAGACTATTTTTCTATTTCTTGGAGTTTATCAGTTGAGGAGTGGTTCTATATAATATTTCCAATATTTTTAATTTTTTTAAATAAAATTCTTGGTAATAACAATCACAGAATATTAATATCAGCTATTATTTTTATTATAGTTATATTTCTTTTACGACTTTACTTTTCAAATTTGGACGATTGGGGTTCATCTGTAAGGAGAGTAGTAATATTTAGATTGGACTCAATAGCTTTAGGATTTATTTTATATCTTTTCAGAGATCAATTCCTCTCTTCATTAAAAAATTTAATTATCATATTTATAATATTTACTGCTTTATCAATTTTAACTTTTAATATTTTTAAACTTAATATAAGTGAAAATTATTACCTTGTTAAACATTTATCTCACTATGCTATAGCTGCATGGGGAGCTTCTTTGGTAATGTTTTTGTTTTTAATCGAAAAATTTATCAAAATTTCATCGATTAAAAATCTGAATTTTTTTTTAGGCAAAATTTCTTATTCAACTTATTTATTTCATTTAATATTAATATATATTATTGGATCAATTGAAAATATTAATTTAGTAACTTTTTTTATTATTTTTACAATCTCACAATTTAGTCTATCTGCACTACTTTATTATTTTTTTGAAAGTCCAATTTTAAATGTAAGACCAATGTATAAGTACAAGCAAGAATTATAATCAAATGATTTAACAAATTCATTATAAATAAGAATGGATAAAATAAACTTAATAATACCTGCAAAAGAAGAAATAAGTAATTTATTTTTTATTATTAAACCTCTTTTAAAAAGAAATGAAATTAATAAAATAATTTTAGTATTACATAAAAAAAATAACAAAAAATTTATTAATAATAGAAAATTAAAAGTAATTATTCAAAAAAAGTCTGGTTACGGAGCAGCAATTAAAGAAGGTTTTAAAATATCTAATTCTAAATATAGCTGTATTTTTAATGCAGATGGATCTTTTAATGCAAAAGATCTTCCAAAAATGATTAAACTTTCAAAAAATAATGATTTTATTTTTGCTTCGAGATATTTAAAAGGTGCAGGCAGTGATGACGATAATATTATAACTTTATGTGGAAATTTTATATTTTCTTTATTAGGTAGACTTTTATTAAATGTTAATCTTAGAGATATTCTCTACACGTATGTACTTTGTAATACAAAGAAATTTAATAGACTAAATTTAAGTAGTAATGATTTTAGATTTTGTATTGAATTTCCATATAAAGTTGTCGAAAAAAAATTTAATTATACACAGATAAAGTCTAAAGAATTTAAAAGAAAATTTGGTGTAAAAAATGTAAATGAATTAAAAGATGGATTTTTAATTTTTACAGAGGTATTAAAATGTTTTTTAAAAAGAATTCTCAAGATGTAATTTATTTTATAATTTTTATATTATTAATTGTTCAAATACTTTTATTTAAAAATTCTCTTTTTTCACATTGGTCACATATATTAGATCAAGATGTAACTTTAGTTTATAACGCATTGTTACTAAGTTCTAATATTAACCAAGAATATTTAGATCATCCAGCATACACTACGATAAATAATTTAAATTTTATATTTAGAATCTTAAATTTTTTCAATTTGATAGAAGTTCATAATATTGACAATCTAATACAAGCCAAGAATAAAGACCAATCACTTCAAATTTTACACAATATCTCACAAATTGTTCAAGTATCTTATTCGTATACGCTTTTAATTTTAATATATTTTATAGTAAATGAAATAATTGATGACAAATTTAGTTCATTTATTCTTTGTCTAGTTTGTTTATTTTCCCCCTCTTATTTATTTCTTTTAGAATTAATTAGATCAGAAATATTAAGTTTAATCTTATTATTATTATATTTTATATGTTTATCAAAATATCAGAAAGGAGAAAATAAATATTTAATTTTTTCTGGATTTTTTTTTATTCTGAGCCTTTTGGCAAAAATACAAATTATTATTGTTATATTTCCTTTACTGATTTTAAATTATTTAATTAATTTAAATTCAAAATTTAAAAAAGATAATATAAGATTTTCTAAGTATATAATTATTTTATTTAATTTTTTTATAATTATTTTCTTAATTTATTTTTTAGATAATTATCAATATAAAAGAGTAGATAAAATTTTATTTATTTTTTTTATATTTTTTCATTTTATTTATTTTTACTTAAGTGATAGAAAAATTTTTTTAAATTTTAATTTGAATTTTTCATTATTGTTATTTTTAATTGGTTGCTGTTCTGCAATAATTTTTTTTAAAATATGTAATTATTTTGAACTAAGTTCTTTTCATCCAGTATTAACATCTATAATAGGTAGTCCAATAACTCAAATGGGGAATATAAATACTGGTTATCAAACAAGTAGTATTGATAATTTAGCTTTTATTAGTAAGATTTATAACTTTTTTATTTATTCAATAATCGAAGGAAGTCATTTTGGAAGAAATGAATATGAATATAAAAATGCTTTTATATTAGTATTTAATAAACTTAGTAATTTAACTTATATTTTAAGTATTTTAATATCCATATATTGTATATTTAGAAAAAAATATTTAATTTTACTGTTAATATTATTTTTAAATATATCTATAACTTTAATTAACTTTGTATTTAATTTTAGGCCATATAATTTTTATTTAATATATTCTTTGCCTTTAAACTTAATACTAGTATCAGTTATTTTGAAAGTCATTAAATTTAAAAAGATAAGTTCAATTATATTTTTATTGTTTTATTTATATTTAAGTTTTAGTGAACTTAAATTTTATTTAAACAATCCAAGAGTAAATGATTATCCGATAAAAAATATGGAGCAAATATGTTTGAGCGAAAATATAAATAATAAAAACTCATATATGTCATACTGGCAAAAAAAATATGACGTAAAATTTTTAAGTGAATTATGCGCTGATTATAATATTAATTATAAATCATTTTTAAAAGAATAAATAAATCCAAGTGTAAACCAGATTATAAACATTCCAAATGAATTAAAAAAACTTCCTGATGGTAAAAATGGAAAAAAAACAAGAATTGTAAAAGTTATAATAATTGATTTATCAAATGAAGAACTGATATTCTTAAGTTTATTTAAACAGAAAAAAAATAGGCTAAAATAAAAAACTAATGTTCCAAATATTCCTGTATCACTTAACAATTCAAAAACAAAATTATGAGGATGAGTACTACAATTCTCTGAGATTAAAGCACATTCATACCTATAAGTTTGCAAACCTGTGCCAATTAAAAAATTATCTTTAAAAATTATAAAAGCGTTATCAAAAAATTTAAAATATACATTATTGTTAAATTGATCAAAGGTATAAAAAATTCTTTCTCTGATTATGCTGTCATTTTGGAAGTATATTAATAGAAAAACTGTAAAAAATATAAAAAAATAAATTATCATAGTTTTTAAATTAATTTTTTTAAAATTTAAGATAGGTATAATAAATAATGCTATAGTCGATAAAATCGAAGCAAGTCTTTCGCCTGTTATAAGAATTGAAAAATATAAAAAAAATATAAGTAAATACCTAAGTTTGCGTACATATTTATTTGTTTCTTTAAATACATAATAAATAAAAAATGGAGACAGTTTAAATAAGATACCTCCAGGAATTTGTTCATCTTTAAAAAAAGATGTCAATCTGCCAGCTTGTTGCTGTTCAAATCCTAGAATATTTTTTCCTAAAATACTTTGAAACCAAAGATCAACACAAATTACAATAATTATATAACTTACTAATTTCGATAAATTGAATTTAAATATTTTGTCTTTATTTAGAAAAAAAATTAAACTTATAAAAATTAGCAATTGTAGAGCAAAGGTAATTGAGTTTTCAAATGATTTCAAATTATACTTTGAAAATATTGAACTCAAAAAAAAAATTAATAATAGTAAAAAAAAAGGATAATATGCCTTATCGTTTATTAAATCTTTTCTATCAAACTTAAAAATAAAAAAAATGAACGATAATGCTATAAGTGCAGAATTAATATTTAAAAAAGCAACACCAGTTAAAATAGAAATCGGGAAAATAAAAATTAAAAAATAGATATGTTTTTCTAGATTTTTGTATTGAATCATGTAAAAATTCTTGAATAAACATATTTACAATGAAACTTCTTAATTCTCAAATAATAAGAATTAAAAAAAAGAAAAATTTAAAGATTATTAAACCTGTAAATATATATGGTACTGAATTTGGAAATAATTGTTTTGTTGGTCCATTCTGCGAAATTCAAAAAAACGTTAAAATAGGTGATAATACAAAAGTTCAATCACATTCGTTTATATGTGAATTTGTAACTATTGGTAAAAATTGTTTTATAGGTCATGGAGTAATGTTTATTAATGATAAATTTAGTGATGGGAAACCAGCAGGAGGTAATAAAAAAAAATGGAAGATAACAAATATAAATTCAAATGTTTATATAGGTAGCAATTCCACAATTTTACCTGTTAAAATCTGCTCAAATGTTGTGATTGGTGCAGGCTCAGTTGTAACAAAAGATATCACGAAGCCAGGTAAATATATTGGAAATCCAGCGAAAAAGATTTAATGGATCTAAGTTTTTATTCCTTTTTATTTATTAATATTTTAATTATTACGCTTTTATTTAAAAATGCTGATATCATATCGAAAAAAATTGGCCTAAATAAAAAACAAGATGATCAGACACCTTTGGTTGGCGGTTTGGGTATTTTTATTTTTTTTATTTTATTTAACTTTTATTTGTTTTATTTTCAAAAACAACTCGTAATAGATTATCAATTTAATATTTTAATATTAATTTCAATTATTTTTATTATAGGTTTTTTTGATGATGTGTTCCAATTAAGTTACATAAAAAGGTTAATATTTATTTATTTGATATTTGTTATATTTTTAAAATTTACTAATTTTTATATTATTGATCAGTTATATTTTGAGTCGATAAATAAAACAGTTTTACTGGGAAATTTTGCCTTGTATATCACCCCTTTCTTTATTTTGTTATTACTAAATAGTTTAAATATGGCTGATGGTATAAATGGAAATTCTGGAATAATAATTATCTCTTATTTATATTTATTATACGAAAATAATATTAATTTAAATTTATTAGTTTTATCAATAATCATACCACTTATATTATTTTTATATTTTAATCTTAGGAATAAAATTTATTTAGGTGATTCAGGTATTTATTTATTGTCCTCAATAATCGCACTTTATGTAATAAATAAATATAATACGAAAAGTATTATGATTTCCTGCGAAGAAATTTTTTTAATTTTTTTGATTCCAGGACTTGATATGTTTAGGTTATTTATTTTGAGACTGTTAAAAAAAAGAAATCCATTTAAAGGGGATAACAATCATTTACATCACTTATTATTAAGCAAATATGATTTGAAATATACATTGCTAATTTATTTTATTTTAATTAATTGGCCGAACATTTTATACAGTTCATTTAAAATAAATATTTTATTATTAATTTTAACTAACATTTTTATATTTATCTTATTTGTATTATATCTTCAAAAATTGAAGAAATTTTCTTAATAATTTTACAAAAATAAATAATATTGGAAAGTTTTCATTATTTTTTTTTAAAGATTTGTAACATTCAATATTTGCATAAAAAATATTCTTCAATCCTGAGCTTGCTCCTCCAGAAGACATTAAAACTGTGAATTTGTTATAGTAATGATAATTCGTTTTTTCATGATTTTTTGCTTTAATGAAAAAATCAAAATCAGCAGAAATTTTATAGCTTGTATCAAAATTATTCATATTTGATAAAAATGTTTTTTTTATTAGACTTCCAGGGTGTGGTATATGATTTCCAATTTTATTTATTTTTGAAATTTCTCCAGTAATGTATTTACGAGAAAACCCTAAAAAATTTTTTTTATAAATTATATTGGAGTATAAAATATCTATATTATTTTTTAATAAAATTTTATTAGCATTATTTAAAAAAAAATTATCTACTAAAATATCATCTGAATTCAAAAATAAAAGATACTCACCTGAAGATGCAGCTATACCTTTATTCATTGCATCATATATTCCACTGTCACTCTCGGAAATTAATTTTAATTTTGGGTTATCAAATCCTTTTATGATTGTGATAGTTTTATCGTAAGAACAATTATCAATTATAATATGTTCATAATTCTCAAAATTCTGATTTTTTACTGAAATCAAACAATTACTCAAGAATTTTTCAGAATTAAAAGTAGGTGTTATTATACTTATAAACATTTAATTAACTGTTTTAAAAATATGAATATATTGTTCTTTTATTTTTTTTGAGTTAAGATTTTTTAAAGCGTAAAATCTTGAAATTTTTGATTTCTTTTCGATTTTTTTTTTATTTATTTCTTTTAAAGTTTTTATAATACTACTTGTGTCGCCAAGTTTATAAGAGTAGCCTATATTTTTAATTACCTCACTAGTACCACCATTTTTAAAACTTATAACAACATTACCTGAAGATAAAGCTTCTAAAACTGTTAGAGGTAAATTATCTATTGTGGAAGTGCATAAAAAAATATCTGATAAAGAATATAAATCTGAGATCATATTATGAGGTAAAAAATTCATCTGTTTTAAATTATTAAAATTTTTCAATAATTTATTTATTTTTCCTAGAGATAAAAAAAATATTTCATTGTTGTATTTTAATTTTTCTACTATTTCCAAAAAATAATTATACCCTTTTCTGGTATCTGAAAAATCTTGTGCCGAAAAAAAAACAATTTTTTTGTTAATCGGCAAACCATATTTTTTTCTTAGATATATTTTATTTCTAGGTTTAAATAATTCTATATCTATAGGATAGTATTTGCATAAAAATATTTTAGATTTGTATTTTGGATATTTTTTTTTAAAATTATCCATCATCCATTTATTATGAGCCACAAAAAATATGTTTTCATTTTTGATTATTTCGTATTTTTTTTTCATACAGTGTTTTGAAATAAAGTCGTTACTTTCCCTAAAATTATGCGAATAATGTTCAGTAGAATTTAAAAACCACATATCGTGAAGGCTAATAACAACTTTGGTGTTGATTTTGTTAATTTCATCAAGAGAAATCATTGATCTATTAATCCAATGAATGTTTACAATTTCAGGATTTAAATTATTAATTTTATCAACAATATTTGTTTTGAATATATTTAAAGATTGATGATAATTTTTTTTTAAAAATATTTTTATGATAGCTTTTTCTATAATCCTTAGAAATAAAATAAAAATTTTTTTTAAATTACCAAAAACCTCAATGGTTGTTTTGTACTTAGAATAGACTGTAAAAAAAAAATAATTTTTATTTTTTAATGATTTATAAATAGAATATGCTGCAATATTTGCACCTCCTTTAAAATCACTAAATGAGATAAACAATATTTTCATAAATTAAAAAAGTTTTATATTTTTTTTATACCATTCACATATTTCAGGAATTTTTAATTTCAATTTATCTTTTTCTTTCCATCCTAGTTTTTTTAATCTATTACAATTTATTTTATAAATTTTATCATTAAAGGGTCTATCCTTAACAAAAATAATATTTTTTTTTAAGTTAACTTTTAAATGTAGGGATATAATCCTAACGACGTCCATAATATAGAATGATTTATTTGCAGCAATATTATAAATTGTATTTGGTTTTCCCTTGTCTATAATTTTAATTAACCCACTACAAAAGTCATTAACTGATAAAAAATATCTAGCGGAGTTTCCTCTACCATGTATTGTCATTTTCTTTTTTTTTAAAAAATTAAATATAGTCTTAGAAATTAATTTCTCAGGATATTGTCTTGCTCCATAAATATTATTAGCTCTCACAGTTATTACATTTAATTTATATGAATGATTATAGGAATTCACAATCATATCTGCTGCAGCCTTTGATGCTGAGTATGGATTTGTCGGATTTAGCATTTGATCTTCTTTAAAAGGTTTGCTTTTCAAATTTTCGCCATATACCTCGTCTGTGCTAACATGGATTATTTTCTTTACTTTTTGTTTTCTACAAGCTTCTAAAAATGAGTGTGTCCCGAGAGTATTAGTTTTCGTAAATAATAACGAATTTCCAAATGAATTATCAACGTGGCTCTCTGCTGCTACATTTATAGCTATATCTACATTTTTTAGATTTTTTTCCAAGATCTTATAATTTAGTAAGTCATCTTTTACAAAATAAACTCTATTAGAATTTATAATATTTTTTAAATACTTAATATTTGCTGCATAGGTAATTTTATCATAAAGGACTAATTTATCGTTTTTAAATTTTTGAAAAATTACTTCAGCAACATGAGAACCTATAAATCCTGCTGCCCCTGTTATTAAAATTTTTTTCATCTTATTTTTTTTAATTCTTTTTTAAGTCTTTTAAAATAAATAAAAAGATCTTTTTTTGTAATTTTACTATTAATAATTTTATTTAATTTTTCGGTTTTAAAACTGAAATTGTTATCTTTAAAATTTTTTTTTATTTTGACCTCTATTTGTATATCTTTTTTTTCAATGATTTTACTTAAAAAGAAATCTATTTTTATTGGAATGCCAGATCCAAGATTTAAAGTTCCTTTTTGATTTGATTTAATTAATTTTTCAAGTAATACACAAAATAATTCTACAGGTAATAAATCTTTATAAATGTAAAAATTATTGTCAAATATAATTTTTTTTTTCTTTATACCTGTAATAATTGAACTCATTAAAGATGGTTTTTTTTTTTTACCAATTTCAAATCCTATAACATTTGCAAGCCTGAGGATTAAGAGATTATTCCCTAAAACTTTTTTGCAGATTTTCTCAGAATATAAACAGTTTTTGGCGTAATTATTTATGGGTTTTATTACTGAATTTTCTGTTACATTTATTTTAGGCTTATAAATCTGTCTAGTACTAATTAAAATAAAATTTGATTTTGTATTTTTCAAGAGTTTTGCCAAATAATAATTTCTGTCGTTTGTAATATTGTATTTTTTACTAAAAAAATTTTTATTATAGCTAAAATTTATTATCGTATCATTGTCTCTTATTTTGTATTTTTTAAAGTTCTCAAATCTTATTTTTTTTACTAAATATTTTTTTTTCAAATATTCATACAAATTTTGTTGTAAGAAACTTTTATAACCAATTAAAAATATTTTTAATTTATTATTTTGTTTTGACACCTATTAATCCAGAATAGTCTATATGTTGAAAAAAAATATTTTTTTTATCTGAGAAATATTCGTCTACTGCTTTTTTGCATCCCTTCCAGTGTCCATAATCATCAATAATTATTACTCCACCAGATTGAATTTTAGGATATAAAATTTCTAATTCTTTTTTTGTAGATTCGTAAAAATCAGTATCTAATCGCAATAAACTTATTTTTTCAGGTATATTTTCATTTAAAGTCTCTTCAACCTTACCTTCAACGTAAATAATATTTTTTTTATTGAGCCCAGTTTTTTCCATATTTTTTTTTACATGTTCTAACTTGGAATATGCCCATATATCTTTAGTATTTTCTTTTTTTTTTATTTTTGCTCATTTCTTCATGAGCTTTTTGATTTAAAATATTTATATCATATTCACTTGGATCTGACATGCCATCGAAAGTATCATAAAGCCATAAATTTTTATTTTCATTTAAATTAAATTTCATCATTGAATATGCAATCATCATTGCTGAACCACCTCTGAATACCCCACACTCTACAAGATCTCCTTCTATTCTATTTTTATATATATAATTTACACTTTGAAATAGAGACAGAAATCTTTCTCTACTTATATTTAAAGATTCTTTTTCACATATTTTGTGTTTATTATTAAAAAAGGATTTATTTTCTTTTTGAAAAGTTAAATCATCTGAATAATGTATTTTTTTTATTTCATATGATAATGATTTCAAAATTTGTTTGATAATATTTTTAATCATTTAATTTATGTCTATTTATAATGACTTTAAAAAAAAAAATAGGAAAAAAAATTGAATAATTTAATAAAAAATATCTATCTAAATGGTCATATAATTTTATTATCATTGATATTTTATGGTCTATCAATTGGGATCTTGTTAAAAGAAATTAATTTAATTTTTTTACCTAGTGTAGATTTACATATTTTACACATTTATAGATTTCTTATAGTTATAATATGTATATTTGCTTTTTTCACTCTTGAAAAAAAATTTTCAAAAAATGGATTTATATTAATACTGATTAATTTTTTATTTCTAGTAAGCACGATTTTTACAGAGGAATTAAGATTTAGTATTGATGGAATGGAGTATTTAAGAAATTATAATACTAGTCCTAATAGTAGGGATATTTTTTTTTCTTCGAAAACGAAAGTATTAATAATAAATTTTTTTAATATTATTTTACCTATAATATTTCTTTTATTTTTGAGAGTTAAAAAATTTGATTTAAATAAATATAAAAATATTAGTTTAAAAATTTGTGATATTAATTTAATTATTCTTTTATCACTTTTAATATTTAAATATTTTTATATAAATTTTTTTTCACAAGAGAAAAATATTGAATGGCATTTGATAAATATACATAGTTTGCTTTATATATTAAATATTCATTTTTTATTAATAGTAGATCAATATTTTTTAAAAAAAGAAATTTCAAAAACTAATATCATTAAAATATTTGGAATATTTGTTTGTTTTTCAATTACAAAATCTTATGTTTTTGTATTAATTTGTATAACTAGTTACATAATATATTTTGTAGTATTTTCATATCAATTAAAAAAATTAATATATTTAATATCTTCAATCTGTTTGATTATAATAGTATATGTTTATTACGAATACTTATCTTATAATCAAACATTTAAATTTGTTATTTATGAACCTGGTACAATTTTAAATTCAATTTTTATAAGAATTAAAAATATTGAATATTATTTATATTATTCTGAAAACTTAAATTTAATATTTGGAAATAATATCTTTTCTGAACAAGCTGCCACGTATCCTCATAATTTTTTTGTAGATCTAATTTTTTGTACAGGAATTTTTGGAACTTTATTATTTTTATTTTTAATTTATTTACTTTTAAAAAATATAAAAAAAATTAATTTAGAAAATATATTTTTTTTTATTATTTTTTTTCAGTCTTTGTTTTTTTCAATTTTTTCAGGATTTCTGTTTACCAATATGGTTTTTAATATTTCACTAGCTACTCTCTTCTGTTTGATAGGAGAAAAAGAGGAGAAGATGAGTAAAAATTCTCGTGGTTGATGAATATTTATAATTATAAAAGATAAAATTGCTGCCAAGGAAGTTGCTAAAGCTGCTCCATTTATACCAAAAAAATTAATTAGGTAATAATTTAAAGTTATATTTAATAATATAGTGCTAGTTTGGAAAAATAATATTTGTTTATATTTAGAGAAAACATATTGCTTATGAACCCATAAATTTATTATTAAAGCTGCAGCTACATTAATGCTTAAAATTTTTAGTGAATTTAATACAATCAAAAATTCATTACCAAATAATTTAAGATAAGAACTGCCTAATATTAAAGCAAGTAAATAAGTTACAATTCCAGTTATAATACTCAAAAATATAAGATTTTTATAAATATCCGTAAATTTCTGTTTATCATAAGATATTCTATTTAAGTTAGGATATATAAATTGAAAGAAATGAGTGCCAAATAACAAGATTATAGTTATTATTCTAGATGTTGCGGAATAATAACCAGCGTAGTCAACTCCCAATAAATTTGAAATCATTAAAACATCTACTCTCATTGAAATTAAAAAAGCAAAGGCCAACAAAGGAAAGAGAATAATCTTTTTTATAATTTTTAAAGTGTATTCATAGGAAAATATTAAGTTTTGAAATTTATTACCATTTTTTTTAAAATAATAAATTACTACTAAAGAAAAAAATACATTTTCTAGAAAATATGCTAAAGCCAAAAAAATGTAGTCTATTTTATTTAGTATAATAAATAATTTAATCAGTAAAAAAATTATATTTTGTAAGAATTTAATTCTGAATATTATATTAAATTGACCTCTAACAAACAACTCACTATAAAAAATTGAAAACGGTTCTGAAATAATTATCAGGTTTAATATTAAAATTAAATTTTTTAAATCCTGATCAATTTCAATAAAAGTTAGAAATATAGCCAGGGTAACATACAAAATAACAGATGCATAAAAAGTGATTAAAAAGCATGAGCCTATCTCCCTTCGTCTTTTATCAAAATTTAAAGATAAAGACTTATTTAAATAATAATGAATATTTGAAAATGACATTGAGAATATAATAAAAAAAATTGTCTGCGCTATTGTAAATTTACCAAATAATTCCGAAGAATAAGTTCTTGCAAAAAATACAATTATAAAAAATGAAAAAAAGTAAGATATAACATTTGAGCTGAAAAAATATGAAAAGTTAGGGAGGAAACCTGTAAAATTTTCTAGTTTATTATATATTTTTTTCATTCAACAGCTCATTAATATAAGTATCTAAATTTTTTATTCTTAATTTATAAGTATGATCATTAAGTGTTCTTTTTTGGCCTGAAATTGACTTTGTTTTTAGAAGACTTAAGTCATTTAAATACTTAGAGCATTTATTAATCAAATCAATCTTACTATCAAAAGTTTCTAATTCTTTACCTATTTCAAATAGATTTTCGAGACCTTTTTTATAATCTGTAATCACCATACATCCGTGTCCAGTTCCTTCAAATAATCTCATATTTCCTGCATATTCTGTGTCACCTATGTGGGTGTTTAACAAAATTTTTGTTTTTGATAAAATTTCATACATTTTATTTCCAAATATTGGTTTTTTTGAAAACAAATAAATATATAAAATTTTATAATAAAAGCTTGGGTTTTTAAATATATTAAAGTTTATTAAAGAACCAAAAATACTAAGCAAATATGTAATTATAAACTTTTTAGAAAAATTTATTGATATATAGTTGTTTTTAAATTGCTTCATAATAGAATAAACTAGATCTACACGGTTATTGTGTAGATTTTGACTGAGAAAAATCGAACCTATAAACGAGATATCAATAGATTTTTTATTCCAATCAACTAAATTATTTTCAGGAAATGCATGATGCATTAAAAGTACATTTTTGCTAAACAATTTTTTATAATTTTTTTTATAACCCTCAGTACATGTAATTATGCCATCAACATTATTTAGATTCTCAATAATTTTTTTATTAATCGGTGCACAATGAAAAGCAATTATCAGCTTTATAAAATCAAATTTCCTAATCTTATCAATATTACTTTTCTTTGCCAATTCTGCGTTTCCTAAAAATAAAATATCTGGTTTATAGAAATTTATTTGTTGAATTAAAATTTCTTTATCTGAATTTTTATCTCCAAATTCCTCCATCCATTTATCTTGCAATATTTTAAAATTGTTAATTATTTCATAACATTTATAATTTAATTTATTTAGTTCTTTGGAGATATTATTTGAAACAGAGTAGTTTTCTCTAAAATAAATTTCTAAAATTTCATTAAATTCTAGAGCTTTAAAATTTTTAATATTTCTGTCGTTAAGTTGCTTCAAAAATTCAGGATAAGCTGATGAAATTCTTAAAAATTTAAGCATCAAAAAAATTATTTATAACTTTACAAACATAGGTTATTTGTTTTGAATTCAAGTGTTCTCCAATTGGTAAACTTAAAATATTTTTTCTTAAATCAATACTTTTCATATTCTTACAATAATTATAATGGTGTTTTTTAAAAATGGGCACCTCAGGTAATGCATAAGGGTAATGAATGCCAGTATTAACTCCTTTTTTTTTTAAATAATTTTTAAGTTTATTTCTAAACGGTGATTTAATCACCATTAAGTGATAAGATGATTTTGTATTTTTTAATTGTCTAACAAAAGAAATTTTTTTTATTTTGGATAAATTTTTAACATAAATTTTTGCTTGTTTCTTTCTTATTTTTATCCATTTATCAAGCTGCTTTAATTTTATTCTTAGTATTCCAGCTTGAATATTATCTAATCTAGAATTTCTACCTAAAATTAAATGTGAGTTTTTTTTTAAACCGCCATGGTTAGCAATTTTTTTCATTTCCAAGTAATATTTTTTAAAATTTGTTACAACACAACCACCATCCCCATAACAGCCAAGATTTTTTGATGGAAAAAAACTAAAAGTAGCAATATCACTAAAATTTGAAATTTTTTTTCCATTATATTCTGCTCCATGAGCTTGAGCACAATCTTCAATTAATTTTAAATTATACTTCTTCTTTAATTTTAATATTTCACTCAAATTTGCTGGATTACCAAACAAATGAACAACTATAATTGCACTTGTTTTTTTTGAAATTTTATTCTTAAGATCATTTATACAAATATTGTGCGTATCATCCACATCAACAAATTTGACCTTTAAGTTATTATTAAGAACAGCTTCAGCTGTTGAAATCCAAGAATTAGATGGAACAATTATCTCTGAGTTTTTTTTTAATTTAAGTGTTTTTATGGCTATCTCTAAAGCATCTGTTCCATTTGCAACTCCTAAACAATATTTTATTTTTAAATATTTTTTAAATTCATTTTGAAAAAGTAATAAATCCTGCCCACCTATAAATGAGGAGGTTTTTATATTTTGTTTAAGAGATTTTAATATCTTGTTCTCAATGTTTCTTGATTGCTTATTTAGATCTAAAAATTTTAATTTCATTTTCCTAATTTTTTCGAAGTAATATTTTTATTGAAATAGATTTCTTTTCTTGTTTCTATTGATCTATAAATAGCATTGATTATTTTAACAGTTTTCAATGCTTCTTTACATTCAAACTCTGAATTTATTTTTTTACTTATTGCATTTATAACGTGCTCATAAAATTTTAAATGTCCAAATCCATATACATTTTTTGGCTTAGTTGAATACTTAGAAATATTAACTTTATGTGATACATTGTAGTACTCTATTTTATTAAGCGCAAAGCCACCGATTTTTGCTGACCCTTTTGTTCCTAGAATGCTTAATGAGCCCTCAATATTTTTTGGCCTCATAGCAGTTGTTGCTTCCATAATAGCTGTTTTTTTATTTTTAAATTTAAAAATAATTAATGCTGTATCTTCACATTGGATTTTTGCTATGTGATTGCAGGCTTTAGCATATACTGATACAGGATCACCCATAATAGTTCTCAAAAGATCCAAATGATGACTTGCTTGATTAGAAACAACTCCTCCATCTAATTTCCATGTTCCTCTCCAATTATCATTATCATAATATTTTTGGTCTCTTCTCCATCTTACGATAACACTAGAATGAAATATATTTCCAAATTTTTTTTTTTTTAAATCCTGTCTTAATTTTAAGACTGGCAAATTAAGTTTATTTTGCATAACAACAAATACTTTTTTTTTATATTTTTTCGATAGTTTAATAATTTTCTCACCGTCAGAAATTTTGAGACACATAGGCTTCTCAACTATGACATGTTTATTTAATTTTAATGCATTCATTATATGAATTGCATGTTTTCCTGAAGGGCTTAATATACTAACAATATCTGGATTAGTATCTCTAATGCCAATTTTATAATCTTTATATCCTTTTACTTTTAAAATTTTAGAAGCTTGCCTTAATCTAGAGGGAATAATATCTGATATTCCAACAATTTTTAGTTTTTTGTTTAATACATTAATAGTTTCAATGTGTTTTTTTAATATTCTTCCACAACCTATTATAAAAATTTTCATTACAATTAAATTCGTTTAATTAAATTAATAATATTTTTAATAAAGAAATTATTATATATGTCTAAGCTATAATCAGAATGTTTTTTTGGACTTGATAACATTATTTTTTTAAAATCTTCATCTGATAAAATTAATTTTTTTTTAAAATAATTGATGTATTCATTAATTTTTTGACTTTCTAAACTTGGTAAGTTTAGTTCATTTAATGCTTGTTCTCTACTAATCTCTTTATTTCTAATCAAACAAGATAAATGCAATATTCGTTTATCAATTTTAAATTTTTTTGGCAAAATATATCCTTGGAAAAATTTTGTGAAAAAAGATTCATAATGTTTACCTCCATAATCTTCCCAGCTAAATTCTGAAATCAAAATTTTCTTAGCTTCTTTAGAATTATAATTTATTAAATCTAATAAATTTATTATTTCAAATTTTTTCAATATTTTTTCTAAATAAAATTTTTTTAAAGGATACATTTTTGGGAAAGTTTTTAATTTTTCAGTTCCATATATTTTATGAATTTTATTAATATGATTAAAATCATCTTTTCTCCATCCCCAACTTGGAATTACTGAGTGCTCTGTAGCAAAATTTACACCAGAAATAATATATTTAATTTTTTTTTCAATTGCATAATTTATTATATAGGCAAAAATTGCATGATCTGTTATTAATTCAATATCAGGCACACCAGCAAATAAAAAGCTTTTTTGTAGATCTCTAAATTCTTTCCAATTTAAAATTAACGTTTCAAAATCAAAGTTTGTTTTTGACAAAATTTTGTTTATATTTAAATTTGAAATACGTGAATTCCATCCATTGTCCATATGTATAACAAGTGGATTTAGCCCAAGTTTCCATAATTTATAAATTACATAACTACTATCTGTCCCACCACTTAGACCAACAATGCAATCATAATTACCATCAGTTCTTTTAATTTTTTTTTTTAAGTTTTCTAAATTCAAATTCTCCTTTTCACTTGAAAAATTTAAGTGATTATTTTTCTTTAACTCCCATTCTCTGCAAAAATTGCATGTTCCACTAGCGTCTAAATTGAATTCTTTAACAGAATTATTCATTACACATTTGTTACATTCTAACATATTATTTTTTTTTCATCTTTTGATGGGTAATTAAGAACTATGCCTCCATCCTTTTTTTTCATAATAAAAAACGTTGAGCTTGTAATCGCACTTACAGTAGTTTTGAAAACTAATTTCATATCATTTAGTGATGAAAGACCTCCTCTATAAATTATTGGTACATCTATAAAATTTTCAAATTTATTTATTAATTCCAAATCACATCCATCCATCATACCATCGTTTAAAACAGAGGTTATTAAAATCTCTCCAATCTCTAATTCTCTTATTCTTTGTAAAAAATCATTAACTGAGTATTCTCTTTTTCCTTTGGTTTTATAATCATATAAAAAATATTTGTTTTCTGATTTAATTATATCAATTGAAATTACAATACTTTGAGCACCTAAACTTCTTTTGATCTTTTTAATGAAATTAAAGTCTGAAAAACAAATATTATTTAATATGAGTTTTTCATAACCCATTTTTATAATTTTTTCTGCTTGCTCTATTGTACTAATACCACCTCCATATGAAAGTGGAGTAAATGCTTCACCAGCTAAATCTTTAAGTAAACTAAAATTAATATAATTTTTCTTTGATGCTTCAATATCTAAAATAACAATTTCATCTGTAAAATATTCATTAAATATATTTATTGCATTTAATGGATCACCAACATATCTATCTGAATTGCTGTCAAAATTTTTTCTGTGAATTAATTCACCTTCTTTTATTATTAAAGACGGGATTATTCTTTTCGATATCATTTGATGTTCTCAGATAATATTTTTTTAAGAAGTTTTAGTCCATTGACATTACTTTTTTCTGGGTGAAATTGTATGCCATATATATTACCAGATTTTACAATTGCAGGAAATTTAATTTTATAGTCACAATATGCATAAACATATTTCTCATCACAATCTACATAGTAACTATGAGCAAAATAAAATTTTTCTCTATTTAAATCTGAAAAAAAATTATCTCCATAAACATTGTTCCATCCCATGTGAGGAATTTTAATGTTTTTTTGATTAAACTTTATTACACTACCTTCTAAAAGACCTAAACCGTTTTCAACTCCTTCTTCACTGTTTTGAAATAAAATTTGCATTCCAAGACAAATCCCAATTATCAATTTATTTTTCATATATTTTCTATCAATTAATAAATGATAATCTTTATATTTTTTAAGTTCTTTTATAGCTCTATCAAAATTGCCAACCCCAGGAATAATAAAACAATTATATTCTTGAAAATTTTCTTCTAAATCTGAAATTTTTGATTCATATCCTAGCCTATTTAAGATATTTTTTATCGAATCAATATTTCCAACTCCGGTATTAATTATTAGTATTTTCATAGATTTAAGTTTTTAATTAATTTTGTATATTTCTTCATTATTGAAGCTTCACTAAAGTTATTTTTAATATATTTGTTCATTTTTTTTTTATCAAATTTTTTGTCTTTATTTATCACCTCCACCAAGGCTTTTTTAAGTTCATTAAAACTATCAACTTTAATACTATTGTAAGGATTTATGAAATCATTAGGTCCGCCGGAGTTTAACACTATTGGGGGGACTCCTTTAGCTATGGACTCGGCTATAGTAATACCAAATGTTTCAATTTTACTACATGAAATTAGATAATCTGTTTTGTCTAACAATAATGAGATTTGCTTCTTATTTTTCAATAATAAAAATTTAACATTTCTGTTTAAATTGTGTGACATTACATAGTGTTTTAAAGATTTATACTCTGGCCCGATTCCTACAATATTTAAAACAAAATTAAATTTTTTATTCTTAATATAATTAAAAACTTTCAGTAATTCTAATATTTGCTTTTTTTTTACTAGCTCAGAAATTATTAAAAAGTTTTTTAATTTTTGTTTTTTTTTTTTATTTTGATTTTTAATTTCAAAAAAATTATTGTCTATTACATTTCCTATAACTTTAAAATTATTCTTAGAAGATATTTTTTGAAGTTTTTTTTTTAAAAAACTGCTTACAGTCACAACTTTTGAAGCAAATTTAAGCGCCTCTTTAATTTTTCTAACTTGAAAATTTGTATATAAATTTGAGAAATAACCTGTGCTATGTTCAACAATTATATATGGTATATTAAATTCTTCTAATATTTTTTTTGCTGTAATACCTGTAGGAAATGCAAAATGACAAATTATTAAGTCCGGTGATCCTTTTGTATTTATATATTTAATTAAGTTTTTTTTAGTCAAAGTATAATCTATTTTTAATTTTATTATGTTAAAAAAAGTTGAAAATAAATAATTGATTACAAGTGATAATTTTTTTTTTTTTATTATTTTAGATTTTAAGAATAAATATTTTAAATTTTTAAAGTTAAATTTTTTTAATGATATGAAATAATTGTAGAATACACTTACATCATATCCATGATTTACAAGCATTTTAACCTGATCCTCTACAAATATTCCTGCTAAAGGATTATCTTTTGTAGGATACTCTGCTGGTAATATTATAATTTTTTTTTTCACAATTTAATGACAAAATATCAAACTTTAATAATATTTTTTAGAGAATCATTTTCTGATTTTTTTTCGATAAATATTTAATTCTGATACTTTGACTTATCATATGCATTAATGATTGAAAAATATCCTCTGAAACTCCGTAATTTTTCATATTAACGTTGAAATTCAATTCAGTCATTTTTTGAATTTTGCGTGATGCAAATCCAGTAAAAGAAATTGTGTTAAGTTTATTTTTTTTTGCAAATTGTATTGCTTTAATAATGTTTTTCGAAGATCCCGAACAACTAAAAGTTATTAATAAATCACCAGGTTTACAATAATTATCTAATTGAAAACTAAATATTTCATCAAAACTAATATCGTTTGAAATAGCCAAAATATTTTCAATATCACTCGATAAAGATATAACCTTAGGCTTTAATTTCGTGTTTGAGCTAATTTTAATTCCTTTATTAAAATCGCACAAAAAATGATTTGATGCTGAAGCTGCACCTCCATTACCACAAGTAAAAATTTGTCTATTCTGATAGATTTTTTTTAATATTAATTTTTCAATTTTATTTATTTCATCGATGTTTATATTATCCACAGCTTTCATCAAATTATTCTTATAATCCCTCAAGTATTTCATGAAATATTTTCTCTAATAAAATTTGTTCCATGAAAGAAAGAGTTTGAGATAGAATACTTTTTCTTTAAGTTATTCTTATAATATTCAACACTAGCTAACATACCATCAACACAAAAGGAGAAGTCATTTTCTAATAATTCTTCAAGTTTTATAATGTCGCCTGCTATTTTTGTTTGTTCATGATCATGTCTATCTTCATATATAAAATCGTAATTTAATACTTTTAGATCTTTATAAAAACTCATAAGAACATTATTATAATTTTTAACTTCTAAAGGACTATACACAAACTCAACATTTTTGCATAATTCTTGTGGGATGAGATCTATGGTTTTTTTTAAATAAGTCTCACTTTGATCATAAGTTATAAGTTTATACTTATGATTTGATTTTTTTTCTAAAACATTTAAAGCATAAATAATAGCTATAGTAGAATATCCACCCCCTAACTCTAGAAATAGTTTTGGCTTATGTTTTAAAATTAGATTTATTAAGTTATCTAGATCACAGTAGTCAGGTTCGAATAGATTGTTATCGATCTTGAAATCTATTTTATAGATATAAATTAATTTGTACTTTTTTAATAAAAAAGAAATTTTTCTAATATCAAACTTAATAGCTTGAATAGGATTAGAAAAATGAGATAATAATTTAATTACTATTTTTTTTATGAAAAAGAAGATTTTGCTCATAAACTACGACCTCAAAAATGTTTTTATAGAGTATTTAGTCAAAAGTCTATCGAAGAAATTTGACATTACAATTTTAACAGATAAAAAAATAAAATATCATAACAAATTAATTATTGAGAAAAATAAAGAATATTTATTTGATAAAATTTTTAATTTTTTAAGCAATCCTTATCCATCAGAAAAAGAAGTTTTTTATCTTAAAAATAAAAAAAGGAAGAATTTGCTTTATCGTATTTTAATTAATTTGAAATTATTTTTTGCTTTTATGAAATTGCTACCATCTAAAGACTTTTTATATAAAATGACATATAAAAATTCAAATCACTATTCAGAAGTACTTAAAAAATTCGATTATATAATATGTGATGCGAGATTAAGTGATTTATATAACAAAAATAAAAGAATTATTTATGAAGCCATTAATCATGATAATGTTAAACTAATTGCTTGGTTTTATAGTTGGGACAATGTTTTTTTTAATTCAGTAATAAAACGTGCAGATTACGTATTAACCTGGTCAAAATATTTTCATGATGTAATTTGTAAAATTCATAATTATAAAAAAAATCAAATTATTCCTGTAGGTCCTTTGCAACTTGATTATTTAAGATACTCAAAATTTAAAAATAAGTCTTCTAATAAAAAGCAAATATTGTTTGCATGCACTTATGGAAAAGATGGTAATAAAACTGGAGATAACTTTTATTTAGAGGAGAAATTATTTATAAATAAGTTAAGTGAATACATGTTGAAAATTGATAAAAAAGTGAAAATTATCGTTAGACTTTATCCATCATCTGATGTGAAAGATTTTGCTGATTTAAAAAAATTAAGAAATGTATATTTATATGATTATGGAAAAATTGTTGAAAGAAGGAGTCGAAATTCTGAAAAAATAAGATTTGAGAGAAATTTCAATAAAAAAATTAAACAAATTAGAGATTCAACATTAATAATGAGTTATGGATCGACTTTTAATATTGAAGCAGCATATTTAAATAAATTAGTTTTTCACATTGATTTTGATTCCAAAAATTACATAAATACAAATTTTGCTAATTTTAGACTTAAAATGGAGTATTTAAATTTTCTTAAATTCAACAAAAAAAATATAATAAACAATGAAATTTATTTGAAAAAAGTGCTTACTGATATTTTTATTGAAAAAAAAGTTAAAGATTATAAATCTTATTCTATTAAGTTAAGAAATATATTTTGTAATAAATTAAACAAGAGTTTAACTATCGAAAATATCAGTAACTCACTTTTAGAATTATGATCAAATATTTAAAATCATATTTATACGATAAATATCAAACCTTTAAATTTAAAAAGATTATTAATAAGTATGATAAAAACAATAATTTTGTTTCAGTACAAAATGATGAAATAAATAAATTAAAGAAAAATGGTTTTTTAATCTTAGAAGACTATATAAAAGATATTGATAATGATATCGGAAATATTAAAAATTGGAAACAGTTTGGCAAATCACTTAAAAAAATTAAAAATGTCTTAATTACAAGGAATTCCATCGTATACAAAATTTTAACAGATGAAAAAATAAATAACATTATCAAAAATTATTTAGGATCAGATGGTGTTTTAGATTATGTTGAATTCCAAAAAATAGAAATAAACTCAAGTTATAAAAGTATATCTGAAAATTGGCATTATGATAATGTAGGAAAAAGAATTAAAATATTTATTTACTTAAATAATTGTGAAAAAATATTTACAAAGTATTTGGCTGAAACTAATCAAATCTTTCATGAAGACTACTCTATAAAAGGTTCAAGAATAAAGAAAAAATTAATAAAAAGATTTATAGATAAAGAGGTTAGTCTAATACCAAAGAAAGGCAATATATCGATCATCGATACTAATGGATATCATAGAGGAGTTTTTTCAGATAAGATAAATTCAGTTAATGAAAAAAGAGAAATGATAGTTTTAGAATTTTCGTCAAAAAATAAATCGAGTGAACTATCTAAAATATCTAATGATATAGGTCCACGATTTGTTTTTTTTGATAAAGATATAGATTTTAGTAAAATGCTTATAAACAAACATTTTTTAACAGAGTTTCAAAATTTTTATTACTATGACCAAAATTATGTCAATAGTTTTTAAGGTAAAATTAAATTTTTGTAACTCTTTTGAATTTTTAGCTTATTCAAAACTTTTGAATTAAATATTTTAAGAATTTTTTTTGAAGAATCACCTTTACCAAAAAGATGGGTTGTGTTCTTTCTATGATATTTACTGTTTTCTCTCAAAATTTTTTTTACAGATTGTATTATTTTTTTTTTTGAAAAATTTATATTGATACATTTATTTAGTCCGTATCTATTATTCTGCCTGTTACCTAAATTAATTGCCCTTATTTTAAAATAAGGCGCTTCCATAATAGCAGAACTTGAATTGCCAATTATAAATTGTGATTTTTCTAAAAGAGTTAAATAATATTCAAATCTCATTGAAGGAATTACTTTTATTTTTAAGTTTTTTAATAAATTTTTTTTTAAATTTTCTAAAATTACATCTGCATTATCATCGTTATTTGGCAAAAAATGTATAATGTTAATTTCATTTGATATTTCTTTTAATGACTGAAAATAAATTTGTGAAATTTTATCATTGATATTTTTTGAAATCGTTGTCACCGGGTGTAAAAATGAAATTGCATAATTATTAAAATGAATGCCATATCTATTCTTTACATCAGTAATATTTGGTCTCGAAGTTTTTTTCAAATAATCTATGTCTGGGGATCCCGTGACAAAGATAAATTTTTTATTCTCTCCAGAGTTAATCAAGACTTTTTTTGCATTGTGATTTGTTACAAAATGTACATGAGATAATTTAGATACAGCATGTCTTATCATTTCATCTACTGATCCTGATATTTCACCACCTTCTATGTGAATTATTTTTATTTTTCTAAAAGTCATAACAGAGGCTGCAGCTAGTATTTCCATTCTATCTCCATGTATAAAAAAAAAATCAGAATGATACTTTTTTATTATTTTATTTAATCCTATAACTGTTTTTTCAAAAATTATATAACTTGGATCACCAAAGGATTGATTTTTAAAGCTAATAATAATTTGCTTACCAAAGTCCTTGATTATATGTTTTACTGTATAACCATATTCTTTTTGCAAATGAGATCCTGTTACAATTATCTTAATTTTAAAATTTTTTTTTTTAAATAGTGAAATCACAGGCTTCAATTTGCCATAATCAGCTCTAGATGCTGTAAAAAAAATAATTTTCTCACTCATTAAATTATAGAATATGGTTTTTTTTTATAAAAATATTTTTTCTTATATTTTGAGAGGCTTTTTTTCCTAAAATTTTTTTTAAATCTTCTCCTTTAAAAAAACCTATTCCAGGTCTTTTAACCCATATATTTTTATTGGTAAATATTTCTCCTTTTTTTATATTTTTAGTTGAAACTACAGAAGCATATGCAAATTTTATTGTAGGTCTTTCTTTTTGAAGCATAGATTTTTCTTTAACTTCTTTTAGTGAACTGACAATATCTTTAGAATAATTAATTAAATTTTTAAGCTCTTCGGGGTTAATGGAAATTGGAATATCTGGTCCTTTCCAATTTTTCTTTGAGGTGAAATGTTTTTCAATTATTCTTGCTCCCAAAGGTATTGAAGCTAAACTTCCATGTATTCCCTTACTATGATCGCTTAAACCTAATATAGTATTTGGAAATAATTTTTTTAATTTATTTATTCTATCTAAATTGAGAAGTGAGAAAGGTGTTGGATATAATGATACACAGTGCAAAATTGCAAAATTGCATTTATTATTTTTTATAATTGCTGCTGCTTTTTTTACATTTTTTAAATTATTCATTCCTGTACTTAGAATTATAGGTTTTCTAAATTTAGCTATAAGATCTATAAGTGGAAAATTATTACATTCACCGGAGCCTATTTTAAAAGCTTTTACACCCATCTTATTTAATTTAATTGCTGCTTCTTTTGAAAATGGAGTACTTAAGTATATTAATTTTTTTCTTTTAACATAATTAAATATTTTCAATTCTTCATTATGACTTAAAGTAGACTCCTTAATTATATTCCAAATTGTTTTCTTTGAATTACCAGGAATAACATCTGTTTTTAACATTTCTTTTTCAGGTATATGATATTGAAATTTTACACACTCACATCCTGCTTTTTTTGCATCGTCAATCATCTGTATTGCTTTATCTAAATTACCTGAATGATTTATGCCTATTTCAGCAATTATTAAAGGTGGTTTGTTAATATCTACTATTCTTTTATCAATAATAAATTTACTTACCATGCAGAAAACCCACCATCTACATTTATATTTTCACCAACAATATAATTTGCATCTTTTGAGATTAAGAAGTTTAACACACTATAAATCTGAGATGGATTTGCCATTTTGTTAATTGGAACAAGATTAGAATAGTTTTTTTTAAATCTCAAATTATGTTTATTATAAACACCACCTGGTGATATTGTATTAAAATAAGATTTCTCTTTAGCATATTTGGTGGCAAGCCATTTATTTAATCCTAAAATACCAGATTTTGCAGCTGTATAACTAATCGATGAAAAGAAATTTTCTTTTTTATAGATATCATGATGAGGACTAAAATTTCCATAAATACTTGAAAATGAAATTATGTTTTGGTCTTTATTTTTAGTGTGATGATATTTAATAAAGTATTTACAAGAAAAAAAAATTCCACTTAAATTTGTATTTATTGTCAATTTCCATAAAGATGAATTAAAAAAGTCTTTTTTTTTATTATCAAATTTTGATTTCTGCATCATTTCTGTTGTGAAAGCTGCTGCATTTATCAAAACATCCAATTTACCATGTGTCGAATTAATCTTTTTAAATAATTCCTCAACCTCTTCTTCATTTGAGATGTCTATTTTATATGTATTGTAATTTTTGCTTTTATAATTGTCTGAATTTAAATCAGCTGCATGTAAAATATTGCTTTTTTTTAATTTTTTTGAAAAATAACTTCCCAAAATTCCTTTAGAGCCAATTAATAGAATATTTTTCATTTAGCTAGTTTTTTTACCATTTCATAATCGTCTCTATCATCAATATCAATAGATTTATAAAATGGAAGATCATATTTTTCTAATTTCCCATTAAATAAAAAGTTTGTTTTATATATATATTGAACCTTAAAAAAATAAAACGCAGCTATATGGTCAAATGTTACCGGTGCTTTTTGTCTAGAGATTATTTTTTTACTTGATTTTGATACAATGAATTTACTATTTTTTTTTTCTAGAATATTGAAGTAAGGATTTTTCCATGATTTCGATGCACAGAACATACCATCACAATTCTTATATTTTTTTCTATAGATTTGAACAAATTTTCTTAACTCATTATGATCAGCAAGTGGATTTGAAACATCAATGTCTAACATGAAAGAGAATTTTTTTTTAAAATAAATTTCAGACCTTTTAATTGAGTCTTTCCAAACATTTAATTTAGATATATTATGACCAGATAGTCTTTTAGATCTCTTAAAAAAACATTCGACTCCGTTTGCTTTTGCCTCTTCCATGATTTTTTTGTTGTCTGTAGAAAGGCAAATATTTTTAAACTTTAACTTTTTTATTTTATTTATAGTTATCTTAAGTAAAGATTTTTTTTTAATTTTTAATAAATTTTTATCTTTTATACCCTTGCTGCCTCCTCGTGCACATATTAATACTATAGTTTCATTATTTAGTTTAGAAAATTTCATTATGCATTTTCAATGTTATTTTAAAATCTTCCACAGATTCATCAAAAAATTTATAAGTAATTTTTTTTTTAGTTAAATTGATAAATTTACTTAAATTTTTTTTAATTAAATTTAATTGACTAATTTTTTTGAATTTTATTTTCTTTGATTTATTGGATATTATAATATTATTTATTAAATCTAATTCGTAATAATTTTTCAAGCAGACAACTGAAAGTTTTCTAAAAAAAATTGGAGAAACCATATCTTGATACAAGGTTCCAAGGATATTTTTTTTTGTTTTAATTATTGAAACAGCAATATCTTCGCAGTTGAATTTTTTATTTATTTTTTCTGAGTATGTGTTTATTTTGATAAAGTTTCCAAAGATAAATTTTAATAAATTTATTTCATGAATTAACTCAAATATAACTCCACCACCCTTTTTTTTATTAACATAATAACTTTGCGTTCTTATATTATCTTTTCTCCATTTTTTAATAGTATGTCCAACTGACATATTAAATGATACAACTTTTTCTTTTTTTAAGATTTTTTTTATTCTAAGTATACAATCAAGGTTTTGTAACTGGTAATTACACATAAAAAATAATTTTTTTTTTTCTAATCTCTTTCTCAATTTTAAATAGTCAAACTTTAATGAATTAATCGGTTTCTCACAAAATATGTTTATATTATTATCGACACAAAAATTAATAGTTTTTAAGTGCTTAAAAGTTTCATTAGCAATTATTGCAAAACTAAATCTTTCGATTTTCGCAATTTTTAGAAGTTCTTTTTTATTTGTTATATATTTAATAAATTTTTTATTTAAAAATTTTTTATATCTATTTTTTTCTGAATAAAGAAATATTTCATATCCGAACTGAGTCATAATAGTTTGGTGTTTTTTTGCTATAGATCCTGAACCAAGAATTAAAACTTTTTTCATTAAATATAATGATATATATCATTTTGTAAGAAATATATATTTATGTTTTCTAAAACTGTTTTTAACTTACTTTGATATGAAAAGTTATCCTGGATTAAATATTGTGATGTACCATTATATTTTAAAAAACAATAAGTTTTATAATTACAAGTTAAATAGTCTTAATGTGGATACATTCTATAATCAGATAAAGAAAATTTCAAAAAATAATAAAATTATTACACCAGAAGAGTTTAGGTTTAAATTAAATAAGAAATATAAATTTAAAAATGAATTTATTTTAACATTTGATGATGGATACAAATGCCATTACAAAATTGTGAAAAAAATATTAGATATATACAAAATGAAAGGTTTTTTTTATCCGACTTGTTTTCCATATGTTAATAAAAACCTTCTTGATATCAATAAAATACACTTAATATTGTCAAAAGAAAAAAACAAAAAAAAAATAATAAACTTCATCTATTCACAATTAAAAAATAAAAACTTTAAAATTTATAAAAGAATAAATAAGACAATAACTAAGATAAACAAAATTAAGTCTTATGATGATATTGAAACAAAAATAATAAAAGGTTTACTACAGACTTTTCTTCCACACAAAATTTCTTCAGAAATAACAAATATTCTATTCAAAAAAATTATTAAAATGCCAGAGGATTACTTTTTTAAAAAGTTTTATTTAAACTTTAGAGAAATTATTAACCTAGATAAAGAAAAACACGAAATAGGTTTACATGGTTTTAATCATAACAGATATCAATATTTAACTAGTGAGAATCAAAATATAGATATAAGAAAATCAAAAAAATTCTGGAAATTAATACTAAAAAATAAGTCTAAATGGTCAATTTGTTATCCTTTTGGAAGTTATAATAATACTACTTTGAAATGTGTAAACAAGAACAAGATCGATTTCGCATTAACAACAGAAAAAGGTAGTAATATAAGTCTAAATAAGAAGCCATTAACATTAAAAAGATGGGATGCGAATGATTTTCTATAAATGATTGTTTTATACTTATGATTGATTTTTATCTCATTTATATTTTATTTTTTGTTATTATCTTTGTCCAATCTATTGTAGGTGTCGGAGTACTTGTTATTGGGACACCTGTCTTATTAATATTTGGATTCGAATTTAAACAAGTTCTGTCAATGTTGTTACCTATTTCAATATTAACAAGTTTTATTAATCTAATTTTAATGACAAAAACAAATAAGAAAAAGTATTTAATTGATTTAGTATTAGTTAAAGATTTTTTTATAATCTGTACACCTTCGATTTTTATTGGGATATATTTAGTCAAGTTGTTTGAAGATTCAATTAATTTTGGAATAATTGTTGGAATAATAATTTTAATATCACTAACTATAAAATTGTTATATGAAAAGAAGTTTTTATATCATACTTCTAAGCTTAAAAACATTTCATTAATAGTTATTGGAATAGTGCATGGTTTAAGTAACTCGGGTGGATCAATTTTATTATTAATAAAGGGATCTTTAAAAAAAAAGCGAGATGCAAGATTTGATATAACTTATTTTTATTTTTTGTTAGCCTCTGTTCAATATATAATTTTTTTATATTTTTTTGAAATGTATCTTGAGGCTAAATATTTTACACATATTATAATTTTAATTTTATTAGGTTCGGGTGTATCAAACTTAGTTATAGGCAAAATAAATGATAGTATCTTTAAAAATTTAATAAATTTTATTATAGCTATTTCATCCTTAATTTTGTTGTTTAAAAGTCTAATATATTGAAACTAAATAAACTTTTTTAAAAACTTTTTTTTATTCTGTCTTACTATTTTATTTATAGAATTCTGATTGATTTTTGAAAGTTGGTTTTTATAATTTGTCTTATAATTTTTTACATTATCTTTTATCATTTTTACTGCATCAATAGGATACTTTCCGATTGCTGTTTCTGCAGCTAAAACTAATCCATCAGCTCCATCACTTATACAATTGTAAATATCATTTATCTCCGCTCTAGTTGGATTTTCTGAGTTTATCATTGTTTCCAATAGATTGGTAGCTATGAATAATTTTTTATTATATTTTTTAACAACCTTACTAATTATCTTTTGCCATGATGGGATGCTACTCAAAGGAACTTGTCTAGATAAATCTCCTCTATCTATTAAAATAATATCTGTGGCCTTTGTTATCTCGATTAAATTTTCTAAAGCTTTAAAGGTTTCAACTTTAGATATAATTTTTGATTTTTTGCCTACAATTTTCCTCGCAAGAATAATATCTTTTTTTTGACTTACAAAAGATACTGCAAAGTTTTTTATATTCAATTTTTTACCAATCTTAAAAGCGCTCACATCCTTCTTTGTCAAACTTGGTAAAATAATATCTCTATTGAGCGTAGCTGCCTTATTTCCACTAATAATACCAGGTCTCAATACTTTACAAGTAAAATGATTATTATTTTTATTTAAAATTTTTATTACAACTGAATTAAAGTCAATTGTTAATTTATCTTTAGGTTTAATTTGATCAAAAACTTCCTCTGGATAAAAAGTAATTAAATTTTTTTTATTGTTATTTTTTCTGAAAATTTTAAATAAAGAATTTTTTGATAATTTTTTATTTTTATTTAAATCTCCTGTTCTAATTTGTGCACCTTCACTATCTATGCATATAGGTATTTTTGTATATTTTCTGATTATATTTATGTGATTTTTAAGTTTGTTAATTTTAATGTGTGACATATTTAATCTCAATAAACTAATTCCTAATCGTGAGGATAATTTTAGAAATAATTTATTCAAAGTTGAAGGCCCTAAAGTGCAAAGAATTTTCATTTTAGCCAATCCGAACAATCCCAGTTTAATAATCTCTCAACAGCTTTGATATCATATTCATATGTATTCATTAAAAATTTTTTTTCTTCGTCACTTATTTTGCGGGAATAACTTACCGCACCATCAATTATATTCTCATTAATTTTGATCATATCTATTCCTAAAAATTTACAAACTCTATCTATCTCATTTTGAGGGTTTGTTTTTAGATTTTCTGATTTTATAAATAAAACCTGATTTTTATGAAAAAAACGCCAAATTCTTCTGATCTGTTCAGAGTAAAATCCTCTTTGAACGTAAGATTGATATCTGTGCTGGTAAGGTAATGCTGATTTACATCTTTCATTCTCATTAATAATACATTCATAAAAATTTTTTTTTTCTCTTCCATAATACACTTCTTTATTCCATTGTGAAAAAGCCCTGGTAATAGGGTTTCTTAAACAAACTATTATTTTAATATTTTTATTATAAAACCAAAGTCTTTTTATACTATTTTCCCAAAATGTATAAATAGGTGCATTTGCTCCAACTAAAGTATTTTTTTTTATATGTTTAATAAAAAAATCTTTGTGATATTTTTTATAAAAAGTCGCAAATGTAGTAGTATAGCTAATTGAAAAATTTTCCTCTTGGTCAAAAAATTTGACTTCATCATCATATGGTTCATCACTGTAATGGAAATAATTTTTGCCAAGTGATATTTGATTATGAAGAGATAAGTATTCATATAATCCACTGGTCCCACCACGTTGAACACCTGCCATAACAAAATTTACCAAAGGCTTATGTTTAATTGATAGACCTAGTAATGATAAAAATCTAATAATTTCATAGTATATAATAATAAATAAAATTTTAAAAAAACGAAAAAAATGGAACAAATATTTTTTCATTTTAAAATTCCCTTTTTTCTCAAATTTTTTCTAATTTTTGTACCAGATATTTCTGTAATTTTTTTATCTAAATTTATTTTTGAGAATTTATAACCTACAGTTCTTCCATAGTATATATTTGAAATGTTAGGAACTTTTAATATTTTATATCTTGATTTGAATGGTTTTAATTGCTCTGTAAAACTTTTTTTTATTTCATTAAATTTAAAAGGATTATCTCCTACTTTGTAAACATCTTTAACCATAACATATATTTGACCCTTTTTTTTTAAGATTTCATAAAATATTTGCTTGTGACCTTCATGAAATGGTTGGAACCTACCAAGCATTTGACCAGTCTCTGACCTATTGTCCCATCTATATTTTTTAAATTTATCTACAATAGCTATTTTCCATAAATTTGCATCTTTTGAAGTCACTCTTAAATCAAACTTGGTTGGATTTTTAAAAAGCTTATTCATTGATGGAAATCTTCCTTTTTTTATTGTGTCCATCCATACTAGATAGTGAGGTTTAAAAATTTCTATTTGTTTTTTTAGTGGACAGACAAAATCAGCAACAACAATTTTACTTTTTGATTTGTCTGCTAAAGTTTTCATTCTATAAACTTGCCGAATAATTCCTTTTTTACTAAAATCCCAATCATTATGAATGCCTCTTATTTTGTCTGCATTTAACCATTCTGCTTTTAATTCAAAAGCAACTTTTTTTGCTAGAGTAGTTTTGCCTGAGCCAGGTAATCCCATTATTAATATTCTAGTTTTCATGCGAGTTGTGTATAATAAATTTTAGATCTTTTTAAAGAAAATAATGAATTAAAATCAATTTTAAATTAATTTTTTGTTTTAGTTTTAAAGTGACTCAGGAGTAAAAATTGAAAAATAAAAAAATTAGACAGGCAGTAATACTTGCTGGTGGTTTTGGAAAAAGATTGGGACAAATTACAAAGTCTCTGGCTAAGCCAATGATAAAATTTAATGATAAACCTTTTTTATATTACCTAATTGAAGAATTAAAAAAGAATAAAATAGAAAAAATATTAATATTGGCAGGATTTAAAGGCAAATATATTAAGAATAAATTAAAAAAATTTAAAAATACAAAAGTTATAATTGAAAAAAAACCATTAGGTACTCTTGGCTCAGTAATCACTTCATCTAAACACTGTGAAGATAGATTTTTACTAATTAACGGCGATACTTTATTCAATATTATATATTTGAATAAAATTATAGAATATGAAAAGTTCAAAACTTTTCTTTTTTTAACTAAAAATTCAAATTATAAATCTAATAATTTGCTTAATAATATAGATATAAGATCAAAAAAAATATATTTTACTAAAACAAAAAAGAAAATGTATGCGGGTATCTCAATTTTATCAAAAGAAAATTTTAAAGGCTTTTTAAAAAATAAATTTTATTCGTTTGAAAAAGATTATGTGCCAAATCTAATAAAAAAAAATTTGTTGTATGGAAATTATGATGAATCGTATTTTATTGACTTTGGTATAAAAAAAAATTTAGTTTTTTTAAAACAAAACTTTAAAAAACTTACCGAAAAAAAATGTGTTTTTTTTGACAGAGATAACACATTAATTCTAGACAAAGGGTATACTTATAAATCATCAGATTTAATTTGGAATAAAGGTGCTATTAAAGCAATAAAGTACCTTAACAAGCTTAATTATCTAGTAATCGTTGTTACAAATCAATCGGGAATTGCCAGAGGTTATTACAAAGAGCAAGATGTCTTAAAATTTCATAATTATATGAATAAAGATTTATATAAACATGGTGCATGCATAAATGACTTTTTCTATTGTCCATTTTATGAAAAAGGGAAAATTAAGAGATATAAAAAAAAATCAATAGATAGAAAGCCCAATAATGGAATGATTTTAAAATCTCTTAAAAAATGGAACATAAATAAAAAAAAAAGTTTTTTTATTGGTGATAGTAATACAGATGAACTTGCTGCAAAAAAATCTCAAATAAAATTTTTAAAATTTAAAAAAAGAAATGACTTGTATAAGCTTGTAAAAAGAAATATTACCTAAATTATGGATAACATAAATCAGAAGTTCAAACAAAAAAAAATTCAAAAAAATTTTTTTCCAACCAAGTATAAAAAAGGAATTCGTCTGCATGAACCAACTTATAATTTAGATGAAATAAATGAAGTGATTAAAACTTTGCTCTCAACAAGACTTACGTTTGGTCCAAAAACTAAAAAATTTGAAGCAGCTTTCAGTAAGATCATAAAGTCTAGATATTCTATGTATGTTAATTCTGGATCATCAGCAAATTTATTGGCTTTAAGTGTTTTAACAAATCCATATTTTAAAAATAGATTAAAGCCTGGAGATGAGGTAATCGTTCCAGCCTTAAGTTGGTCTACGTCTGTTTGGCCCATAATTCAGTGTAACTTAAAACCAGTTTTCGTTGATATAAATAGAGAAACTATGAATATAGATGTCAGTAAAATTGAAAAAGCTATTACTAAAAGAACAAAATGTATTTTAGTTATACACACATATGGCAATGCAGCAGAAATTGACAAATTATTAAAATTAAAAAAAAAATATGGTCTATTTTTAATTGAAGATACATGTGAATCTTTGGGTACAAAATTTAAAAAAAAATATTGTGGAACTTTTGGAGATATTGGGACTTATAGTTTTTATTTTTCACACCATTTGACAACTGTTGAAGGTGGAATGATGGTTACTCAAAATAAAGAAATTTCAAATATTGCTAAAATGCTCAGGGCTCATGGTTGGATAAGGGATCTTGAAAATAAGGAAAAAAAAAAGTTAGAAAAAAAATATTCAAATATTGATAAAAAATTTTTATTTACAAATATTGGTTACAATATTAGAGGTTCAGAAATTGGAGCCACAATAGGTTTAATACAGTTAAAAAAACTTAAAAAAATAATCTCTATCAGACAAAAAATTGGAAAGTTTTGGAAAAAATATTTTAAAAATAACAATATTTTCAGTATTCAAAAAGAAACTGTTAATTCTGAACATAGTTGGTTTGGTATACCAATCTATTTGAAGAGACAAAATCCGGAATTAGTGAAAAAATTAAGAAAACTTTTAGATAAAAACAATATCGAGACAAGACCTATAATATGCGGGAATATCACTGTTCAACCAGCCATGAAAAAACTAAAATATAAAATATCTGGAACACTGGAAAACTCTGATTATATAATGAAAAATTCATTTGCAATAGGATGTCATCAAAATATCACAAAAGATAATCTTTTATATGCAACAAAAATCATTGAAAAAGTTCATAAGTGAAAAATAAAGTTTTTATAACAGGACTAACTGGTATGGTTGGCTCTCACCTTGCTGATTTTCTTTTAAAAAAAACAAAATTTAAAATTTATGGTTTATGCAGGTGGAATTCTAAACTTAACAATATTTTTCATCTTGGCAAATACATAAAAAACAAGAGGTTGAATATTGTAAATGGCGATCTATTAGATGAAAACTCAATTAATAACGCCCTAAAAAGAATAAAACCTAAGTATATTTTTCATTTAGCGGCTCACAGTTATCCGACCACTAGCTTTACCAGTCCAAAAGAAACATTATCAACAAATATAATCGGAACATTAAATATTTTAGAGAGTATTAGATTGCTAAATTTAAAAAAGGTAGTAGTACATATTTGCTCATCCTCTGAAGTATTTGGTAAAGTTGACAAAAAAAATATTCCAATAAAAGAAGAAAACTCTTACCATCCGGCATCTCCTTATGCGATTTCTAAAGTTGGAACAGATCTTCTGGGTAAATATTATGCTGATGCTTATGGGATAAATACGCAAATCACTAGAATGTTCACCCATACTGGTCCAAGAAGATCAGAGTTTTTTGCTGAATCAACATTTGCAAAACAAATAGTGATGATTGAAAAAAAAATTGTACCTCCAATAATTTATGTTGGAAATGTTAAATCTTTAAGAACAATCTGTGATGTAAGGGATGCTGTAAGAGCTTATTATATGCTAGTTACAAAAAATCCTATTCCAGGTTCGACTTATAATATTGGAGGATCATATAGTTGTACTATAGAAAAACTTTTAAGAAATTTGATTCGATTATCAAAAATAAAAAATAAGAATAATATTAAAATTAAAATTGACAAAAATAGAATCAGACCTATTGATGCTGATTTACAAGTTCCCAGTATTAAAAAATTTGTTAAACACACAGGATGGAAACCTCAAATATCTTTTGACAAAACTTGTAATGATTTATTAGATTATTGGAGGAAAGAAATTGATAAGACATCAAATTATTTTAATAGATAAATGATACTTAGATCTAAAATTCCATTACGAATAAGTCTGAATGGAGGAGGAACAGATGTTGATCCATATTGTGAAAAATTTGGTGGTGTAGTAGTTTCATCTGCAATAAACAAATATGTTTATGCATCATTGGAAGAGAGAAAAGACAAAAAAATTAAGATTATTTCATTAGATTATAATCAAATAATCAGTTTTGATATTAAAAAAAAATTAGCCATAACTGGGAATTTAAAACTTATAAAAGCAATAATTAAATTTTTAGGTCCTTTTAAAAATGGATTTAATCTAAGTATTCATTGCGATGCCCCAACAGGTAGTGGATTGGGTACAAGTGGATCTCTAGGTTCTATGTTAGTTCTTTTACTCTCTAAATATAAAAAAAAAAAATATAACAAAATTTAAAGCTGCAGAAATAGCGTTGAAAATTGAAAGAGAAGTAGTTGGTATAAGTGGTGGTAAGCAAGATCAATATGCAGGGCTATTTGGTGGCTTTAATAAATTATCTTTTAAAAATGGTTATGGATGTAAAATTAAACGCTTAAAAATTCCAAATAGTTTTATTGATGAATTAAATTATAATTGTTTATTAATTTATACAAAAAAAAATCATTACTCAAATGATCTTTTAAGTGAACAAGTTAAAAGATACAAAAAAAATCCTAATAATACAATTGGTTCACTTCATAAAATGAAAAGAATAAATGATAAGCTTTTAAATCATATAAAAAATCAAAATATTTTTAAAATAGGAAAATTTATAGATTTTACTTGGAATTTAAAAAAAAGAGTAAATCCTTTAGTAACTACAAAAAAAATAGATGACCTCTATTCAAATTTAAAAAAAGTAGGTGTAACCGGTGGAAAAATTTTAGGTGCTGGAGGAGGTGGGTATATGCTTATCATTCTCCCTTTTTATAAGAAAAATGCTGCTATTAAGATAGTAAAGAAATACAAAATGGAAGTTACTGACTTTAGTTTTGAAAAGGAGGGAATAAAAATTTGGAGTATAAATAAAAAACTAATAAACCAAAATACTAAAAAATATTTTTTATGAGGGATGAAAAAATAATTGTTTGCATTTTGAATAAAAATGATGGCAAAAATTTAAAAACTCTTGAAAATAAAATTAAAAACGTTAATCGATATTACACAACATATCTAATTGATGGAAATTCAACTGATGATTCTGTTAAAATTGCAGAGAATTTTGGTATCAATATATCAAATTTCGGAAGTTTATCACGTGGCGATTCTATTAAAGAGTGTATAAATAAATTTAAGAAAGATTTTGAATATATAATATTTACAAGCTCAGATGGCGAGGAGAATTTAGACGATATTTCTTATTTTAAGCAATATTTTTTGGAAGGTGCTGATTTAGTAATAGGTTCAAGACTTAAAGATGGAGGTAAATTTAAATCTGATAGTGATTTAAAATGGATTCACAGAAAGCTTTATTTAAAATTAATAACATATTTAATAAATATTTTCTTCAATGGAGAATTAACTGATTGCTGGAATGGTTTTAGAGGCTTTAGAATGAAATGCTTTGAAAATATTAAATTAACCGAGAAAAATTATTTAGTTGAAGCAGAAACTACAATTAAATTCTTGAAAAAAAGATATGTAGTTAAAGAATTCCCAACAATTGAATATCCTAGGAAATATGGCAATTCAAGCAATTCTGTAATAAGTTCTGGATTTGGTCATTTAAAATTATTATTAAGAGAAATAATATTTAAATAAAATCATCTAATATATTTTTTATATTATACTTAAATTTAAACCCACTTTTTTTTAATCTACTAATATTAGGATATAGATCTTGATTACGTTTTCTTTTTAAAATTTTTTTATTTAAAATGATTTTTTTATTAAATTTTTTACAAAAGTATTTTATTATATAATTAAGTTGATAAGACTTGCCAGAGCCTACATTTATTATCCCCTTTAACTTATATTTTATCACATGATTAATAAATCTGCATAAATCATTTATATGAATAAAATCTCTTTTTTGGTATAATTTATCGGTTACAAAGTAATCTTTTGAATATTTTATTTTATTTACAATAGACGGAATAAAAAATTCTTTAGATTGTTTTTTGTCTGTATAACTAAATATTCTTAATATTGATAAACCTAAAAGATTATTCTTTTTACTTAATAAATATTTTTCAGCCAAATACTTAGTTTTACCATATTTAGATATTGGTTTAATTTTTAAATTTTCTGTAATTGGTTTTTTTGAAAAAGGATAAACTTGAGCAGTTGACAAAAAAATAAAAAAACATTTTTTTTTTAATAATAATAAGTTATTAAATAAATTTTTTGTTCCCAAAAAATTAACTTTTAAAGAATATTTATAGTTATCATTAACATATTTTATAGGAACTTTTGCTGCCGCATGGATAATACAATCAAAATTTTTTGAATTTAACCATTTTATTACATCATTTTTTGATGTTATATCTCCATCAAATTTATAAAAAATATAATTAGATTTATATAAATTTATAAATTTTTTTCCAAATACTCCATTAGATCCGGTTATTCCTATTTTTAATTTCACAGCATAATACTTATAATTTAAATATTAATTAAAATAAAATTTATAATTTTAAAATTTTTTAATTTATAGTTATCACATAATAAAATTTATTCTTTGAAATATAGAAAAAAAAACTATTAAGATTATCAAAAAATAATTTAAATTAAGTTTTGTTATATTCTTTGATAAATTAAATTGATTAACAAATGAGTAAACTAAAGGATAAATGAAAATTCCGTAATATCTAAGATTCCAAGAACCGCCCATCTTATGATAGACAAAATAGCTATATGAAATTGATAAAACAAAAAAAAAGAAAAAACTTAAAATAAAGACAGAATTAAAACTAAAAAATTTTGAAAACAGAAATAAGTTTATCAATAAGTAAATGTAGTAAACAAAAAATACAGTGGTTGCAAATATTCCAGCTAGGATTTTAAAATTAATTATATTATTATTTATATTTAATCCTTCTTTCATAAATGATGTCCCAAAATAATCACTGAAAAAGTCATAATATAAAGTATTCCAGTAAGAAAAACTTTGTGACGGGTATTTTAAGTTATCTTCGAATAAGTTTAATAAATTAAAATTTGTAAAGACAGAAATATTAGGAGGCTCTCCATAATTTCTTGTAAAATTTCTGATATCTGGATTTTCCCATAACCAGTTTCCAATAAAAAGCTTTGAGAGAAAAAGGAATAAAGAAATACTTATAAGTGAAAAGATAAAAATTTTTATCTGAATGTTGTCAAAATAGAAAAATAAAAAAATAAAATTAAAAATTAAATAAGGAACTAATATATTCATTTTTAATGACGATCCTAAACCAAAGAAAATTAGATATAAAAAAAAGTATAAATTATTTTTTTTTTTTAAATAAAGTATTAAGAAATATAAACACCAAGGTAAAATCATAATTCCTAGCGTCTCTGATGCATGTTCATAAAAAGCTTTATTGCCAAAAGGTAAGGAAACAACTAATAATGAAAAGAGAGCAGCTAAATTTTTATTTTGATCGAATAAAAATTTCGCTAAATTATAACTCCCAAAAATTGTTAGAATTTTAATCAAAAAAGAGCCGTACAACATTGTATACATTCCGGCTTCTCTAATATCGATTAAATTTATCTTAAATAAGAAAAAAAATATTGGTCCAAATATATATGAGCAAAACATATAATACCATGGCGCATAAATCCAGTTTGGGAAAATCCATTTTGGGTCAGTTACTCCAAAAGTTGTTCCTGCTAAATACGCCCAATGTGTATCGTAATCGCTTGCAAACATAGGTTGGTATGTTCTAAGAGTATCTATGAAAAAAATAAGTGTTAAAATAATTGAAAAGCCTAAAATTTTTTTTGATGATAACATAATTCTGTTACTGATTATTGTTATTTATTTTTTTTATATGTACATCTTTGGAAAAATATTTCTTTAAAGATGTGTTATGAGAACAAACAATTAATATTTTCTCTTTGCAAAAATTTATTGTGTTTTTTATTATTTCTTCCTCTAACTCTTCGTTTAAGGAATTCGTTGACTCATCTAATATCAATATATCAAAGTTTTTATAAAGTGATCTAGCTATATTAATTCTTTGCTTCTCACCTCCACTAAAATTAATTCCTTTTTCACTTATTTTTTCATCTATGTTAATATTTTTATTGCTTAATATTTTGTCTACCTTTGCAACTTTTATTATTTCATTCAATTTTTCATAATCTGGCTCACTATCAAACAATATTATATTTTGCTTTATCGAGTCTTCAAAAATATAGGGATTTTGTGTTGTATAAGATACTTTTTCCCTTAAAATATTAACATTATTTTCAGTTAGTTTAATTTTACCATTAATGATTAAATTACCATCGAATTTAGCATTTAATCCACTAATTATATCCAGTAAGGTTGATTTTCCAGACCCAGTATCACCCCGTAAATAAATTTTATCTTTTTTTGAAATTTCTAAATTAAAATTTTTATAAATGTTATTTTTACCATAAAAATAATTTAAATTATTTAAATTGATTTTTTCTATTTTTATTCTTTCATTACTTTTTGAAAAAATTTCAATCTCATTATCAGCTTTATTTAATTCTTCTAATATTATATTAAAATAAATGAAGTTAGATCTTATACTTGAGAGACTTGATAGTGTGGAGCCAAAGCAAGGTATTAGTCTGTAAACTGCCATTAAAATAAAACCTATTGTTGGAAGCGAGTCATATAATTTTTCTGAAAAATCAAAAAATAAAAAAAAGGTAAGTATTCCTGTTAAAAATGTATATTCGATTAAATATTTTGGAAAATTTAAAAAGAAGTAAGTTTTATATCGAGAATTATAAAAATTGTTACTTGAGTTGTTGAAATCAATATTAATTTTATCAAATAGGTTATAAATTTTAATTTCTCTAAATGAGTTAAAAGCATTTAAAGATAAATTGGCTCTATCGGTTATGCTCTTACTTTCTATTTTATTTAAATTAGATATATGATTTTTTACTGCAAAGTAAATTGTTAAAACAAGAATTATCAATCCTATACTTACTGAAATAGTAGATAAGAAATTTACCATAGATAAGGCAATTATTATGGTTAAAAATGTAATAAAATTTGAAAATAATATGAGAACTGGATAAAAAATACCTAAAGTTAATCTTGGTAAATTATCAATCACTAACTTAACAATATCGTAAGATTTAGAGTGTTTATAAAAATTATACTGTTTTTGTATAAATTTGCTAAAAATTGACTGTTCTATATTTTTTGTAAAGAGTGAGAATTGCTTAAATGATTGATGAACATAAACTGAATTTATTATTATATTTAAAAATAAAATTACAAAAGCAAAAAAAATAAACTTTTTGTATTCAAGATTATAAATTAATTTACCAATAAAATTAAAGTTTAAGTTTTCATCATTTATATTTAAAAATCTTGATATTAAAAAATAGACGACAATAATTAATGATAATTGCAATAAGATATTAACAATAGATAATATGAATATTAAAATTATTTTTTTGTACTCTTTGGAACTGGAGTAATTGAATATAAAATTAAAAAGTTTGATAATCATTAAAATTAAGATAATTCACTAAATTCATTATCTTTTAAAAATATATTTACTTCTTTTAAAATATTTTCAAAACTATCCTCAACATATAAAATCTTTTGATTTTTGCTAAAAAAAGGCAATTGATAATCAATATTTAAGTCTTTTTGACCATAACGTCTTAAATAATCCTCTTTTTTTATTAAATCACCTTTAAAACACAAAAAACTGCAGTTTGAGTAAAAAATAAAAGAATTAAATGGACCATTGCAAACACCTAAATTTAAAAAACTTAATTTGTAGATTGACAGTCTTATTTGGGGATCAAATATTGCATGATCATAATATATAAATTCATCATTTTCATTTTCAAAAAAATCCTCAAATTCTCTTATGATTATAATTTTAAATCCTTCTTTCTTTAAAAGTTTTGCAATTTTTTTCCAAGATTCTTTGTTTGAATTATTTTCTTTATTATAACTAGAGTTACGTAGTGAGATTGAAACAATTTTATCAGATTCTTTAAATTTAATTTTTTTTTTTACAAGATCCAATGTTGTTAAATTTGGTTCATATTTTGGAAGAAAATTTTTTTTTTTATAAAATCTAAAAAAAATAGACTCCCTTATAAAATTTCTTTCTATGCTTTTAAATGGATTAGTTAATTTTGTTACATTTTTATTTTTTAACAGATCATAAGCTTCTTCCCTTGTTGATGGAAAATATATATTTGGTTTGAAATTTGGTATCATATTAATGAGTGGATACACGATATTGATTCGTCTGAAATAATTTGGATCATTAATTTTTTTTTCTTTTACAAGAAGATTATTAACGTTATCTAATTCTGGCATAATAATAATATGTACTTTTTTGTACAAAGATTTAATTGCTAAAAAAATTATATTTTTAGTAAAGTCAAAATTGGGTGTAAAAGAAGACAGGTCTAAAACAAAAAAATAATTTTTTTTATCTATGATGGAATTTTTTGGTTCTTTTTTATAATTTATATAACTTTTAAATTCTAATCTGAATAAAAAATTATAGATAGTTTTTTTTATTATTCTATAAATATCTATTGACTTCATATGAGGTATATTAATATTAATATATTTAATATATTATATATTTAAAATTGTATGTATAGTTTTATGAATCAAAAAAAACTTATCTCCAAGGCAAAAAAACTAAGACAAAAAACTTTTAAAAGTTTTATAGAAACAGGAGAAGCGCATCTAGGAGGGAGTTTTTCAATGATCGAAACATTAGTAATACTTTATGATATAATTTTAAAAAAAAATGATAAATTTATTTTAAGTAAAGCTCATGCCTCTTTTCCATTATGTCTTTTACTTAAAGAAAAAGGGTTAAGACCAAAATTATCAACACATTTAGAAATAGATGAAAAAAACGGGATTTATTGCACAACAGGCAGTTTAGGCCATGGGCTTCCAATAGCAACGGGAATGGCTTTGGCTAAAAAAATTAAAAAACAAAAAGGTAAAATACTTGTTATGATTAGTGACGGTGAGTGCCAAGAAGGAACTACATGGGAGTCAATTTTAATTGCCAGCAAACACAAATTAGATAATCTAATAATTTTAGTAGATTATAATAAAATTCAAGCACTATCAAAAATAAATGATGTTTTACCTTTGGAAAGTTTGGCAGATAAATTTAAATCATTTAATGTAAATACAATTGAAGTTAAAAATGGTCATTCATTCAAAGAAATAGTTTCATCATTCAATAAAATAAAAAAATATAAACCAAATATAATTATATTACATACGATTAAAGGCAAAGGTATAAAAGAGTTTGAAAATGATCCAATATGGCATGCAAGAAAGTTAACTCCAACTGATATTTTAATTGGTAAAAAAGCGTTGATGATGAAATGAGAAGAAAATTCGGAAAAGTAATCAGTGAATTAGCTGAAAAAGATCCTAAAATTTTTCTTTTGGTAGGTGACATTGGGTTCGGTATATTCGACGATTTTAGAAAAAAATATCCAAAAAGATTTTTAAATCTTGGTATATGCGAACAAAGTATTATTGGTGTAGCATCAGGAATGGCTCTTCAAGGACTAAAACCGTGGGTATATACAATTACACCTTTTTTAATTGAACGGCCGTTTGAGCAAATCAAATTAGATATAAACCAACAAAAAGCTAATGTTAAACTTGTTGGCTTTGCTGACTATCCAACCTTAGGTCCAACGCATGCAGAAATAAATGCAAAAAAACTAATGAAACTTTTTAATAATATTAAATCTTTCTATCCAAAAAATAGTTCAGAGACTGAAAAAGTAACAAAAAAATGCAACTATATTAAGGGTCCAACATTTATAAACTTAAAAACAGATAAATATTTAAATAGTAAATGGTAGATCTAAATATTCTTATAAAAAACTATTTATATCAAGAAAAAAAAATAAGAAATAAAAAATTAAAAAATTATTTTATCCAATTTTTTTTGAAAATCACAAAATTATCAAATCTAAAATAAAAAACTTTGATGAAATATTCGATCATATAAATGTCCATCATGTAAAACAATTTGAAATAAATAAAAAGTATGGAATTGGAAAATTTAATCCTTTTGAAAATAAAATTAAAAATAATATAAAAAAATTTATATTAAAATATACAAAAAATAATTTTATAGAAGATGATTATTCACGGGCAGTTATTTCTTATCGATACATAATCAAAAACTATAGGCCATGTAATGTCTTACAAATAGGACCGGGTTGTGGTTATTTAAGTATTTTACTTAATAAAAGTAAATTTAATTGGTAGGGTGTTGAACTCAACATGATTCATTATCTGTATCAAAAAATTTTGATTAATAAATTTAACCATAATAATACAAAAACCTTATTTCATTTACAGTGGTGGAAAGTTGATAAATTAGAAAATAAATGTAAAAAATTTAAACCGAGACTAATTATTTTTAATCATTGTTTAAATGAAATTAGTCTTAAATCTCTTAAATATTACTTGCAAATTTTTAATAATTTGGAACATAAGCCTGAAATTGTGATGGAAGGTCTCGGATCACAAAAAAATAGAACTAATGAAGAAAGTTGTAAGATACTTGATAGCTTTAACTTTAAATTAGTCAACCAAGAGCCATTTAAAAAATTTAATATTGCTAGAGCACTCAGTATGCCAATAATGATTTTTGCTCAAAATCAAAGCTCTAAATTAACTTATTTTTCATTTAAAAGTTTAATTTCAATGTTTTTTATAAAAACCACAATGAAATTTATCAAAGCTGTCATCGATAATATTGGTAACATTAAATATTTTAAATTATATTTTTTAGATTTTATGATAATAAAAAAAGATGAATAAAGAATTAAACTTAATCACAAAGATTCACAATTCTACTAGAAGAAATTATTTACAAAGAATGTTAAATTCTAAGATTTTATGTATGAAGGAAGCAAAAAAATATGAAAAAAATTACTGGGATGGAAATAGAAAATTTGGTTATGGTGGATATAA